>Ga0123352_10001021_pt1 | contig 36055 bp, 39 predicted proteins | sample TergutLab28metaG_FD_89700 | JGI IMG/M metagenome (GOLD analysis project Ga0123352, IMG submission 89700) | Labiotermes labralis P1 segment gut microbial communities from Petit-Saut dam, French Guiana - Lab288 P1 | ecosystem: Host-associated > Arthropoda: Insects > Digestive system > Gut ... | reverse complement strand
AACTCCAGTTGGTTAGTGTCACTAACCAACTGGAGTCTTTTTAAGGATATTACCCTTCTGCTCTTTTAAGCCTTTCCACCGCAAAAAGCAGTGCGATAATTGAAACGCCTATTGCAATGAGGATATTTACCATTAAGTTATTCGAAAAATATCCAACGCTCATTGCTGCCGGGTGATTAAATAGCTGAAATGGAGAAAATGAGCCAATACGCGGTATGGCAGAGGTTATTATTAATATAAAGTACACGCCAAAACTCATACCGCCACTGGCTGCAGAACTTTTTGTAAGTGATGAACACAGAATGATTATAGAAAGCAGCATTAAAGCGCCAATGCTAAAAATGAGCGACCCAACTAACACATGTCCAAATTGCCCCGCTTCATCGAATAATAAAAATGTATATACATAGGTAACAATGGTAGATATGACCGTAACAATTGTAGTTAAGATAACCGCTATTGTAAATTTTGCAAGTATAAATGACCCAAAGCCAAGCCCTTTAGAAAACATAAGACTTGCCGTGCCGGATTTTACCTCCCGCTGTACTGTGCCCATGTACATAAATAATACAGCAAGCACCCCAATTTGCCCGATGTTACCATAAAATTGGGCATAGCTTTCCTGCCACGAGGGGTTGGACAATGCTGCAACAAGCAGGTCTGTTGCTTCGTCTCCGGCGGGCATAATTAATGCGAAAAATTCGCCCATAAACCGGGTTAATAAAGGGCTTGATATTGCAAAGAATAGAAATACGCAGCCAAGTACTAAAAGTCGCTTTGTACGTAGGTTTTCTGTTAATTCCTTACGTAAGAATGTAAAGTAGTTAGACATTAGAAATCTCCTTGTAAAAAATATCTTCCAGGGATGGTGTATGGGCATTAAAGCTTTCTACCGCTAAGCCGTTTTCGTGTACGATATGGGTTGTGGCTCGGCTTAAATCCTCAACTTGGCCATCTTGTGCGACAAGTAAAAACTCAAAAGGGGCTTCTTGGCGGTTTATGTTTAAGCCGATATCCGTTGCTTTGTCATAAAAAAGCTTTGCTCCGGCTTCGTTGTAAAAACGGATTTTGGCCGTGTTTTCAGAATGGTGACGGCGTAGATTTTCCATATAATCTTGCGCGACTATTTTTCCTTTTTCGATTATTAAAATATAGTCACAGACATTTTCTACGTCTGCCAAAATATGTGTGGAAAAAATAACGGTAGTTCCTTTTAAAGAGCCGATTATTTCCGATACATCTCGTCTACCCATGGGATCTAAGGCGGACATTGGCTCGTCCATAAATATTACTTTAGGGTTGTTAATCATTGCTTGGGCAATGCCAAGGCGTTGTTTCATTCCGCGGGAGTATCCAGATATTTTTGTGCGTGTTTTGTCTAGTCCTACTAATTTAAGCAGAGACTTTGTACGCTGTTTCGCTTCTCCAGGGGGGATGTGGCATATTTTTGCACATAGGACTAGGAATTCTTCGCCAGTCATGTAACCATAAAAATTCGGTACATCGGGCAAGTATCCAAAGGTTGCGGCATTCTGCTGTCCAAAATGCTGTTCTTTTCCCATCATGTGTATTTTACCGTTGGTTGGGCGTATTAGCCCAACCAACATTTTTATTGTTGTGGTTTTGCCTGCGCCATTTTTGCCTAAAAAACCGCAGCAACAGCCCATAGGCACCTGAATATTCACGTTATTTACCGCAATTGCAGTTTTGTACTTTTTAGTTAAGTTTTGAGTTTGTACAGCTTGTGTCATTGTAGTCTAATCTCACTTTCTTCGTTTTCTTCTTCGATATCGGCAATTTTTTGGTCAAGAGAACTTGAGCCAACGGCGAAGTAAATAATTGGGCCAATAATGTTTACAAACACAATGATTAAACCCCATATAACCTTATCTTCGATAGGAACTTGCTTTTTTAGTAAGTTTACCAATGCCGTAATTAATAAGATAAGTTGAATAATTACGATTGGCAGTGCTATCATTAATATGAGGCGAATAACATCGCCATCAAAGTCTGATGGTAGATTTACACCAACATGCATAATATTACCCTCTTTCTAAATGGGGCTCTGCCCCAAACCCTCTCGTAAGCTTTGCTTACTGGCCGGGCGGCCTGCCGCTTTGCGGCACCTGCTGCGCAGGAGTCTGCCCCGCCGCTCCGCCGGGAATAAATCCCTGCTACGCTTCCTCACTGCGTTGCGGGTGCGCTCAGTATTTTCGCTACGCGAAAACGGCTCTTTGAGCCGCCCGCCTTCTTGCGGGTACATGCTGTGTGCGCAAATAGTTTTTATAGTTCTATGGCGTTTGCCAGCTTATTATTGTTTGGGAATTGCGGACACGTTCATAAATTAACGTCATACGAATGCGACCGGTGGTAAAGCCATGCTCGTAAAATAAGTCAAATGTTTGATAAAAATCACCTGAAATATCTATGCGGCTTAAATTCGGTCCTTGCTCTAATTGAAGGTACAGGTTTCCCTCTTCGTTTATGCTGTCTACAGAAAAATTACGCATTTGCTCATAATTTAGAGAATGGGTGCGGCTACTGGTACCGCGTCCGCTGCGCACGCTTTCTGTCCAAACATTGTTCCTGTAGCTGCTGCGATTCATAGACCATACTCCGCTGCTCATTCTCGCATTTGGGCCAATACCAAAATTGTGGTCACTGGTTGCAAAGCTTATGGTTGCTACTATAAAAAGCACCATTGCAATTACAAATAGGATTGCGCTTGCAATTACAGATACTTTATGAGTGCCTGGTGCTGGCACGTCTTTTTTAGTACGCCCAACAAGGAAGTAGATGATAAGCCCAAGCCCTTGTCCTAAGAAAATGACAGCCAAAACCCATAAGCTTGGCTCTTGCTCGCTTTTTACTTCTGCATCCCGGTATACCCACAGGGATAGGAATACTACCAGTCCAAGCGCAGATAGTATAAATACGACTAGTGATACAATAAATAATGTTAATGTTGTCATGTGAAATTCACCTTTCTAAAATGAGTTTGTTTTGTTGATAGTAGGATTGTTATAATTATCCCTCCGCTTACTGTCGCTGCAAGGTAATATCCTATCCAAAGAAGAAGTGCCGCGCCCAAGCCAAATAGGGAACCCACTGCAATAAGCAGCAAAATAGAAATGAGAATGGCACATGGTGCAAAAAGCCATGTCCAAGTAAGTTTTTCCCGAGATTGGGCATTTGCAGCGGCATGAAGCTTTAGGCGTAAGGATTCACGTGTGGCAAGTGGTATGTCTTCTCTATGGGAGAAATGTGATTTTAATATGCGTTCCAATTTGTCATTCATATACACCACTCCTTTCCATAGATTTTTTTAATAAGGTACGTGCTTTGTGTAATCGACTTTTTACGGTGCCTGTTGGGATATTACATATTGTGGCGATTGTTTCCAAGGGATAGTCATCAAAGTAATGTAAGATTAGCGGTATGCGAAACTTATCTTTAAGTGCTGCAACGGCATTGTGTACCGACTGTTGTAATGCTGCGTTTTGTACGGCGTCTGCTGTTGGGTTTTCGCCTAAAAGGGAGGTATTGTTCCACTCTTCTAGGGTTGTTTCCGGGGCGATGTTTTGCCGCCGTCCAGTTTTGCGGCGCATGTTTTTCCATTTTCCTGCAGCTATGGCCAGCAGAAATGATTTGGGGTTATTTGTTGTGTCTATACGTGCTATCATTTCAAAGGCGGCTAAAACAGTTTCTTGATATAGATCAGATGCAGTATCTTGGTTGATTGCTAAATACTTGCAGAATGTGAACACATCACGTTCATATGTTTCAATAAATTGTTCAAATTCTGCTACAGTCATGTGTTGCTCCTTATCCGTTTATATGCAATTCCATTGCCATTCGAATATGAAAGGATTAATTCAAGTGGTTGCGCTCCGCAACCACTTGAATTAATTTTCGTGGCATTCGTTACTTATGTCGACACTATATATTGTCGTGAGGTTTAAGTTGGTTCATTTTTTTATTTTTATTTATTTGACAGGTCTTAGTATTCTTGTTAACCTTTAATTGTACACGAAAAGACTATTATTTGAGGAGTAGATTATGATAGCCAAACCACTAAAACACGCGGGTATTATGCCAAACTACGAATGTACGGCGGCCTGTAGGCATTGCCTTTACGCCTGCTCGCCGGAGAGAACCGGTGGGTTTATGACAGAAACTACGATGGATGAAATGTATGGGCTTTTGCGCGAAGGTGGCTGTAGAAGTGTGCATATTGGTGGTGGCGAGCCCTTTTTGGATTTCGATGGTCTTTTGACCTTGATAGAAAAGTCTGTGCATTATGGCATTATTGTAGATTATATAGAAACAAATGGCAGCTGGGCAACAGACGAAGATAAAATTGCTCTGCAGTTGTCTGCCCTAAAAAGGGTAGGAGGCGATACACTATGCATCTCCATTGATCCATTCCATGCAGAATTTGTGCCCTATGTAAATCCACTTAGATTAGCCAAAGTATGTCAAAAAACGGATTTTGGCTATTTCTTATGGCAGGAGCGATTTTTAAGTACACTGCAAAGTGTAGATCCTCATACCGCCCATGACAGGCCTGAACTAGAAAAATTATTAGGCAACGATTATATACTTAAAACCGCAAATTCATACGGAATCAGAATGGGCGGCAATGCAATAAATATAGAGCAAGAATATTATAAAAAGAAACCCCTCGCAAGTGTGCTAAACTCCACACCGTGCAAGGGACTTGTATCCACCGGTCATTTTCATATTGATATGTTTAATAGATTTATTCCGCCGGGATGTACCGGTTTTGTTATTCCTATGGAAGAAGTCGTAAGAGGCATAACACCTGGCAAATATTCTGTTTATGAGGCATTGCTAAATGGTGGCGTTGCCGCTCTTTATAACTTGGCTATAGCAAATGGCTTTCAACCAGATAAAGAATATACCTCCAGCTGTGCCTTATGCTTTTTTATTTGCAAATTTTTAAGCGAGAAAAGTGGCTTTGCAGAGCTTGATGCTGAGCATTTTGCTATGTCATTAAGAACTTGACTCTCAGTTGTGACGTTGTCTATTGCGCCGCCTTCTTGTTCTTCTGCGGTTTTCGCGTTCTTCATCATCAATTGGTTTTATATCAGTGGCCTTATCTATAAATAATACACCGTCCAAATGATCTAGCTCATGGCTAAATACGGATGCCATAAAATCAGTTGCCTCAACAGTAAATTCTTCACCATTACGGTTTGTCGCACGTACTTTAAGTGTTGTAGGGCGGTCAACATCGCCACAGAGGCCGTTTACAGACAGGCAGGCCTCGTTACATATTTGACTACCGGATGCTTCTGTTATTTCCGGATTTATGAGTTCGTAAAATTCATCTTCGTGTGCAATTACGGCAATGCGTTTTAACATTCCCACCTGGGGGGCAGCGATACCAACCCCATCGGTTTTTTCCATGGTTTCTTTCATGTCGTCTAAAAGCGTCAAAATATCCGGGGTTATTTCTTTTACTGGTTTTGCTCGTTTTGTTAAAATACTGTCGCCTTGTATGCGAATTTGTTTAAGTCCCACCAATATCACTCCATCATAATTGGGTCAAGTGTTAGATGAACAGTTATTCCTGTCATCGGGTCGTTCTCTTTTAGTTTCTTAATACAGTATAGCACAAATGCCTTAAGGGGTTCTTCTTCTATGCATTTTATAAGCAGTTTCCAGCGAAATGCATTTTTTATTTTGGATACAAATGCAGGGGAAATTCCAATCACATGAAAGCGATCCCGGCCATCACGTGTATTGCAATAACCCATAATAGCTAAAAGTTTTTGAAGGGCGATGATTATTTTTTTTTCTTCTGCGCCGGAAAACATGATTGAAAACACATGGGAAAATGGCGGATATACCATCATGCGGCGCAGGGCCATTTCGTGGTGGTAAAAACTTTTGTAGTCTGCTTTTTGGGCAAGGGTTATTGCATAATGTTCAGGATTATACGTTTGTAAAAATACTTTTCCCGGGTGAAGCGCACGACCTGCACGCCCGGATACTTGGGTTAAAAGCTGAAAAGTATATTCCCCTGCGCGAAAATCTCCTGTGTGCAGAGATAAATCTGCCGCGACAACGCCAACCATTGTTACCTGAGGAAAGTCTAACCCTTTTGCAACCATTTGTGTGCCTATTAAAACTTGCGCTTCGCCTTTTTTAAAGGATTCTAAAACTTTTGCGTGTCCAAACTTACCACGGGTTGTGTCCATATCCATACGCAAAATACCAATGTCGGGGAAAATGCTTTTGACTTCTTCCTCGATTTTTTGCGTTCCCATGCCGTACATTTTAATATGTTTAGAATTACATGCCGGGCATTTCTTTGGCATCGTTGTTCCGGTGCCGCAGTAATGGCATAGCATACGATTTTTGTCCGCATGATATGTATGGTTTACTCGGCACTGATCACAGGCAAGTACAAATCCACACCACCTGCAGGATACGAATGATGAATGTCCACGCCGGTTTAAAAATAAAATGGCTTGATGGCCGGATGCGATGGTTTCCTTCAAGGCTTCCTGAAACTCTAAAGCAAATATAGACATATTCCCCCGGGCAACTTCTGCCCGCATATCTAAAACAGTTACATCTGGGTTGGTTTTGTTTACGCGTTCAGGTAACTCAATGAGGGTATATTTTTCATCATTTTCCACCTCTTGTGTACGGAAATAACTTTCTAAGCTGGGCGTTGCAGAACCAAGTATAACCACAGCGTTTGTAAGTTTGCCTCGTTTTACTGCAATCTCACGTGCATCGTATTTTGGTGTGGTTTCAGAATGGTAGGTATGTTCATGTTCTTCATCGATTACAATCAGGCCCAGGTTTGCAAATGGCGCAAATACAGCAGATCTTGGGCCTATTACCAGACCAATTTCGCCATCAAATGCCTGTTTCCATATTTGAAAGCGTTCGCCGGCTGTTAACCTGCTATGTGTTACCGCAACTTGTGTGCCGAAACGAGCGGTAAATAAGCTTACCATTTGTGGTGTAAGCGCGATTTCCGGCACAAGTACAATTGCTTGGCGTCCTTGTTTGAGAACATTTTCTATAACATGTAGATAAACTTCTGTTTTGCCGCTGCCGGTTACTCCATGCAGTAAAAAAGGGGCTACAGTTGCCCCTTTTTTTAGGCTATCAGTTATTTTATCAACCGCAAATTGTTGGGGTTCTGTTAGTGTTATTGCCGCACGAGAGACTTTCAGCGAGGTTACTGCCGTTTTCTTTTTCCTAGCCATAGGAAAACGGCCATCAGCTTTTGCACTTGGTGAAATACACCGCACGACGGAGGCAAGTGTGCAATAATACTTCTCTTTCATCCATACAGCAAGGGCGATGTTGTCCTGTGTTAGAACAGGAAAGCCATCTAAAACAGAATCTATAGATTTTATTTTGTTTAAATTAATGTCACTTGGAGGGTTTTGTACTACTTCCATTACAACTCCAAAAATAGGTTTATTACCTTTTCCGAATGGTACACGTACACGCATTCCGGCTATAACAAACATATCTTTCGGTATCGCATAATGAAACAGCCGGTCAACATCGCCATGCAAAACATCTACGCATACTAAAGCGAAGTGATCAGTCAAAACTTTCCTCTGTATCTTCATCTTCTTTTGCAACATCGTCGTCTAAGTCTTCTTCCATTAGATCAAAGTCTTCGTCTAAATCTGGTTCGTCAATGCCCAAATCTCCCACTTCATCTTCTACTTCATCGGAATCGCCAAATGTATTGTCTACAAAAATATCTCCGCTTGCTACGTCATCCTCTTCTAAAGTATAGGTGCGTGTGGTGGTATAGTCGTCTTTCAAATCTTCGCGCAGGTCGTCTTTGGACAATGCTGTTATGGCGCGATATTTGTATTGGTCTTTAATTAGACGCTCATAATTACCGTCCATTATATTATCTTGTACAGATACATTAAGCTTGCCTTCGCTCATTTCTTTTACCGCAATAGAAACCGCGCGGTCAGTATGGGCGTAGGTTAATGGCTCCGAACCCTCTGTAAGTTGGCGTGCGCGTTTTGCAGCAGCCAAAACCACGGTATAACGGCTTGCAACGCGGGTATCTACCTTGCCGCCTTGTTTAATAACGTCCATAAGTTCTGAATAGGATGGTGTTAGCATTTAATATGTCTCCTTTTTATAATAGTCAGGACAGGTTTGTCTGATAGGTTTAATATGCTTTAAATGTATTAATAGCGTCTGTGCATCTGGTAACCTTTAGTCGTTCTGCCGCAACAATTGTATTTATTTTTTCCACTGTCAATGGCACAGTGTCATTTATAACAAAATAGTCGAAATGGTTAACTTGGTCTATTTCTTCGATTGCTTTTTTTAAACGAGAGTTTATAGTTTCCGTATTTTCTGTATTTCGCCCTGTAAGCCGCTTTCTTAGTTCGTGGGATGTAGGTGGGCATATGAAAATGAGCACTGCGTCAGAAAATTGTCCCTTTACTTGTAACGCACCAACCACTTCAATTTCCAAAATAACTACTTTACCTTGGGAAATCTGCTCTTCTACAAATTTACGTGGCGTGCCGTAGAAATTACCTACATATTCTGCATATTCTAAAAGATTATTTCCATCTCGCAGTTTTATGAATTCATCGCGAGTTATAAAAGAATAATTATGGCCGTCCACTTCGCCTGCACGTGGTGGTCTTGTGGTTGCAGAGGTTGAAAACGAATAATTTTCATTTGAAAGCAACTGTTCAACAACGGTTCCTTTACCTGCACCGGATGGGCCGGTAATTACAATTAACATCCCCTCCATAACTTATGATTCCCCTGTTGTGATGTCGTCTGCGCCATCTGCAAAGCGGTTTGCAATCGTTTCTGGCTGGAGGGCACTTAATACCAAGTGGCCGCTATCAGTAAAAACGACGGCGCGTGTTTTGCGCCCTTGAGTTGCATCAATTAAAGTTTTTCTTTCTTTAGCATCGGTTATACTGCGCTTTACCGGTAAAGAATCGTTACCGACTATAGCTATAATTCTACCTGTTGGTACAGTATTGCCAAATCCTACACTAATTAAATTAGAACGCGTATTTGCCAAATTACCCTCACCCTATGTTTATTCTATATTTTGTACTTGTTCACGCATTTTTTCAATTATACTTTTTAATTCTACTGCCAAAGTTGTGATACCTATATCGGCAGATTTTGAACCTATTGTATTTGCTTCGCGGTTTAGTTCTTGTACCAGAAAGTCAAGTTTGCGTCCAATTGCGTCATCTTCTTTTAGCATGGCTGATAACTGAGAAAAATGACTTTGCAGGCGTGTTAACTCTTCACTTATACAACTTTTATCGGCCAAGATTGCAATTTCTGAAATCAATCGTGTCTCATCTGGTTTTTGTTCAAATCTCTGCAATATTTCATCTAACCGTTCACGCAGTCGGATTTCCTGCGCTTCTAGTGCCAGTGGTGCCCGCTCTGTAATTTGATCTACTAGGTGCTGTGCCATATCTCGTTTATTTCTAATATCCGTTACTGCAGCATTACCTTCTGCATTACGCATTTGATTAAACTGTGCTAGTGCAATTTCTAGCGCTTCGCTAAGCGTTTCCCAAATTTCAAGCATATCAGATTCAGTACTTAGTGCAGAATCGAACCTATCAAGGTTCATTACATCAGGATTTTTTGCTAAAAGTTCTAAAGTTGGGATTGCAGAAAGTTTGCCGAATTCATAACGGTTACTTAGCCCTGCCAATGCTTCAACAAATGCATCGGCAATATTTAAATTTAAATTTACCTTTACATCTTTTTGCGCAAAACTTTCAAATTGTATCCATACATCTACCTTGCCCCGGGCAATATCTTCTGCAAGGCGGCGACGTATTCTATCTTCGAGTGAATTTAAAAAACGAGGCATTTTAATTGTAAAGTCACTATAGCGATGGTTTACAGCTTTAATTTCAACCTTAAATCGTCTATCATATTGCGCACTTTCGCCTCTACCAAAACCTGTCATACTTTTTGGCATGATTGATTCCATTCCCTTCAGTCGGGGCGCCCTTCTTAAGTTGGGCACAAAGAAGTTGAAGTTCACTTCTTTTACACTTCACCTTCTAAAATGTATTTGTTCCCCCATGTATACTTTAGTGTAATCCTTAGCTTCTGCGCCGACGCACCTCCGGTGGATGCCATCGTTCTAACCTGCGTGCGCGGCGGCTGATACTAATTGCAATGCACATATTAAAAATTCCAAACAAAACACCAAAAAAACCAACCCAGTAGGGTAGGGCGCGCATTGTAAAAATGTTATTTACAACCATAGCAATGTAATAATCCATATCGCTATCAAAGGTGCGCTCATATACTTGTCGCGCTGCTATAAGCGGTGAAGAGAAGATAACTTCGTTTTGTAAAATGTAAGTTACTGTACCAACGGTTTCGCCTTCTTCAATTGGTGCGCGTAAAACAGTGTAGTTGCCATCATGTTCCGAAAGTTCTGAAAGCAATCTTGGGTCAAAGGTTATTTCCCGTCGAATTGCAGCATATTCTGCATGGCTTAAAACTTCAATATGTCCTGCGGCTAAATTAATATCAAGGGTATCAATATCTCCAAGGCGTGGATTTTCTATCTTTGCAATGTAAAAAATCTGGTTTTCGATTGCAAGTTCCCTAAACTCGAAATTAACAAAGCCATGATCTATAAGAACCCGGGTGTCTTGCCAACGGTCGGGTTCTCTGGAATATAAGACTACTGTAACCAGTCCTAACCCATTGTGATAAGCCCCACCAATAAAGCAGTGACCAGCAGGCGTAGTAAATCCAGTTCTGCCACCAATAATATATGGATGTCCAAATTCTGCACCGGGTAACATTAAATTTGTATTTTGCCATGCAAATTCACGTACTTGCCCTGTATGATGGGTACGTCCTTCCATGCTGTCACCGGAAAATTGCCGTATTGCAGAAATTTGAACGAGCTCGGGTATTTCCATAAATGCACGTCCAATAAGTGCTAAGTCGTATGCGGTAGAAAAATGTGCATCGTTATGGAGTCCGTAGGGGTTGTTAAAATTACTATTATGCGCCCCAAGCGCGCGCGCATAAGCATTCATTAATTCTGAAAACCTTCCCTTTGCCTCATTATAGGTAACATCAGAATTGCCGTCTATAGTGCGTATAGTCTCAATCGCAAGAATGCGCCCGGCTTCGTTACTGGACCGAATAAGAAGTGCTTTTAAAAGCATGCGGACAGTAATTGCCTCGCCCTCAATATGGATGTTTGTGGCAAACCCGGCGGGCATGCCGCGTATTTCCGCCCCAACAATAACAACACTGTCTAAGTCTAAGTGTTGCATTACTACTAATGCAGTAAGCATTTTGGTGGTGCTTGCCGGATATCTGCGTTCATGTGCATTGCGGGCATATAGTATGCGCCCGGTAGTTTGCTCGACTAAAATTGCCGCAGATGCTTCCAGCGGCAGTGAATCTTGTGCGTGGATACTTAGCGGCGAAAATAAAAGTGTAGATACTAAAACACAAATGAAAAGTTTTTTAATCAATTTTTTAATCACTTACTAAAACCTCGAGTTCTTAGACGTTTTCTAATAATAGAGTATAGCAAAATTTCAATCAAATGCAAGAAAAACCTTGAAAAGAGCTAATAAAATATAAAAGGCTACAATATTGGCGGTGTGGGTTGCATTTTGCTGGTAATTGAGATAAGACAATTTAACCGGCTATGGTTTGTAATCGGTTAAATTGTCTTACTATAATAATTGTGAAAAATTGTATAAAAAAAGAAATTTTTTTGACATGTTGCGCTAAGGAATGATATTATATTACTGATAGCTAATTAAACTTAAACTTGAGTTTTGTTAAAGTATTTAACATGTGAAGATAGAAGCGTGTCCATGTTCTATACTTCGGAAACAGGCATAATTGGTACCAGGGGGAAATTGTATGGGGAGTTTCTCTATGAATAAAGACGGATTAGCTGCAACGCTTAAGGATAAAATATTTGTAGTAGGGTGTTAGGCAATGAATAAACGTTTTGAAGGTAAGACACTTTTTTATGTGCAACTTAAGGACACTTCTGACAATCCATCCTTGCGATATCTACCTAAAAGTTTGCTAGAACATTGTATGCATATAGGAATGAATGTAAGTACACTTGAGTATAAACGTGTAGATAACTCTGACAACTCAACATTGCTTGCAGGGTCGGTGCAGTGTACGTCTAAAATATTAAAAAGAAGTTCTCAAAAAAAGACTAACTTTTTGGTTCGTTATTTGTACGAATGCTGGTTGGTTTTAAGGGCAGCATTTCACTTTAAACTTTGGAAATCGGCAAATGTTTGTTTAATATATTCCTTTCCATGCACATTTTTACATGTATGGATAGCAAAGGTCGTTTATCGTAAAAAGGCTATATATTGGGTACAAGACTTATGGCCGTATAATGGGGTAACAATAGGTGCAATTAAACAGGGAAGTTTTATTTTTAAAGTTTTTGCGGCGTTAGAGTTATACGCATATCAAAAAGCGGATATCGTTGTTACAATTTCTGAGGATATACAAGAGAAGTTGATATATCTTGGTATTAGTCCAGCTAAAATTAAAGTTGTACACAACTGGAGCAGCAGTGATTCTGACTGCATAATAGAATGGGACGAAAATAGGTTTGCAACACAATTTGGATTGTCGCAAGATATTTTTTATGCTGTATACGCAGGAAATATTGGGGCAGCTCAGAATATTGATTTAATCATTTCGGCTGCAAAGTTACTATCACATCGCTTAGATATTCAATTTTTAATTGTGGGAGATGGGCTTGCTTTAGATAGTATAAAAGAACAAGCAGTAACATTTGAAAATGTTATTTTTATTCCAATGCAATCTCTCGATGTGGCTCCGCATGTTTATGCAGCTGCATCGGTTAATATTATTTCATTAAAAAAAGGTATGATTTTTGCTGCACTGCCCAGCAAAACAGCAATGGCGCTCGCCTGTGGCCGTCCTTTAATAGCTTGTGTTGATATAGACTCTCGCTATGCAGACATCCTTCGTAGATATGAGGTAGGACAAGTAGTAGACCCAACAGATGCACAAGCACTTGCAGATGCAATTGTGAAACAAGCTGATATGGAGAATTCTGCTGACTTAAGCGAAAGACTAAAAGTGTGTTTTAACGAGCAATTTTCCCAAAGGGTAGCATTTGAGAACTTTAATAAAGTATTTGATCATATATTTAAAGAATAGTGCAGGAGTGGATAACATGTTTACAGGTAAAACTCTTTTAATAACTGGTGGTACGGGTTCCTTTGGAACAGCCGTTACAAAACGATTTTTAGACAGTGACATAGGTGAAATCCGTATATTTTCACGCGATGAAAAAAAGCAAGATGACATGCGTCGTAGCCTTGGTAGCAACAAGGTGAAATTTTATTTAGGAAATGTAACTGACCGTAATAGCATAGATAGTGCTATGAAGGGGGTCGATTTTATTTTCCACGCCGCTGCGTTAAAACAGGTACCGTCATGTGAATTTTTCCCTATGGAGGCTGTAAAAACTAATGTTATAGGTACAGAAAATGTGTTGCTTTCTGCAATTGCACATAATGTTGGCAATGTAGTAGTTTTATCTACAGACAAAGCTGCTTACCCAATAAATGCGATGGGTATTTCTAAAGCTATGATGGAAAAGGTTGCAGTAGCCACGTCTCGTAATGCGGCTAGTACAACAATTTGCTGTACAAGATACGGCAATGTGCTTGCCTCTCGTGGTTCGGTAGTACCTTTATTTATAGAACAAATTGAACAAGGCAAACCATTAACAGTTACAAACCCCAACATGACTCGATTTTTAATGACTTTGGAAGATTCTGTTGAGCTTGTGTTGTTTGCACTTAAACATGGACAAGCTGGAGATATATATGTACAAAAAGCTCCCTCTTGTTATATTGCGGATTTGGCAGAGGCGGTTAATTCGCTGTTAAAAGCAAAAAATGAAGTGCAAATCATAGGTGTGCGGCATGGGGAAAAATTGTATGAAACACTACTTACAAAAGAAGAGTTTGCTAAAGCTCAAGATATGGGGGAATATTTTAGAGTGCCTGCCGATAATAGAGATTTAAACTATGGTTTATACTTTTCGGAAGGTCAAGAACTGGACGAGCAAGAGTATAATTCACATAATACCGAAATTTTGGATATAGAAGGCGTCAAAAACTTGCTTTTAAAATTATCAATTATACGTGAGGCGATGGCATGAATGTGTTAGTGACAGGTTCAAATGGTTTTGTGGGGAAAAACTTGTGCCAATGGATTAGCCAAAGACGATCAGATGTTACTATTTTGACCTATGATATCGGCTCTTCGGATAATTTAGCAAGTCTTTGCCACAAAGCAGATTTTGTTTTTCATTTAGCTGGGGTAAATCGTCCACAAAATGATGATGATTACGAAATAGGGAACAGAACGTTAACAGAGGAAGTTTTGGAATATTGCCAACAAGGCAAGAAACCGCCTATACTTCTAACATCATCTGCACAGGCGGTATTGGATAACCCCTATGGTAAAAGCAAACTAGCTGCAGAAAATGCCGTATTCACATATGCCAGTCAAACAGGAAGTCTCGTTTATGTATATCGTCTTCCTGGGGTTTTTGGAAAGTGGTGCCGACCTAACTACAATAGTGTTGTGGCTACATTTTGTAATAATATTGCCAACAATTTGCCAATAGAAATCCGTGATCCTGATTTTGAACTAAGCCTTGTATATATAGATGATGTTTGCCGTTGTTTTGTTGAAAAACTGGATACTCCACCGGTGCAAGAAAAAAGTTTTTGCAGCATACAGCCGATATACAACATAACACTTGGGCAACTTGGTAAAATACTGAATGCTTTTAACCAAAGCCGTACCAGTTTGCAAATATTAGATATGTCAGACCCATTAATAAAAAATTTACACACCACGTACCTTAGCTACTTGCAAAATTTTTCATACCCCTTAAAAACCCATGCAGATGAGAGAGGTTGTTTTGCAGAATTTTTAAAATCCAATAATGGTGGGCAAGTATCAGTTAATGTTACAAAACCTGGATATACAAAAGGCAACCATTGGCATCATACAAAGGTAGAGAAATTTTTAACTGTGAGTGGTCAGGGTATCATTCGCTTCCGAAAGATTGACGAGGCAAATATTATTGAATATAGTGTAAGCGGAGACAAGCTTGAAGTGGTAGATATTCCACCAGGATATACCCATTCAATTTCAAACATAGGCGAAACGGATTTGGTAACTATTATGTGGGTAAACGAAATATACGACCCAAGTAATCCGGATACATTTGTAGAAAACATTTTTCCGAAAGAAGGTTGATGTGTTGCTTAAGGTTATGACAATTGTGGGCACTCGTCCAGAAATAATACGATTGAGTGAATGTATTAAAGCCTGTGACCGATATTTTAATCATATTTTGGTACACACCGGTCAAAACTATGACTATGAGCTAAATGAAATATTTTTTAAAGAACTGGGCCTTCGTGCTCCAGACTTTTATTTATCTGCTGTTGGAGACCATCTTGGCGAAACAATAGGCAATATAATTGCTAAAAGCTACGCGCTTTTGGCCGAGCAAAAACCAGATGCTATTTTAATTTTGGGGGACACTAATTCTGCATTGTGCGCCATTGCCGCTAAGCGCCTTAAAATCCCTATTTTCCATATGGAAGCTGGCAATAGATGTTTTGACCAAAACGTACCGGAGGAAATAAATCGGAAAATCGTTGATCATATTGCTGATGTTAATTTGCCATATACAGAGCATTCTCGTCGTTATTTATTGGATGAGGGTATTCGAAAAGAGCATATTTTTGTTACTGGGTCGCCTATGGCAGAGGTTTTGACACAGCATAACACATCAATTGCCGAAAGTGATGTGTTACCGAGATTGGGTTTAGAAAAAGGAAAATATTTTATTGTGTCTGCTCATCGGGAAGAAAATATTGACAACGAAGCAAACTTTCTTTCGCTGATGACAGGACTTAATACACTGGCAGAAAAGTATAATTTGCCTATGATATACAGCACCCATCCTCGCAGCAAAAAAAGATTAGAAGAAAGCGGATTTGCTTTTCATCCATTGATCCAAAGCTTAAAGCCTTTGGGGTTTTTTGATTATAACCACCTGCAAATGAATAGTTTTTGCACTTTGTCGGACAGTGGTACCTTGTCCGAGGAGTCTTCAATATTAGGTTTTCCTGCTGTACTCATTCGCACGTCTACCGAAAGACCGGAAGTGCTAGACAAAGGAACAATTGTTATAGGAAGCGTTACCGGAACAGAAATTGTACAAGCAGTAGAATTAACGCGTGCAATGTGGAATAACAAAGTACAGTACATTAAACCCACTGATTACTGTGATGAAAATGTTTCAGCCAAAGTGGTCAAAATTATACAAAGCTATACAAGTATTATAGATCGTGTTGTTTGGGGGAAAGTATAATAATGAAAGTGCTACAAATAAATGTTGTCTGCAATAGTGGCAGTACTGGTAAAATTGCATATGACATTCATAGTAGCCTAAAAGATGCTGACTATGAGTCCGCCATTGTTTATGGGCGTGGCGCGCTTTTGGATGATCTTGATTGCCATCGCATAGCTTCGCCAAAAGAAGTAAAAACCCATGCTGTGCTGACAAGACTCACTGGGTATGTGGGGTGTTTTTCACCCATTGCAACGAGAAAACTTTTAAAGTTTATGGATCAATATGCTCCAGATGTAGTACACATACACAATTTACATGGATACTATGTAAATATCGCTGCGGTTGTAAACTATTTAAAGCAAAAAAATATAAAAACTGTTTGGACACTTCACGATGAATTTATGTACACAGGGAAGTGCGGATATAGTAATGAGTGTAATAAATGGCAGTTAGAATGTGGAAACTGTCCACAAGTTAAAGAATATCCTAAAAGTTTATTTTTTGATGTTACTAAAGCTATGCATAGGCAAAAAAAACGCTTTTTTGAGGGGTTCGATAATTTAACAATTGTAACACCGTCTAAGTGGTTGGCAAATCGTGCGCGACAATCTTTTCTTGGTAATAAGCGTATAGTTGTGATTCCGAATGGAATTGATACAAGTGTTTTTTTTCCAAGAGAGACTGTAGATTTGGATTATAAACATGATATGTCTAAGGTGATTCTCCATGTGACAGCTGACTTTGATGACCTGCGCAAGGGAGGGTATTTTGTTATCAAACTCGCTGAAAGAATGCCAGATATATCATTTGTTATCGTTGGTAATAAAAATCCAATCATAAATGCTCCATCAAACATACTTGCGATAGGTCGTACAGAAAATCAAAATCAATTGGCACAGTGGTATAGTTTGGCTGATGTAACATTGCTTACAAGTAAGAAAGAAACATTTTCTATGGTGGCGGCAGAAAGTCTTTGCTGTGGCAGCCCGGTTGTAGGTTTTGACGCTGGTGCACCTTCGGAGGTTGCGCCAGAGGGATATGGTGTGTTTACTCCTTATGGCGACATAATAAAACTAGAGAAATCAATTAGATATGGGTTGGAAGGTGGTTTGTTAGGAAAATCTGAATGTGCTGAATTTGGCAAAGCAAAGTATTCTAAAGAAGTAATGGTGCATGACTATATGGAGCTATATAAGTCGTGAAGGAGGTGCATGCAAATGGTCAAGAAAGTATTGGTCTATGGAATAACAGCTAATGTTGGCGGAGTAGAGACCTGTTTAATAAACTACTGTAGAAACGTAGATCCTTCCAAAATTCAATTTGACTTTTTGCTTCCCCACGGTATTACTGCGTATAATGACTTAATAGAGGCTATGGGCGGAAAGTTTTTTTTTATTGCACAGACACGGATCAAAAATATTTTTGCACACCCTAGGGAAGTAACTAGATTTTTTCGTAAGCATGCAAGTGAATATGATGCGGTTTGGTACAATCATGGTGTTTTGGGTTTTATGTCAATACCTATCCAAGCAAAACGATTTGGCATAAAAAAAATAATTATTCATAGTCATGTATCTTCAGTGGTAGCTAAGACACTACCGCTTTTATATAGGATATTGCATAGGTTAAATCGAAACCGTGTTCGTGATTTTGGTACAGATTTTTGGGCTTGTTCTAAACAAGCTGCAGAACATTTTTATCCACCACACATTGTAGATAAATATACTTATCAGATAATTCCCAATGCTATTGATGTGGATAAATTTTGCTTTCAAGGGGTAGTTAGATCTCAATTAAGAGATGAATTTCAAGTCAATGATAATTATGTTGTACTGCATGTGGGTAGGTTTAGCGTAGAAAAGAACCAATCTTTTTTGCTTGATGTGTTTAGGCAGCTTTTACATCGTAAACCAAATGCTGTTTTATGGCTGGTTGGTGATGGCTCATACCGTGCAGCAATTGAAAAAAAAGCGTACGATCTAGGGTTGCTAAATAGTATATTGTTTTTGGGTAATCGTAATGATGTTCATGACTTGATGCAAGCTGCTGATCTTTTTGTTTGTCCATCATTACATGAAGGTTTTGGCATGGTTATAATTGAGGCACAGGCTGCGGGACTACCATGTGTTATATCGGATGTTATACCTATGGAAGTGGATGTAACAAATTTGATTAATCGTGTTTCATTAGATGTTGCGCCTATAGACTGGGCTACTAAAATATCTGAAATCGAGATTAACACGGCACGAGACGATTTTGCACAACAAGTAAGAAGAAGTGGGTATGATATAAAAGAGCAGGCTAAAGTAATACAGAATCTATTTTAGGAAAGAGTAAATTAACGAAACTATAATGGGGTAGAATCAACTAATATGCATTGTTATTTCTGTTGGGATGATGATAGATTGAAAATTCGTTAGTTATGCAGAATTTGGGGAGGTTAGTTTATGGTTAGTGTAATCGTGCCCATTTATAAAGTTGAGCATTGGTTGCGACGTTGTATAGACTCTATTTTAAACCAGACATATTCCGAATTGGAAGTGATTTTAGTTAATGATGGGTCGCCGGATAATTGTGGAGAAATATGTGATGAGTACGCTCTTAGAGATGATAGGATAATAGTAATTCATAAAGAAAATGGCGGTTTGTCTGACGCGCGCAATGTAGGAATTTTGGCGGCACAAGGGGAATATATAACTTTTGTTGATAGTGATGATTTTTTAGCACTAGATTCAATTGAGTTTCTTATGGATAAAATAGTGCGACTTGATGTTGATATTGCACAATGCTCATTTCTGCCATTTTATAACGAATCTGAAATAGACAGCTTGAAGTGCTGTGGAGAACAAGAGTATGTTTTATCAGGATTTGAAGCACTTGAATCGTATTTATTACACACAGGCGTTGCTCACGTTTCATCTTGGGGAAAGATATACAAAGCGAAACTATTTGAAAATGAGGTTGCGTTTTTTCCTGTGGGGCGTATTAATGAAGATAGTTTTACAACATTTAAGTTGTTTTATCGCGCGAGTAGATTTTATGCGTCTAATAGAAAGCTTTATTACTATCAACTGCGAGATTCATCTATCATGGGTGAGCCATTTAACTTAAAGCGTCTTGATGATGCTGACGCTGCTGCTGTTGCTGTGGAATTTATATCTTCTCACTGCCCGCAATATGTACCGCAAGCAAACTATCATCGTATACTTATAAATCGATTTCTTTTCAGGACGATTTTTGACGAAGAATCACCTTTTGATTGGATTGATTCCCTGAATTTAATCAGGAAAAACATTATTAATACTCCAAAGGATTATAACATGTATTGTAGTAGATTTATTCGCCTTGAACTATTTTTTATAAGATGTGGTATTAAATGCTATGTTGTTGCAAAACCTTTCATTAAAATAGCGGGTAAAGTTCGAAGTTTAAGGAGGAAAACATGCTAAGCGAGATACTTAAAATAGCTAAACCAATTATAAGACCTTTTGTGCCTAAATTTGTTATTGCCAAAATTAAAGGTAGGAAAAACATCAAATTAATAAAGCAAATGAATATAAAAGATAGTGATAGTGGGAGATTGTTTCTTTTGGGGACACCATCACATTCTAATTTAGGAGACCAAGCAATAGCAATGGCAGAAATTCAGTTTTTGATGGATAAATACAAAGATGTTCCACTATATGATCTTACCCATGAAGAGGTAGAACATGGTATGATTTACTTATCAAAGATAATTAACCCAAAGGATATTATTATTGTACATGGCGGCGGAAATATGGGAACTCTGTGGTATGAAGCAGAGCTATTGCGTTTTAATGTTATAAAAACCTTTCTGAATAATAGAATAATTGTTTTTCCTCAATCAATATTCTATCAATTTGCTATGGGTGATAGTGATGAACTAAAGTTGTCTCAACAAGTATATGCAATGCATAAAGATTTGCATATTATAGCGCGCGAGACCTACTCCTATAAATTAATGCAAGCGTACTACCCTTCAAGCAATATATATATATCACCAGATATAGTGTTGTACCTAGATGTTCAAGAACCACAACTTATGCGAAATGGTATCCTGCTTTGTTTTAGGTCGGATAAAGAAAAGGCCGTATCAGATAATATGATAGCAAGTATACAAAAATTTGCTAAGGCAAAAACAGATGATGTTTGGGAAACAGATACGGTATTGCACGATTTGCTTATACCTATAAAAAAAGAAGAGCGTCGAGAATATTTAGAGCAAAAATTTAACCAATTTAAGCAGTCAAAATTAGTTATTGCAGACAGGTTGCATGGAATGGTTTTTGCTGCTATTACTGCTACCCCATGTATTGTTTTTGGCAACAACTATCATAAAATAAAAGGAACCTATGAATGGATAAAAGATGTAAAGTTTATAAAATTTGTGGATAGCAATGCTGATATAAAATCTGCAATTGATGAGTTGTATGGGGTTGATATTAAATATGACAAGGCAGATGCGTTGAGAGTAAAGTATGATGTAATTTGTAACCTTATTAATGCAAAACTATATGACATAAAATAAATAGTTGAATCAAATTTTCAATGTTGCATTGCCTATGTAATAGGAATATAATTATGTATGGGTTTATATTTAAAAAGCGAAAAAGACAATATCATTGATGGACTTAAAGAAATAAATGAAATTGTCATAGATCATTTGTGTAAGCATGATTGAGTTTATATACCCATGTTGCCGATAAAAGAGTATCAGTCCCATGAAATAAAAGTTATCCGAGAGCGAAATCAATATTCACAATCCTTTTTTGGAGAATACGTGGGCGTATCATTGAAAACGGTACAAGCGTGGAAAGCTGGAACAAATAAGCCAATGGCAACGCCCTTGCGAATTTTTCAAGTTTTGGAAGAAGATCCTCATGCACTAGATAAATATATTCTCGCAGAAGCATAGACTTTAGTCTGGGCTTTTATTGTATCTGCTTGCGATGCCGCAAGTAAAAAATCTAACTATAGTTGACATAAGAAGCGTTGAAAAACGAGCGGATCTGATAGAGCGTGAGTTGGTCGTTAATTTTATAACACAAGATTACGTTGCACAAGTTGTACATATTTGGATGAGAGGAGAGAGTGAATCAAATGAAAGATGAATATCGCATAAGCTCTAGGTTAAAAAATAATGGTAAGCCATTGTTCTGGAAGATTTTAAATAAAAAACAGAAAAATGCTATTAATGAAATCTCGATTTTAATGCCAAATCATATTTCTGGAATTCGGCAGTGCTTTTGTGGAAACAAAAACAATTTTCGATTATTGGCTGAAAGGGACAAAATGGGAATCCCAAGTAATGTTGTGATATGTAAAGAATGTGGACTTATCAGCCAAAATCCATATTATGATAACGAGTTTGTATCAATTTTTTACCGTGACTATTATTCTATTTTGTATCAAGATTACAGATCTGCAGAAGCCGATTATGAGGATATGTTACCGGGTGGAGAACATATTTTTTCTATAATCAAACAAGGTGTGCCAGAAATTGAAACCGAAACAAAAAAAGTTCTGGAAGTTGGATGTAATTATGGCGGGAACCTTGTTGCCTTCCATTCAAGGGGTCATATATGTCAAGGCATAGACCTAAGCTCTGCTGCCATATCCTTTGGAAAAGAAAAAGGCCTTCCAGTTGACTGTATATCAATATATGAATTCATCGAAAATAATGCTGGAGACAAGTATGATATAATAATTTTAAATCATGTGTTGGAACACATGGTTGAACTGGAAAAAGAATTAGATGCCATTTCAAGTTTGTTAGCAGATGACGGTTATCTATATATTGGTGTGCCAAGCATAGAGTCTGGATTGCCATCAGTGTGGTATGATTTAGGGGCCTTCATAATTTTTGACCATGTATATTACTTCACAAAGGAAACATTGTGTAATGTTATGTCATTAAATTGTTTTAGGCCAATTTTGATTAAAGATATTCCTGGCCGCCATATTTGCTCTATTTTCTGTAAGGACAAAAACTTTAATCATCATATCAATATAAACGCCTATCATGACATTATGAGCTTTCTTCAATATGCTGAAAGAAAAAGTCCTATGCGAAGATTGAGACATAACGTATATATTCTTTTCCTTCGTTGATACCAAAGCCAATAAAGAATGCTATAAGGCGTCGTCTCCTTCGTTGTGTACCAAGGTCAGTAAAGAATGCCATAAAAAAAGTTTTGAATAAATATCGGATACCACAATTACCAAACTGAGGGGTAATTCGTCTTATTTACCGTAGATTTAAAAGATAAATTTATTAAATGTAAGGATGTGAATAATGATATGAACTGTACATTTCTTGTAAATAGTTGTGATAAAAACTCAGATATCTGGGTTCCCTTTTTTAGATTACTGGAGATTCATTGGCCAGACTGCCCTTATCCTATCGTGTTAAATACAGAGTCTAAGCGTTTTAGTTATGGTAATTTTGATATAAAAACACTGTCTCTCTACTCAGAAGAAGAGAACACAAGTGTACCATTCGGAGGGGGGGTACAGTGGGGCAAAAGGCTTATTGAAACACTTAAATTAATAGATACAGAGTATGTGTTATTCACATTGGATGATTACTTTTTTCAAGCTACTCCAGATATGGAAAAGTTTGAGCAATGTTTAGAATGGATGGATAATAATGTTGATGTTACAGTATTTTACTTTAATCGTGGTGCTGAGGCAGGTGTAGTTGATGGTGTTTTTCCGGGGTTTGAAAAAATAACCGCTGATATACAGTATCGTATTAAAGCTCAAATGTCTTTATGGCGAAAGGACAGGCTTATTTCATATATAATGCCTCATGAAAGCCCATGGGACTGGGAGATTAATGCCTCTGATAGGAGTAGAGGTATTGATGAAGGTATTTATGGTGCAGAAAAAGCAGGGACAGTATTTTCATATCCTGTAAGTATTAAGGTTGGCGGCGTTTTACAGAAAGGTAAATGGCATCGTGAAGCGATTGTACCACTAAACAAAACATACAAACTTGGAATAGATTTTACAAAGCGTGGATTCCGCTTAGAAGATAAATTTCGTGTAAAGGTATTGAAAGCCATAATTAACTTTTTGAAGACATTTTTGAAAGTAACTGGATTGTTTTCAGTAGCTAAACATGTTTATCGTAAGATTAAAGCATTAAAGAGGTGAGAATGGTCAATGAGTACTACCACATGGTATCACCAAATAACAAAAAAGCATGGAGAGATAGTTGATTTAATGCCTATTTCTGAAGGCTATTCCTATGACAAGAAGTATAGAGTCTCTATAGCTAATGGGAGCCGCTTTTTTTTAAGAGTGGCAGAAGAATCTTATGCGCTGTCGGATCGTTTAGTAGGTTTCTCTATATGCAAATGGATATATGACCATGGCGGACCTATTCATAAGCCTGTTGAAATTAGTATATGTGATGAAGGATTGTACGAGCTGTATGAATGGATCGAAGGACAAACACTATCTAATTCGACTCTAGAGGATTTATGTGAAAACTATCATTATGAAATTGGCTTTAAAGCTGGCGAGTCACTAAAAATACTTCACTCTACGCCGCTTCCCCTTTCCCCCGATGACCAAGTTTCCGAATATAGGTTCTTGGAAAAGGCGTACTCTGTATCTCCAGATTTTATGAGAGGCATATTGCAAAAAGCACCTAGAGTTAGAAAAATCTTCAAAAGAATAGTTCTTAATTGTTATTGTCGTTATGTTAGTATGGCAGATTATGTAAAAATGCTAAAAAAGAAACTGGCTACAAGAAGTTATGTTAGAAGAACCTATAACAGTTACTTGAAAATTTTTAATTCTGAGCCCAAAGAAAAGAATCTATGTTTCTTGGATACTATAAAATCAATTGTGCAAGCTAATAGGATGCTAAGCAATTCGAATCATAAATTAGCTATAGCGCATCGTGATTATAAAATTACAAGCCTTATTATATCAGAAAATAAATGTATTTCTATTATTGATGTGACTATTTATTCAAATGCTATCGTTCGTGATTATATGGAAGATGTTGCGGATTTTATATTTCTTTCATACCATTTTCCAGAATTGAGAAGGGGCTTTATTTTGGGATACTTAGGAGAGCCAACTGAGGATGAGTGGTTGCACTTAAAGGTAAAACTTTTTATGAAGCTTTTTTCATGGCTAAATAATCCTGGATTTATAAGGGCACATTCGTATATAGATTATTTAAAGACGTGCCTGAAAAGTATGATGCTCAACTATGAAGGGGCAAAATTAATTGTACCATTAGATTATGATAGTGGTACGATAAAACAAGAGTAATCTAATGGATTTAGAGCTTTGCTTAAAAAAGATTCGTAACAAAAGTATAGGGAGAAAAAAATGGGTGTATTACAAAAACTTCGTAAAATTTTAGATAGAGGCACTAAAATAAGGCTATTTATTGTGCTTGTAGGTATTATTATTGGTGCGGGGTTAGAAGTATTGGCACTATCTATCATTTCCCCTCTTATTTCTGTTTTGCTTGACCCAAATATGGTATATGATAACCCATTTATTTTTTGGGTTTACGATTTTGTGGGATTCGGTGGTACTGATGCATTCTTGGCCTTTTTGACGTTTGCGTTGGCTGGGATATATATTATTAGAGGAGCATATTTGTATCTATTTAGCAAAATAAAATTTCGTTTTATTGCACGCCGTCAAGCAATGATGTCTAATAAGATGATGAGAAAAATAATGGGATTTTCCTATATTTATCATGCAAATAACAATGGGGCGGTGCTTCAGCGTACAATTATAGAAGATATTTTTAATATGTTTAGTCTTATAACTAACTTGCTTATGATGCTTATGGAATTACTTATGATGTTGTTTATTTTAGTGTTTTTAGTGATTGTTTCACCTATTATGACATTGTTTGTTGTACTGTTGGCAGCAATATGTGTTATTTTATATTTAAAGGCATTTCGCAACGCTATACGCGTTGCAGGGCAAAGAAACCGTAGTGCTCATATAGGGATGCGTAAAACAGTGAACCAGGCACTTGGAGGAATTAAAGAAGTAAAAGTTTTGAGGCGTGAAACGTATTTTTCTTCAATATTTAATAGATTTAGTGATGTATTTGTCAAGGAAAATACTCGATTTCAAACCCTGAATGTTCTTCCTAAGTTGGTAATAGAGGCCGTTTGTTTTGGCGGGGCTTTTGCATTAGTGGGGTTTTTTATTTTAGTCGGAACAGATATCACCGGAATAGTGCCACAGCTTAGTGTTTTTGTACTTGCGGCTTTTAGATTATTGCCTGCCATTGGTAGGTTAGTATCGCAGTATAATATGGTTGTGTACAATTTGCCATCTGTGGATGCTGTGTATAGAAATTTATTTGAAGAAGAAACACGAGAATCTAATTCAATTTCAACAGTTAAACCAGTTGATGGGTCAGGTGTATATGTGCGAGGTTTATCATATGAATACCCTAATGCTACCAAGTCGGTTTTAAATGATGTGAATCTTGATATACCTGAAAACAAATCGGTAGCTTTTGTAGGTCCTTCTGGTGCAGGCAAGACGACTTTAGCGGATTTAATTTTGGGAATTTTAACGCCAGTGACCGGGTCTATATTTCATAAAGGTAGGATTGCACATAACAATTTTGATGAATGGGGACAGCATATAGGATATATTCCTCAGCAGATATATCTACTTGATGAAACTATCCTCGAAAATGTTGCATTTGGAATTGATCGAGAAAAAATAGATGAAGATATGGTGTGGAAAGCCTTAGAACAAGCACAACTAGTAGAATTTGTGAAGAGCTTGCCAGGGGGACTTGAGACTGTTGTTGGTGACAGGGGTATACGCTTAAGTGGTGGACAGAGGCAACGTATGGGTATTGCACGTGCGTTATATGCGGATCCTTCTATTTTGGTGCTGGACGAGGCCACATCTAGCTTGGATGATGATACAGAAAAAGCTGTGATGGATGCGATAGTTAGCCTTGCGGGCAAAAAAACGATGCTTATTATAGCCCATAGATTGAGTACAATAGAGCATTGTGATATTGTGTACCGGATAGAAAATGGAAGCGTAAATAAATTATAAAGGATGAAAGCTAGATGCAAGTAAAAAGTACTGAAAGCACCAGAATTAATTGTGGCATTTATAATTTTATAAAGTCGTACTCCATACTTATTTTAATTGAAATTTATTTTTTAATGACTGTGATTATGTTATTTTTTGGATTAATTAATTGGGAGATACATCGGCCGGGTAGATTGGTTGCGTACTTATTTGCGTGTCATATTTCATTATGTGCTGGATATATACTTTATACAAAATGGGCTGCCAAAAAAAAGCTGAAGTATTCACTTAGCATAAGTCAAAAAATTGGAGATATTTTTGTTAAATATTTTTGGATTATGTTCGGACTTTCTGTATTTGCAGTTATCATTACAATTAACTTATCAATACCTATGTATACGCCTTTGCAATTTTTTGATGCCGCAAGAAGTGGTTTTTTCAGCCCAGGTGAACAATATCAACAACATCTTGCAAATTTTTGGCAAGACCAAAATCGAAGCCGAGCAATCATTCTTTTAGGGCTAAGTAGTCTAGTTGCACCGTTTGCATTTTCCTTCATCCCAATATCGATATTGCTACGAGAAAGACTTACACTATCAAAAAATATAGCTTTGTATGTTGCGATTATTTTTAATGTTATGGGGGCTATTGTTACCGGAACAAATGTTGCTAATTTTGTAATCGCTTTTTTTGTTGTTGTTGCAGTATTTTGTAAATGTTTAATTCAATTTAGAGAACATAGACTTAGTGGGGTTAGAAAAAATCTAGACATTTGTGTATTTGCTATTTTACTTTCTATATTTGCATTGCTTTTTTTCCACTTCTCAATTGGTGATCGTCTATATAGGCAAGGCTTTAGAGGAACACGTGAAGAAGCTTTTATTATGCATATTCCTTCGGCAGAATCACTGGGATTAAGACCGACTCTAATTAATAATAGTCGTATAACGCTGGAATTTTATCTGCTTCATGCGTATCTTGTTTTAGATGCAGCGTTTGACGAGCCTTTTGTCTTTACGCGTGGTATGGGACATTCCGCAGCTTTGAGTACAGCTATTGGGGTAGTGTTTGGGGTCGAAAACCATCATCACAATACTTATTCAAGACGTGTGGACTCAGCGCGGACTGTAGCTGTCGGAGGCTTTCTTCCTGCGTACTCGGATATAGCCAGTGATGTGACTTTTCCGGGTTCTATTATTGTGTTTTTCTTTATTGGGTTGGGGCTTGCTGCGGTTTGGGTGCGCACTACCTTGACAGAGAATCCGTTGAGCTTTGCTTTGGTTGTTATTCTTTCGTTGTTCTTTATAACGTTGCAAACTAGGGGGGAATTCCTTGGGCATCCACCAAATTACTTTGCATTTCTTGGCTTAGTCATTGCAAATATTTTTATTTCAGTAATACAAAGGCCCATTAAAGATACACAGGCCTAAGACTTTAGCAATGAAATCTGCACTTCAAATAAATCTCCTCGTAGGCGGCTTTCTAGTTGACCGCGCATTAACTCTACAAGACTTTTAGCGATGTAGAGGCCAAGGCCGCTGCCTTCACTGTGGCGGGCTAAATCTCCGCGGATAAACTGGTCGGTTAGGGTTTCTGCCGGGGCATCTATGGGATTTTTTGAGGTGTTACGCAGGGTAAGGATCACGTTTTGTGAAGTTTTTTCGATTTCTGCAAATACTCTGGTGCCAGGCAGGGAGTATTTTGCGGCGTTAGAAAATATGTTTTCCATTGTGCGGTATAGATGGCGGCTGTCTGCCGATACATATAGCAGTTCTGTAGGTTGGCGTAAAACAAGTGTTAGATCGTTTTGATCAAAGATATCGCTAAATTCGCCGGCTACTTGACCTAGCATTTCTGTTAAGTTAAGGGGTTCCATATTTGCTTTAAGAGAGCCGGCACTTGCTTGAGAAGCATCTATTAAATCGTTTAGGAGTTGTTTTAGGCGAATGGATTTTTTATCTAAAACATTGACGTAAGAGGCGGTGTCTCCTTGCAATTGCTGTTGTTTTAATAAGCCGGTATAACTGATAATGCTTGTAAGCGGTGTGCGAATGTCGTGAGATACATTTGTGATCAGTTCGGCCTTAAAGCGTTCGGCTCGTATTTTTTCGGTGTTTGCCTGTTCGTACTGAGAAGAGAGCCCAAGTACGTAGGCGGCAAAGTAATTAAGTGCGCAAAAAGCGATAGCTATGCATATAAAAAGTGTTACAAGGGGCGTTGGTGAAAACCATCTGCCATGAAATTGCCAAAAAATTGAAGCGCTGGCTAGGTGTATGTTTCTTGTAAAGAGGCCTAGGGTGCTTAAAGATTCTGTTGCCAAAAGTGCAATCAGAATTGTTAGAAGAGCCCCCATTGCAACTTTTGGTAAATTATTTGTTTGGTTGAAAAATTTCCACCAGTAAAAGGTGTCAATTAAGGAGTTATCGCGCATACGCACAATTACTTGGATGAGCATAAAAACTGCAAAAAAATAAACGATTGTTGGGGCAAGTAGTAATACAAATACAGAGAAAAATCTAACAAAAAGCAGTCGTGTGCAAAATACAAGTAAGCAAACACCAAGCATAGCTAGTAGTGAAATATCCAGCTTATGCAATATGGATTTTTTGCGGGTATGCCATACGCCCAGCACGAGTAAGAAAATCCAGATGGTTAGTAAGATAGGGGCTATAACACGTACATAACCTAGATATATAGGGTGCCGTCCTAACATTTGACTGACATAAAAATTGAAAGATCTGCTCATGCTTCGCACCCAGTCAAAACTTGCGATAAAGCCAAATATTGAAAGGACAATTTTTGTGATAGGGTGGGTTAAAAATTTTAAGAACATATAAATACCTCCGCTATGCTAATTTTACCATTTTATAGCCCAACCCATAAACGACCTTTAAGTAGCGCGGCTCTTTAGGGTTTATTTCAATTTTCTCGCGAATGTTTCGTATGTGAACAGAAACGGTTTTTGATACATGAAAGGGTGGTTCGTCCCAGCAGGCTTCGTAAATTTGATCGGAAGAAAATACCCGGTCTAAACTGCCCATTAGAAATTTTAGAATGCGAAATTCTAGGGCGGTTAGTTTTGCTTCTACGCCGTCTATGAGTACTCTCTTTTGCTCATCGTCTAACACAAGGCCGCCTGTTTGGTATATGTTTTCTGTTTGTGTTATTTCTTTCATGCCGCCAAGGCGTGCGTATCTGCGTAGGGCGGCTTTTACCCGGGCTAGAAGTTCTATCGGGTTAAAGGGTTTGACAATGTAATCGTCGCCACCCATGTTTAGCCCTAAAATTCTGTCTGTGTCTTCGCCTTTAGCGGATAGGAATATTATTGGTGCGTTACTTTGTTTGCGGATTTCTACTGCGGCGGATATGCCGTCCATTATGGGCATCATTACATCTAGCATTATTAAGTGAATTGGTTCTTGCGTGTTTAAAGTATTTACTGCTTCGCGCCCATTGGCGGCTTTTAGTACGTTATAACCTTCTTGACTCAGGTAAATTTCTAGCGCGGAAAGGATATCCGCATCATCATCACAAATTAGGACTGTGTACATTTGTAATGCTCCTTTTCTATTTAAATGGGGCTCTGCCCCTCTCGCAAGCTTTGCTTTCAGTATGTTTGCCTGCGGCAAACACGGTGCTAAAGCACCGCCGGCCTTCTTGCCGGTACATGCTGGCCGGGTGGCCTGTTGCTTGCGCAACACCTGCTTTGCAGGACGCACCCAAACCCCGCCGCTCCATCGGGCACAGCCCGATTACGCTTCCTCCGCCTTCGCTACGGGTGCGCACTGTGTGCGCAAATAGTATATTATCTCCAGGCGGTAATTATATATCCGCCTTTATTGCTTGTGGACATATTAAATGGTAAATATGTTGGTACATATAGTCTGCCATTTTCAGGCTGTTGATACATTACATAATAATTTACACCATCTAATATAACATTAAATCCGTTATTATTCTGTAAATATTCTAGATATTCTTCCAAAACCATATTATTTGTTGTCATGTACCATGCATGAATACGTCCGACATATCTGAAGTGCCATGGTTCATAAGCAACGCCGGTAATATGTTCTGTTCCGTAGGGGTAGCGGAGTATTAACCCATATCTCCAGGCGTTTTCTGCAAGCCATAGGGCTTCTGGTGTGCCACTCATTTGGCCCATTGGTATGTCCATTATTAAAATGTCTGCAGCTAGGCCTAATTGATGCTCACTATGGCCTGGTGGCAGTACATATGCGCGGTTAACGGCGGATTCGTAAAGTTCATGTTGTCTGGTTGCATCTCGGTAGCCGCTGGTTACAAAAAATGGCGCGTGTGCAGATTCCAATAATGCGGCTATAGCATTTAATGCGGTTTGGTGTAGTGTAATATCTGTTGCTCTAACAGGCACTGTTGGCCATGCGGATACCATTTGGGAGTAGTCTGTTGAGCGGTTTACAGCTAGATTGCGGTTTACAAGTTTTAAGTATCCGGTATCGGTAAGTGTTGTACGTGATGTGGATGTAAGCGATGGCCCAGAAGGATGCGCTATGGGCTGTGATGCGGGGATTGTTGGCTGCGGGGCAGGGGCAGCTGCTAGAGTAGGGTAGTAGGCTGCTTCGCTAGTTTCTGGCTGCCAAAAAATGAAAAATGCGATTATTGCTACTGCCGTGCATATGGTGACAGTGATTATTTTTGCCATAATGAAGAAATACATTGGCGACTTTGATGCATTTTGCCGTTTTCGGGTGTTTCTTGTTTGGGTGGTTCTTGGACGGCGGTAGGGTTGTTCATAATATTGTTTTTGCATAATGGTCTCCTTTTTGATTGTGATGATGTAAGTTTACTTTACGAAATCAAAATCAAAGGAGAGGGAATGTTAAGAATTTTCAAAGTATGGTATAATATGAAGAAAAGTTGATAATGGGAAATTCAGTTGGGTGCGAAGAGTAACCAACTGAATTTGCTATTTCATGTGAGATGGGGTAAATAAAATGGAATTAGTTGCACTAATAGCCATAGGCGTACTTGTGTTGTGGAACGTTGTAACCTTTCTTATGTATAGTATAGATAAGCGCAGGGCAAAGACAAATGCTTGGCGCATTAAGGAATCAACGCTTATAGCTGTTGCATTTTTGATGGGTGGCGTAGGCGCGTTTTTGGGTATGATGTTACTGAGACATAAAACAAAGCATCTTAAATTTAGGCTGTTGGTACCTCTTGGGGTCATTGTAAATATTGGCGTTATTGTGTTGCTGTGCTATAATTTTTAAAAAAGGATGTGCTGAATGATTGTAAACATGACTTCATGGAATGTGAACGGATTACGCTCGTGTATGGGTAAAGGGTTCATGGATTTTTTTAATGGAAATGATTTTGATTTAATAGGCCTGCAGGAAATAAAAATGCTTAAAGAGCAAGCGGATTTTGAATTTCCTGGCTATTATGCATACTGGAACTCTGCAGAAAAAAAAGGTTATTCCGGTACATTGGTATTGTCTAAGAAAGAGCCTTTGCAGGTAATAAATGGCATGGGAATTCCTGAGCATGATAATGAAGGGCGTATTATTGCATTAGAGTTTGAACAGTTTTATTTTATAACAGTTTATACTCCAAATTCTAAACGTGAACTTTTGCGGCTTGACTACCGTATGGAGTGGGAAGATGCTTTTCGTGCGTACTTAAGCAATTTTAATAAACCTGTTGTTGTGTGTGGTGATTTAAACGTTGCACACAAGGAAATTGACATAGCGCGGCCAAAGGCTAACCTTAGAAGTGCCGGTTTTACCATAGAAGAGCGGGAGAAAATGTCAACCCTTTTAGATTCTGGCTATGTAGATACCTTTAGGCATTTAAACCCGGACAAGGTTGATGCTTATAGCTGGTGGTCATATATGGGACAAGCTCGTGCAAAAAATGTGGGCTGGCGTATCGACTATTTTTTAGTATCAGAAAGTTTAAAAGATAATATTAATGAAGCAAGTATTTCGCCGGATGTATTTGGATCGGATCATTGTCCGGTGGGGTTAGTTTTAAAGTTTTAAATAAAGGCGTACCAGCCTAAAAAAATAGGAGGAATAAAAATGTTCAAAAAAGGAAAGTTTTTGCTATTAGTGCTTGCAATGGCTCTAATAAGCACAACGGTTGTAGTCGCACAAGATGATTATGAAAATGGCTATGAACCGGGAATTACTGTAACAATTTTTCACACAAACGACGTGCATGGTCGTTTTTTACCAAGTAACACCGCAATTGGAATTGACACAATTGCCGCCATCCGCAATTATTACGCGCCAAATGCAATTTTGGTAGATGCTGGCGATACATTCCATGGCCTTCCCTTTGCCACGCTTAACCGTGGGTTGGACATTGTAGAGCTCATGAATGCGGCTGGCTATAGCTTATTTACACCAGGCAACCATGATTTTAACTTTGGAACTGATAGATTGTTAGAACTTGAAGCTGCTGCGGACTTCGACTTTATCTCTGCAAATGTTTATAGAGATGGCGAGCTGTTATTTGATGACATTGCAATAAGAGGAATAAATGGAGTTACCATTGGTTTTTTTGGATTGGCACATCCGAGTACCGCTTACTTAACAAACCCTAACAATGTAGCTGGTGTTTCTTTTGCGGATCCAATTGAAGCAGCCGGGCGTTCTGTGGCTTTATTGCAGGAAATGGATGTTGATGTGATTGTAGGGTTAGCACATTTAGGCAGTGGTGCACGCAGCGATTACCGCATTGATGGTTTTGCAATAGCAGTTGCAGAAGCTGTAGCCGGCATCGATATTATTATTGATGGACATAGCCATAACTTGCATGATGGTGGACTGCTTGTAGGCGATACATTAATTGTACAAGCAGGTGACCATGGCAGATATTTGGGCAGGGTAGACATTATTGTGTACGAAGGCGAAGTACAGTCCATCGTTGCAAGTGCAATCTCTCAAGAATATGCAACAGAAAATTTTGAACCGGATGCATATATACAAGCACTTATCGAAGATATTCAGGTACGCCAGTCTGAAATTATGGATGTTGTAGTAGGGTATTTGCCAGCTACATTATATGCGGACTATATTCGTTCTCAAGAAATGCCAATTGGTAATTTAATTGCCGATGCAGTGCGTTTTGCCGCGGGAACAGAACTTGCCTTTACCAATGGCGGCGGCATTAGAGATGTATTACCTGCCGGTGATATAACAAAAGGCAACATTGTTTCAGTATTACCATTTGGTAACTACATTGTTACCCTGGAAGTGACTCCTGCAGTACTCGCGGCTGCTTTAGAAAACGGTGTTTCTGCACTGCCGGGTGGTGGACGCTTCCCGCAGGTTTCTGGATTTTCCTTTGTGTTTAACCCGGATGCGGAAGAGGGTTATCGTGTGCTTGCGATATACGTAGATGGTGAAAGCCTTGATCTTACAGATGAAACTACAACATTTACATTGGCAACAAATAACTTTATTGCTGCCGGTGGCGATGCTTATACTATGTTTGTAGACCTTCCAATTTTAATGGAACTTGGTAACTTGGATGAAATGTTAATCGCATATATCCCATATGCTGACTTGGAAAACTTAAGTGTAGAGGGGCGTATCGTAGAATCTGGTGTAGTGATTGAAATTGAAATGCCGGTTTTGCCGGAAACAGATGAAGTTGAGGTAATTGTTGAAGTAGTTGAGATAGTTGAAGTTGCAGATGTTTCTGAGATTGTACTGGCTGGAACAGGGTCTGCTATCGTTGCAAACTGCTGGTTCTTGAATGTTCGTACACGCGGATCTGCATATGCCAATATTATTGGCTATTTGCGTGCTGGTGATGTAGTGAGTGTGCTTGATAGCACTGCCTGGGGCTGGTATAAAATACAAACCCCATATATTACAGGGTGGGTGTTTGGCCGTTATCTTGAAATGAATTAATTGTTATCTATAACACAAAGAATAAAATAAGAAAGCTTCCGGCAAACGTTCGGAGGCTTTTTTGTTTTACTTAAACCAGATTAGAATCAGAAATTAAAACTAAGTTAACTAAATTGCGAAATATTGACGTTAATGCAAAATTTTATTACATAGTGTCGTATTATGTGTTGACAATAATGATATAGGTGTTAAAATATGCTCAAGTGATGCACGTGTTTATGGCATATTGCTAGTCAATACGCTTAATGCTTGATGCTTTTGCATCATTCAAATAAATCATAAAGGAGTGATTCTCATGTCAGGCCAGATTCGTATGACACCAGAACAAATGCGCCAACGTGCAGGAGAGGTGCGCAACCAAGGTGAAACTTTTCAGGATGTTATTAATCGTATGCAAAACGTTATTAACGAATTGCAAACAGAGTGGGAGGGTCAAGCAAGCCGAGCCTTTGCAGAGCAGTTTAATCGGCTAAAGCCAGCATTTAACGACATGCGCCAATTAATTGGTGACATAGGCACACAGCTAGATGCAACAGCCACTGCGGTAGAGCAACTCGACCAAGATATCGCAAGCAGATTCAGGTAACATAGTTACAGCTTACCCGCAGTTCCGTTTGTTGTGGGATTGCGGGTTAAGCTTACATCCGAAAGGTATGGTGCGTTTCTATGGAGAAAAAGATTATCATAACCGCCGTTTTAATTACGTCCCTCTTTTTCATAACAACTACATATGCTTACGACCTTCCAATAGATATTAATACCATAGGGCGGCAAGAAGCACCAACAAGCCGTGTTACACACCGGATAGGCGCAAACTTGTTTACGGAAGATGCCCGGTATGTTAACTACTTGTTAGCACGCCAAATCTACCAACGGCAAGAAACTGCACTCACCTTGTTTGAAACAGTTTCATATAGCTATGAAATATCCCCACAAATTAGAGTAATGACTACAGCCAATGAGCTGGATCTTTTTTCTCAACCAATAAATTTCGCCACATTTAATACTGTGCAGGAAATGAGTGGGATACAAATCTGGCATATTGTAGTGGTTTTATTCGTTTGTTCTATGGGTGGGTTTGTACTTGCTTTACACTCGATTGAAAAAAGACGGAGGAGTACAGAAAATGTTCATTAACCTAACAATAGAAATAAACCAACAAAGGCGAGATATCCGCATAGACTCTGAGCAAAAAATTAAAGACGCACTATCCCTATTACGCCAAAGCGGGAAGCTGCCTATGGGGGATATTCCAGGGTATTTTCGCTCACGTCTTAACCAAAAGCTTGTTAGTGCTTATAAAACTTTTTCAGAAGAAGCAGTTTATGACGGTGATATTTTAACTGCCATACTATAACCAGGAGTGATAATTTATGAACGCAACTCTAACGAAGAACATTCGTAATAGTGAAATGGCCATTCCAAAAGAAAAACGCGCATTTCTAACGCACTCGGCAAGTGGTCTTGCCTCTTGCGTAATTGAGGCGCAAGAAGATAGTGTAAATTTTATATTTGAGACCAATGGAACCGAACTCGCAGAAACTATATTGAAGAAAACAAAGATGGAGCAGCTTCGCTTTCTTATTAATTGTGCTAATCTTAATCATTT
>Ga0123352_10001020_pt1 | contig 36059 bp, 23 predicted proteins | sample TergutLab28metaG_FD_89700 | JGI IMG/M metagenome (GOLD analysis project Ga0123352, IMG submission 89700) | Labiotermes labralis P1 segment gut microbial communities from Petit-Saut dam, French Guiana - Lab288 P1 | ecosystem: Host-associated > Arthropoda: Insects > Digestive system > Gut ... | reverse complement strand
GCTATACCATTTTTTGCCTTTGGTATAGGTTATCTTGTTTTTGGACTACTTTTTGAAAGGTTTTATAATGTTTCGTGGCTTATAGTTTTTGTATCATCAGCCATTATCTTAGTGGTCGCATTGCTTGTAGGTAAGTATTTTAAGAGGGTGTAAAACCAAAAAAGACCAAGCTTTTAGCTTGGTCTCAGACCCTCATGCTCGTCATTGCGAGGAGCAAAGCGACGAAGCAATCTCATGTTTACGTTATCAGAGATTGCTTCGCTACGCTCGCAATGACGAGCATGAGGGTTCGTCATCAGTCTGAGACCATGCCTTTTAGCTTGGTCTTTTTGGTTTTATTCTGCGTTAAATGTCACCGTCCAGCCTACGGGCAGGGTTTGGTAACTAAATGTACGTGCCATTAGCACATACTGGTCAATATTGTCTAAGTCGATGTCAAAAATATGCTCATCCATTCCGAGGCTACCAGCTGCACGTGGGTCATATGGTGTGTATGCAACACCCTGTGCGTCAACGCCCATTGTGTTTAACATAAAGGTATTTCCATCCGCATCAGCAAAAAATGATACCCAAACATCTGACGCTACTGTGCCATCCCACAGACTTTCGGAGTTAATTTCCCAAGGCATATAGCCAGCATCTAGCGATGCTTGCCTTTCGGCTCGCAAGGTGTTAAGATAGTCTAGCGAACCCCTAAACAGACTTACATGGGTAAAACCTTCCCAGCCCGCCTCGTCTAAAATGCGACGCTCTGGATGGGCGATTTGCACATGAAGGCGACCATCAATCAAACCGATACTTGAAATGGAAGCCCTTGTGTCTGCAAAGTCAAAATACGGCGACAACTGGCGGTTGAGGTTACCTAGAGCAAGCAACGACAAGCCATCCCCTTGGATTAATTCCATATGATAGTCGTGCAGACCCTGCCAAAGGCTAAAGTCGTCTAAATTACCGAATTGCAAAGCCGTACCCCATGGATTTGGGTTGGGATATTGATAAGTGATGGTATCAGTCTCCCCTAGGAAGTCCGCTAAGTTTAAGGGAATTGGCACAAATTGTTCTTCCACATTGTCAAAAATTATTTCGTCAAGGAAGAATGTAAACTCTAAACCAGACACAGGCGTATTAAAATTGTGTTGGGAACGCATGGTGACAACTCCACTTTCGTAACGGTCAATCAATTCAGGTAAGGAAAACCCATAGGAGAAAAGCTCCCTGCTAATTTCCAAATTCGTGGGTCGCACGCTAGAATAAACCCTAAAGTCGCCATTTAGGCGGTTGGCTCTGGTATCCTCTAGTGTAAAATACACATCAACCGTCTGCCCAGCATCGTCAGAAATGTTAATTGCCACAAGCTCCACACGGACGCCGTCATACATCACTTCGTCACGCCCCGCTACAATTTCTATGGGTGTCAAGTCTTGGGCGTGTTCGTAGCCCACAATGCCCCGCAGGCGGTCAAAAGCCCCCATTTGCTGGGCGGCAAATGCCGTTGTTCCCAATGCTAAAGTTGCGGCAATGGCAAGTATTGCTGTACGTTTCATTTTTCTTTTCGGTTTCATCTTCTCCTCAATCCCTTTCAAAATGTTAAATTGGGGCGTGTCCACACCCTCTAGGGCGTTTGAAATCAGCATTTCATCTTGGTCGAATTTTTCTTTATTCATACGCACCTCCAAACCCTTGTTCTCTTAAAGAGTCTGCCAGTCGTTTTTTCGCCCTTTCGTATCTTTTGCGCAGGGTGGGCGACGGCAAACCATAAATTTGACTTAATTCTTCATACTCAAAACCATTAATAATACGACTTATTACTAAAGCACGGTCGTCGGGGTCAAGTGTGCCAAGTGCGGCATTAACCTCCTCGCTAATGCCTTCGTCCATCTGATAAAACTCCTTAACCTCCCGCTTCTCCCGCTCTAAAAAGCCGAAAAGCCGTTTGCGTTTACGCAAAATGTCCATACATTGGTTATATGCGATTTTATACAACAGCGGGGAAAGGTTGTCCAAAGTATATTTGGCGGCCGCCTTGCTGTAAAAAGCTTTTATAAATGTAGTTTGCACCACGTCCTGCGCTTCGTGGTAATCCCGTAGCAACAGGTGGCAATATCGCAGGATGGCTTGTCCGTGGGCGTTAATCATCTGCTCTAAATCCACACCAGCATCCATATTTGCATTTGCTGAAATATTCATTTCCCCCTCCTTGTGTTTGGTGTACTTTGCAAAGTATAACTATATAACGAATAAGCAAGTTTGTTTGTGACACAAATTTCAAAAATATTTCAAACCCTATGGCTTTACGAACGAAAAACGCCCCCATGCAACCTGAGGCGTTATGCGTTGTGGTTAGTTGTTCGTCAGGTTTAGGAGCTGCGTTCCTGGATAAAAATGCACAAGTATCTGAGCAAAGTCATAACCCCTACGTGCCATACCATATGCACCGTGTTGGGACATACCAACCCCATGCCCAAAGCCGCCACCGTGAAAGGTCATGCCACCATTTGTAGCTTCAAATGTTACGAAGGTAGATGGCAAAATAAAGTGGTTGTTGACGGGGGCGGAGTTATTATGACGGTTTAGGGCTATACCTTCTGGTAAAGATGGAGTTAATAAACGACGAATTAGGTATTCTGTCCTCACGGTGATGCTATTTGTCGTGCCGTTTATCTGCAAAAGACCGATATTGCCACCACGTCCACGACTTAACACTTCCATATCAACAAAATCCCCTATTGTATATACGGTTTGGGGCGGAAAGGTTGGTTGTTGCCCTAAAATAGCAAAATGCTGCGGGCTACGCTGGGACAGGGCTGGCAGGTTTTGGTTGATGATGCGAGTTAGTTGGTCATTAGTCAGGTGAAAATTCCAACGAAACCAAGGGGACTGGTCGTCGTAAGCCGTTATGGTGGTGTCCATGAAAAATGCCCTCGCAATATGCTCTTGTGACAAATCCCCTGGGTCAAGGGCTAAGTTTTGGGGTCTACCCGACAGATATACAGGGGTTTCTGCATCTAAATCCCCCGTAGCAAAGTTTACCCAAACATCTCCACGGTCAGCAGTATGTCCTGATGATGTGGAAAAATAGTTGGTGCTGACAACCTGTCCATTGTGGGTCAAAAACATCCCCGCTGTGGCTCTTGTGGCTTGGCGTGCCAGCTCGGTTTCTGGGATATTGTTATAAACTTGGGTCATTACACTGTCACAGATATTTGCCCCATAACGATAGAAGCGATTTGCGAAAAATTGGTTATAAGCATAACTTCTTGCGGTGACAGCCTGCACCTTGGCGGGTTCAAGACCAAAAGACGTGGGCATTTCGCTGGGGATAACTGCGTATAAATACTGCTCGAATGGTAGTTGGTTGACAATCACAAAACCACCATCACGCCCACTTATTTCTAAAAATCCACGATATTGAGGATTTGCCCCACCAGACCAATTTCGGCTGATTGTCATAATTTCGATTTTATCGTCCCCTAGAGGATGGATTGAAATGCGTCCTCCACCTAATAAATGGGCGTTTTGATAGCCGAGACGAAATACTTCACCAGCCCCAAAATTTGTAATGCCGTCGTAGGTGTGAACAGCTAGTCCGCCCGCACTTCTTAACTCCACAGTACTGTGTATGCGAGAACCAAAGCCTGTGGTGGATAGCACGACACGGATGTGGGTGGGTACTGGTCTGCGTAGGATTACTGCGGCGGAGATTTCTCCATCACGCAATGTAAAATCCGCCACATCATAGCCAATAGTAATTTGGCTGGTTCGCCCAAGGGCAACGGGAGTTGACAGCATTGAGTAGATAGCAAAATCTTGTCGGGTTGACACACGCCCCATTCCGTCAATTTCAATAAAACCATTGCCGATTTCTTTAACAACACCAGAGATATTATCATCAAAAACCTGCACAGCCACAGCCCTGCCATTTTCGATGGTTACATCAACAATCCGCCCCGCTGGCAGGGTTGTCAGCAAACGTGGGTCGATGTCAAATGTACGCCCTGCACCGCCAGCAAAAATGGTGATAGTGTCCCTACCACGCTCTGCTAAAAAGGCGTTTCGCAGGGTGGGTACAGGGTTAGAGATGCCCGCAACCGCAATAACATAACTGCCACGCAAAAGTAAGGCTACTTCCTTATCCAAATATGGTGTGAAATCCAAACCTTGAACGGCGAAACGCCCCCCACTTGTAACAATGTTACCTGTAGGTAAATTCTGGTTAAAATCCGATGTTAAAAGCACCACTGCATCCGTTTGACGCAAACCCAAAGCGGTGACACCTGCACTGCCACTGATATTTTCCAGCATTTGTATGTAAAGGTTTACCCAAAGGGCATAAGAGATTGCCATATTACGATTTTCGTCGGTCAACTGTATGCGAATCGGGTTGTATGGGTCAAGTCCATCCAGAATAAACTGGGCTTGTTGCAATGTAAGGGGGTCATGTGGACGAAATTCGTCACCGAAGCCACTTAAATACCCCAAATAATATGATTTGTTTATGTATTTGTCAAACCAATCATCTGGTTCGGTGTCGCTAAAAGTGATAATCCTCTGGGTTCGGTCGATTTCTGCTGGGTCAGCGAAAGACAAGGCAATCATCATGGCAGCAAGCCCACGACTGACGGTCACATCATCCCCAGCGGGCTGGGAAGCTGGTCTTTCCCCTTCTCCATCCCGCACAAAAGCAGACCCATAACCCTCATAATACTGCGTAAGGGCAGAGCCACAGCCAACCAAAATAAACAATAACACAGTTAAAATCCCTCCAAAAACACGCTTGTCCATTGTAAGCACCTCATTCGTAACTTGTATTTCCCAACTGGTAATTATTTATGCACTTGTCCGAAAAATTATACCCCTTTTATTTTGCCATAACTTATGATATAATGAAAGCACTAATTTTTAGAGGTGATAACTTATGGGAATGATGCCATTAATACTAGGAGGGGATTTCGCAGATGTGTTGGTGCGGAATGTCGCCATAGGTCTTACGCCTATTTTGCTTTTGGCTTTACTTGTAACCATAATGATACGCCTGGCAAAGCGTAAAAGCCATGAAAAATTACAACGCACGGCAGATATGTTAGAGGAAAATGACGAAGCCAACAACGCAAGGGCAAGAGATGTTGAGGACGAGTTGCTTTTCCACGTTATTATGGAAGACTTGCCACTAAGAGAATACACAGCGGAGGAGCAGGAGAAGCCCCGCCCTGTTTGTATGTGGCAAAACAAGGTAATTCAGGCAGCAAGCAAAAAAATGTTACACTTCGATAGTCCCAAAACAAATGTAGAGTTAAAAAAAATGTTCGGCAGGGCAAATTTAGAGTTTGTTGCAAGATATGAAGAAAATTTCGTCAATTTCATCCATGCTATGCGACACTGGGCAGAGGCATTGCTGACAGAAGACAAAAAAGACGATGCCCAGCAAGTGTTGGAAATCGCCGTGGAAGCTGGCTCGGAGGTGTCCCAGACTTATACTCTTTTGGCGGATATTTACGCAGAAGCAAACGACAGCGAGAAATTGACAGCACTAAAAGACCTAGCGGAAAGTAGAAGTCTGCCAGGTAAAGCAATCGTTCTTAGCCATATAGAAAAATTATTGTAATGACATTAAATGGGCAATGTCTGCAATTTTATTAGCCAGCAGGACGGGGGTAATGCTTCCGTCTTTTATTTTTGTCATTTCCCGTAGTTGCCTGCTTTCTTGCAAAAGGGCGTGGGAAATTCCGCTGGCAAAATCGTCCACTTCATCCACTTTGGTTTCTTCGGTTACATTAGCCTGTAGCAAAAGTGGGTTTCCGCTTTTCTTGTGGCTTATAAGCTCCAAAACTCGCTCTTTGTAAGTTTCGCTTACTTTTGACAACTTTTCATAAAAAGCCAAGCTATTAACCTCGCCTTGAAGAAAGTTTTTTATAGTGTCTGTGCTGGGTTTTGCAGGTGCTTCAGCAGTTGTCGGGATGGTCATGCCTGGGGGTAACATTCCTTCGGGTATGGGTTCAAAACGAACAGATGGGTCACTATATGGGGCTTTGCCTTGTTGTTGTGGTGGTTGCATTGGCATCATGGGGTGCATTTGTTGTGGTGGTTGCTGTCTTTGGGGCTGATATGCTGGCATTTGTTGTCGGTTTTGCATTTGTTGTCTTTGTGGTGATGGTTGCATGACAGGCGGACGACCCCAACCCTGCTGGCGTGGCTGGCATTGTTGGCATTGACATCCCACACCTTGTGAACGAGAAAAGAACATGGCGACCTCCAAATGTTTTTTATTCCATCATATGATAACCACCGTCGTCCCGTCCGTTACATTTTCATAAATCCATTTAATATCTGGCAAAAGTAAGCGAACACAACCGCTGGAGCGTTTTTCACCTACCACATTTTCCTCTGCAATCAAATTCCTTCCTTCGTCCATAGGGGTGGAGTGAAAAAGGAAATGCCCATTGAACCGTATCCAATATTTAGCACCACTGGACAACCTGTGGCTGTAGAACCATTCGCCACGTTCGGTCAGCTTAAATTCTCCACGGGTTGTCGGGGAAGTGTTTAGTCCAGTAGAGCAGTCAAAGGATTTTTCAAGCGACCATCCACCTACCTCACCTTGGAAAACATGGGTCTTTTGGCGATTAATGTCCACCAAAATTAAATATTTGGTGCGACTTTCGTATGCACCATCATTTACAAATCCCTCCAGTTGTTGCGGAGTTAAGATGGTGGTATCGGTGGGCAACTCATCTTCAATTAGCAGAAATTTTGCCCCAATCCACCCACTACTGCTTTCAGTAGAAATGCGGTAAACCACGCCAGAATAATCCTCCAGCACTTCAACAATATCCCCTACAAAAACTTGACCCACTGCTTGTCGCAAGGTTTTGTCTTTGTAAAAATCTCCATCAGTCACAATTTGGGCATAGATTGGCGTTTCTATAATTGCAGGGTGCAGGGAGGGCAATAGCACCATAAACGCCACAACAAGTAAGCCTTTTAATTTCATCAAATCACATCCTTTTAGATATTTTGCATCTGCCACAAAAAAATATCCATTGCAATTGTTGACTTTTGTTGGGTTGTGGCGTAAAATAGAACCTAAGGGGGCTTTGAACTTGATTAGAGTTGGACTTATGATGCGAAAAAATATTAAAATGGAGGACGTGCGACTCTTGCACGCCTTTGCTTTGTTTCGGGGTTTGGAGTTTTTTCATTTTAGCTCTACCGATATTGATTTAGACAACAGAACTATTTTAGGAAACTTTTGGGACGTGGAAAAACAGGACTTTATCGAAAAGACTGCACCTTATCCTCATGTTATTTTAGACCACAAACTTAACTGGCAAACTGCCCCGTCACGCCAAAAACGACTTGCTTTACAGAAGGCTGGGGTGGTTCTTAGTTGGGTTAACTTAGGTAGAAAAACCAAGGTATATAATATTTTGAAAAACAGCCCTTTAAGTGAATATGCGATTGAAACCCACAACGTCAAAGACATTTCTCTTGTAGATGTGCTAGAAAATCAGGGTGTGCTAATAGCTAAGCCGAATATTTCCAACGAAGGTAGCGGGATTTACAAGTTGTATTTTCAAGGCGACGGTTATCTTATGCACACCAAACACGAGATTAAAGCCCTAACCCTAACAGAACTTTTGGAACTAGAGCAGACTTTTAGGGAAAATGAATACATCATCCAAGATTTTGTATATTCCCGAACAAATGCCAAAAACCCATTTGACATAAAAATTTATTTGGTAAGAAGTGGAGAAGGTGGCTCGTGGGTGACTTTACCTTATTTTCCACGGATTGGGTCTAGCCTTGGGGTGGTTTCTAGCACGGTAACTGGCGGGAACGGCTATCACTTTCTAAACAAGTTTTTAGAATGGGAGTTTGGAGAAGATTGGAAGTCCATCAAAAGTCAATTGGATGATTTGGTGGAGCAGTTGCCCACCGTAATGCAGAAGCATTACAACAAAACCCTAAACACTCTAGAAGTCAGTGTGGGCATAGACAGGAAAAACAACAACTTAAAGCTGTTCGATATAAGCGGAACGGTTGGCAGTTGCCCATACAAAAAAGAAATGTACATGGCACGATTGGACACTTGCAATTTCTTGTACGAAAACCGACCCCATTAAGGTTGCGGTTGCAATTTAATAATTGTAATGCCTAATGGAGGTAATCTCAACGTGATTTGTCCGCTTTTTGGCGTTAGTGGTGCTTGGTTAACAACGCCACTACCGCCATATTTTTCGTTGTCAGAATTAAGGATTTCTGTGTATGTATGGTTCGCAGGAATTTGGTGGGCTTCGTGGACAACTGGCGTAAAATTACAAATAACAATCAATTCATCTGCAGGGTCATCAGTACGGCGAATAAATGATGTGATGGAATGGTCTGCGTTGTCGGCATCAATCCATTCAAAATTATCGCCCCACAATGCTGGCTCGTACTTGTACAGATGGTTCAAATCCCGCACAAAGTCCTGTATTTGCTTGTGATGGTCAAAATCCAGCAAAAACCAGTCAAGCTCACGGTTGTTGTCCCATTCAATAAACTGCCCAAACTCGCCACCCATAAACAGAAGTTTTTTACCTGGATGCCCGTACATAAAACCAAGTGCAACACGTAAACCCGCACATTTTTGCCACAAATCCCCAGGCATTTTGTTAAGCAGGGATTTTTTGCCATGCACAACCTCGTCATGGGACAATACCAGCACAAAATTTTCGCTGTGGTTGTACATCATGGCGAAGGTTAGCAGGTTGTGGTGGAATTTGCGATGGATAGGGTCAAGGGACATATATTTCAAAAAGTCATTCATCCAGCCCATATTCCATTTATGGGTAAAACCAAGTCCTCCCTGCTCTACAGGTGCGGTAACATTAGGATATGAGGTGGATTCTTCTGCAATCATCATAACATTTGGGTGTTTTTGTGCAACAATAGAATTTAGATGCTTAATAAATTCCTCCGCTTCCAAATTAACCTCGCCACCATGAATATTCGGCGTCCATTCCCCATCCTTTCGGGAATAGTTGAGGTGAAGCATTGAAGCAACGGCATCCACTCTCAGGCCGTCGATATGATATTCCTCTAACCAAAACAGGGCGTTTGCGATTAGAAAGTTAGCGACTTCTTTGCGACCATAATCAAAAGTCAGCGTACCCCAGTCTGGGTGGTTGGCTTGCTGTGGGTCGGGGTGTTCGTAAAGCCTTCCACCATCAAAATTTTCAAGACCGTGGGCATCCTTTGGAAAATGTGCTGGAACCCAGTCCAAAATAACCCCAATACCATTTTTGTGGCAGTGGTTAACGAAATACTTGAAATCGTGGGGGTTGCCAAAACGGCTGGTAACAGCGTAAAACCCAGTTACTTGATAGCCCCAACTGGGGTCATAGGGATGTTCGGCAATGGGCATAAGCTCCAAATGTGTATAACCCATGTTTTTAGCATAGTCCACCAATTGGTGTGCCAACTCTTTGTATGTAAGAAAGTCGCCATTCTCATCTTTACGCCAACTGGCAAGGTTTACTTCGTAAATATTCAAAGCACCATCGCCTTTTGTGCGGTTCGTCAACCAGTCCTCGTCATCCCATGCAAAACCGCCCAAGTCGTAAATTAATGAATTAGTAGAGGGTCGAAGCTGGGCAAACTTAGCAAAAGGGTCAGATTTTTGCAACAAAGTTCCGTCTGTCGTCTTAATTTCAAATTTATAGGCATCGTACCTTGCAAGGTTTGGTATAAAAAGCTCCCACACACCACTGTCACCCAAAAGACGCATTGGGTGTCGCCTTCCGTCATAATTGTTAAAATCACCAATTACAGAGCAAGCTACGGCATTAGGCGACCAAACGGCAAAATGTACACCGTCCACACCGTCAATGGTATTGAAATTTGCACCTAACTTGTTGGGCAAATCGTAATGCGTTCCATTGGCAAACAAATATAAATCATATTCAGTTAGAATGGAGATAAAGCTATAAGGGTCACGCCCTGTATAAACATTACCATCACCAAAATCAATTTCCAGTTCATATACAAACATTTTTTTGCGTCTAGGTACTTTAACTTCAAAAAAACCATCTTCATGGACACGATTCATCTGCCAACGCATACCTTTAGCAACACAAACCACGTCAACACCCACAGCCCCAGCAACAAAAGCCCGAACCACAAGCCCGCCCCCCACATTGTGCATACCAAGCACACTATGAGGGTCTTTATGTCGCACATTAACAATCCTCGCAATTTCTGACAAAGCTGTTGTAAAACCCATCTCATCACCTCTGTTAATATCATACATTTAAGTCGCTAAATTGTCAAGGATTGCGTTGACAGAGTGGATAAGTTTTGTTATAATAGATTAGTTTGACTATGAAATCGGAGGAAGCTGACTTGGAAAAAGAGAAAAAAGGATTTTTTAAGAAGATTGTAGGCGGACTAACAAAGACCCGTGAAAATATTGCCCAGAGTGTGGAAAATGTGTTCAAGTCATTCCGAAAGGTTGACGAGGAACTTTTTGAGGAGCTAGAAGAAGCCTTGATTTTAGCAGACTGTGGGGCAACAGCTTCCTTAGATATTGTAGAGCGGTTACGACAAAGGGTTAAAAAAGAGAAATTACAAGACGCTGACGAAGTTAAAAAGGCTTTGGTTGATATAATTGCAGAAACCATGGAAGAAGCCGCACCACCAGCGGATGAAATACCAAGCCCCGTCGTCATATTAGTTATCGGTGTTAATGGGGTGGGTAAAACAACCAGCATCGGAAAGCTTGCCAGCAATTTTGCAGAAGATGGAAAACAGGTGGTTTTGGCAGCGGCAGACACCTTTAGGGCAGCCGCAATTGACCAGTTGGAAGTCTGGGCAAATCGTGCAAACTGTGGGCTTATCAAACATCAAGAAAATTCCGACCCCGCCGCCGTGGTGTTTGATGCCTGTGCATCCGCCAAGGCACGAAACGCTAATGTTTTGATTGTTGATACGGCAGGTCGCTTGCATAATAAGAAAAACCTGATGGAAGAACTTAAAAAAATATCCCGTGTTGTGGACAGAGAAATGCCCAATGCCCACCGTGAAACATTTTTGGTACTTGATGCAACCACGGGTCAAAACGCCCTTTCCCAAGCAAAAACATTTATGGAAATCGCAGACATAACAGGTATTATTCTAACAAAATTAGATGGCACGGCAAAAGGTGGTATTGTACTGTCCATTGCCAGCGAATTAAAAATACCCGTGCGTTATATTGGTGTGGGCGAGCAAGTAGAGGATTTGCAAACCTTTGACGCAGTATCATTTGCACGAGGTATGTTTTTTGAAGAGGAGGAAGAAACCCAATGAAATCAACCATAGACATATCCGTTATTATAGAGAACAAGGAAACCTTGATGGGTGTCAAAGAGCTTAACAGCGAAAAAATCTCCGCCTTGCCAGAAGATGCGTTTCGAGAATATGCCGAGTATATGGAAGCTGCAATTAACCTTTTTCCTATCCAAAAAAACAAACTAGAATTGTCCTTTGGCGAAAAGGACTATTTGCAAGCCATGAAATGGGTGTCAGCCACCCGTAATAATTTAGTTAAAATTTTTGCTGACGACATGGCGGCAGAATGGACAAAGTGTTTTGAAGAATTTGACGACAGGGAAAATCTTCATCACGACAGGGTTGGAAACACCATCAACTACCTTCTAAAAACAGCTACACTGTTTTACACAGGACTTCAAAACAAATTGGAAAAAATGGAAGCACACCACCTAAGCCAAGTAGAAAAGGAAGAAATGTTTAACCGCCACAAGCAAAGTCTTATGGGGGTTCAATACTTAGATTCTTCCAAAATACTGCCCATGGAAATGGAACAATTGGAAGATTATTGTGGGCTTTTGAATGACTTTGTTGATGGGCTGTATCAACAAGAAAGCGGGCTAAAAACTTCCGTTTCTACTAGAAATTACGATTCGGCCTTGAAATGGATTGCGGTTGTGGGTGAAAGCCTATCCCAAATACACGCTGACGATTTGGCACAAAACTGCACCAAACAAGTAGAAATTTACGAAGAAAGCACCGAAGCAGATGGTGAGAAAATTGAGACTTTCGTGGACTTCCTTTTGAACAATTTGGATATTTTAGCGGGAGACATAATTGGGCTAAAGTTGCCTAAAAAACCCGTTGCTGAGGAATATAACGGCGACATAGAGGGTATTGTCTATTTTAGCGAAGAAGAGTGCGAAAAAAATATCTTGCTGATAAACGATACCCGAATTTTCTTGGAAAAGTTTAGGGTTTCTTTAGGTGGTACGGGGTATGGTTTGATAGGTGCCGTTGACGGTGATGCTGCCCTAAGTTTTATGAAAGGCAACAAGCCAGATATTTTAATGGTTGATGACCAAATACCCAATTTTAATGCCATTGATTTTGCGAGAAAAGTCCGTGGCTGGGGATACGAAACAACTTTAATAATGCTAACCAGTGACATTGATAAGGGATATATGGCAAAAGCTTTGTCGGCTGGCTATACAGATTTTGTTATCAAGCCAATTATAACCGCCAAGGTTTTAGAAAAAATCGCCAAATACCTATCCTAAGAAGGAGAAAATTATGCAAACTGGAATGAAACGTCATTTCATCGTAATTGGTGTGGCACTGGGGCTTTATGGGCTTTATGTGTTGCTTATGATGGTGCTTGGGCTAGAGCTGTGGGTTTTGCTTCTCGCTTATGCAGTTATAATTGCCACGGCTTATTTTATCAACCGCAAGGCAATAATGTTCTTGCGGGGAAATTATTTTTATTTGGCAGGGCGTATGGATAAAGCACGCTTGATGCTTCAAAAAGCGGTGGATGGTGGCGTTAAAAGCCCTGCCAGCCACATTTATTTGGCATTAATTTTAATGCAGGCAGACGGTAATACAACAGATGCCTTTAAGTATTTAGATAAAGCTGTTGAATTGTCCAAAAACCCGATAGATGAGCGTTCCGCCATAATATCCAAAGCAACCTGCCACTGGATGAACAAGGACGCAAAAACCGCCATAAAAACACTAGAAGATATGAGGGCTAACCAAGAGTACACCAATGCGGCAACCCTAGCAAACTTGGCATTTTTATATATGGTGGAAGGCGATTTGGATAAGGCACTAAAAATAACCAACCAAGCAATTGACGACGAACCAGAACACGCCGCACTATGGGATAATTTAGGGCAAATACGCTACCATCAAGGCAAAACAGAGGAAGCGCGTGAGGCTTTCATCCACGCCCTTTCTCTAAGGGAAACAATGGCGGACAGCAACTACTTTCTTGGTCTTATCCACGAGGCGGACGGAGACACCGACACCGCCACAGAATACTTCCGCAAGGCTGCAATCAGCCCCATTGGCTTCTTCAACACAATAACACAGGAGCAAGCCGACGCTAAATATGAGGAGCATCGTAAATAAAGAGGTGTAAAACCCCATGGACGAAAACCAAAGACAAGAAACCATTCAACAGGGTAAGATGAAGACGGACAACTTTGTAATGAAGTCCACTGACCCCAACATGAAGACCAAGGTCGCCACCAACATAACCGACCCAAACGGCACGGTTTATTGGTACATACGCTTCAACACCCCCTTGGATGAGGAAACCGTATCACGAAAAACAATGAACGTGACTGACACCACAGGGTATATTTTGCATACCCTAATAACTTACGATGCCAGCCGTAATCTTATAGTTCTAAATCCAATGGATTTGTACCGACAAAACGAATATTATATTTTGCATATATCAAAAAAGGTGCGTTCCGCTAAGGGGCGACCCTTACCTAGGAATGTGTATATCATGTTTAAGCTTGTTGGGGACATGATTTCGGAATTTCACATGCTTAAAGAAAATTCCGTGCCGAAGCCCATGGAAAAGCCCAAAAGCATGAAGCTAGCAGAACTTGCGGAATTGCAACAAGCCCAACAAGCGGAAGAAGAAGCCGCAAAACCGACCAAGGAGGATAAGCCCAAAAAGCCAGCCCCACCATCCGTGCCATATGGTCCAATTGGTGTAAAGTTGCACACCGCATTAATTGGGCTTATTTTGATGTTGGGAAGCCTTGCCACCCAATCCGTTGGTATAATTTTAGGAGGCATGGGGGCAGCGCTTCTGGGTCTTGGGCATATAGTTTTCCAAATGACAAAAAAACCCACTATGTCCGCCATAAACTATAATTTGGGAGTACAGAATTTTAACAAACAAGCCTATAGCAAGTCTATAAAGTTTTTTGAAAAATCTGCCGCCCAAGACCCCAGCAACAAGCTACCTCAGTCCGCACTTAAAAAGGCACAAAAACTAGCCAAAAGCACAAGTTGACTAATATTCCACGCCCTAAAGCAAACAACCCTATTCATTCGCAGAATAGGGTTGCTTTATGTCGTTAGTTACGAAGTATTATCTCAAGAATTATCATAACATCTCCCCACAGCATTTCACCATGAGGGTCTGCACCCGACGAATTAAAGTCAATAAACCCAAGAAATTCAGCATTTAGCAACGCTTGTTGTAGATGAGAGCTGGCATTTGCAATGTCAGGGAAGCTAGTGGTCTGAAGGGTAGGCGCACCCGTTATACGGCGACCTGTACGCACCTCGAATAAACGCACAAGGGCAGCCAGTGCATCCTCCCTCGACACCGTGTAATGCCCTGGCACCAACATACGAGCATTTGACAGCGAGGACATCTCATCTTCCGTTAGATTATCAAGCATATTAATCGGGGCATAACTTACCCCACGGGCAACAGCGTGGATAATACGGTTAATTTGCCAAACATCCACAGCAAAGGTCGGTGCAAACCATTCCATGTCCGTAAAGTTAATTTGTGTGTTTACAAAGTACAACGCATCCCTTGTTTGTGGGGTTGCTTGATACAGTTGGGGTATACCTGTCGCAATTGCCGCAAAGGTGGTCGGGCGGGTTGTTGAGGTGGACACGGTTGACGCAAATTCATCAAAACCACCGCCACCACGGCGCCAGCCCACATCCCCTGCCGATTGCACATATGCACCGATATGATAATCCATAGCAAAGGCACGGCTGATGCTGTGGATGGCAGTGACAGGTGCTGCCAAAGCCGTAAGCGCCACATTGGTATGAGCGACCCTGTTAACCACATTTATATCCAAGGATTGGGGCGTGGTTAAATAGTGCCTGTTAGGAGCAAGGCTGGTTGGCTCTACTTCATTGCTGATATACATACGCAGGCGACTATTTACTCCAAAGCCTGTATTTTGCGGTGTGTTAGCAAAACCTGGACTAAATGTATAGGTGGTAGCACCCGCAATAATGCTAAAGTCAATACCTCTTTGCTCAAAGGCGGCTAGGATAGTATAAGGTATTTCAATAACCCTATTTTCCACTGGCTGATTGTTGTAATGAGTCATATCAATTGTGTATTCAAAAGTACGAAGTTGGATTAGACGGCTAATAAAACGCTGGTCTGCCAAATTGTCACGATGCCCGCTCTCATCCACATCAGTGGAGCGGAAACGCCAAGTAAGCGTGCGGGTATAGGGGTTAAAGTTAATTTCAAAGTCACGGTCTGGTAACGGGAAAAGTTCTGGAATTACATCACCGTCAAATTCCCCATCGTCACGTGTCGTCCAGAACATCATAGGGCCAGCCCAGTCGGACATGGTCATGCGGGTGTGCAATCCATGTTGTATCTCGTCAGCGTCTGGCATCACAAAAACGGTTGTGGCATCCAAAAAATCTGGATTTGTTGCCATTTGGACGATAAAGTCTACACGTTCTGTAATTTCGCCACCAATGCCGTCACGATGCACGCTTAAAATAGTTCTTGCACGCACCCAGTAGGCGGTATTTGGCGTTAGGTCAGGGAAAAGCACCATATAGCTAAAGCTAATCAACGGGCTACCAAGGATTGTAGTACCCATTGCACCGTCCTCATTACCTTCCATGGGCAAATGCACATCGTCTGGCATACCAGGATAACCACGAATGGGCAACCAGCTAATTACCATATGGTCTGAAGCTACACGTTCTAATTCTAGGTCATTTTCTAGGTTTATAATATTAACCTCTGATGGACCTGCCAGACCCAAACCACTTGGCGGTGGCGGGGTCATCAAGGGCAGTGTGGTCATACTGATGGATGCCGACCATGAATAATTGTTCGTGTTAGTTGTAGAAATGGCTCGCACCCAGATATAGTAGGTTGTTTCTGGGAAAAGTCCATCCGCATGGAAAATTCGGCGTTGTCCGCTAACAGCACCTCCTGGATAGGTAAACATTCTACCAAAATCCTCATTGGGTTCAAATTCCCAAGCGGTGGAGCGGTCCGCAAATTCCGAAATCCAAAATTCATAATTTACAGCGTCACCAGGGAAAGGGCGTAGCACAAACTCCAACCATCTATCCCCCTCTTGATGTGGGCTGAGGAAGGGTGCGGGTGGTGTAATATCCATGCCTGGACGCTCGCTGGTCGTTGTACCCATTATTAGGGTGGGCCACCAAGCCTGCCCTGCTGGATTTGCAGGACGGAAGAAGACGGCATAAGTGGTGTCAGACTCAAGACCCTCCAACGTAGATAAAATAGTTAGTGGGTTGGCAGTTATATCATCTATATCAAGGGTTAATGTTACCCATGGACCACCACCATTATGCAACGCATGTGTAAAGGCTTCCAAGCCAGCAGGTGTCTGAATTTGGTCGATAATATCTGACAGCACACGGACATGCACCTCGTATCTGGTTTGAGGGTGAGGTAAATGCTGGGTACGCAAAGGTACTTGAGTAGAACCAAGAGCGGCACGCACGGCGGTTTCATCACCAAGCAAGTGTAGAGCCGTTACACCAGAGTTGATAGTGGTTCGGTTCGGTGCAACCACATCATAGTCAAATACCAGCACGCCATTGCGTAAGCCAAAAGCGGAATGCCAAACACCAGGCCATCTTGGGTCGTTGGTATTGGTAATAACTTCAAAAGCCTCTACCCAGCGGTTTTCCCAGCCAAGTTCTAAATAATCCAGCCCAGAATTTTCGATACGCAGGGGCGGGCGGGGCATTACGGGTGGCGGTAGCACAATGTCACCAAAAATAAAGTGAGATGCGTATGCTGCAACAGACTGTTGTTCTAACGGAACCGTGCGACGTGCCACAATCCTTATATAATACACACGGTTTGTCACAATCGGCATACGATTGCCGTTTATGTTGATAAATTCAGTAAAAGTATGGGTATAGGTAAAATTTGGTGACCCTTGAAAGGTGCCTATTTGCTCTTGGGTAAGCCCTTCGATAACAGGCGGTATTGATGGCGTTACGCCTTGGAAGGCAGCAGCATTATCAGTTATCCAAATGTCATAAACCACATCTGGGTCACGGAACAAATTGCCGTGCATATTGGCGGTGTCATTACGCTCCTCGTTATTAAAGGGGGTACGCATAAATGCTTCCCATGTTACAACCAGACCAAGGGGCGGACCTGCCACATCATCCACTTCCACAATATTTGGGCGGGTTGGCATAAATTGTGCAAGGGTAGGGTTAAATGTCCAATGTTCTGGCGGATAAATGGCTTCGCCTGTGGCATCGTGGAAAATGATGCGGAAATTTGTTTCAACACCTGGTCGGTCTATAAGCAAATGACCGATACTTTGTGCTGCTGGCGGGTCGTAAACCGCAATGTTAAACCAAGCACCACCAGTACCTTGTTGCTGTAAAATAACACGACCAGCCTCTGGCGGTCCCCAGTATAACAAAAGATAGTTCATGCCAATTGGCTGACCATCCAAAACAGGGCTTACAAATACATTTTCTGCCATAAACAGGTTTGTTGTGTGCATCAAAGATACAGAAAACGCATCATAGAAATTGTCTGAAAGTGCTGAAGGTCTGTTTGGCAAGCCAAGACCTGCGGCGTGGCGGTCTGCACCATCCAAAACAGGCTCTATCCACACATTAAAAACACGGCTGGGTATAAGCCCGTCAGCATTTTCGATGGTTATGGTGTAAGTGTCACCTTGGCGAGTGAAAGCGGAAATGGGCAAAACACCAGAATTATGCGGTGTACCACCTGCACGCAACTGCCAATGAATACGATAACCAGTAAATGGGTCATCACCAGCAAATTGTGGGCGGTTGAAAGAAACAGTAAGGTCACGCCCCCGCCCTTCTGCTTGCACTTCTAAATCTGACATGAAATAAACCGTATTATCAGGGTCTGCCACGGATTCTACCCTATTATTAACTAGATATGGAGGAATGGCAGTGGTCATCTGATGCCAGTGGAAAGCACGGATTTGGTAGGCATAAAAACGCCCAGGCAAAAGGCTCTGCGATAAGGTGTGTGACACAATATTCGAGGTGGAGTTTACAGGGGCTATCATTTCCCATCCACCCCAACCTGTTGGTGCAAGTGCATTGCCAGCATGGAAGCGCATAATTTCATAGTTGGAGGCCTGGTGGGCATTCCAAGATGTCATTGTGCCGTTGTAGTTGGCTGGAGGGTTGGTCGGGGACGGCAAAGATGGTCTTGTCCAAAACATAGACAAACTATAATTACGTCCGACACCTGTTGATGATAAAATTTCAAATTCTGTAACAGGGTTTTGCACATTAGCATAAGCCATAAGTGGCGGGATAAGCCCCACCACAAACAGCATCGCCAAAAGCCCTGCTCCTATGCGTTTTAATAAATTACGTTTTGTCATGGTAACACCTCATTATAATCCTATTCGTTGGTCAAGCACCAACAACAGGCGAAGGAATTGGTCGTTTGTCATAGGTGCTGTTGGCTGCATATTTCTGTCAGTAAAAATATTTAGCTCAAACGCCGCCTGTACATATGGACGGAAGCGGTTGTCAATACCACCTATGTTGTTAAGATTGTTAAAGTTGCTAATCCGCAAAGAGGACACATTGGTGTTTGTGCGCATTTCATACAATGCCATCAGCGTATAGACAACCTCTTGGGTTTGGGCTGGGGCATTTGCACCCCTCACAGGCACAATATACCCTTGGTTGCGTAACCATGTTTGGTTGTTTACGCCAGCAGGTGCGCCTGCTAAGCGGGCAGCGACCCCCTGCACCGTGTTTAGGGAAACATTGGCGTTGAGGTTAAAGTTCTCCCCTGCCCCAAGCAGTTCAGTTAAGCCATGGCTGGCTATTATAGCCGTTAACCTATCATGCCCTTGAATGGTATTTAACCCTGGCATTACAATAGCTTGGCGGGTAAAGGCAAATGAACCTGGGGTTTGTGTGCGAATTACTCTGTTAGTACCTTGCTGTTCTACGCTTTGACGCACCCAATTGTTAGTGGCAAACTGGAAACCACCTACAAGGTCGCCATTTGCAGAGCCCCCAAGGGTTATGGAAATGGGTTGGCTAATAAAGTTAAAGCCGACAGCACGCCCATAGCTGGCACGTAGACGGGTGTTTACATATGCACTCATCTCATGGTTAATAATTTCTGCAATTTCGTACATACGGCGTACTTGGTACAAATGGGCGATGCCCTCTGCCACCATATGCTCAATTTCCTGACCGAAGGTAAAGGAACGCTCGGCAACAAATCTATCAATAAAGAAGTCAGTTTCAATGGCATACAGCAGGCTGTGCATTAGGTTTTCGTCAATTTGGCGAATGGTTGCATTACTTTCCACCAAGTCAACATTCAAAGTGACCTGTTGACCTGCCACTTGCTCCCCTTGGATTTGGGTGGCAGAATGGGCCCGCACATCAAGAACCAAACGGACATAATAATCTTCCACCCCACGCACATCACGTATACGGCGAACTGTGTCAACCACAGGGTCGCTGTTAATGCTGTTAATGGCTTGGTTGGGAATTGTAATCGTCATGTCATTACGCTGGATTACAAAACCTTGACCTCCATCCCAAATCTGCAAAAACAGGGCTTGGGGCAGATAGAAGGTGCTGGTTGGATGGTTACTGTCCGCAAGGCGGATAAGTTGCCCGTTGTTTTGTAGCAAATAGTCAACCATTGTGGGACGATACATGGCAATAAAATGTCCATTTTGGTTCATGGCGGTCCAATAAGGTCTACGAAGGAAATCTCTTAACAAGTCACGCAAATACCTACGAAGATTTTCTCTGTCACGTTCTCTGTCCATATAATCTTGGTCAACATCTGTGCGTGTGGTTGCGACATTAGACCATTCAGAATAAGCTTCGTTAAACGAATCCCCAGGCTGGCTGTTTACCACATCAAAGGTGTGAACACGGATTTGATAGGTCGTCCCTGGGCTTCGCCCGCTAATTACATAGGTGAATGTGTAATAACCAGGCATATTTGGTGTCGGATGCCTTTCTATCAACCCAGCGGACATGGTGCTTGGCAAAAACACAGGCGTTTGCCATTGTCCAGTACCTGCACGAAGGGAGAAGCGGAAGTTAAAAATATTTCCATGGTCAGCGGCAACGTCACCAGTACCAAGACCACCCACAGGTGCTTCAAACCTAATAATAAACTGGGTTTGCGGATTAATTGTTAGGTTGGGAACTGCACGATGGTCTACAATACGCAGATTTGTTGGCGGTTCTACGATTGTGGTCGTCAAAGACACACCCGACCAAGACGAGAAACTTTCGCCACGTGGGTCGCCGTTTTCATCATAGGTTATCCAAACCGTACGAACATAGTAGAAATACAAGGTATTTGGCACAAGTCCCGTGTTTTCCAACTGTAAGCGACCGCCACCAGGCAGATTTAACCCAAATGTGTTGTTAGGGTTAAATGTTCCCCCGCCAATTGGCATACCTGGAGGATTTACCAAAGACAGGGTTGTACCTGTACGGTCGGTACGCACCCCCGCCTCAAAACCAGCACGAGAGCTGGTCTGCAAAGTCTCTATAAACTGCACCATGGTTTGGTCACGGCGGTTCAGTAGGCTATCTTCGAGGGCTTGCACGCCACGGAAGCGTACAATCTCAAATTCAATACGCCCGTCCTCTGTTGGTGGCGGAACATCCAGCCAAGAAATTGTACCAGAATTAAGCGTCACCTCATCCACACGCAAATCCTGTGGGGTAGATGGCGTAATTTCGCCTGGGTCAAGGTCTGGCAATGGGTCATAAGTCACAATACCCTGAATGTCCGTGCTGTTAGAATATTCACGACTAGGTGGGTTTGTCAAGGTTGTGTGAACCCGCACCCGATTGCCGTCATCGTCATATTCAAAAAACTCTATCCAAGAATCTACAATTACATAGTATGCCCAGTTGTGGTCAAGCCCCTCAAATCTAAAAATTTGCTCGAAATCCTCAGGCACACCCAATGGCGGGTTAAAAGGCACTTCGATAACCACAGCCCCTTCTCTAAACTCGTCAATCCATGGGGACAGGTCAAAAACACTGATATTTTCAGGTGCAACAGGGAACGGCTGGGCTAAGGAGTTTACCTCCATGTTATGCACGCCATAACCTAAAGTGGTGTGCGGTGATATGCCAGTCAAAGGAGCAGATGCCCACACGGCTGGGTTCATAAAGGGTTGCAAATCGAAATTGGGCAACACAATAGCATCTCTAATGCCACTCCAAAGTATCCTCGTTTGATTAAAATCACTCTCGTTTGCCCACAAATGACCCATAGTAGTATCATCCCAAGCACCATACCAAGTAGTCAGAGACAAGAAAATGACCCACGCTTCGCTAGCGTCAGCACCCGTAATAAGGTGGCTTCTTATATATAGAGCATCCTTAAAAGTATCAGTTGATATCGCATCACCTTGAAAGGCGTTCAAAATGCGAGGTGAAAATGCTGTATTAAGATTGGTGTGTTGCGATGGGTCAATACCAGCCAAAGTTGTTGGTATTAAGAAATCAGTAACATTAATGTCACCAATCTGCCCAGTTGTATCTAGCATAGAGAAGTCGAAGTCTTGCGAGCGTGTCAATCTTGGGGTTGGTGGAGGAATTGGCGATGATGGCAAGAATGGACTGAAATCAAAGCCAGTTATTATATCATTCCAATCGCTCATAACTGCATCAAAGGTCGCTTCATCTGTCCAATATCCAGCGGGCGGTGACATTGTTGCATCATCCCACGTTGCCCCGCTAAGTAGATGGTAATGCCCATCTGTATTCCACCAAGTATTAAAAAGCACATCAGTTATTCCATTAACTCCTAAAATTCTAGACAGCACCCCTCCCATTTCACTTTCGAGACTATGAAAAAATAGAGCACCCACGCCAGATGTATCGGCAGTGGTGTTAATTATGTGCATTCTAAATGCAGTATTAAGGGCAACTTGTCTTGCTGGGTCTATATCATCAATAATTGGACTTGTTAAGAAGTCAGTAACATTGAGATTTCCGATGGTTGTACTTGTGTTTAAGGTGCTAAAATCGAAGTCTGCTGGGGTAGATGGGCGTGGAGGCGGGGGAGGAGTACCCCCACCTCCATTTCCACCACCGTTGCCATTGCCACCGCCATTTCCGTTTCCAGAACCCGAGGTAGCGAAATCCTCATGGATAATCGGGAAAATACTCCAATTATTTGCCACATTAAATGGCACAACAAGCCCAAGACCAGATGCACCCCAAATACGACTAGTACGCCTTGCCCCTGCCTGTTGCACAGTTTCCCCACTGCTTTGGGAAATGTATTCGATGCGATTCCTTGGTCCAATAAAAATACGGTACATAATTTGATGTTGATACCCCGCATTATGGAAAGGCGAACGGTTTAGATACCTGTCAATCTCATACCAAGGCACATAGAAAGACATATCAAAGAAACCGCCCAGCCTGTCCTCTGGGTCGATGTTTCTATCCCCAGTGCCACCAGCCCAAACTTGCAGGTCATATGGTGGCGGAAATTCCCGTCTATCAGGGCGGGAAAGGGATAGGAAACTTCTGTCATTATGGTTAGATTCGTGCAAATATTCTGGATTAAAGCGGATTGGGTCACCGCCCTGTGCATAAACCTGCACAAGTGTATTTGTCAAAAAGTAAATACCTTCAAATCTTAGTGGCGGATTTTCATAACTCACCACAAAAGACATGGGCAAATCTACCCTAAGTGTGTTGGTTCTTGTTGCATTGGCTGGTATGCGACTGCCCCCAGCACCTGTAGCTGTTCCGTCGGTGATGTTTATAATCACTTCGTCGTATTCAGTCCCAGGGTTCGCTTCAGCAACAAGGCGTATTCTTCTACCAATCATATCGGGGTTTGTACCAACTGTCAATTCCACATTTCCATCAGTGTCGATGTAATATTCAAGGTCGCTGGTTGGCACAGTGACAACAACCCATTCACCAGCGGCGTTCTGCTCATAGACGTACACGCTCCAATCCGCAGACGTAACTGCACTGCCAATATGGTGACGCACAAGCATATCCCGACCCGTGCCAATAGTTGGGGAGACTGGTGCGATGGAAACACCATTATTTGGAACAACAGCAGATGCAGTAATATCCTCGTTAAAACGCACATCCCAAAACCACCAGTCAATACTGCCGTCTGCATTTCTGCGAAACACCAAATCAGCTTCGGCAAGGCTGGTTACATCATCACTTTGGTTGGGATAATTGCGATAGCGAATGTGGTAAGTAAAAGCAATTTCGCCATAATCTCCAGTAGTAATCCCACTAACTGGTCCAAATACTAGGTTAAAATAGTCGATAAGTGTGCCAACCATACCCACATCCCAGCTCGTTGTGATGTCAAAAGCGGCATAACCTTCCTCATCAAGGATGAAACGAAGGTCTGGGTGGTTTGGTGTAACTGTAAAATTGCCTGGTGCCGTCATCAACATACGGTCTGGGGTGGCACGGAAGTGCATCCATTGGGAATGTATGTCGTCAACGCCATGTATTGCAGGCTCAAAAACAACATTAAAAATCACTTGCCCATCAGGTGCAATACGAAGGGGGATAAACACAACGTCATCGCCAGTTTCTGCGTAAACATAGGCATTACCTTGAGGTGGGGCGGTTGGCAGGTTAAAATCTAAACGATAGCGTCCAGCCACGCCAAAAGTTTCAATGCGTACATGAAATTCACCATCAATGAACACCACGTTGTAATTTAGAAAAGTGTACAAACCACGCAAGTGCATAAAATCCGTTTGGTTTACCCATGAATGATGCACAGCATTGGGACCAGTAGAAGGCAATGCGCCACCCATTTGCAATGTACTATCAATAAACAACATGGATGGAGGCAAGCTAAATGGATGTGGGCCATCCAAAAGAATACCCATTTGAGTGCCACCAGAGGCAAGGGGTCTAAAATGCAAAGTATATTCAGGGGAAGGTGCGGCGGTCGGAGTTGGACCAAAAAGGTTGCTAATATTAAATTCAAATGACGGACCAGTTGGACCAGCGATTTCAAAAACAAAATTTGCACCAGCAAACAAGGCTTCGGCTTGGGCTTGGGTAAGGATTTGGAAGGTACTTGCGGGAGGGAATAGTCCTGTGGCGGGGTCACGTGGCACACGCTCTGGCACTAAAATAGCAAACTCTAACATATTATCAGTTCGTATGCCACCAGTGGTATAAGGGTCAAAACCACCAGGATACCAGTCGTTGTCCTCGTGACCTATGGGGTTATCGTGACGCAGGATATTGTTGATGTTAGCAAGTACATGAAAAGGACTGCCCATCACAGTAGGGGCAGGCGGTAATTCCCAATTAGTCCATCCATCTGGGAATGGTCCAGCGGGTGGCGGAGGAACGGGGACACCAGTCCAAGGAGGTCTACCAAAAAGCTCGTCAAGTGTCCCTATATAATTATCATATTGTGGAAAATGTTGACCAGAAATGTTGGTTCTTGTCGTTTCTCTGTGGCGTGCCACAGGTCGGGCTTCATACAAAAAGCCCGTAAACACACTACGGGTAGATGTTTCACCAAGATGCTCTAAAACAAAATCGTAAATACGACCTTGCTGCATACCACCAACAACAACACGAAAATCTGTGCCATCCCAAAGGAAAGACACAGCGTTTGCTTGGTTCATATTAGGATTAGTACCACCTTGCGGGGCAAAGCTGAAGCCATGACCTTGTTCAATATTAAATTGTGGTATCGACATAAAGCTTGAACCCACCTCTACAGAGATATTGTAGTTATATGGGTCTGGGTAATACCTACCGAAACCAAAGCCAGGAACAGGAGTATCTAAACCAGCCACATAACCAAAGTCGCCAGGTTGTAAAAGAGGTGTATTCTGTACTAGTGGTGCAGAACCAATTTGAACAAAATCGGCAGAAGCGGTAGCACCAGGGGCAACGCCCAAATTCACAAAAAAGTTAGGCGCACCAGCACCCAGAGGGGTGATTGGATGATATGCCACAATTGCCGTGGTATCGGATGTTAATAGCACAGTCAAAATGCGAATTCTGTCGCCCATTGGAAAGTGTAGGTGAAAGGTGTTTTCATCTACACTAGTCGCTACTGGGTTGTAGGAGATAGGGAATGACAAATGTATCATCCCTTGGGGTAAGTTTGTAGCGGGCGTTGGGCTTGGGTCAATGGTAAGCCCGCTTGGCACTAGGTTTTCCGACAAATTAGAAGAAAGGGGTATGGGTGCAGCCCGCAAAACGCCTTCAAACACAGCAAAATAACCAAAAACCATTATAAAAGCCAAAAGAGACGCCGTGGTCTTTTTGCCTAGTCTTTTGAAGTTTGCAAATCTCATAACAAACACCCTCCGAAAAATTTATATCATAAGTTTTTAATTGCAAAGTAAGCCCTTTAAGTATATCACACTTTGTAAGAAATTTCAACAAAAAAATCTTGAAAAAGTGCTTGCAAAAATCCTCATTTTAGTGTATCATAGTCACAAGGAGCTTAAGCCCTTATTTACATATCGGACATTGCTCCAAAAACATTAAGGAGGTACCATCATGGCTTATAAAATCAATTCTAACTGCATCGCTTGTGGTGCATGTGCTGCAGAATGCCCAGTAAGTGCTATTACTGAAGGCAATCCTTACGTTATTGACCCTGATACTTGCATTGACTGCAATGCTTGTGCTAATGTATGCCCTGTAGATGCTTGCGAAAGCTAATTTTAAGCATCCTCACATACTAAAGATGATTAAGAGCCTCTGTTTGCAGGGGCTTTTTATTTTATTTGTAAGAAAATAAAAAGTTTTTTTGTTGACTTATTATTGTCACTTTTTTGTAATATTAGCCACGTAACAAGACCATCAAAAAGCAAACCGCCACACTCACCACCAAAGGACGAACTGCATACTATGGACTAAGTTGACAAGATGAAACGAGGTGAAATATATGTATGGTCCATTTTGGGGCGGTGGCTTCGGTGGCTGGGGCGGTGGTTTTGGTTCTGGTTGTGGCTGGGGCGGCTGTGGATTTGGTCGTGGATTTTGGGGCGGCAGACCTTTCTGGGGCGGTCGTAGATTCTGGTGGTAGTCCTTAGGTCAATCAGTCATTAAGAATTGAGGGGCAAGCTGTAAATGAGGGCTTGCCCTTTTTCTCTTTTTGCGTTATTATAGTAGAAGGTGATTTTATGATATTTTCTTGTAGGGATATTTCCCTATCATTTGGAGCGCAAACCGTGCTTCGCAATGTGGGGTTTGATTTGAAAGAGAAGGAAAAGGTGGCTTTGGTCGGCATCAATGGTGCGGGCAAGTCATCACTTTTTAAGATTATTCTGGGGCAGATACCTGCCGATGGCGGTACAATGGCATTTGCGAAGGGTGCTAGAATTGGGCATTTGTCTCAAGACATGGATTTGAATATGGATAATACTATTTCCCAAGAAATGTTATCGGTTTTTGACCACCTTGCTCAGTTGGAAGAAGAAATCAGGCTGGCTGAGCTTACCATGGCAGACCTTTCTGGTGGCGAGCTGGAGAAGTTTATGGAAAAATACTCCCGTATGGTGCAGAATTTTGAGCAAAGTGGCGGGTATGAATATAGAAGCCGTGTGCGTGGTGTTACTAGCGGTCTAGGTTTTACGGAAGCGGAGCATGACTTGCCAATTGCCAACCTGTCTGGCGGGCAAAAAACCCGTGTGGGACTTGGTAAATTGCTACTATCACAGCCTGAACTTTTGTTGTTAGACGAGCCTACAAACCACCTTGACATCCGTGCCATAGGCTGGCTGGAAGAATTTTTCCTAAGGGAATATGAAGGAACAGTGCTGATTATCAGCCACGACCGCTTTTTCATGGACAAAGTTGTTAAAAAGGTAATTGAGATTGAGTATGGTATCGCTAAATCCTACAAAGGCAATTATTCGGCATTTGTTGAGAAGAAGGCGAAGGATTTTGAGATTGCCGAAAAGCATTTTACTAATCAACAAAAGGAATTGGAGCGGATGCAGGCTTCCATTGACTTACTTCGGGCTTTCGGGCGTGAGAAGCATATCAAGCGGGCAAGAAGCAAGGAAAAGGCTTTGGCGAAAGTGGAGCGGTTGGACGCACCAAAGTCTGCACCTAGCCCCATGCGTCTGGCACTTGCACCAAGGACACAAAGTGGTAATGACGTGTTAAAAGTGGTGGGCGGACGCAAAGATTTTGGTGAAATTACTTTGTTTCGTAATGCCCAAATGGATATTAAGCGAGGCGAGGCGGTTGCACTTATCGGCGAGAATGGCGTGGGCAAAACCACATTGTTCAAAATGATTTTAGAGGGTGCGGATGGTGTCAAGCTAGGAAGCAATGTAAAAATCGGATATTACGACCAAACGCTGGATTTTGAGGATAAAGACAAAACCATCTTCATGGAGATTTCCGATGCCCACCCCCGCATGAAAAATCAAGAAATTCGCTCGGCATTGGCAGCGTTTTTGTTTGTTGGGGATGATGTTTTTAAGCCAATTTCCGCCTTATCTGGTGGCGAGCGTGGTCGGGTTGCCCTTGCAAAACTAATGCTGTCTGATATAAATTTCCTCTTGTTGGATGAGCCTACAAACCACCTTGACTTGTTTTCCAAGGAGATTTTGGAGGGGGCGATAAATTCCTATGACGGCACGGTTATGTATATTTCCCATGACCGTTATTTCATCAACAACACGGCAGATAAAATTTACGAGTTGAAAGCTGATAAAACCACGGTTTATCATGGTAATTATGATTATTATATGGAGAAGATAGCAGAGATTGCTTCACCTGCGGTTCGCAATGACGGGATTGTGGCTGGTAGCGATAATAAGCAAGCATACCTAAGCCAGAAGGAGCAACAAGCCAAAGAACGTCAGTTAAAAGCAAAAGTCGAAAAGCTAGAAACAGAAATCGAAGAAACAGAAATGGCGATTGTCAAGCAAGACGGATTGCTGTTCCAGTCCGATGTGGCAACCGACCCCGCCAAGGCACAAGAAGTTTATTTGATGAAAGCGGCTTTGGAAGCTAAATTGGAGAATTTAATAGCTGAATGGGAAGAAGTCAGCCAGCAAGCCAATAAATAGGAGGAACTGTTATGAAATTTGATGCAAATGTTTATCCCCATCCATCCCGCCGTTCGGCAACTTACGCCCATGGGGGCATGGTTGCCACCAGCCAACCTTTAGCGGCACAGGCTGGGCTTGATGTGTTAAAGTCAGGGGGCAACGCCATTGATGCAGCGATTGCCACAGGGGCAGCACTGACGGTAGTTGAGCCTGCCAGCAATGGCATTGGCGGTGACGTATTTGCCCTAATTTGGATTGAAGCAGAAAAGAAGCTATACGGCTTAAATGCCAGCGGAAAATCTCCAGCAGGCATTACGCTTGAGAAAGTGAAGGAAAAAGGGCATGAAACAATGCCGAAAATGGGTTGGTTGCCTGTCACTGTCCCTGGATGCCCCTCTGCTTGGGCGGATTTGTCCGAAAGGTTCGGCAAACTGCCATTATCTGATGTGCTTAAACCCGCCATTAACTACGCCCGTGACGGCTATCCAATCTCGCCCACCTTGGGATATTTCTGGGAGCGTGCTTTTAACTCCTACAAAAAGTTAGAAGGTGAAGAATTTTCTGGCTGGCTGGACACCTTTGCACTAGATGGCAAAGCTCCAAAAGTCGGTGATATTTGGAAATCTGCTGGACACGCCAACACCTTAGAAGAAATTGGAAAAACAAATGCAAAAAGCTTTTATACAGGGGCATTGGCAGATGCCATCGTTGCCCATGCCGAGAAGCACGGCGGTTACTTGACAAAGGAAGATTTGGCAAGCCATAAAAACACTTGGGACGAACCTATAAGTGTCAATTACCGTGGTTATGACGTATGGGAAATGCCACCCAATGGTCAGGGCATAGCCGCCCTAATAGCCCTTAACGCCCTAAAAGCTTGGGATTTTACCCATAGGGACTGCGAACTGGGCTTGCACCGCCAATTTGAGGTTATGAAGTTGGCATTTTCTGCCACAAAATATTACGTAACCGACCCTGCCCATATGGAATTTGACCCAGCCGACTTTTTGACCGAGGCTTATGCAGAAAAATTACGCTCCCAAGTGGGCGATATGGCGATTGACCCCATTGTCAACAAACCAAACAGCGGTGGCACTGTGTATTTATGTGCGGCAGACAGCGAAGGTAATATGATAAGCTTTATACAAAGTAATTACATGGGCTTTGGTTCTGGTATTGTCATCCCTGGCACAGGCATTGCCATGCAAAACCGTGGGGCAGACTTCAGCCTTGACCCCGCCCACCCAAATGCCCTGAAGGGTGGCAAAAAGACCTTGCACACCATCATCCCAAGCTTTATGACAAAGGGTGGCAAAGCCATTGGTCCATTCGGTGTTATGGGCGGATATATGCAGCCACAAGGTCATATGCAAATGGTAATGAACACGGTAGACTTTGCTATGAACCCCCAAGCCAGCCTTGACGCACCCCGCTGGCAGTGGATGGAAGGCAAGAACTTCACTGTGGAATACGGTTTTCCTCAGCATATCGCCCAGCAATTGGCACGTCGTGGACACAATATCACTGTGGCACTTGATTCTGGTGGATTTGGACGTGGACAAATTATTTGGCGTAATGAAAATGGCGTGCTAATCGGTGGTTGCGAACCACGATGCGATTCAGTTATCGCTGCATATTAATACAACTAATATAAATGAGGTGCAAAATGAGCATTGTATATGATGGAAGTTTAGATAAAGTTGTTTATAAAACGGTTTTTGGAGAAACCATGGAAGCCATAGCAAATGCTGACCCAAATGTGGTTTATTTGGACGCAGACTTAATGGCATCCATAGGCACAAGGGATTTTTGGAAACGCAACCCCCGCCAAGCCATAAACGTGGGTATTGCGGAAGCAAACATGATAGGCATTGCAGCAGGCTTGTCTGCCGCTGGCAAAAAGCCCTATTGTCACACATTTGGACCATTTGCCAGCCGTCGTGTGTATGACCAAGCTTTTTTATCGGTGGCATATGGTGGCAACAGCGTCCGCATTTTCGGTAGCGACCCTGGGGTTACGGCGGCTTTTAACGGAGGCACTCATATGCCTTTTGAGGACATCGCCCTATATCGTGCCGTACCAAACGCCACGGTGTTAGAAATTTCTGACGGAGCTATGCTAAAATCTCTTATGTGGCAGTTAAAAGACCATGAGGGACTAAGCTATACTCGCCTAACCCGCAAATCCTACCCCACCATTTACAGTTATGACCATAAATTCACCATAGGCAAGGGCGAGGTGGTACGAACTGGCAAAGACGCAACAATTATTGCCTGCGGGCTGATGGTTGGCGAAGCCCTGCAATCTGCGGAAACCCTAGCAAACGAGGGCATGGACGTGCAGGTTATTGATATGTTTACTGTCAAGCCCTTAGATGTGGATTTGGTGCTACAATCCGCTAAAACTGGCGTTGTTATCACCGCTGAAAACCACAACATCGTCGGCGGTCTTGGCGAAGCTGTGGCAACAACCTTGTTGGAAGCGGGTGTCACCCCCAAATTCAAACGCATCGGCGTGATAGACAAATTCGGACAGGTTGGTCCACAGGACTTTTTGCAAAAAGAATATGGCTTAACCGCCGACCATATTGCCCAAACCCTTCGAGGTATGATGTAATTGGCAGGGGCGGGCATTACTCACATATCTACACGTAAAACAATTCCGCATAAAAGCCCCATAAGGGTCTTAAAGTAAGGGAGTTATAATGAATAATTTGAATTTTATTGCAACAGCAACTTTTGGGCTAGAAGCCACTGTAAAGCGGGAACTTACAAAGCTTGGTGCGAAAATTACTGGGGCATCCGATGGTCGTGTGGACTTTAGCGGAAGTTGGGCAGACATGGCACGTGCCAACCTTTGGCTACGTGCCAGCGACCGTATTCTCCTAAACATGGGCGACTTCACCGCAACAACCTTTGACGACCTTTTCGAGCAAACCAAAGCCCTGCCTTGGGAAGACTTTATCACAAAAGACGGCAAGTTCACCGTGGAGGGCAAGTCCATCAAATCCACATTGTTTTCAGTGCCAGACTGCCAAGCAATTGTCAAAAAGGCCGTGGTAGAGCGACTTAAAACAAAATACAAAATGGACTGGTTTCCAGAAACAGGAGCCGTCTATAAAATCCAAGTGGGGTTATTGAGAGATGTTGCAACCCTAACCATTGACACCACAGGGGCAGGGCTACACAAGCGGGGCTACCGTGAAACAACCAGCAAAGCCCCTATCAAAGAAACCTTAGCAGCGGGTATGTTGGAGCTTAGCTTCTGGAAACGACACAAAGTCCTGTTAGACCCCATGTGTGGTAGCGGTACAATACCTATAGAAGTAGCGCTTATAGCAAAAAATATAGCCCCTGGTCTTAACCGTAGTTTTGTGTCGGAAACGTGGGAGCAAATTGACAAATCCATCTGGACAGATGCCCGAGAAGAAGCAAAATCTAATATCTACACAGGTGAAATTGCCCCCATCCATGCCAGCGACATTGATGCCCAAGTGATTGCACACGCCAAAGAATCTGCCGTAAAGGCTGGTGTCGCCGACCTCGTAAACTTCACAGTTTCAGACATTGCTAAGGTAAAAATCCCCGATGACTACAGTGTTTTGATGACAAACCCACCCTATGGTCAACGCATAGGCACAAAAGGTGACTTGCTCAAAATTTACAACCACCTCGCCCGCCTTGTACCAAAAAACTCCACATCCGCCGCCTACATAATCACCAGCGACGAGGAGTTCCAAACACATTTCGGCAGAAAAGCTGATGCCCGCCGCAAACTATTTAACGGAGCAACCAAAACGGATTACTATCAATACCATGGTCCGAAGCCACCACGTAGCGACTTTCATTAATGTTCGCCGTCTACGGAAATAGGACGGGCAATAGCGGTTTTGACGAGACCCGCCCCTACCGTGAAAGGTGTTTGTTGTAGAGAAATAAGGTAACATAATTTGGTAGGGGCGACCATTGGTCGCCCCAGTCCGTAAATACGCAGACCTCAGACCATTTACGCAGTAATAAGTTAAACTAAATCTTGACAAATTAAAAAAGATAGACTATAATACCAATTTGATACTCCATCAGCAAAAATACCATCTGCTGTACACATCAATCGAAATAAGTAAAGCCTACGCCCGAATTCTTTACGAAAAAAGGAGTTCGAGGAATGGGTTTCGGAATATTATACTAAAAAATTTGCATTAGGGGTGATTTTGTGTTTGAAGGTCTGTTTGACGGATTAGAAAAATTTGGTTTAGATGCAGTAATTGACAAGGAAGTTGATATTTTTGAGACCGCACCCAAAAAAGGTGGGTCGGACGACAAGGCAGAGACTAGTAACACTTTCAACATTGACAATTATATTTATGCCAAGGAGTTCAAATGTCCTGTGTGTCGCAAACCCTTTGAATCTTATGTAGTTAAGTGGAGTAAAGTTAAACTTGAACAAGTAGAATATGACCTGCGTCCAGTTTACAGCCCCATAAACCATCTTTTTTACGACATTGTGTCCTGCTCCTCTTGCGGATACACGGCACTTTCCAAGGTTTTTGACAAGATTACAGAACGTCAAGCAGAGCTTATTAACAGCCAACTACGCCCCCATTATAAGCACAAAAACTACCCGAAAGAACCCAGCATTGACGAGGTTTTGGACAGATACAAACTGGCACTGCTTAACGCCACAGTTAAAAAAGCAAAGCATGGGGAAAAGGCATTTTTATGTACCAAACTGACGTGGTTGTATCGCATTAAAGGTGACGACACAGAAAATGAACAAAAGTTTGCCACCCTTGCAATACGAGGCTTTATGAAGGCTTTGGAAGAAGAACATACGCCAATCATGGGCATGGAAGAAGTGACCTTACTATATCTTATCGCTGCTCTTTCCAGCTTTATGGGCAACTATAAAAACGCTCTGAAAATTTTATCCACCATCATCGTTTCCAAGAAAGCTTCCGAACGCCTAAAGGACAAATCTAGGGATTTACGTGACCATATTACAAAGCAACAAATTGATATACAGGAAGGAAAAGTGCAGTTGCAACAAAGTGTTGTTGTGTCCAAATAAAAAAATTTTAATTTTTTAGAAATTTGGGGTTGACAGGAGGTCGTGTATGTTGTATAATAGCTTTTGTGCTTGATATTACGGCATACTTGCTTGGGTAGCTCAGTCGGTAGAGCAGTGGACTGAAAATCCACGTGTCGGCGGTTCGATTCCGTCCCTAAGCATTTTTGTTTGTTGTGGTGACTGTGTAAGTTTGGTCGCCCAAATAGCTTTCTCGCACAATTTGATTTGACGCTCGCTATCAGGGTTTCTGCGAAACCCTTGTCGCTACCACGTCAATCAAATTGGCTCGAAATGCTATTTGTTCTCCCTGCGGGCGTGGTTCAATGGTAGAACGCCAGCCTTCCAAGCTGGACGCACGGGTTCGATTCCCGTCGCCCGCTATTTTACCCCTTCGGGGGCTTTTTTGTTATAAATTTGACAAAAATGGTTGCACATTATAGTGGTTTATGTTACAATATGTTAGTGAATGACAACAGGAGGTGCGATATGGAAAGAGCAAGGCTTTTGAGTGCCATAGAGGCAAGGCGCTCCCGTCGTGAATACAGGGGAAAGTATATTGACAACCATCAACTTAACAAATTGCGTCAGCTTATTGATGAATACACCACCAATGGCGGTGTACGCATGGAAATGGCGGCTGACAGCGGTGTGGCATTTAACGGTCTTACAAAAAGTTACGGTATGTTGTCGGGTGTAAATAATTTTGTTGGCATGATAGCAAAAAAAGATGACTGGCTGGCATCTGAAAAGCTAGGATATTACGGTCAGCTTTTGATGTTGGAAGCGGTGTCCATGGGGCTTGGCACTTGCTGGGTAAGTTTAACCTTAAAACGTGAAAATTTGCCTTTTACCCTTGCCCCTGGGGAAGAAGTGTTGTCAACAATAACTTTTGGTAATGTGGACGAGCATGACAGCCTAAAGGAAAGATTTGTCCGTGGTATGCTTAACATACGCAACAAAACCTTAGAAGAATTGTTTATCAGCGATGTAGAACCACCAAAATGGTTTATCAATGGTGTGCGGGCGGCACAAAAAGCTCCTTCTGCCATGAAAAAGCAACCTGTTTGCTTTCGCCTAAAAAACGGCGTGGTGACAGCATGTGTGCCTGATATTGGCGACTTTATGAACGCCCACGATTTAGGGATTTTTAAGCTACATTTCCAAATCGGTGCTGGCGGTGGTCGCTGGGAATGGGGCAATCATGGGGTTTACACCCCGAAAGAGGATATTAATAATTAAAATTTAGCAAGGGACGACTATGGCAAATTGGTCGTCCTTTTTTTACACACGAATTAATGGTAGGGGCGGGCATTGCCCGTCCCATGCCTGCTGTCACTATCCCTTGGGATTGGACGGTATCGTATACAGGAGTGGGACGGGCAATGCCCGCCCCTACCACGCAAATGTGCAAATAATTCAAAAAACCTCTTGACAAGCGCAAGAGATGTGTATTATAATGTCGATAGAGGTAAATTTATCTTACGCCTGAAAAGTTGGGAAAGTGCGTGGGGCCACAAGGTCTCGACAACCACCCCACGCACTCTAACCAATCGCATAAAACGACCTAGGCATATTATAACAGCCTTAGGTCTATTAGTCAAGCACTAAAAAACCAAAACGAGGTGAAAATTATGCCAAGAGGAATTTATGATGTACCAGAAAAGCATACCAAGCTAACTACGAAAAATATAAAATAAACCCCTTACAAAGAACCATTTGCAAGGGGTTTTAAGTTTTATTGGTGAATGCTTCCGTGGGTAAACCTAAAACCTAATTCACCAGGAATGTATCCGCCAAGGATGCCATTCTCTGGTATAAGTTTAATATCCACCGCCCTAAGATAGTTCGGGACTTGCATAACAAAAAATCTGCCTGGTGTAACAATTTCATTGAAATATCGTAATTCGCCAGTTGCGTCGTTAATGGTTAGAAGGGTTACAACAATAACATCTTGTCCTTCGTTAAGGAAGAAGACATTTAATGCCGCCCCTTCCACCCTGCCATCGAAAAGATACCATGCTGCACGGGCAGGGGAAAAGCTGTGACGCACTTCTAAATCTGCTGGGGTAACTGTTATCCAAATGTCGTTGTTAATTTCAAAAACAGGGTCTTGAACCAGCTCGTCCTCCCAAACCAAATCAGAGAACAATTGCAACAAAAAGGCTTCGTCCATCATAGTGAAACCCTCTAAAATATCCGCAAAATCTGGGTTGGTGTATAAAGCATAGATGATACCATCACCAACAACCCAAAGGAAAAGTTCGTCAAAGAAATATGCAGTCCTTTCCACGCCTAAAATAGAAATGGCGGTGGACACAAGCCCTGACATCTGTAGCATTTCTTCGCTGCCACGCATATCCAGCACAACACCATCCATGAAAATCGTCAGCCAATCACGCCCCAGACCTTATGCATAGCATTCTCCTTGGTTGGTCAGATGAAAGTACATATAATCAATAAAATACTGGTCATCGAGCCCACGTGACTGATATAGATGTCCAGCAAAATCAAAATCTTGTGCATATAGGGCAGTTGTAAAGGCGGTTTCGACTTCTTTACGGGTTGGGGCGGTGAACACCCATACAGGACGCTCTGGCTGTTCTGCGTCCGCACCCGCCTCAAAATTGTACATATAG
>Ga0123352_10001019_pt1 | contig 36108 bp, 12 predicted proteins | sample TergutLab28metaG_FD_89700 | JGI IMG/M metagenome (GOLD analysis project Ga0123352, IMG submission 89700) | Labiotermes labralis P1 segment gut microbial communities from Petit-Saut dam, French Guiana - Lab288 P1 | ecosystem: Host-associated > Arthropoda: Insects > Digestive system > Gut ... | reverse complement strand
GCCCCACCTTTCCCTATACCGCACCTCACTTCACCTCATTCCACTTCACTTTGCTTCGTTCACTTCACTTCACTTTATTTCACTTCGCTGCACTGTTGAGGAATAATGCTTGCGAGATATTACTAAAACGATTAAGGTAAGGAGAGTGAATTTGCGGTGCACGTGGCACGCGTGGGAGCATAGAGAATTGGACAAGAAATATTGGTAGGGGAGTCTGAAGGAAAAAGTTCTATTGGAAAACTTAGGGTTGGGTGGGAAAATAATTTTAAAGTGGATGTTAAATGAATAAGATTGGAGGTTGTAGATTGGATTCACCAGGATTAGTAGTGGGCTTTTGCGGCAAAGGTAACAAACGTTCATATTCTGTAATTATCTGAGCAGCAGTTGGGTTTACAGTAAGGACCCTTGATCCTTGGATTTAGTTCTTACTGACTTAATGCTGTCCGTCTGATGACTTGTTGGTGAAACTAGGATGGCCCGTTTTTGGTATGGCTAAAATACGAACATTATCGGATAGCAGCTCTGAGCTGTTGAGCTTAATATTTGTCATGCTGTGCCTGCCCTTCATGTTTTACCTTGACTTGGATTGAAATATAATTGATTCAGATTATTATCTGTGATTTGGAGAGAGTAGGCTTTTGACAGTTTTTTGTTGCTTGTTAGTTGGTTCTTTGCACGAAAATTGTACCCTTTCAACACAGGTTCTGACTCATTAGGTTACATTTTAAACACACTTTTTAGATATGTAATGAAACCACGTTGCTCTGTCGTCGGTCTGTGTGCAGATCCGTCCACCTTCAGTAAAACAAGGAATCGATGTTATAGGGTGTCTTGTATTCGTTAGGGGGGCGGGCGGTATGACGTGTTAATACAGCGACTCACTAGAGGCTGAACGGTCTGGGGTTCGAACCCTTTTGAATGCAGGAGATTTTCTGTTCTCCATACTCACCCAGCCAACTCTGCAATGGGTATCGGGGTCTTTCCCGGAGTAAAGCGGCCAGGGTGGGGTGTTTGACTGCTCGCCTCCGTCTAGCGCCGAGGGTGAGTGAGTAGAGGTGTAATCCACCCCCGTCTGTGCCTCATATGGTATGTTATGGGATGATCTTTATCTGTTATTCATTCAGTATGGCTTGAACGGCAAGCCCTTGACGGATAACCCATTTTGGTACCTTCTAACTTCTTGTCACTGACAGCTTAAACTTGGCTGCCTGGTGAATGCCTGAAGGAGCGACGGTAGCGGTGTTCAGACTATGTACGTAAAACTTGTGTTTTAAGTTGCATCGGGTGGCTTTGCGCGTGTTCGGGAATACTGGGACTTGAAAATTATTTTTGTATGGCTGTATTGAGAAAATAAAGGTATATGTAGATAGTGACAGTAGGACTGAAGGATGCGGAATAGATTCAGCTGGCTCATGATAGAAACAAATGACAAGTGACATTTGCACTCCATAAAATGCGGGTAATTTCTGACTAGCTGAGGAACTGTTAGCTTCTCACGAAGGACTCTGGTCCATGCAGTTGATTTGTTGTTTATACAGTAGAACATGAAGTGATGAATAGGCCTACTGACTTGCAAGAAAAAATCACTCTAAACGTTGGTATAGTTTGTGTAGGTGTTTAACGGCGTATAATTTAACTTCATAGTACTCAGTTTTTTTACCTTGCGTGTTCTATATTATAACTCTCTTCAGAGATACGAACACGTTTTTAACTTCATATCTTAAAGTAATGTTTCATAATCCATGGTATTCTTATTAGCAGGTACGTCTTTAAAAACCCTTTCAAGAATAAAAAACAACGCCCGGCATTCTCGGATATGTGAAAGAACGTTCCCTTGTTTTTGAAGGTTCCATGGTTTCTCTTGATTATCCTCACACGATTAGTATTAAGATGATGGTGAGTACGGACCATTAGTGAAATTTAAATTTTATATAAAATTTTAGTTCGTACCTCACAGAGGAAAAACCATCTCCGTTATAAAGACCATTTAGTAATGTATAGGGAAATTATTACCGCTTATTCTGAGAAATATACGAAACACCTAAATACAGTGTGTGGTCAGTATGCGGCGTTTTAAAATTTTCGTCAGATGGTACGCATAGTTGCTACTGGATTTTAAGCGACCTGTGATCTCTCTCGCCTCGTGTTGGTAGTTAAAAAGATTTTCTCTCAATCAGTCAGCCAGCCAGCCCAGTCGTGTCAATATTCTACTATACAGGCGCGCATGGCTTCTGCATGATACCTTTGTGCTTAACATAGGCTGTTATTCTCAATGTGATAGTGCCGCGGTTTTAATTGCTTAGAGTGGAGGATGTGCATGAAACGGAATGTCATCTTTGCGAGCAGTAGATGACAGAAGTGACATTCTGCAGACTACTCCATTGATTTACGAGTTTGTGACTTCTTTAATTTAGGGCTGACCTGTTTCACTTCATTGTCTTGTCTCTGTAGGCCCATATCTCATATCTGTTAGGAACAGTGCGATTAGTACGTTTAGACAATTTTAAGAGTTGGTACTCCTGCTTTGAGTTTCGTGTGTTCGCCGTTTGATTGTGGAACAGTAAGTTTTAAGTACTCTCATATGTAATCCCTTTCCCTTCATATTTGGTAGGAGTAACTGACGTGGTGCCGATCCCAGTGGCCGCGCGGTCAAAGGCGTGGGTCTGCGGCCGGTCGCTTGCTGGGATTTTGGGTTCGAATCCCGCCGTAGGAATGGATGTCTTTCTCTTGTGAGTGTTGTGTGTTGTCAGGTGGAGGTCTCTGCATCGGGCTGATCACTCGTCCAGAGGAGTTCTACCGAGTGTGATGTGTCTAGTTGAGTGTGTTCATGAATCCTCGACAATGAGGAGGCCTTGGCCCATTAGGGCTGTTGCGCCACGGTAAAAAAAACTGACGTGGTGACTTCTGGGCGACGTAAGGTACTTTTGTATGAGTTTTATTCCATTTTGGATGCTGCTCTGTTCGCTCAGTTTCAAAATTAGAAGGATACATTGGGAAAGGCGTTATTTCATGAATTATTCTTAATACTTTTTCGGGGACTTAGTGGTTTGGTATCCACATACACAGAGATGAATGAATATTTTTAGGAGAATAGACTAGTTGCCCGTCGAGTATATGCCAGTGCACGACAGTTACATGAAAATAATTGAATGTGCATTGTACAGGATTTCCGTAATATAGTACCGGTGTATTCCAAATTTATGTATTTATTGCAACAAATCGGTAAGATGTAATAATACAACAAATTTGGACCTACAGGTAACTTTATTTTTCATTTTCGTTGTATTATTTCCACGTGCGCTTCATCTGTATCTCTACTGCGTCTCGGGTGTTGTAGACGACAATGAACGAGTAATAATAGTAAGATGGTGTGATTTACAATATTATACAGTTAATTTAGTGTTTTCCCCAGGCGGGCGGATAGTGTCTGTGATAATGGTGGCCATAACTTAACCAGAGGGCTGACACATGGATGGACAGAAGGGCACGCACATGTGTTATTCCCTAAAGCGGACGTGAATTACATATTCGTATATGCGTACGCACAAACGTACCACTGTTGACTATTAATACAATTACTGGAGATGTATTTACTGATATTCCCAGTTGGGAACTAATGTAGGCCTGCCGTAACACCCAGCGTAGCGCAGGGTGTAGTGACTAGGCTACTGGCTGAACGTTTCGAAGTATGATTTCGGTAGGGGAGACAGAGAGATTTTTCTGTTATAAATTTCGTTCAGACTGGCTCTGTCGCTTACTCAGCCTCCCATTCAGAAGGTACTGGGGGTAAAGCGACAGGGACGTGAGTTGAACACTCAGCATCTAGTGCCGTGGTTAAGAATGAGTGGAGCTATCTCCCCCCGCCCCCGTGTGCCTTCTTGGCATGCACAGGGATATCTTCACCTTCTAACCATTCAGGTTCACTCTGGCTCAGTGCAGCCATGCACCCTTTTTATTTTCCACGTTATTGGGGTGTGGGATACATTGTGTGTGTAGGTAGATTAGAATTTGGGGGTCGGTTTTGTCTGTCTTACTGTGACGCAGGACACGGGAACATCGGACGAACGAAAAATTGTACTTAACAGAAATGTTAGCTGTCTGCGAGTGTAAAACATACGCGCACAACTGTACGTTACCTGTACGTTAACCAAAAGATATAAATATACAATTATTAGTAATTAATTCATGCACCGAACAGTTTGGGTGTAATGGTAACGCTCGACGCTGTACTGGTAGGTGTTTGGTTCGATCATTGGCCAACACATCGGCTACCCTGAAAGACGGTTATTACGTTTTTCCTCAGTCTCTTCAGGAAAGCGCCGGGATCGGGTCTAGATTAAGCAATGATCGCTTTTATCCAAATCCTTTCCAATTATTCATCAGTCATCCTACCATCGACGCTGTATTGTCTGAGGTACTGACGTCATCGGTAAATAAACATAAAAAGTTTATTCGGGCACGATATCGTAAACCCTGATGGCTGTAATTGGGCCTGGATCTGTCCTGTTATAGGCTAGCAGGGGTAGCGGTGTTTCAGTAAGACTGTGAACTGCCTTCGTTACATTTTATTAGTGTGTTACTGACCTACGCTTTTTCGTTTGTAATGACCACCGTGTCTCGCTGATTCTATAACACCATGCTTCCCAACCAGGGGTCCGCAGAACATTCTTGGGGGTTCCGCGATAAATCGTGTAGTAGATAGATAAAACAAAAGTGTGTGACTTCAGGATTCCGCCGCAGTGTGAATGAGATCTTCGCTCTCCTGGGACGATACGGACCGTGGATTAGTAGCCAGTTACTGATGTTTCGGGACAGCCTATCTATCTCATCGCTAAGGGTCAAGCAGTCCAAGAAGAATTTTGAAATTACGCGAAAAATTTTAGATGTACCTTGAAGTACTGTGCGAATTTTTGTGGTTGGTTGGTTGGTTGGTTGGTACAGAAAAATTATTGCAGGATTTCCTCTGTGAAAGATAATTTGGGAAACACTCTTTTAACGTGTGGTTATATTTGCAGTTCTTTTCACAGCAGTGTTATTCACCGCAAACTAAAATCTAAAGTTGTTCTCTAAAACACAGCCTGCGTCTATTGCTTTAAACTGTGACTATGTAATTAGTATGCACCTTTTTGATATTTGTGTGACCGTGCATCACTGATACAGTAATATAAACAGCCAACTAGATGCAACAATAACAAATTTTATTGATAATTACAATCAGCTCAACATGTTTCGGGCGATAATTTCGCCCATCCTCATTAGTACTAGATGTGTTTTCAGCTTGTGGTATAAAGCACCGACGATGCTGCCTGCTGGTGACCAGGATGAGGTGCTCATCCTGGTCACCAGCAGGCAGCATCGTCGGTGTTTTATGTCACAAGCTGAAAACACAGTAAAGTGCTAATGAGGATGGGCGAAATTATCGCCCGAAACATGTTGAGCTGATTGTAATTATCAATAAAATTTGTTATTGTTCCATCTAGTTGGCTGTTTATATTATTGTATTATGTACCTCTTTAATTTCGTGTAACTTAAAATTTAAAAAAAAATACATAATTGGCATCTTATTTATTAAAAATAAGAAGCCAATTTCTAACTGTTCCTTGAATTACTTTGTCGTGTGTATTATGTCACTGAATTAAAATTCGTAATGTTTGCCGTAACATCACCATAGCACAGAAGAGGATTAGAAGTCTATTCCTGAGTTGCATGACCATTAGTGTCAGAGCTGTAGGTACACAGATCCTGAAGGATTAAGGTGGCTTTAATGTTTAAGACACTATGACAGAACATTGACTTGCAGAAACCGTTTTCATTAATGATCTGTGTAATAGACAACAAGGAAAGCACAAACATATTGTAACAGGATCCTCCCAACGCACAGTTCAGTGACGTAACACGTGTCATCTTATCTTACAAGGAAGGATGGAAGTTGATATATTTGTAGAAAGTAAGGTAAAAGACAAAGTTCTCCCTAGAACAGACTACGAAGTCCCAGAGGGGGAGTAGAGGTATAATTCTAATATTTCTTTAACCTCGACGCTATACGCGGGTGGGTGGTCAACGCCACGCCTCGGTCGCTTTACCCCCAGGAAAGATCCGGTACCCATTATATAGGAGGCTGGGTGGGCCCTAGGGTCGGGCTGGACGGGTGCGGAAAATCTCGCCTCCACCAGGATTCGATCCCTGGACCGTCCAGCCCATAGCGAGTCGCTATACCGATTGCGCTATCCCGGCCGTTTGTGTAGAAAATAGAGCACATATACGAGTATTTAATTTCCCTCATCGTGTACCTAGCGCTTGCTTTTACACTAGCGGACATGTCTTGCTTCATGTGAATGATTTTAGAAATTTTAGTCCCCACTGAATATTACAGCCGCTGTGAAAACGAGCTGTAAACGTAACTAATGGTGTAAGCATTAGCATGATAATAAGGGTCGACAACGCCTACGTCAATAGCACATTGTTAAAGGTAGAACATTATTATTTCTTACAGTATTATAAAGCGACACGTTACGGAGGGGTGTGTAGTTGAAGGCTGAGAGTTGTGGGTTATGACGCTATGTAGACTGGTTTACCGGCGTTTAGGAGGAACGTGCTGTTTCGATCCTCCGGTAGGCCAACTTCGCGGTATTGCAAGACTATTCTATAATGAAGGAAACAAGGTTATTCGAAAACGCCGGTACGTACTAGTCTGTACGGCGTCATGTTCTAGAAGACTTTTCTCTGCATCAATAACGCTCTGATAACCTAAAATCACGGATGTAATTGTTAAGAGTTGCACTCAGTGACGGATGTTTATGGGTTGGAAGGCAGCAGTAAAGTTCGCGTGATATTAACACTCGGTGGACCGTACTGGAAGTGTACTGTATACACGTATGGTTAGATTTAGACGCGTCAATATACCGACTGCGCTGTCCTGGCTCCTGTTCTTTAGCGTCGCGGCGTATGTTTCTGGAACCTGCTGTACACTGACACGGGCTTTAGTACACCACCACCACCACTACTACTACTACTACTACTGATACTACTTCTACTACTACTACTGCTGCTGCTACTACTACTACTACTACTACTACTACTCGTACTTTACATTAATAAAGAACAAGTTATTTAATTTCAAGTTTAATCCCATAATCCAATAATTAACAAATTATAGTTCAAGTTGTATATATTATTTACGTATTGCAGTGATGAAGCTGCTCTTTCCGATTTTCGATATCGTTACGTGGAACTAAATGTCGCGATCTGGCTGACAAGCGTCACATACTGCACTGTGCTTAGAAACACACCTAAAGCTACTTAAAAAATAAGCACACTGTAACTGAGAATGTACCCCACTGTTAATGTGCAGCGCTTAAGTGAGAAACTTTAAATAAATATAAAAAAAACATTGTCGTGATTAAATTCGTTAATAGTGCATAAACGATGGTGCAACATTTGTCCACGAGACCGCCTCCCGAACATAATATCAGGAGTGTGAGCAATGCTGCCAAGAGAGGACTTCGTTGTGCAAGAGGGCAGCAGCAAGTACAGAAATTTTGCCGTCCTAGCAACACAGTATTCTTGTGTAATCTGCAATTCCCAATATGGTGGACAGCTAGTTTACAAAGATGTGAGCATATGTATTGGTTCTATCACCGTGGATTATCAGTCGTTTCGTACGCTGTACCAAATCAACATAAAGTATCCTCCGTAGCTGTTGTTAACGTAAACGATTTTATAATCCAGTGCAATCAAAAAATACTTTTGTGTTTGGATAGTATGAGTGAAGTAATTATCCATCTAAAGCTTCGTCCAGAGTCGTAATCTCCTCCCCAAATCCTAACTGTGTCGGATACGATACCAAAAAATGTTTTAAATACAATTTCTATGGTAGGAAAATAACAAACGTATGCAGGAATAAAATCTTGTTTCTCTATGCGGTAGGAACTTTATGAACTGAGATTGCCATCAAAATAGCCCATGCTTTATGAACATTTAGTGAGATGGAAGTGATAATGCTCGATCCCCGTTCAAAAAATGATAGGACGTAATGTGAACACCAAAGAACTGTACTTATAGCAATGAAAAGCAAGTGTTAGTGTTATCCAGGCGGGTACTGTGAAAATTGATAGGAGTTTTTAAATGATTCATGACCATGCATTGATGATTCATTATGAGAAATAAGACCAACAGGTGCATATATAGACATGTAAATTTATTGCATTATAAACAGCTTAACCTCCTACATGTTTCGGCAACCTATTGTGGCCATCATCAGGGAGGTGTTCTTTGAAGGATATACTACACAGAACTTCAAAACAATTTAATTTACAAATATAACATGTTAAGTTTTAAATAAAAGATTAAAATCCACGTTAAAATATAAAATTTCGATAGTATGTTATATTTAACATAGATTTTAAACTTTTATTTAAAATTTCACATCTTATATGTGTAAATTAATTTATTTTGACGTTCTAATGTAATATACCCTTCAAAGAACACCTCCCTGAAAAATGGCTACAATAGGCGGCCGAAACATGTAGGGGGCTAAGCTGTTATAAAGCCATAAATATATACGTCTGTATATGCACTTGTTGGCCGCATATCCAGTAATGACAGGGGTTATTCCATTTTGTATTCGCGAGGACAATGAACATTGTGGCATGAGCGATGGTATGTGATATCGTACAGTATGACCTAGCCCTGAGAGGCGTGTCTGTACAGAAGTGAAGCAGGGAAAGTAAACAGGTGTGGGTATTCCAATGTGTTAACGCTGCAGAGGATCGACACAGCGGAACGTCCCAGGAGACTTGAATCTTCAGCAACACCACTGTGAGAACCTCAAGTCTCGCACCTCGATGCTTGCGTTTTCTGCGGCACTTTCTGTTTATTTATTGCGATGACAGTAGGCTATTTTGTATGGGAGATTAAAAAATCTTGTTTCTAGAATCTTAAAGTCTCTGAGGGTCGGAATTCTTTCTTCCGCGGATCGTAGTTAGGACGTCCCCTGGTCCACACAGAAACGAGAGAGAGAGAGAGAGCGAGAGAGAGAGAGACTATAAAACAGCTACCGGCACAGAGCAAACAAACAACAGGTTACGAATACAAACACAAAATGATGAACACTGCACTCTTCTGGGCTAGTACGCAGCGAATAGTGGTAGATGAGACCTATAGGTTGTCCCGAAAGTCGGTAAGGAGTTACCACTGCTCGCTGCGTAATAGCCCAGAAGAACGCCGTTCTCAGCTACTTCGCGGCGGAAGCCTAAAATTACGCACAATCTAAGAGAATTATTTACGTAAAGCCCTGAGGTGGCGTTTCGTATTTGAACACCACGGTCAGTAGGCTCTTTTGTAAAGAATGTTTGTAATGAGATACGCACTCTTTTGGGATTTTACGCATCGTAGAATGATAGTTTCATGCCGACACATCGGGACAAGGGTCACTTCAAGGGCCAAGCAATCCAATACGCTTCGTAAAATCCCGAAAGAGCTCGGGTCTGCTTTATACCGCGCGGGAAGCATGAAATCACGCAGTGAACGGCTTGTTTTCTTCTAGATGGACAAATAGATTTGTTACTATTTAATTTTTGGATTACTGAAGTCTCGTTCTGCATGAATGACCTATTGATTGTGACAGTGTTTGACAAGAACATTTGGTTTTATATCCGAGTGCGTCGTACACACAGTGGAATAATTTCTGTTATTGTTTAGTATCGTAAATGTCAGTGACTCGGAAGTATGATGTGGCAGCAACTGTATCTCATGCTGCAGGACGCGTTGTTTGACAGATATATGGCACGTTGTATTGTACTTCTGGGTTTATGTGATTCCTGCCATCCATTAATCCTCCCTTCAGAAAGGACGCCGTGTTTAATGGTTAGACGTGAGACATGAGACAAAGTAGCCCCAATTCCTAAAATGGGGGTCGAAACTAACACAAGCTGATAGCCTGAGCGTCAGTCGTAAAGTGATTGGGACTGGTTGGGACGTTTGTTTGAAGACTTTTCAGATTCCCTTAATTTCAGTGGATGCTGTAATGTGCGGGAGAAATAATTTGTTATTTCGCAGAAGAGCTGCACTCAGTCCGGTGCAAACCTGAAGGTCTTGAATGAAATCTCCGCAAAATCTTGAAACAAGAAATTTATAAATTATTACAATCAAAATAAATAATAAATATTTATTTTTGCATGAAGTATTCTGTAAATTACGTCATTGTGTCGATCCCAGTGGCCGCACCGTCTAACGCATGGGTCTGATTTCGGTGACTTGCGGGTTCGAATTCTGCGGGGGGCGTGGATGTCTGTCTCTTGTGAGTGTTGTGTGTCATCAGGTAGAGATCTCTGCATCGGGCTGATAAATCTTCCAGAGGAGTCCTACCGAGTGTGATGTGTCTGAATGAGATCCTGGACCCTCGATAATTAGGGGGCCCTGGCCTACTAGATGCTGTTGGGCAATGGGAAAAAATGACGTCACTGTAATGAACATGTAAAATTTGTAATTTTTATAGCTTCTGTATGTACCGCGCAAGTTATTTAATGTAGTTTAAGTTTAGCTGTGCGGTGTAGAGCCGTGCATAATTGTGGAAAAGTTTTGTTACATTACGACGTGTAGCTCATTTAAAGGACATCGATCTAGTGTTCTGAACTTGTGATTTATTTAATGTAAAACTTTATTCTTTAAATTCATTCTAGGTTAGCGAACCGATGTAGGGATCGTAACAGTCGCGCGCTCACAGTATGGAATTTTCGAAATCACTGAACTTCGTATCTGCCATGTGCTTAGCTTTTCACGTCAAAACATTCTTCATACGAGGATTGGATGAAGTCCACATACATGCGTTCTTGTTTCTTAATTGGAAATAACAGGAATTTTTGTCGTGAGCGTGTTATATCACGATGAATCGGAGTTCTGTGTGGTATAGTGCCAATGGTTCGAACCTTGGGGGTGTCTTAATTAACTGTAGTGTCTTACCAATAGCCATAATGCTTGGAAAACAAAATGGCCTTGTATTTTGGTATTAATACTCACAGAAGCGTGGTCACTAAAATTTGAATTACAAATGTAGCACGATAAACATGAATTGCGTTTTACAGTAACCAAGTTTCAGAAGGCGAGTTATGTATAGCAGGCAAGACAGAGATAGCAAATATAGGTAGGATTTAATTTGAAAATAATGAATTTGGGCGTGCACAGTGAAACTAGATTCTGGCCATCAGTGCAGACAGTAATTGAATATATGTGCGTTTTCAAATGTGGGAAAGTACTTATTAGCACATAAATCTGAGTGCATTATTTGTCATTACTAAGCCGTGTTGAATTACTGCTGTACAAATAAGCTTTCATGTTTGAGTTGTGTCCCTGAATTTGCCATTACAGTTTTATCATATTCCAAACTTAATTTCTAAAATTTTTATGTTGTCCACACCGTGCGTTTTTTTACACTGCATATTTTTAAAAGCCAACAAAATGCACCAATTAAAATACAATAAAATAGATCACAAAACGCACTTCATGCCAGGTGCCAACCCCTACATGTTTTTGCACCAAGGTGACGTCATTAGCTTAACATTGCTGCACCAGCACTACCACACAAGGACAAACCTCCTGTATTACAAATTCGTAGCCGTTACACTTCCTGTCAATTGTGAGGTTTTACAACATGAGATCCTTTGGGAGAGTATTTTGCTACGGATGTTTGTGCACACAGCCAGGAAGTAGTACGGCTGTGAATGTGTAATAGAAGAGGCTTGTCACTGTTTGGTAGTGTTGATGCAGCAATGTGGTTGTGTAATTTGGAACTTGAACATTTTAAGACTTTTGACTTTCATGATGGAATGTGAGTGAATAATGCCTGAAATATTAGTTGGACCTACGAACCGATGTTGCTGAAGATGGTGGCAACTTGGTTCCGAAACTTGTAGGAGTTGGCACCTGATATGAAGTGTTTGTGATCTATTTTATTTTATTATAATTGGTGCATTTTGTTGGTTTTTAAAAATATTAATTTATATAATCAAATTTTGTAATATTTACATGTGAGTGTGTAATGAATTTACACATGTTGAAAGCTATTTGGCCCGTGTTTTGCATTATGTAATTTATTTGTGGGTTATTCCTTGTCTAACAATTTATTGCACAAGAATATATGGTACGACTTTCTTGATGGCACAAAATTAATGAGGTCCGGGTAGCTCAGTCGGTATAGCGACTGACTACGGGCTGGACGGTCCGGGATCTGTTCTCGGTGGGGATGAGATTTTTCGCACCTGTCCAGACCGGCCCTGGGGCCCACCCAGCCTCTTGTACAGTGGGTACCGGGTCTTTCCCGGGGGTAGAGGCGACCGGGGCGTGGGGCTGACCCCCACCCCATCTATTGCCGAGGTCCTAGAAAGAGTAGAGCTATACCACTACACACCCTAAGGGCCTTCGTGGCCTATAAAAAGGGTGAAACTTACCTACAAAATTAATGATCCGTTTTATGTCTTTTGACCTTTTACCTTTATGTTTTCATGTACAGCCCAGAGTTTTGAATGCAATAAGATAATCGTATTAATTTTGGAATGACGTTATACTTTAACTTGTATTTCGGAACAAAACGCGTGGTCGTCATAATCGATTTGGAATAAGAACATGCTGTATTGCGAAACCGGGTTTTAAAGACTTTTCGGCGAAACTCTTTCATACGTAATTTTTAAAATGCTTCTTACATCAGACGAGCAATCATGAAATGTTGTTAACGGACATAGATTACGCTTGTTAAGACCTTTTCCGTCATGGGCTTGTATGAGGAATTTCGGGAAATTAAACCAGTTGCAGCTTGAAGAGTGTACATAAACATCGTGTGTGAATATTACACTGTTATTATGCGAGTCGTAAATCAGTTGTATGTTAAGTCTACACGAAAAAATAATTTTAAACGAATCTGCTTACTTATAATAAAACCAACGAGATGCACTAATTTCTCAAATTTATTTTTGCAATAGAACTCAGCGTGTTTCGGACAGGTTTTTTTGTCCATCATCAGGAGTCTAGTTCTGTATACACAGCAATGGTATATGTCATATAGGTTTTGCTGACTGCTTGCTAGCGGGATCAGGGCGGAACTCCTGATCCCGCTAGCAAGCAGTCAGCAAAAACTGTGTGATATGTACCTGTTGCTGTGTATACAGTACTAGACTCCTGATGATGGACAAAAAACCTGTCCAAAATATACAGAGTTCTATTCCAAAAATAAATTTGAGCAGTTAGTGCATCTCGTTGGTTTTATTATAAGAATACGTATAGCACGATGCACGGCCCTCTGAATGTCAAGTTCGTCACTGCTTACTTCAATGGCTCATCACTTTTGAAGCTAACAGGCTGAGAAGGTTTGTAAATTAGTTATTGATTGCAAGTGGCACGCACTTTAACCGCGGATTGCCTGCATGACCAAGTTAATCGTGCTATACCTGATCAGTTCCACTTTCTTTTGTTTGTTTGTTTACATCTGTGGATAATGTTAATTTTTTATGTACCTTAATAGTTAACATTTTTAAATCTTTATGTGCTAAGTCTTCTTTTCTGCCCCGCATTGTAGGCCATGGGGTTTACATTGTGATTTGTTTTGTAGTTTCTGGTAGACTGGTAGGGTTGTGTACATTGGGCTTAATTTGTTTTGCTTTTTTCGTGTCCGAAGCGTTCTTCGTCCATTACATTTTTCATCGCAGTGTCCTTTTCGATATTCTGTTCGTTTTCATTCCATATCTGTTGCCGCCAATTCTTCTGGCTGTCTTCAGTTTCAGAGTGAAACAAGTTTGTTGCGAGATTTGAGGTACTCACAGCAGTATTTCTGAAGATATAAACCATCTGTGATGTTACGTTATGTCAAACGGTAAACAATTACCGCCGTTTCGGAGGGTCGTTGTGCCTCCATCTTCACGGTCAAGCATTGGTCTTTGACTGCTTCACCATGAAGATGGAGGTACTAAAATCCTTCCAGAAGTCTGTAACTATGTACCAGTCAACACGGCGTGATATCCCAGAAGACTTAATCTTAATGGATTTTCGTTATTGACGACTGCGTATATGTCAATCTTATGTGTTCTGCTTCCAGATTTACGTCATGCCCGGACCGTACTGCCACATTTCAGACTTGGTTTCTTTTCATTGTCATTACTTTATATATTTGTTTGTAATGACTAAATTTTCTGCAGTGGCACCACATATTTGTGTATCCCCAGTATGGAACTCGCTTCATGTCATCCTTTTGGCGCCTGAAATTTTTAGGTGGTTCCTATTTTTTGGGACATTTGTGCACCCCTGTTTATAACATTAGCTTGCAATTTCTCGTAATGATGCCGTTTATTTTATGTGGGTTTTAGAGGGAGGAGATAATAGGGGCCTGGAGGATAATGCATAATGAGGAGCTTCGTAAACTGTACTCACTAAATATTGTTCAAGTGTTCAAATCAAGAAGTATGAGATGGCCTGGGCAGTGGCCTTTATGGAGGAGAGGATAGATGCGGAACACTGAGGGAAAGAACCACTAGGATGACCTAGGAGTACGTGGGAGGATAATATTAAAATGCATTTTAAAATGGTGGGCAAGGGCGTGGACAGGATTGATCTGGCAGGCTGTTGTGAGCACGGCAATGAATCTTTGCAATCCATAAATTGTAGGAAATTTATCGACTAGCTATGGAAACATTGGCGGCTGAAGAAGGACTCGCTACGTGGGGTTAGTTAATTAATGCCCTTTATTTTATTTGCTAGATTGTAATTGTAAAAATTTTAAAACTCTTGGTCTTAAATATAGTGTGCTGGAGATTTAGTTCTGATTTAAATATATCCTAGTACCTTTGCACGAGCTCTGAGCTTGATATCAAATCTAGCACGCAGTGGCCCGTGTAATTTATCATGGCGGTTGATCCCCGTTAATATCTGTACCCGCCCATAGGAACTGTCAAATGATTGCGTACTTTTAGACCACAGAAAAATCTGATGTATCGCCATGATTCATAATTCACTGTGTACAGAAATATGGATACCACCTGCAGTTTCCCTCAATCACTCATAATTCTTACTCTTCCCTGCTGAAATGTTACTAAAGTAGAAGAATGCAACGCAAATGTAGACTGTAATCGTAACCTCCATGCCGCACGTTTATGAAGACAAAATTAATTAGGGAAGTTCGCATCTTCGACAAATAAACAGATCACATGTTTGAATATTTCGACTGCTTGAGGTATAAGAAATCTTTAGTATCAACATAAAGTAATCCTGTTTCATGACGTATGGTCTACAGAATAAATTAAGAGAAATACTCCATCATATAAAATGTTTCCGTATCTCCAACCTTCTATCTGGTGTCCTGTTGTTAACTAGTACACCATGTGTCTAATGTCTGAGAATGTAAAGCCTAAAATGTACAAAACTGTAATTTTTGACTTACGTTTTGTGTTACATGAGTTTGTAACTGCGTTTGTCACACTTTGAGTATGTCTGAGAACAAGGTGCTAGGGGCGTGTAAAAACCTAAGGGAGAGGAAGTAACAGGAGGCTTGAAGCAATTCCATGGTAAGGAATTTTATAATTTTTACTCCTCATCAAGTATTATTAGGTCGATAAAATGATAGATAAAATGGGTGGGGCATATAACATGCATAGCAGACGAGATATTTACAAAATATTAGTTTTAGAGCCTGAAGTAAACAGTCCGCTTGGGAGGCATTGACATTGGTTGGAACTAACGCTAAAGTCACTTTCACTGCATAGTCTGTGAGTGTTGGAGTTTTTCAGTTTTATCAGTGTAGGACCCGGTGGCTGGGTTTTGTGAAGACGGTTATGAATCTTCGAGTTTTATAAGACGTTAAGAATTTCCCGACCACCTGACTGCGAACTCCGTGGACTTGAAGTGATGTGGCCAGGTCTGACCTTGCGGTTAGGTTATTGCTCGTATTGAACATCTCGTTGCCTAGAGGATGTAAAGCTGCTACTCGAAAGCGGTAAAGGTAAAGCAACCCCATTACAGGCCTGGACAGGCCCTGAGGGTTCCAGGAGGTTGAGGCTTCGAGATTTCAAGACAATCGGCACATGAAAGTGGTAAGGTTGTCTGCCCTACGCACCGGCTTCCTTTACCCCCACCCCCAGGAAATATTCCTTATACTCATTTCTGGTAGAGGCTGAGTCGACCTCAGGGCCATAGTGCGGCAGGAAGTTTTATGTCCATGAAAAATTCCAATGACACCATCGGGGATCGAATCCACGACCTTGCGGACTCGAAAGCGGCGTGGACTGAAATTCAACTTGAGCTCGAGTCCCCAAAAAGTGTTCTCGAATAGAATTACATATATGAGGTCCGACACAAAAATAACGAGACTGTAACTCGTATGTTGCGTACAATGATACGAGCCAATAAGAAGATATGGTTGACACTAACTCCATGGAGCAGCGTTTTTCTTTAGAATCTAACCCTTTCTCAGCTTGTCAAGAAATTACCCTCATTGTCTAGAACGCGGATGTTCCTTGCCACGTACACAAGCATCTGCTAGCCGTGCTGTAGCGCAGGCGGATAATCGCCGCCCACTCTTTACATAGTTCCGGGACATGTGGGATTTGTGGCAGACTAAGTGACTGTGGAACAGCTTTATGCGAGTACTTCCTTTTCCCCTGATAGTATCATTCCAACAATGCTCCATACGGACCCATTTATTATGTCACCGACGCTCTCTAGCGGTTGGCAATGTTAAATAGCACGCTTAAAACGATCCCGCAACTTGTTTCTGTTCTGAACCAGATCAATCCAGCCCACCCCTTCCCATCCCACCTCTCTGAAATCCACTTTATTATTCTCCCATCTACGCCAGCGTCTTGCATGTGGTCTCTTTCCTTCGGCTTTCCCGACCAAATTCTGTTGTATTTCTCTCCTCCTCCTGACGTGTCACATGTCCAGCTTATCTAAACCTCCGTGATTCCATCATCAGAATAATATCTGACGAGGAGTACAAATCATGATGCTCGTGATTATGCAGTTAATACTACAAAATAAAATAATGTGTTTATAGTGTGTCAGAAAAAAAGTGTGTACAGGTCGGAGTGTAATTTTGGATCAGTACTGCATCTTATGATACAAATGTACAAAATGTATTTCATTGGCACTTGTATAGGAATGTGCTAAGTGATTTAGAAACCGTGCGGTGCGCCTTGTCGCTCCCAATGCATTTAACATTGAAACTGTGTGTGTCACTCTAACTGCGTGTCTTCCTATTAATTTAATGGTTGTACCACACCCTAATTATGTTCTGCTTGATCTTGTATGAGACTGATCGAGATAAATGCACACATAGTAGCACAGTCTGGATTCACTGTAGTGAGGTGCGTCATGAAAAAGTTTTATAAGTCGAGTTGGTGTAACCAATGTCGTTCCTGCACAAATATTTATTTAACTGGCTTGATTTTCTCTAATTCTTGTCAGTATGCCTGGTGAATCTGCATCGTAATACAAGAAAAAATATTGAGTATTTGAAAACAGGCCTTCTGAAGTATGGTTTCCCAGTTATGTCCTCCTGATGATAAAAGAAAATGTTCAAAATTACCACACTTTGAATTTTCATGCAGGCATTGCAGGAGACAGACTCCTGGGACCCTACTTCCTTCCACCACGTCTGACTGGGACTGTTTACAACATTATCCCACGAACTGTCCTTCCAGAACTGTTGCAAGGTGTGGATCTGCAGACTGAGGTTCAGTTAATGGTACATACATGATGGCGCTGCACCAAATTTTTTTCTTGCATTTCGGGAAGTTTTGCACAACGTGTTTCCGAAACACTGGATAGGACGAAATGGACCAATAGCATGGCCTGCTCGTTCCCCTGATTTAAATCCCTTGGATTTTCAACTCAGGAGACATCGTTTATGCAACAGAAGTCAGTGATGTCCAGGGCTTGCAATAACGAACACAGAATGGATTTGAGATGATTCGTACGATACCTGGAATATTCCTGCGAGTTACGCAATCAGTGTTCATACGTGCAACGCTGAAGCTCAAGTTGGACACTCCGAACATTGTCTTTAATTTTCAGGAGGCCGGAACTCGGAAACCATGCTGTAGAAGGCCTTTTTCATATGTAGTTTTCATGGTATTATGGTGTAAATTAACCGTCTATAGGTTTGATTGTGCATTTTTCGTTCATCCTATGAACTGTGTGTGTGTGTGTGTGTGTGTGTGTGTACATACATACACACGCAGTTCGTAACTCACAGAGAACAAAGGGCACTTCTTCTCTTATTAGGAAGACCAAACGATGAATGTTGCGTAGGGAAACAATCGCTCTTTGCTGTCACGGTCATGTGAAACACGTAAACACACTCTATGGACCAAATAGGATGTACTAAGCACTAGGAATTAAAGCGATAAGCACATGGAGAGCTGTACTCTGTATTATTATCGGGAGGTAATTGAATTAAGGATTCTTTAATGGGCTTATAACGCGGTTCGGGAAATGACATGTGTACAGAATTTTTACCGAAATATCAAGGAATTTACTGAAATTCATATAGGAGTTTGGGCTTAGTGTTGAAATGGATCTTAGAGAAAAAAGTGCTACGTGAGGACATGCATCGTATTAAACTGTATTTATATACGTGTGCATATGGGGGTTTCAAGTTGTGATGCCGGAAGCATCCTTATAAAAGCGAACCGGCCTAATCTAGTTCATCGGTTACAGCGGGCTCACCTGGGGTAATAAATTGAATATTCTGTCTGTGCTACATATGCAAGGTAATTCATAAGTCCCTCCGGAACTTCCGAACTCGGCTGCGCAGCAACCAAGACAGACACAGCAGAAAGGAGCATATCAATAGGTAGAGAATCTCTCCAAGTTTTTTTTTTGTACTAGGCGTCATGGCGTACTTGCAGGTTTCACCGCTAGGAGGCAGTCGTGACGAAACATGGCGTGGACAGGGAATAAGAAAGCGTTATGTGTCTTGGAATTTTGCAGGATTGACATCTGCATCGTCACCAAGGGTGGACATATCGAGCACCTGTAAGGTAGGACAGAAACCTGGAGTGTCTGTCCCCCTATTGACATGCTCGCCTTCGGCGTGACCATCCCTGCTACTGTACCGCAGAGGTCGGAAATCCCGGAGGGACTTATGAATTGCCCTGTATATATAGGTGTATATACATAATACATACATACACAGACGCACCTACCTACTCAGACTGCATTCATATGTCGGTTCAAGGATATCGCAGAAGTTTGCATCACTTTTTTGTATAAGCACGCCAATTTCACCACCATTACGAAACCTCACGAGAGCTCTTATACAGGGAGCGTTTTTTTGGTTTATTCATATATGACTGCAACTTTTCCATGTTAATTTGTAGGACACTTACTTTGCACTGCAGTGTGATGCGTTCCCATTACACTACAGTTGCTGTGTGAAGCTTGTCATCCAACTACATTTTTGCATCTTCTCCCTTTGTGTCATTGGTTGAATCAGCTCCAGGGATTTTCTGTCACATAAAGATAGCAACAGTAACGGGTAAGGAGACTCTGTGCATTAATAGTATATGATTTTAAATGCGTTGTTTGTAAGTTCTCCAATTCATACACCAACGTACCAGAATTAGCGCATTTTAAAGGGATAAATTGTGCGATTTTGGTGGAAGAAGCCAGGGCTTTGGATAATACAGTTATACAGTATAAATGCATGTGAATATTGGTCCTTCAAATTGAACGGGTGGGCTTATTGTTTTTAGTCCCGTTTCCCTTAATTATGAATGATGAGGGTTTCATTCCATTGTTTGGCATTTCGGACTTCCTTCCAAAACTGTATATTCTGCCGCTAACGAACGGGCAGGAACGTTTGTTTCCTGTGGTTATCATCCTTCACTGTTGCTTATAAGTTAATTTAAACGGTAGGAAAATTAACCCTTTGAAGGCTCAAATTAATGTACATCATATCCATGTTCGGTTCCTAAATCACAGAGAAAACGCAGTGCGATTGTATTAGAAAAACGTAGCAGTTTAATTTTGTTTGGGGAAATGATGGCTGCTTGTTGTAGGCTTTATACGAAACACATAACCACGTTATAGGCAATGAAGGAGTGGGCGAGAGAAGAGGGTGCTGTTTGTGATAAGGAAGAGAAAGCTGCGTGCATATTTTGCTAAAGTGTGCCGAAGCGTGAGAGCGGAGCTGTTTTGTGGGGAGTGGTAAATAGTTAATGATGAATAGCACACAGCATAGCAATACATTGCCCTAATGTAGGGAAGTGCTGAAGATGGAATTCAAAGGAGGAAAGGTGGAGGAGACTCTATACCTAGAAAGTGAGAATACCCAAGTAGGAATTACGCAATGTTGAAATAAAGCGGGGTAATGGATGATTTGAAGTAGCTATGGGTCTGAGTAAGGCAGAACTTAGCTTTGTCAAGTACAGTAGAGTCTCGATATTTTCAGTTAATTGGGACCCGTGAAATAGCCACGAACATCGAAATCACGAATGTCGCATTCAATTAAAATACCAAGAAACGTCAACACAAAAAATCTTGATAGCTCATTTTTAATAAAACGCCAACAGTTTTTTTTAAGCCGATGCCGGTGGCCTTTCGGTCTAAGGCGCAGGTCTGCGGCCGGTCACTTGTTGGGATTGTGGGTTCGAATCTCGCCAGGGCATTGGTGTCTGTCTCTTTCGAGTTTTGTGTGTTATCAGGTGGAGGTCTCTGTTACGAGCCAATCCGTCGTCCATAGGAGTCCTTCTGAGTTTGGTGTATGTCACTGAGTGAGACCAGGTGAAACGGTAATCCTCTACACGTACAGTGAGTAGGTAGAAAAGGGCAGACGAACAGAATAAGAGCGTTTCTGTGGGGGAGCATAAAATACAATAAATTAATGAAGGAGAGTCTCATACGATAAAGTATGAAAGCAGTCAACCGCACTTAATAAAGGACAGAGCTTGACTGTGCCGAGAACGGTGACAGCAATACCAGGAGAGTGACGTTTGTGCCGGCCGATTATGTAGCCAAGCACGGTATACGATCTGCATACTTACAGGCGCCTTTTTGGGATATAAACTGAACCCCTTGTGTCATTTTGTCTATATACATAAACGTCCTGTTCACCCCTCCACGGCGCTCACTCTCTGGTCCCGGTTGATAAATAAAAGGTACGTACCTGAACGATATTACAGGGCGGACGTTCTGCGGATCGAATTACGGTGGAGGCTACATTTTCCATGCCTTCAAGACCGGCCCCGAATCCAACCCAGCCTCTTGCACAATGGGTACCCTGTCTTTTCCGGTGTTAGGACGGCCTGAGCATGATATTGACGACCTATCTCCTCCTAGTGCCGATCTGCGAATGGGTTGGAGGTAAACCTCCGCCTCCCCTCAGTGTCTGAATGGTTACGCAATGTGGTGACCCTTACCTTTACCTTTACCCACACAGTATTTGAGATCTGTGTTCATCATTTGCCTAGAACAGGCAGCATGTGAAAATGTATCATAATTTTGTCGCTGCACATCACGTCGAAGAGCATACGTTGTGTTTCAATGGGTGAGAGATATAAATATAAATTCCTGTGGAAGATAGGAAATATATATTATGTTGTGTTGTAATGTTCAATAATAAAGAGACATTGAAGGTAACATACGGTTGTGTGAACTTTGGTGTTTCTTTATCAAATATATGAACTCCTTTATGTTGACGAAGCTCAGTCGAAACATATGGGAGTGATTTAATTACACACACCAACACATGCATATATATATATATATAATTTAAAAGTCTAAAATTTACGTTAAAACATTTAAAATGCTCCTACATGTTTCGATCACACGATCATCCTCAGGGAGCGTACATTGTTCCCTTGCTAAAATTATAATTTAAAACATTCAGTGAATTACTTCTTTATGGTAACTTTGTTGCTGTGGCAGCATGTCGTGTTTTTGTGTGTGAGTCGTACGACTGACACACAAAAGCACAACATAACGAAGTAATTCACTGACTGTTTTAAATTATAACTTTAGCAAGGAGCAATGTATGCTCCCTGAGGATGATCGTGTGATCGAAACGTGTAGGAGCGTTTTAAATGTTTTGATGTAAATTGTAGACTTCTTAAATAATATATGTATGTGCATATGTTGGTATGTGTAATTAAATAAACTACAGAATGCACGGTTCAACGACAAAGATACGTGATTGAGATAAAATACGATTGCTATCCATATACCAATGTTTACATACTGTGTAGGTGGTTGGATTTTGGCTGCTTTGGTTGACTGTTTTATAGGAGATAATTCTTAACGAACGATGTCTTTTATATACAAAGAGCAGGTCAACATGACTTTGACCTTTCGTGTTGACATTTGTATGTGTGTGTGTGTGTTTTTTTTTTTTTCGGTCTCGGAGCCTGTGGACTTTCAGTTGAAGACTTTGGTATTTTCTTTTCGCAGTTGTACTGGAAACCGAAGTCACACTAGCATCAGTGTTATAAGGCTTCAACAGTCTCGTGATATATCGGAGCAAATGTCCTGTTTTTGATTGCTGGACGCACAAAACAATTAGCAAATAGAACTTTGCGTTATGCAGTCACAAGTCGAATCCAAAATGACTGTTCACATGAAATTACTGAATCATGTATTAACGTGATTTAACATGTGCCAACTTACCTATGTTGCAAATTGTTGCGCAAAAACGTTAATGTGATTATTCGTCAGGCCTCGCTTAATTTCAGTGATTGGTTCCGAATCAGTTTAAAAGTACAAAAACAGATCGCACTGTGTTTGGTTGTACTGTGAGTTGTTAATTACAATTGAAGCGGCTGTTAGGATGCCATTGAGCAAAACCTATCGAAATGAAAGGAAAACGAGGTCATTGCGTTGTGATGAACGTTCCAGTAGCCAGTACATTGTACAGACGTGCCATGGAGGTGATTTATTTCCACTTGTTCCGTTTCCATTCTCATCAGCAGGCAATGTATGCAGGCTCTTGTGTTGTGGGGCTTCTTCTAGTCTGTCGAATGCTACACTCACTCTTGATTTGTATAATGTTCAGTTACACGGAATCAAATTCATGTTTATGTCACTGGCTTGCGAAAGGGGTAGAAAACATACAGAATAATAAAACATCGTGAGTTAATTAATAGCTGCGTATTTAAGTAAACTTCTAATTCTGTCATGCACAACCAGACCAATGCCTGACAATTTGGCGTACACTGTTTAATATCCTATGCGATATTTCAAGAAGAGCTTCTATTTCTCTCTCCCTTTACTGACTATACTGGAAGATACTTTATTACTTTCGATGTTCCACTTAGTGGTAGGGTACATGTATTTCCCAGTGCGTTCTTTCTTCTTCGTGATTTTTTTTAATGGCTGATGAAACTTTTGTAGCGGAAAAAATGAAAATAAATTTATTCTTCGTTTCATTAAATTGTTTAAATCCCATTAAGGTGCAAACTTCTTCTTAACATTATGTAAGTAGTAAGACGTACTTTGGTAGTGGTTCCGTCAAATAGTAGCTGAAGAACTATCAGCGTTTCGAGAAAGACTCTTCCCCCTGTATTTAGTTATATCCTGTTTCTGTTTATACGTTGTGGCGTTTAAAACTTTAATGAATGTTATAACTATAGGGTGATTCTTAATTTTATACAGTATGTATAATGATCTTGTTCTTCTGATGCGAAACTCAAAGTTCCCAACCGCTCTGTTTGAAGGAAGGTTTTAGGAAATCGAAAGAAAAGATATCGTATTTTAGTAGCGCAATTTATTTAATGTATCAAATTTCAGTATACCAGCGTCTTAATGGTGACCACGTTTTTACAGATGTTGCCGAAACCACTCCCCTTTAGCCTAAGTGCATAATTTATTCCTGTTAGGCCAGGAATTTACCCTCCGCCAAAACTTAAAGTTGTGTGTGTTGTGTTATTATCGCAGTTGCTACAGTGAAACGTCACAGTTCATCACGCAGTGGACTTTTTTCAAGTAAACTGTACCTTTCAGATGGCTTCACACTCGGAGTGAGATCGGGCGATCACATAGGCCACAAAACCGAGCCTTTTCGTCCTGTTAATGGATTTGGGTTGCGAAGTTTTAAAAACTGCCTTGTGTCATAGGTAAATTGAGCAGGAGCTCCATAATACGTAAACCACGCAGTTTGTCGCGTTATCAGTGTAACATTGCTGGAGGTAAATTCCATTACCTTGCCATAACTAGCCGCCACTGGACACTTTAATGTTTGTGTTATTGACCGTGTGTGTGATTTGTATTCTTTATCATACCGTTCAGCGTACATTACCATGCAGCTCTATTGGCGTTCTGCAGTCCGACAGCCTACGGCGTGTCTAGTTGATGCATTTGTCTTCATGAAATCGAGAAATTGTTGCAATCATTTCGTTCTGTTTCGCGCAGAAGGAGCTCAGAAACGGAAGATGCATGTTGAAACATATTGCCCTATAAAATGTGGCGACTGTACAGTGATTGGGGTTATTGTACTCGTATTATGTCAGTGATCACGTAGTACTGTTATGGGAGGGAATTAAACGTTATAGCCATGAGATGACCTAGAATGGTACGTCGTTCATACAGCGTCAGTGAAAATCGCTTGACTGCGACAAAAGATATGAGGGTAACGTATACAGGCAGCTTGATGCTGTGCATCATCCACTAGGTAGGCCTATATAGCGATAAACGTGGAGTCAAAATGTCCTTCTACGCATTCAAAGCAAACTGTAACCCATCGTTTAGTTTACCTGTTGATTCAGGGCACGGATATTTGAAGATCCTTCTTGCGTTTTTAGAAATGCAAGCGATAAGAGGTAAAGGTAAAGGTAACCCCGTAAAATGCCATAGGAAGCACAGAGAGGGAGTGGACGTATAGATTTTTTTATTGTTAACTTCGGTGGTAGATAGAGTTTGGTGTTGAACGCCACGCCTCGGCCGCTTTGTCCTTGTGGAAGAGCTCTGGTACCCATTGTAAAGGAGTCCGGGTGGGCTTCAGGGCCCGTCTGGACGGATATGGAGAAGAGAAAAATTTCTTGGCCCCACGGGATTCGAACACGGACTGTGCATCCCGTAGCGAGTTGCTGTACGGGACCCCAAACCGATATGAGGGCTTCAGTAAAACTCGTATTTCAGCTACAAAAATTCTTTGACTTTGCAGTACCCGGTAAATATGCTGTGCTCAATCCTGTGAAAGTGAGATGTCACTTAGAGAAAATGTCTCTTTTAATTTCGAGAGCCATTTGTCACATGGTCCAGTGTCAGATGTTTAAATGAAACTGTCAAGCTGAGATGGATTATAGAAGGAGTCTTTGGACCTAAGGGGGACGATGTAACAGCAGGGCGGAGAAATTGCTTAATGGGAACCTTGATAATTTGTATTTGTCACCGCATATTGAGACTTCAAAAAATTGACAGCATCGTTAAATAACACGCTTAAGAAAAGAAAGTTGAAGTGGGATGACGGGGAAAGTAGCACGTATGAAAGAGATTAGAAATGCAAAAATTTTTCAGCCGGTCCTGGAGGAAAGAGACCGGTTGGGAGATCTAGGCATAGATGGGAGCATAATGTAATTCACGTTCAAGACAGGGAATTGTGTTATGTATTGATTCCAACTACCTTGAGTTTGGATATATTGGCGGACTGATGTGAATACGGTAATGAACATTCGAGTTTCGTAAAATGAGGTGAATTTTTTGGGGCGTGGACGATTGCTGTTTTTCTCAGAATGACTGCTCCACGTAATCGGTTCGTCCGAGAGATGTGACGTCTAATGCGGCTTAACTTACGCACAGGTGTGTATACCGTATGTAGGTTATACGCAGACAGCATTTCCGCACACGTCGATTAACTTTCCTTCTTTGTTTTATAATTGTAAACAAATTGATTAAATGAATGCTTTGAGGACGTACTATGTCGAACTTGGAGTGAACTAACCGGACAGTTTTAACGTTTCTTGACTTCTTTGGCGTCGTGGTTTTAACATCGAGTGATGTGAGTAAGTGGCAGTCATAATGTTGGACGATTTTGAGTTCTTTGGAAACCGCGCACAAAGGAAAAAAAAGTGCTAGATGTTTCAGATTCCTGTTACCGCGTCGACAGTTTTCACAAATATCTTGCGTAACGCAGAGAAGTAGTGGGATAATCTCTATAAATGTGTTACTGTCAACTGTAAGTTGACGCACCTGAACGTTAATAGTACAGGGGATGAGCTTAGTGCTACTCTAATCGTCGATGCATATACAGCTTTATAATAGCAGTAAAATGTTTGATAAGGAGAGGTAAGTTTAAAAATGAGGAAGTCTCTCTCCTGAATGCTAGACAATAAATTATGTTATTCTATGAACGTTCTTCCGCGCCGGAGACCGTCGACTGACACAGTATTAAATTACACGATCGAAAGCTTGCCTTCTGCCGAGATTCTTTGTGCGTCTGTGTATGTGGTGTGCTTATAATCTGTGGGGACAGGAAATCTGTGAGGATGTGACTTTTGAAATTCCGTAACTAATTTGTGACACTCCATACACATTTGTATTTACAGTCTGGTGCATTGTGACCTGGTTTGCTTTTGTTATTGCTTGATGGTGTTAGCTTCGCCACTGGCATGTTCACAACAACATTTTCTCTATATTATGTGATCTTATCTTATGCAAATATATACCATGATAATATCCAAACTAGGTGCGAAACATGTGCTTTTGCAGGGCGATACAGATGGTGCATAAAAGTAAAATTTACCAGAGTCATTAAAACAGTTTCGCGTGCCCCGTAATGTAGTACATATGTAAATTGGAGTTTTGTCTGCGGTGATCTTTCCATGAAGCACACTTAAGTGTTATCAGCCGGCCCGACTTTACGGTAGCAGCATTCGACTCTTCCGCCTGAGTAGTCGCTGGCAAAAAGAAGTCATTATATATACATTGGCTGTCTAAATCTTTATAATTACTTGTTTACTTTCTTCATACGAAAATACAGTCGTGTGTGGTGTAATATCCATGGGTCTGTCCATAAAATTGGCGGGTAGTGTAGCAGCTGTTGGGTGGAGATGATTACTACAAAATGTTGGTCGGAATAACCAAAAAGGAAAGAGATCACTTGGGAGACCTAGTGGTAGATAGGAGGATGACGTCATCGAGTCCAGAGTCTTCCTCCGTCCCTGGTTCTCAGGCGAACGTTATCCATTTTAGTGCAGCAAGTATCTGTGTACATCGCTGTTTCGTGCTTGGCACAGCATTGATGCCCCACACGATCCCTGTGCAGATTGTTTCATTATTCTACTAGTGCACACCCTTTAATATGTTTTGCCAACGGGAGTCAGCATGCATCTTCCTGAGATTGTCTTGACCAGAAAGCATTCTGCGAGATTCTAGGTTCTTACAGCGCTGTTGATGAAAGCCTAAGTCTTGTGGGATATGGCAACGTGTTGATTGTTAAACAGTTAAAGAGGTTTCGATGGATCCTTTGTATCCGTCTTCAGGCAACAAGTAGCCGCTGAAGAATGTTCTTCTTGGACTACTTTAGAGCTTCAAGATGGGGGCAGCAAGCCCCGCCGAAACGTTGGTGACTTTGCCAGTTTACACGGTGACATATCTCATAAGGAATTAATCTTCAATAAGAAATCTCACTGCATCAGTGCATTTTTTTTAATGAGAAACCCTAAGGAAGAACAGGCGATTTATAAATATTCATGCTGGCATGCACGACACACACAAACACACACACGCACGCACACCATTTTGTGTGCTGCTTGTTTTAACTTAATTTTATTTGACCACAGCTGCCGTTCGAAGAGGCCATAAACCGCAAATGTTTCGATTATGTTAAGGTGTTGCGCCCCACTTACAGCCATATATTTTCCACTACAGTTTGTTTTCAGTGTATGTTCTTCCGTGGAAAGATAGCACGTTCATAAATAGGCCAATGTATTTCCACGTTCACTGGCTCCGAGAATGTGTAAAAGAAGCGCTGTGTAGCTTCTTCCGATAAGCTCACCTTTGTTGCCTTCAGAGTCTCTCATGGCATGTGTGCGAAGGTAGGTGTCGTACCCATCCAACCCCTTAGAGGCGATAACATGCAACGTGTCTGATTAATGACTTGTACACGTGCGAATTTCGCAAAGTCATTGAGAAACTCGAAAACAGTACAGAATGCACGTAAATTTGGTGCGTTACACACATTCCACCAGTTGACCACATTATGTATCCGTCTGAAGTGAATTGCCGCAGAAAACAATTTGTCTATCGAAAAAAGGTACTCATTTAATTAATGAAGAAATCCTCCGTCTCTTGTGGTGCCCGAAGGTTCGTTTCATGTTTTCGAGGGTCGGCCATTGCGCCGTTCTGATACAGTCGAGATCAGTCTGCACTGTCACCAGCAACAATACTATTTCGGAAGTAAAGTTATCCAACTGCATGGAACGGAATTTTCTAGAGAAATAGGGTGCTTATTCAATTAATGGAGAGATTTCACGTTTTGTGGTACCCAAAGTTCAATTTCGGCTTCACATGAGCCCAATACCGCGCCGTTGTGATTCAGCTGATTTCTGTCCACCATCTCACCCTCTTTTAACTTCCCCTTTAATAACATATTTCCATTTCCGCATAGGTCTTCGTATTGGTTCTTGCTTTTATTTTTGACAAAATTTTGTATATATGTTTCTCATTCTTGCTACCTACTTCACGTTGTACCATGGCCTGTTTTATGTGATCACCCTATTTGATGAAGAATACAAATTATGAATTTTGTTATGTAAATTGCCGCATCCTGTCACTGTGTTAACTTTCAGAACCAAGTGTTTAACTTAGTGTAGGGCTGCGGTTATCAAACACGTTGTGTTTCTGTCTTAGGGCGAGAGACCAAGTTCCAGTCCATTATGAAGCAACATGTAAAATTATGTGATTTTCTTTCAGTTTTTAGGTTTCTAATAGAAAGGCTAAAAGAATAATTTAATGGTAGCAAGCGTTCTCCGAAATTAGTCTGTTAATTATGTATTCGAGGATGTAATTTCAATTTGCTACTTTGTTACCAAATATTTCAAGAACCACAAATGTCGTTTTGAGGCTAGAAGGCGCAGGACTTTACCTCTAATAGGCCTGCGTTATCGACGTTCCACTGCGTGGTTTGCCAACTTTCGGGAACAGAGTGGAGTGACGAGGCGCTAGAAACAGCTGTATTCATTTCGGCGGTTTTGGTGAATTGCTGTATGGAGTTCAGTGTTCAGTCTTTAGAGACTTTAAATTACACAGAACTGTGCCTCGGAACTTGGTACTGAATTGTACGTATGACGCTTTGATTTAATTGAGTTTGGGAAAGTCGTCTTAGACGTGGGGCTTTGTAACTTTGAGGTAACTTTGACGTGGTTTATCCAGTTGTGTACTCGTATATAATAACAGTAAACGACTAATATATCTCAGTCAGCCACAAGTCGGCTACATGTAAAAATAACGAAGAGAAAATCAACTATTATATATATATATATATATATCGCCAGGTAGCATGCATGTCACATGATGATACGGACTCACTGCAGCTCCCATAAAAAAATTAAACTTTGTAAGGTGTATGCTCGATTCTGTTTATTAATTAAGTATCACGTTGAAATTTTGTGGCATGAGTTTTATCTGTATAACATCTCAAGATTCAGTTTGTACCTCACAGAGAAGTAACTGGGTTTCCATTATGAAGATCGGTCAGTTATGTTGTTTGAGGAAATACTCGCTGTTTACTGTGTGAATTATACAGAACATACAGATAAGTAGTGTGGGAAACGCGCAGAATTTTTTATTGTCAGTACAGGTGGCATATGTTGTAATGGCTGTGCGTTAATGGGTTACGTTTTTGCAGTCTTCTTCATTTTCTCTGTCGTCTTGCGAGGGACAGTATCATCATCATCAAATTCTTTTACTCCTTGTGGAGCATAGGGCATCCATGAAGAGCTTCCAGGCATTGCGGTCTCCAGCTATCCCCTTGACCTCGTTCCGTGATCTTCTTGTGCTTCTTATCTCATCTTCTGTTGTCCTTTGCCACGTTCTCTTCGGCCTACCTCTCCTTCTATATACCTGATGATTCCAATCCAATGCAGTTTCCTCTATTGCTCCTGTTTCTCTGCGTAATGTGTGTCCAATCCAATTCTTTTGTCTTCTTTTTATCTAATTTTCTGTTGACTTCTGATGGGTGGTTCTCCATAGTTCTTCGTTCGTAATCTTATCGGTCCATTTTATATTCATTATTCGTCTTAAGCATTTATTTACAAATATCTGTAGTCTTCTTGTTATCTGTTTGGTAGTTTTCCAAGTTTCACAAGCACATAATAATACTGATTTTACATTTGTATTGAATATTCGTATTTTAACTTCTTTTGATATGTTGAGATTTCTCCACACAGAATAAAGCTGAACAAATACACCATTTGCTTTCTTGATTCTACTTGCTACATCTTCCTCTGTTCCTCCACTTTCTGACACCACACTTCCTAGGTATACAAAGGATCCAACTTCTTCGATTGCCATTTCCTCTAACCTAAATTTTTGCATACTGTATTAGATTATTAACTCTCATCCCCTTCGTCTTGTTTATGTTAATATGCAAACCAACTAATTCTGCTTCCTCTTTTAGTCTCTTTAGCTTTTCTTCCATATCGCAAAATCTCTGGGCTAACAGAAAAATATCATCTGCATAGTCCAGATCTTCTAGTCTTTCCTTCATACTCCGCTTTTCCTTACACCTTTCGCTCTTTCCATGACTCTGTCTAATATTAGCAGGAAAAGGGTTGGGGATAGAATACATGCTTGCCTTACACAATTTCTGACATCTATAAAGTCTGAAAGCTTTCCTTCATGGGAAATTTTGCACTTAAATCCATCATACAATATTTTAATTATTTGTAAAATCGCCCGTTGTATACCATACTCTTGTAGCGTAAGCCACATTATTTCTGTCTTCACGGTGTCAATGCCTTTTCAGAATCGATAAAGGTCACATATAGAATAGCCTGCCATTCTATACTTTGTTCTAGAATTATCCTTAATGTGTTTATTAAATCAACGCAACTTCGGTGTTTGCGGAATCCAGCTTGTTCTTTTCGGAGGTGTTGTTCCGCTGTATTTTGTATTCTGTTTAAAATGATTCTAGTCCGAATTTTGTTTGGAATACTTAGAAGGGTAACTCCTCTCCAGTTATTACAATTTGGTAAGTCTCCTTCCTTCGGTATCTTGATAATTAATCCTTCTTCCCAATCCTCAGGGATCTTCTCCTCCCTCCATATTTTCTCCAGTAGAGGATACAGCATTTTTGCAGTTATTTCAGGGTCAACTTTTAGAACTTCCGGATATATATTATCCAAACCTGCTGCTTTTCCATTCTTTAACTGTGACAAGGCTAAGTGTATTTCAGTTTTTGTAGGAGGTTCCTTGAGGGTCCAAATTTACTTCAGTTTCATTTTCATTTTCACTAACTTCTTCTTCTTCTTCTTCTTCTTCTTCTTCTTCTTCTTCTTCGCTGTTATCATCTTTGTTAAATATTTCGGAAAAATGTCCTTTGTGTTGTTAAGAGCATTCTTGATTTAGTTTTCACTGGTCTGTTCATCCTAAATTTTCTTTGTGACAGCTTTCTCGTGATATTATAAAGCTCCCTTGTGTCTACTTTCTTTTCCGCTTCTTCTGCAAGTTTTGCTTGTTCATTTATCCAGTTTCTCTTGTCTTTCATAATGCTTCTCTTTACTCTCTTGTTAATTTCTGAATACTATGTTTGTGTACTAATTTTCTGTTGTCTCGTTTTGCTCCTATTTACATTTTCTTTTGCCAATTTTCTTCTTTCTGTTTCTTTCCATGTCTCCTCATTGATCCATTCCTTTTGTTGATTCTCTCTAAAATTTGTTTCTATATATACATTTTTATTGCCTTCCAGCCGTCTCCATTGTCTGTATCTTCATTCTGGGTGGACAGTTTGAGAATCTATTTTTCATTTCTAATTTAAATTCTTCCCTTACACTTGGCATTTGAATTTTGTGTACAGTATATTTCTTTCTTCTTGTTTCAATCTTCTTTCTTGCGGCTAATATTTTAAACCTAAAGTTTGCAATCATGAGATGGTGGTCACTGCCTACATCAGCTCCTCTTTTGTTTCTCACATGTAACAGAGAACTTCTAAATCTTTTACTAATTGTTGTATGGTCAATTTGATTCTCCCTTCTATAATCTGGTTCTCCCCTGATAATATAACAAGGACAGTATGAAAGACTCATTTTACGAATGTTCCTCTCTACAGAAATGTTGCCTGTTCTCGGCGGTTGCAAGTGATTAGTCTGTGATTTTTGTACCCCGTGGTGCACATAATGTTCATTTTATTTGTACGCATTTATTTATTCCTAGCGTAATTAAATTGGTTACAAGAGTAATTGCGCTTATTAGTATGATTGGAGACTTGAAATTACTCAAAATTAACGCGTTATCAGACAATTATTTCGTTAAACCAGACAAAAGTCTGCGAAGTACAAAAAAAAACAGCGGTAAGTGGCTGCAGTCTTTTGTGCGACGAGACTTAACTACTAAATACTTTATTTTAAGTCAGAGAGGATGTTACAGGCAACAGCTTTTACAAATATTTCGCTTTGAAAATGTTTTTCGTTAGGTAAGGGTGTGACCCAAAGCGTGCAAGTTTTGAGATTTTTCACAGCTTTGGGGTTGGGAATTTAATTTTTCTGGGATATGACGCTGCGTCACTAGGTAATAGGTTACTGAGATTTCTATAGAACACAGTGTCTTTTTCTTCAAGAGTCTAGATGTCCAAGAACATTAAGGCACTTGGTTCTTCGAGACATCGGGAGCTGATTACACCCAGTGATGGAGTGTAATATCCCACCTAATGCACAATATCAGATACATACAAATAGTGCAGACACTTCTGTGACATGTTTCGGTAAAAATATGGCATCCTTTGGCAGTACACATGCGAAGGTTAAAACCAGCTCCAAACGGTGCAATAATATTTACAAAGTTTAATAACCTCTAATATGATCTGCAGTTAATATCAGTCATGTGTAGAAACAAATATATGTGCGGTTTAAAATTTGCCGCATATATATATATATATATATATATATATATATATATATATATACATACACACACATACATACATACATATACTGTACACCACACCGCCCGATAAGAAACACACCGAGACATATCACGTGTGCGAGATAATTTTGAATCATACGTGAAGTATTTAGATGTTTGTCCTCATACTTGGAATTTAATTATATAAAATCTTCGATTCAGGTATACATCTTCATCTTACTTCAATTCTGAAGTCAGCAATTTCGTTATTTCATAATTATAACACTTTTAACATTTTATTATAGCAATACCAAGAATTTTGTCTTCATACTTGCACGCCTTTGTATTTTAGATTCCCTGAAGATGGTGACACTAACCCGGGAACATGTAGTAATTGTGTATGTTGTATGTGATTTTAAGTCATTTTGCTTGCATTTGTTTGTTATTGTAAGTCAGTTTACATTTCATATGTTCGATCAGAAGACGTACCGTTTATTCTTTCCGGTTGTGGTTGCAATCTTGTAAATACCACCGTAGCTTTGTGCCAAGCATATTCACGAGCATTTGGAAGTTCTATTTTTCGCCGACCAGCTAGAGCACTAACCGAGTGTTTCGAAATTAAGTTAGCTGGTGTGGGGAAACGCCCATGTTCGACAACTTGAGAAGACACTTGTGCCAGCCGAGGGCTGACAAAAGTTCCCCGTGGCCTTAGCCGCAAGCGCCTGGAAATCAGCAGGCCAGTCGAACAATTAAAATACTACACGTCAGTCATTAACACAACATTTTATTCATATACAAAGGTATATATGTCAGGGCGGTATGTTTCGACCTAGTAGGTCATCCTCAGGCCCTCCAAGAACACAGATCAAAGCGTTGTTTAGGTTTTCTGCATTATGGGATTCCATAATGCAGAAAACCTAAAACAACGCTTGGGTCTGTGTTCTTGGAGGGCCTGAGGATGACCTACTAGGTCGAAACATGTCGCCCTGACATATATATCTTTGTGTATGAATAAAATGTTGTGTTAAAGACTGACGTGTAGTATTTTAATTGTATGTGGTAACACTTCGGTTTGGAAAACTCCAAGGCCAGTCGAAGCTCCGCGTGTCTAGGCGGGCGAATTCTACAGAACAAACTGTTCATAGCAGTTTTCGGCTACTCTGACTGAGGTTTTCCTTGACTGTTCAGTTGTAAGGTAAGTGCTAGGATACAATAAAAGGACGTAATACAGTTCCCGCTGTACAAGTTATCCATGACATAGCCCAGCGATACGTTAGGTGGGCAGGAGTGCCTTAACGGATCAAGGGATGTCACCCATCCCTGGTCTTCGTCTTCTTTGGTCTTTGTCTTTAAACCTGACGTGAATTTGATGTTTCCTCCTGAGCTCCCAAAATAATGAGCATTATTCAGGCCGTGGGAAAATTCCATGCGCGAAATTAACGTTATTTGTCGTCGTGTTAGTCTGTTGGTATGTCTCCTTCCCGCTCCGCAGTTCAGGAAGGATACATTTTACACATATTCCTCGTTACTGTACAAGGATGTGCTGATTTATTTTGAATGTTGTAATGTAGGAGCTCCCCTTTATCTGTCAAGGTTCCTGTACAAATATAGCCATTTTACTTTACTGCATCATAGCTTTAATCTGAGAGAAGCGTGAATTTATTTCCTTCGCACATTTTATTGCGTACACAACGAATATAAACTTTTTAAAAATTTTAGGGCTTGGTAGGTTAATAGGCCCATTTATTATTTCATGTAGATTTTCTCTAGATGTAGGGGGACAATTTTGGAGATATTCCTGTAGTATGGTATTTTTATGACCAATATTATACGCAGTGGCGTTGCTAGGTCTCGTGGCTGCCGGTGCGGGTAGCGACACTGGATGCTCCTAACAGAAACTGTGGACTAAAGACATTCTTTTGTCGAATTTTCATTTATTTGGTTCAATAATTATAAAATTTATTGAGCACAGAATATCCAATGGGTCGCACCACTTACACCCCCTTCACCAGCTACGCCACTGCTTATGTCAAATATTACGATCCTATCGAATATGATGCCTTGCAGTGTGATATATAGCTTCCATCATTTCGAAGGATGTTGCTTCCTGCGGAATGTCTACTCAACCCAACTGCCCAGTATCATATCCCAGGTGTCTGTAATCTTAATACAACCTCGATAACCTCAGATCTGAACGTGTAGATGACGGAGGTAGTGCTTTTTTATGTGAGAAATATATAGTCCACTCTTAGAGCTTGTGTAACGTTTGGTTGCTGCAAGTTTCTGAAAGGCGATCGATGTCCGACGTCTTATAGTGTCGTAAATTTTGGTCTTCAGTAATTTTCAGCTATAGCATTTCTCACTCTTGGGCCTACTCTTCGCATCTAACATTGAAATCATCCTCCCTACCCTACCGTTGCGTAAGACGGCATAGAATTATATAATAAATTTCAGAGCCTTTGGGTAATGTAGGAAGCCACGTCATTTTGACCTGCTGCAACCCATGGCATGACATCATGCGAAAAGCCAACGTTATCTCACCAGAGGTTTGAATCCAGAAACTCGATGAACTGATTAAAAGGATGTGCTGTAATTACACGTTTATGGTACAGTTATTAGACTAATATAAAGCGTTCCACCAGTCTCCCCCTGCACATTGCAGTATCACCAACCTTGCACAGTAGTCTTCAAGATATTATGAAATCCCTTTAGTCAGCTTGAGACAGCTCTCTTCTAAGGGAAACACGCGTTGTGTAGCTTCGGAAAATAAAAACTACATCAAGAGTTTCACACATTTTATATATATATATATATATTCCTGGAACCCTCTGGGCCACTCCAGGCCTGTAACGGGACTGCTTTACCTTTATATATATATATATATATGTCCTTCGGGTTCCATGAAATGCGGGGAATTTCTTGACTAGCTGCAAACCAGTTAGCTTCTCAAGAAGGACTCTGCACAATGGAGTAAGTAAGTATATATATACAGGGTGTTTCACGACTTTAGGGCATAACTGCAGGAGGTGATTTCCTAGGTCTTTGTGATCAAAAAAGTTCATATAAACATGTGTCCGATTTTGG
>Ga0123352_10001018_pt1 | contig 36126 bp, 29 predicted proteins | sample TergutLab28metaG_FD_89700 | JGI IMG/M metagenome (GOLD analysis project Ga0123352, IMG submission 89700) | Labiotermes labralis P1 segment gut microbial communities from Petit-Saut dam, French Guiana - Lab288 P1 | ecosystem: Host-associated > Arthropoda: Insects > Digestive system > Gut ... | reverse complement strand
TTGGACCACACAATCTTTACGACTGCGGAGTGTTGTAACGGGAACTTCCCAACTACCTGCACCTTTCGAGCCCAACCCCAACCTTCTATGGCCTCCCCTCCCTTCACAATGCCCTACTGAAAGTACGGAGGGTATTTTGCCCCACCCTGTAGTTCCTCAGGTTTTCAGCATCTTATTGAACTTGAATGAAGAGTAATTTTATATTAAGTAATGAAAGTTAAATAGTTCACATTTTCAAAGAAGATTTTGAATAACACACATATGTACTTCATTTTTTAGAATGTTGCCATTGTTGTGATGAGGAGCGTTCATATCATTTAACTTCACTGCTACTCTGGAAAAATTGCTTATAAGTTCTTAATTATTAGTAGGGCTGTACATGATTTCCATTGCGCATCTTACCAAAATTCTTCCAGACTTCATAATTTTATATATACATATATATGCTGATCCTAGTGGCCGGACATTCTAAGGCGTAGGTCTGCAGCCGCTTGCTTGCAGGATTGTGGGTTCAAATCTCGCTGATGCATAGATGTTTTATCTCTTTTGAGTTTTGTGTGTTGTCATGCAGAGGTCTCTGCATCGGCCTGATCATTCATCCAAAGGAGTCCTATCTAATGTGGTTTTTCCTATAAGTGTGATCGTGAAGCCCCGTCATGGGAGGCCAAGGCCCAGAATCGGGTTGAAGAATCACAAGAAAAAAATATATATATATATAATTTCCATCACATTCCTTTCCCATTCCATTTATGGGTCCATGTTATTTCATCTTTCATTTCCTCCCTTCCTCTCCTTTAAGCAAAACCGTTGGCATGCAATATACTATGTTACTTCAACAGTGCAACTACGTGTTTCATGAATGCCACCGTACATACTACCTGAGTTATGGGGCGGACAGTAGTTGTCCACTTTATTTACCTGTATTTTCACAAGTATGAAGTTCTTTTATTCCACGCTTTGCTGCTATTCACCTTCAGTACTTAGACTGTACATACTCTGGTGATAATAATGAGAGACCAACAGTATGTACACATATTATCAAATGTTGCATCGCAGCCATTTGATATTTAATGTCATCTCCAAAGAGTGCAATGAAGTTCGGTGTAAGCACTCATTTTGTGTATAAAAAGGATGCTGCCTGGGCTAATACTTGTAAGTACCACCAGTTTTAACATTGAAAAATTATATGTTTTGACCACACATGCATGCAGGGAAATGAGTGTAGGTCCAGGCGTTCTTAATCTCAGTATGAAATATAGGTAAATGGCCAGTTTCATGCTGAGGCAACTACAGCCCCAAGCAAAGAGCCTTCTTCCCATTCCATATGAGGCTGGATGGCCTCCAGTGCCAGTATGGAGACTTTTGAGAAGCCCATGTCCCTGCTAGGAATCGAAAGGCCAATTCAGTAATTTAGTCTCTATACCACCTGAGCAGACCCAGTTTTTAATGCAGGAGTTATTATATGGATTTGAAAAATAATCAAAATACAATGAGTGTTTCATTACAGTGCTTGCATTTTCTTTAAATGGTTCTTACAACAGATGTCTCACGCTTTTTCATTCACTCGCACTCGAGCACGCACCACTGAACTGACTCCTCAGATACTACCATGTTATTTTCTTAAACTAGCACTGGTCACTTTCTTCAGCAGCACAAATGTACACATAATGCATCAACTCTCAAGGTGCAACATGAGTTCCAGTTCTTGGTCCCTAACTATACCCTTCAGCTTTTAAAATGTACGTCACTGTGCACTTATGAAATAAAAACATACAACAATACTAACTTTTAAAATTCTTTCTCTCAATAAGATTCATAGGCACATTAACAACAGACATTACGATAATACTATGTATATGTATCACATTTTATTACCTAGTCATTTATCAGTTCTTTTTAAATATTTTTTGTATACTGACAGCAACAAACATTCTAAATTATTTCACATCACAGTGTTCATATAATCTCTTTCTTGTCATGTTCATTGAAAATAATTAATGTAAAATTCACTTGACTGTTAATACATTAATTTCCTATTGCTTTAAACAATGACTAAAATTTGCACCATACGTAGTTAACGGTACAATTTTGTTAAGTTCCACTGTCAGTACCACAGAGCACTGTACATGGTCAAAAGAGCTTCAGACATTTCTTACTATTACAGTTCATCAAACATCCCACTTTCTACTCATGTGCATTAACAGCAAAAACATCTGTTTTGTGAAATCTCACTCTTTAAGCCATCATCAGCATAACAACAATACCAGCAGTATAAAACAGGTAAAGACGCTATTTTCCTGACATTTGAGGTGTCGAGTTAGAATTTGATACATAGTCTTCTGGCATCGGTATACCAAGTCTTTTGAGATCTCTAAGTGGTGGAAAAGGCCTCTTTGGCCATATTCGAACAGATTTAAGAGCTAAAGAATCACGTTGTAATTGTTCCAATGTTTGGATGTCTGGATAAATGCGCTGTTCCACCCATTCTGTTATAGTAAAACTATCAAAGACATCGTCCAAAGCATCCCGCGCTGAACGCGCCAGAGCTGTTAAAGTGTGGTATACCCGAGGATGTTCTCCCATGAGTTCATCAACTCTCAGTGGACTTGAAAACTTCCTTCGGATATTATAATCAGTCATCCAGCCTTTAGACTTCATAACAGATTCAATGAATTCCTTTACTTCAACTTCTGCTGCATGAAGGCGATATGTAAGTTTGAAAAACTGGGCACCTGGGAAAAAGCAGCGACCAAATTTGTCCCAGAGGTAGGGGTCACTGTTAAGGTTAACAATGGCTTCTGAGCGACCATAAGTGGAGCTAGATGCGGGGCTGCCAGGACGAGAGCAGCCCAAACTGGACTGCAGTTTACCCTTCAGCGACTGGTTGAAGTAGCCGTGACTTGTGGCCAGAAGGTTGACAGCTAAGGAGGGCACAGCAGCAGGCAGGAGCTCGCACAGTACCGCAAAATGATCGTATCTGGAAAGACAATGTGATATGAGCTTCTTCCAGTGTTAACTACTGAAAATACTACTTGCCTGTGTGTGGTGTCAAGTAGTTTAGTAATGTAGTGTCCCAGAGCCTAGCAATAGGGAGTGGACCAGCATCGACCACTCTGCTGACACTATGTGGGGAGAATTCCTACTGTAACCATAGGTCCAGTTGGGTGAAGTAGGCGGTAGCTGCCACCAGAATCAGAGAGTCCTGATTCAAACGGGGTTGGTTCAAGGACTGTGCGATCCAATCCAAACGTCAACAGTTCTAACAAAAAACTGATTTCTATTTTACTAACAACTATATGCATATATATATATATATATATATATATACATATACATATATCAGTGGTGCTCTGTAATTGTAACACCTTATTTATACATTAGAAGGTCCAGTAATAAACAACAATTTTCCCCAAGTTTGGATTGCAAAGAAACTAGCTGTCTCGCCTCTATGTAGTCCAACGTGTTACTTTAATTTAAAAAGGTAAACTTTCAATTTAGCTTTTGCCAAAATGACTCACAATAAGTAATTTAGTTCAATCAATGCAACTTACCTTTAAATAACAGAAGGTACACAACATTAAGCAGCATATCAGCCTCCAATTTGTTACACATTCTTCGCCAATTAATATTCTTCTTCAATATGGCTATACAGCGTCAGTTAACAATTGTCCAAAACTTCATCAATCAAAATTAAACCAATGAGTGAGTCAGTGAGTCAATCTTTGGATTATATAGAGGCGATCTGCTCAAGTCATGCATTCTTTCCAGTATTAACACACTCTTACATCACCTGACCGAGTTTTGAGAATCCTACATTGTGACAACTTTTAGAACTCTATGAAGGTGGAGTGCCTAGGTCAGGCATTCCTTTTGAATTAACAAACCTTCTCATAACTTGGCCAGTTTACAAATGCCTTACAATGTAGCAATCGTCATACTCAGCTCATAGCAGAGTGTGTGTTATTTCCTGGTGTATACATGTCCCATATTTAAAGTTACATTACAGAAAAATTATGAAACTACCGAATTCCACACAAGTACAGCATTCATTACAGTAATTCGGTAAGAACTTCCAGTATCAATCATCAGGGAAGAAGAATTAGTATATTAACTTCTATTTATATAGATGTATTGATAATAGTCTATTATTACATTCTTTTAGTTCTTTATGTAAATATGGACTCTCTTTATTTCATATATGTCGGACATAACTTCAAAATTTTGCAAGTTTTCTTGCGTCCGCTAAGTTACTTAATAAAAGCCTATGACAGTCAGCAAGAACTTTGCATCTGTCATGGGAGTATATGGACTGACAAATGTTTTACCAAATCTGAAAGTTTCTGATGACAGTGTAAACCCAGAGTCCAGGCTTTGAAATCACGTCTGACAAGGGACAAAAGCCAGTAACTTATAAGGCAAGTGCCTTCTGTATCCATCACCAGTTCCAAATACAATCAGCCGCAAGAATATCAGGGGCCGGTACAATCAACTAAAGTAGGTGGTATGTGCTTTTGCACACATAGTAGTTGCTGAGTCACATACCATCGCCAGGCGCATAACCACCCCATCCTGCCCACATTCTTTAAATAACTTCCAAGTCTCTAGTTACCAGAACTGAACAGTAACATACCGCGCAACATGTAGTACATATGGCACATACCCACATAGGCACGATGCTGTTTGTTACACTGGCAGTCAACCACAACGTCAGCAGGTCGACGAGGCGCAAGACAGTTTGACAAAAAAGCAGTCGGCCCTCCACACAAAAAATATCGTTGCGTCAAGCAAGTTAAACCGACCTAGAACCATGCAACGATGACTGCCTCCCTCCTAGTATGGACGTTTTCACATCTCACAATTTCTTGCTTTGTTCATGGGTCCAGGCAAACAAAGCAGCCCGAAGACGATATGCATGAATGTCTCTGCCCAAAGCCCAGTCATACGACAGTTCCAGTGTCCTTGGTCATTGAAGAGGCAACCCCATGCCCTGAGACCCAGGAAAATACAATAGCTTCTGGGGTCGGAAACTCTGAGCAAAATCTCCAGGAGACGCTGCAAAGCACTGAGGTAGTCAATAATGAGTAGATTGCATCGTTGGAGCTGCCCTGAATGAAAAGAGGAGCAGGATTGTGCCCACACTGCGTCCCGACTGAGCGCCAACTGTATAGTGTAAGAATTTCGATTGTCCATGTCTGAATCACACACATAACTGTGCTGCTATTGTGCTCCGACCATTGTTGTCACGAACAGCTTTAATACTGACTTCGAGAGGCCACACTCTGACATAATAATGTGAAAATTAGCCTTAAATGTCATAGCTTTGGGCCGTGTGTATGCTATAAATCTTGGGAGGTCGTAGCAGCAAGCGTAGTCTCTACAGACGAAGCCACAGTCCAGCCACAAACAAATGATCCACCGGTATTCACAGCTGTATAATCCAATTAGGGGAAACGAAGTTCCTCAAAAATGAGTCATAATGGACGAGCACAAGTGTCTCAGCTTTCGTATGATGGGCGAGTTAATGTCGCTTTTGCACATATGAAACGCCAACTTCTGATTACAGAGAAACACAACAGGGAATACGATGCAGCAATCAGACCTTAGAACTTTACAAAGGTTGCAGAAGCACACACCCACCGCCAATCGCGACGCCCTGAGCTTCAGCTCCTAACATGCGGTGAATAGCGTTGAATAAGATATTCTAGGGCGGGAGTGATCGGGTTGCGTTGTTATTGCATCCGCGTAACTGCAAAGAAAGTCTGCCCCTTGCCGTGATCAGCCTATATTCCGGTCCACGTGCATGGCGTTCAAGTCATCCGCCATGAGGACGGGAAGACTGCCACCAAGGCAGGCACACAGGTCCAAAGCAAATGGAGGTCGGGATGGCAATAATTAAACTGCCATGATTTTAATCGATTTATTGTCCATCATGACCTGCAGGAGCGACACTGTTAGTGGCCACTTGGGAGTTTGAAGGGGAGCCATCGACATGTCACACAGGGGCCCGGACATGTCTCCTAGAGACATGCGCGGGTTGGGAGTGGTCCGAACAATTGGTAGGGTCTTGTGCGGCCTACTTGGCTGTTGCGGGCCGGCTTGCCCTGCTACCACTGCGGCGTAGCCAGCCCTCGCTCGTTCGGTCCGATACGCTGGCTGCTCTTGAAGCTAGTTCGCCCGTGGATCCCTGCGCCGCGGTCCCGTCATCGAACAGATGCCCGGACGCCAGGCAACAGCAAGCGGGCTCAGACTGGCCGTCTGTGCTGGAATCTCATCAGCTTTCCTGTTGCTCATGGTGAGATATGGAGAATAAAGGGAGGTCAAAGCCTAACTCCAGAATCCGCTCTGACGCTCGAGGACCGAAACGCTCGTCGTGATAGCCTTGAAGGTCGCAAGGGCCTTCTTCTTGCCAGCCGCCACTGCTTTCCTCAGCGGCCGAAGAGAGAATTGGGAAATCTGAACGTTGGACAGCCTTGACAAAAGCTAGTTCCTCCTGCCTCAGCATTGTAGATACCGCACGAACTCAACTTCCTCTTACACTGCTCCCTTTGATCCGTAGGTGGGTTCGAGGTAGCAGGCCGGCAAAAGCAGCTCTCCTTCCATTCTCTGTCCAATATACTACTACTTTCATTCAGCCAAACAACAAATTACTCCAGAGTTCAACGACGAAGAATCCAACCAGAATTGACTCAAATCTCCGTAAAATCAATCGAATCTAATATCAGAATCAAATCTGAATCAAACATAAAGGAAGTTCCGGGTTGTTTATATTCCCATTGACAGGTACTGACGACACTTTCCGATCCCCCAGTGCTATCCAAACACGATGCTAGTCCACCGTAAACGCTCCTAAATAGATTTACAGCCTATCACCTACTTATTCATCTCAGCCACCCCTGGGCGATAATAAAGGGTAAGACACAGTAAGCCGACCCTTCCAGCAAACTGCAAAAGTAGCAGTCAGGCTGTAACATGGCCTAATGCAGCCAACTGCTGTCTCAGTAAGAACAGGGGAAGTTCATCGCCTGTATGTCACACCAAAAAAAAAATTTACAAATATAACTGCAGATATAATTGACCTCATCAATAGAGAAATATACATGAACACAGATTACTTAACGTCTATAACCACAGTGCAAAAGTCGCCAAATGAAAGACATGATCACAACAAAAAAGTTTTTGAGAATCTAATTTAGTATACCATAGCAATTGTCACCACAGACTAACCCTTCATTAAACTTAAATACAAGAACAAACAGTAGGAATACAGGATTACACGTCGCAACATACACGTAACATTGCACGGCAAACCCGCAGGTAGGTCTCATTGCTGAAGCTTACAATGCAGTAAAGTCAAACACATAAAAAATAAACCATATGTTACACATACGGCTGGAAATAAAACCGGCACATATATTACATAGAAATACAGCACCAACTAAACAGGGCACATAATACCCAGGAAGTAATCTAAAATCTTAACCTTGCTTACTTACTCCAGGAAGCAGAGTCCTTCTTAAGAATCTAATCGGTTCACAGCTAGTCAAGAAATTCCCTACAATTTATGGAACACAAAGGTTCCATTCCAAATTCAAAAGTTCCTGCCAACTGTCCCTGTCCTGAGCCAGACCGACACAGTCCATGCCCTCACAACCCACTTCCTGAAACTATATCTTAATATTCTCTCATCTAAGCCTGGGTCTTCCAAGTGGTCTCTTTCCCTCAGGTTTCCCTACCAAAACCCTGTATACACCACTAAACTCCCCCATACATGCTGCATGCACCATCCACAAATTCTCCTCGATTTGATCACCCGAACGATATTGGGTGAGCAGTACAGAATATTAAGCTACTCATTTTGTAGTTTTCTCCACTCCCTCATCCTTCTTAGACCCAACTTTTCTCCTCAGCACCCCATTTTAAAACACCCTCAGCCTCCATTCCTCTCTCAATATAAGGAAGCAAGTTTCACACCAACACAAAACATGCAAAATTATAGTTCTGTATATCTTAATCTTCAAATTTTTGGATAGCAAACTGGAAGACAAAATATTCTGCACCAAATGATAGCAAGCATTTCCTGACCTCAATCTGCTCTTAATTTCTTCCTGGATAGAATTTTGCTTTCTTAAGGTTGTTCCCAAATATCCAAACTCTTCCACCCTTTCAAAGGAATTAATATTATTCTATATATTGTGACCTCATCCTGCATACTGATCTCGAGACATGACCATGTACTTAGATTTATCAGCATTCACTTCTACACCAATCACCTTATTACGACTAACAGTGCTTCTGTGTACGTACGCTTCCACCCACTATATTAACATCATCAGCATAAACCAAGAGCTGATGTGTACCATGTAATGTCTAGCCATCCTAGTTTACCTGAACCCTCCTAATGCCCTACTCTAAAACACAGTTGAAAGCCTATGGCAATGAAGCACCTCCCTGTTTCAAACCATTCTTAATAGGAAACATATTCAGACAATTGTTGCCTACCCTGACTCTGTTATAGGTTTCATTTAGACACATTTCTATTAGCCTTACCAGATTCATGGGGATAGACTCAATGAGAATATTATTAAAAAAGACCCCCTACTAAATGAATCACAGGCTTTGAAGTCTATAAATAGCTTACGCACTGCTTCATTTTATTCCAATTTTCTCTTTATATTGTACAAATTCCGAATATATGGTCATTAGTTGACCTGTTGCAACGTAAACCATGTTGATGGTGCTCAATAATTTCCTCTGCATATGGAGTTAACCTTGAGAGCAGCATGTCAGATAAAATTTTGCATGTAGGTGGCAAAAATGATATGTCTCTACAAATACTACCATCTGTTTTATTAACCTTCTTGTATATGGGTACAGTGACTCACTCCTACTGCTGAGGCAATTCCTCCTTATTCCAAATTGAACTAATAAATTTATGGACATCAGAATGAACTGTTCAACCTCATGCGTTTAATCAAGTCTGCTGGGATTTGATCAATAACTGATGATTAGTGTCAATTTGGCTATTCAATGGCCATTTCAACTTCAAATGAACTCAGCTTAGACACTAGTGATTCCACTGTATCTATTTCTGTCTGCCTAACATCACTAACGCCATGTGCACTGAACAACTGAGAGAAATGGTTCCTCCACATAGCCAAAATCATATAACGAAATCACTCCTCTCATCCTGTACTATATTGGTTCTATGCAGGTAACCCTTCTTAAAATCACTAATGCCCCTAGATAAGTCTCTGATATTTTTAATCTTACTGTTAGTTTCAAGTTCATCAATTTTAGCTTTCAGGTATTCCCTCTTTTTGCTCCTGAAATGTCTACTAACTTCATGTCTTAAATTGTTTAGATTATCTACATAGCTTTGTTAGGGATCGGAGGACTACCTCCTGTCGGCTGTCCGCGACTGCTTATTCAATATAATCGCATCTACCCTCCATATTGGAAGCCGTTCCTACATCCGCGACCTGAGGACGCGCCATGCCGTAGTAACAGGGACCCAATTATCACAGAAAATCTTAATTTACAATAATTAATTACAAGTCAATAGGATACCCATACCCCATAAGTTATATTTCTTTACGTGTTACATATAATGAGAACATATAAAAACGAGGAATTATGTAAGTCACTACAGATCCAATGATAGAAAGACAAACATTTGAAATCAACAACGCTCTACACTTTGCCGACATTTTGTGTCACAGACACATTTTAAACTTTAAATGATCAATCAGTACTTAACTTCCCCGATTCTACATAAGTGACAAAAAACTGGGTTCGCAAAATTATGAAGCACTGTGTGTACACTCTTTCTTCTAATAACAACTTGCCTGAACATGTCCAGAAATGGTAGAAATATGTAGCAATTCCTATATTTATTAAAAACATAACTACGCTGCAGCTCAGCTTATGTAGCGTTTAATGGAAGGTCAAAGAGTGACGAAGGAATTGAAAAGACATGGAAGGTGTGCCGGGCAGGACTGTCGAACTCCACGAACACTTCAGCCAGGACAGACATGCACAGAGTCAGAACTTGCTTTTCCTTTATCGTGACAAGTACTGACCATGTCAAAACACATTTGAAACAAAAGACGCAGATCTGAATAGAATCCATAATTTACACAACACGACTTTTTGAGAAAGTCCAAATTTTTAATGCGTACTCCCAATAACAAATTTAATCTCAATCAGAGCAACAGCTTAGCAGCACAAATTTCAGTCAGATATTCGATGCGCCTTAATAAGATCACTTCATACAAAGCGCATAAAAACATAAACACTGTGAAGGCGCTGATATCTGTTCTTATAATTTTTCAGCAACACAGCTGCAAAACAGACATAATCTTGATATGTATGCAGTTTCAGGACCCATCATCGTTAAATGTAAGCTGTTTCAGGCACAAAAAGGGTGCACTGTCAGCAAGAAAATTCATTCTTTAAAATTTGGCTTTCCATGTGAGCAAAATCGGTAATCAGCAACAGCTGGCTGCCACCTGCCAGAACCAGTGTGAAGTCTGCAGTATTTAAGGACTTACACATTATTTATACCCATGTGAAACATGGAGAGATTCTAAACGCAGTCATGGTGATGCTGAACGAGGAACAAAAGGGAAAAACGTGGTCATATGAAAGTTGCCAATGTCTACCAAGCCAGCCATGATCACATATCTTACTGTAATTTAGCACATACAGCGACTCATTTTACAGTCTGCGAAACAACAACAGTAATTCGTACATTCATAATTGAGAAGCAATTACAGATATATAAGTACATAATAATGTAAATGTTCACCTTTTAGACATGAATGTTATTCAGGACTTCATCTGTGTTCATTACCTTCGGTGTTCACATAAAGATTCCTAGTTAATTAGGATTAATGTTTTGCTGGAATACAAGTTGTGTCTCGAATAATAAATAGTGCCCGAATTTCAACGGATCTTGCCACCCCTATGTTTAAGGTCAAGAAGTCACCCTGAAAATGAAAGCACCAAGCTCGTTTGAAACGTCAGGTTCCAAGAGCACCTACGGGACTTCAAATACAAATATAAGTCGAAATTTGTCCAACACCTCATAGATAACAAACATGCCATCGGCCCAATGGAGGATATAATGGAGGTCGTCCACGTAATCAAGAAAGGCAAATTGATGGATACACTTGAATTCTTCCACATTTACAAAGAAACTAAGGCCGGCAACCAAATCAATGACAGACTAATGGCCAAAGAAGAAGCAATATTCGAAACCACAATACAAGAAGACCCTTACAAGGGGCGCTCGGTTTCATCGCAGCCGAGCAGCTAGAAGAAATCAGTTGTGGGAAGCCATTCACCCCCACAGGAAGTGAAAGTTACACAGGGACAGAAGCCCGTTCACTACTGCAAGAAAAAAGCCAGCAACCACTGCACAAAAAGAAGAAACCTGTAAGTAACGAAACTTTATACAACTATGCATGCTACAGTGCTTAAAATTAGTACAACGGGGCATAACAAATCAGATTCCGCAATTACAGAACTATACAGGACACAAGAAAACAGTAGCAGACCATAAAAAAGGAAAAAGCAGACACACCCACCCACCTCCCGAATAAATCTAAACACAGAAGGAACCAGTTACTAATACAACCACAACAAAACGAATAACCAGGAATCTAATCACGGAACCACAGCCTAAAGTAACACACCAACACACATTGCATGCTTGGAACCCCTAATTCTAAACAAAGGTGCAGAGTATATTATTTATTGATCAGTATATATACATGCTGCCAATCGCAACACACATTGTAAGCCATCTGGGATCCCAAATGTGCGCAGTCACATTGTAAAGAACTCCATGGTTCTTAGCTTAGCCTGCTGATGACTTTATAAGTCGAAACACGTCGCTGTAATCTATGCTATTCATTTATATGGTTGTGTTAACTGAATCACACAATAAAAAGTGGTTATATTGAATCTTTACACAACGGGATGACTTTTTGCAAATTAACAGTTTCAGTATACCACCAATGAATTTATTTTTTTTTGTACTTAAATAAAAAATCTGATATTTTGAAGACTGGCTGCCAACAACTCTGTTTATTACCAAATATGTGTGGATTATGTTTTATTTTATCCCTGTTTATATTTCGATTTTTTAAGGCCATGTACGTACCAGTAAATAATGGTTTGTTGCACCCGCAGTGGTACACGTACCACAGTTTGAGAATCCTTAACACAAATATTTAAAAATCAGTTCCCACCTCACACAGAACAAAGGCAGAAGTAATCCTCATGGTTATACCATGTATCAATGATATCAAATGCTTTATTGTCCAACTAATGTACTCAACTATGTAAAATCGCTAAATTGTTAAAAACCAATTAAACTTATAACAACCGCTCCAACATGTTTTGGTTCACGCAGGAACCATCATCAGGGAGCTACAACCTGCACTTGGCTAAATTTAGAAGTCTTGTTCAACTGTGCGTGTTCAGTACACACGTTGTCAGTGTTATGGCGGCATATTCTGACTATAATAAAAGGATCTATATAAGATATGGCATTAAGAAAAAGGTAATATTAATAAGTAATAAAGTTACTTAATAAAGCAAAAGGTAGGACTTAGCATGGTATGCGTGTGTATGGTTCACTGTGCAAAGAAGTACTGTGTTACAGGATACCTTATAGATCGTGTGGTATGTGGTCCAGCTCGAATAGTGGATTGGTGTCGGTGGCCTGCTGTTTGGAAATCAATATGGTGTGCTTGTAATGCACAAGCATGAATAAGGCTACCCAGCAATTCATTCTCGTGCCTTTGGTACATGGTTTTTAATAGTTTTTAATGTTTCTTCAGCTGGACCAAATTCATGTGTTATCCAGAATATGCATAGCGTATGCTGAGGTGGGATTATTATTTCTTATATAGTGTAGGTGTTCCCTATGCCTTATGGTTATTGGTCTGCCAGATTGTCCTATGTAGGCTTTATTACATGTGTTACATTTGAGCTGGTATATTCCACTGGGGTTGACATTATTAGAATTTTGTAAGAGCTGCTGATATATTGTGTTGGTGGGACAAAAAGCTATCTTCAAGTTGGTTCATTTAAATAAATTGGTGACCTTATGTATTGAGGGACTGTGATATGCGAAAGTGACCCATTTCCTAAGGTGTTGTTCCATGGCCTGTGTTTGTGTTGTTCCGTCTTTTTTAGCTAACAGTTTATTCCTCAGTCTGTAAATTACGTGTTCAGGGAAATCGTTGTTATGAGCCATTGTACTTTCTTCCATTCTTGTTTCGCAGCCTGTTCCGTGATAGGCATAGTGATCACTCTGTTAATGTAGTAGTTGCAGGCTGCTAATTTATGATCATATGGGTGATTGGAGGTGAAATGTACTGTGATGTCGATGTATGTGGGTTTTCTGTAAATATTTAGATCCACATTATTAGCATTCCTATTGAGGGAAAGGTTAAGGTAGTTTGTGGTCTTGTCTTCTTTAGATATTTTAAATTCTAAGTGCTCATTAATGTTGTTCATGATGTTGTGAATTGTGTCTTCACTAGTTTTATTCTGATCAAAGATGATTAATATGTCATCAAATATCTTTTGTAGTATGCGATTTCTTTGTTCTCCAGGCAGTGTTTTACATACGTTTCATCCAGATATTGCAAATATATCTCTGCTAGTGTACTGGAAATGGGCGATCCTAACGCTATGCCTTTATCAGGTTGGTAGAACTAGTTACTGTGTTGAAAGTAATTTTGTTTTAGGATTACCTCCAGAAGATGGAGGGTTTGCTCAATGGTGATATGGTCTTGGTTACATTTATTAAGCCAGAATTCAGTAATGTAGAGGATTTTTTTAATGGGTAAATTGGTGTATAAGTCCTTTATGTCTAACACGATGATTCTGCTGTTTTCATTAATATGGATATTGTTCAGTTCTTGCACTATCTCATGTGAATTTTTGGTGCTGTATGTGTTCGGTAGACTTATTAGGCCCTGTAATTTTTTGTTCAGGATTTTTGGCAACCTTTATGACGGTGCATGTGTGTTGTTTATCATGGGTCGAATTGGTTTATCCTCCATGTGCATTTTTATGTACACATTAAGCATGGGTGCTGTAGGTTTTATATTCATTAAGTATTTGTGTCTGCCTTTCTCGACCAGTGTATCACATTTCTGGGGACCTGCTGAATTTGTTTTTGATAAGTATTTGTCGGATCCTTACTCAGGTGTGTAATGTGGTTTTCTTGTATGAATATTTTTACTTTCTGTTCCAGTGAGTCCTTGTTACTTATGACTATTGCTCTGTTCTTATCCTGCACAGTAACCTGAATCTTCACCCATACAAGTGCAAACTGTGCATTCTTTGAGTGATCTTGATAAAGAGGTACGCTTACAGTTTTGTCATTTTTAGGGAATATTGCCTGAAAATCCAGACCTGCCGAACATTCTGATGAGCAATAAGGCATATTTCCATTGGCATGGCACAGTTAACAAGCAGAACTTTTGATGCTGGTTAGCTGCAAACATCACCAACGTCCCCTTTATGACCCAAAAGTTACTGCTTGGTGGGCTGTTTGGTCCAGAGGAGTCACTGATCCTACTTTTTGAGAACAAAGAGAGACAGGCCATCACAGAGATAATCAATGAATCTCTAGTCCCAAAGCTTCCACCAAACCATAACTTGTGGTTTCAACAACATGGTAATACTGCCCACACGGCAGTGATTAGCAAGGCTGCACTTCGCCACTTGTTTCCACAGTGGGTGATTTCTTGTGTCGGTGATGTGCCAGGACCACCTCGTTCGCCGGACCTAACAGCACTTGATTTTTTTCTGTGGGGTTATTTGAAAAGTAAAGCGTACAGGAGATGCCCTGTAATCTTAAATGCACTCAAACAAGCCATACAAGACACAAACATCAACATTTCAGAAGTAACACTTTGAAAAGTTAAGCACAGTTTCTCAACTTCTGTGCACCTGTGCATTCATGAGGGTGGTGGCCACCTAAACAACATTGTACACAAAAAGTGAAACAATGTAAAACAAATTTCAGCAGAGTAATAAATGGTAACATGTTGAAATTGTCATTAATTATTTTCAGTAAAATGCTATTCGTATTTATAATAGTTCACAATTTCTGCCATACTCTGTATTTTCTGGCCTATCCTAACAACAAGGAAATGTCATGCAAGCAAAGGAAAATACTTTCAGTTTGCTGATGTGTGTTTAATACACAACACCTCTGTAGGCAAATTTAGGTACTTTTTGAACGTGATCACAGGAAGGAAACCAGCAGCATTTTGTGGCTGCTCTCACTGCAGTTTATCCGGTGTACCGGAGCAGTATGAACGGGATTATGGCTTCAGGTCTGCAAGAGCAGATGTTACATCTCCACAGCAAGATCCACCTCTCTGTAGAAATGTATGAGTCGTACTCTCTAAAGACCTTTTGGGGGCTGAAACATGTTGGAGTAACACAGTGCTAATAAATATAAAACAGCATTCATCGGTTTGTATGTGAGACAGCTCCAAATATATGACCATTCCCTCTTTCCCTTTGAGAAATTTCGAAACAAAACTCAGAACATTTAGAAAATGTAGTAAAAACACTAATACAATTTACACTCTAGTTATTATTAATGCTTTCACTGGAACAATGAGTGAGAAATTTCAGTGCTACAGCATGCCTTATCAGTCACTATTTTAGCGCGCGCTGGTTTGCATGTCCTATCTCAGGGAATATTTATGTGCAGGCTGTATCAGATGGACTTCACAGTGTCAGCACTAGCAACTGATAGTAGAGCATTTATTTTATTTACCACGTATTTCAAATTTAACACCAACTATTAGCAGCCAGCAATCTGAAGTGACGGCGGCGGTTGTTTTTCGTTACAAGACTAGCACACGACATTTACCTCCCTTGGGTGCTACCGCTAGCATTGAAATTTTGTCCCTCACTGACTTAACTTTCTCTTGTGATTTCCTGCTCCAATGCTCGAAAAGATGACACAAATAAGACTTCTAGCAGTCACTTATATTCGGACCATACTAAAACAGAACAAAAGTCAAGCGTCTCGGTGACCACCCTGTTGTAAGACTACAAAAGGTTCCTTATAAAACCTCAGTTGGACACGCTTCCTTTGCTCCAGAAAAACCTGAGTGTTATTTATGACCCTGCTGTTAGAAAGTCAAACTAGCCTTCAAAACGACTAATTCCCCCCAGTTATAGTAATGGCCTGGAGGACTCATGAATCTACGCGAGGACCAATGTACAAACTTACGTCAAGAACGTCGAAAATACCCCAAGGTTACAACAGATGTTGCAATTCCTGGAGACAGAAATGTGATAAAGAAAGATGTTGAGAAGATTTTCAAATATAAGGACCTTACTCATAACGGAGACTCAGCGCATGCGGAATGTTAAAGCAAAAGTGATACCGGTCATAATAGAGGCAAATGGAACCATTTCAAAATCACTCAGACAACACCTGAGGAACATACCAAGAAAGCACAAAATTAAGGAACTGCAAAAAAAAGCCACATTGAGCACTGCACACATACTATGTTAAGTGCTAATGTACAAGTACAGAGTGCGGCAGAAAAACCTGACAGTTTTTAAGTCCCGTTATATTGGCAATCGTATAGGGTGGGGTAATGCAACCAAGGTCAGTGGCTAGCTGGTTTCATGCTATTTCAGTAGCCATGGAGCAGTGGACCACGCAACATCGTGCTTGCGTTGTTGAAGCTTATTTCAAGAATGGCGATTCAGCAGTTACAACACAAAGATTATTTCGCAGACACTATAACACTCATCATGGCAGTGTTCCCCGTCGTAACACCATAAAAGAATGGGTACAGAACCTTCGGGAAAATGCTTCGGCCTTAAAAAGAAAACCCCCGAGGCAGAATTCCTACGGTACGAACACCAGAAAATGTTGATAAGGTAAGGATGGCTATTGTGAAGTGTCCAAGGCGTTCAGTGAGGAGGCATTCCACTGCCACAGGACTATCCGATCGCAGCATGCGGAGAATTTTGCACAAGGATCTTAATTTTTATCTGTACAAAATTGTGAATGTTCAAGAATTAAGTGATCGCGATACAGCTAACTGCAGGGTTTCTTCTGAGCAACTTCTCGAAATGCTGGATGAGGATGGTGTTATCAACACTGTCCTAATGACTAATGAAGCACATTTCCACTTGTCAGGTTATGTGAACAAACAAAATTATCGATACTGGGCACCTGAAAATCCACAAGAACTCCATCAGCTTCCTCTCCACAGCGAAAGATTGACTGTCTGGTTTGGGATCGCATCATTTGGGAGTTCTTGGCCCTTAGTTCTTTGAAGGCAACGAAGGTGCAGCTGTTACTGTGACATCTGAGCGTTATGTGGCAACGCTATGCAACTTCTGTGAACCAGAGTTACGTCGTTGTGGGATCAATCTTTCATCAGTATGGTTTCAGCAAGATGGAGCAAATCAATGAGTGTTCTGCAGGAAATGAATCCACAACACGTCATTTCCCGTGGCGGCGATGTTCCATGTTCAGCACGTTTGCCTGATCTCTCCGCCTGTCATTACATTTTATGGGGGTATCTCAAAAGCAGACTTTAGGTTTCTGTGACCATGCATCGTGAGCAAATTGTGAAGTGAGATAGAAAACCAACAAGATGCAACAGTTAGATGTTTATTATCAATACTTTCTCAACATGTTTCGGGCATCATTATGCCCATCTTCAGGAAAACAAGACGTGTGTTACCACATGTGGTGTGTTGCGCTGGTTCTGCTGGATGTGGTTGGTAGCGGTTGTGGGGTGCTGCGTTGTAGGGTGCGAGCACTGTGAAGGTTACTGTTGCACCCTACAATGCAGCGCCCCACAACCGCTACCAACCACATCCAGCTGAACCAGCGCAGCACACCACGTGCAGTAACACATGTCTTGGTCTCCTGAAGATGGGCATAATGATGCCCAAAACATGTTGAGAAAGTATTGATAATAAACATCTAACTGTTGCATCTTGTTGGTTTTCTATCTCACTTCAAAAGCAGAGTTTTCATCTCTAAGCCTAGAACCATAGCGGAACTAAGGCAAAGCATAAAGGAAGAAATCGCGGCGATCCCGGAGCAGATGACTTGGGTGATGGAAAATCTCGGAGTAAGACTGAAACAGTGTTTGAGAAATGGTGGGACACATCTGAGTGACGTACTTTTCAAAACTTAAAATGGCATGTACTGAATTATCCAGTCATAACTTTTACATAAAAAGGTGGAACCTCATTGTGTTATTTCATTTTGAAAACAGGTTCTTCTGCCACACTCTGTACAAAACATATTTCATGAGCAAAAGTAACATTATGAGTAGCACAAATTTTAATTACAGAAGATCTGCAACACTACATACCCTAGAAACATGGTGTGTTTCAGGTATATTATTGTAAATACCCAGCATAAAGGATGATGATGATAAGAACAATAACAACAATAACAAGATATGACGAGCACTTTGCTTGGATGATTTGAAGCTGATTGGTAAAACAGAGGAAGAACTCCCAAAAACAGATGAAAGTAGTTAGAACCTTCAGTGATGATATCCATATGGATTTTGGACTTGACAAGTGTGCACAGATTGTACTTAAGACAGGAAAATTAGTTCTCTCAAAAAAAATTTAATATTAGGCTCTAGCAGATAATACAAGTGCTTAAACAAGGAGGAAAAACAGAAATACCTAGGGACTGAAAAAAGTGAGGGCATACAACATCAACAAATGAAAGAAAGATTGAAGAAGGAACACACCAGGAGATTAAGAATGATAATGAAGTGAGTTGAATGCCAAAGAATAAAGTTACAGCAATCGGAGTATTACTTGTTCCAGTATTAAGATACAATTTTGGTATTTATTAATTGGAGATTATAAAAAATAAGAAAAGTTTACAAGAAAACTAGAAAGGTACTAACAATGTACAAAATGCATCATCCAAAAACTGATATAGATAGACTATATGTGACAAGGAAGTGAGGAGAAGGGACCTGTTACAAACTGAAGCAACATATAAAGCAGAGATAATCAATACTGCAGAATATTTGAACACAAAATATGCCGAAGACCAGTTTCTGAATATAACTAAAAGTCATAAACACAATCAACAAAACATGAATTCAACAATTACAGTGGCAGCAAAGTCTGCAGAGAAATTAAACCAAGCAAATGAGAACTGTGACACAAAAAGGAAGGGATGCAACAAATAAAAGCAAAATTAGGAAAGTACTTAAAGAAAAAATGGGAAAGCAAAGTAATGCATGGCCAGTATATCAGAAGTATGGACAGACAGCTTGTATGTACAGCAGACATGTTTCTATGGCTGTTATGGGGAGATCTGGAAGGAAGGACTGAAAGTGAAATAATAGCAGCACAAGATCAGGCATTAAGGTACGCGTACAGTGCAGGCAGATTCAGATAACAACTCCAATTCCGAAAGTCGATGCTGATCTCCCCACCACTTACTGGCAGGTTGGGATTGTAGGGTGGAGGCCGATTATCGGCGCTGACTGCAGACCAGTCGCATTAATGGCACTGACAAGTGAGCAATAATGGAACTGACAAGTGAAGACGCTGCTCTTCTTCTTATTGCTTCGGAAAATGTTCACTTGAAATTGAAGAGAGAGAGAGAGAGAGAGAGAGAGAGAGAGAGAGAGAGGCGGGGTTCATGAAATTAATCAGTTAAGGGGACAGTTTGGTGAATATCACCACCTTTTTCCTCAACTGAAAGCAGATGGGGAACGGTTTTTTCAATATTTTAGAATGGATATTAGATTCTTCCAGAAGAACGTCTTGCTATAACCTTGAGGTAAGATCATTATTATTATTACTTGTTTTTAAGAAAACAGTGATTACTCTCTCTCTCTCTCTATCTCTCTCTCTGTCATAAATTTTCACGAAAGAAGGGATGTAATCAATGTATGCAACAAAAAATAATGTATAAGAATATTAATATTAGATAAACTTAGTGTTTGAGGAAGAAATAAGGTATACAGAAGACTTTAGAATTCATTGGGTATTGGTGGGATTTCGATCAGCATTTGGAGGTAAATCTAGTAGTTCTGATGGGTATCCTCAGGCATAGCAGGCGGCAAGGCAACTCCTTCTGATAATAAACTATTAAAAGTAGATGAGGCTGAAGGTGATGATGATGATGAGAGTGCAAATGGGCAGTGCTGGAATGTTTAAGAAGCTACAGGATAAGCAAACTCGTCAACAACTTGTTGGATGCGGTTTCTAAAACATAATTTCATATTGGCTGGTATGTTGTTGATGTGGGGCAAAAGGCTGTGGAAAAACAACAAATCTTCATTTTCAGGCTGGCGATTTTTCATAGCTTCTTCCAAAAATTTTGCTTTTTGCTTCTCAATTGCAATAATAGTTTCATTGTACCGAGCGTTTACTCCATTCTGCTTTCTCTTCCGTGGAATGTCTTGTACTAATGACCTCTCTTGACTGTTGACCTCTCCATCGTCTTGATTTTCATCATGTGTCCCATACTGCGTAAATATGAGGTCCTCATTGTCATTCTCATTGAAAGCTACAGTCACCACGATTGTCATGGTCACCCGAGTCACCATGCTGTATGCTATCAAAAGTTTTGTCATTTGATGGGATTCAACTGGATTACACTGGAGCACTTTTGTCCAATTTTAAGTCACTTGATGAGGCTCGAGGTTTCACTATGTCTTTTAAAAATAATAATGACTTATAACTGAGGCCATTTCGGTTCATAGGATTCACCTCCAGGATCACCTGAATGTGGTGACTTAATCTTCCCAAATTTGACATTAAACTGACCCCTCAGGTACTTCCATTTCTTGCATAGCACTATGCCTGAAAGAACAGGAAAAAAACTTACATTTTACTGCATTAAGTTGAGAAACAAAATAAACAAATTATGTTAAATTATTGAATGTCTAAGTATTCTTTTTCAGCAGACATAAAAACACTTGTAATAATTATTAATTTTAAATTACTGTTGTGAGATGTGGAATTGAATACTTTTGTTATATTAAGTTTTTATGATTTGTAAAATTGAGTATGCAGTTATTTATTTGTTTCATATATCTCTCAACTGGAATGTCATTCCAGGCTTTGGCATTCAGTTTTTGGATGGGAGATACCACAGTCAGAAGGATAGTCAAAGAAATAGTTTAAATACTTTGGGAAGAGTTACATCCACTGCACATGCCACCACTACCTACCACAGAATCTCTGAAAAGCAATGCAAAAGAGTTTGAAAATGTCTGGAACTTTCCTCATGTCGTTGGTTGTTTGGATGGCAAACATATTCATACAGTTTGTCCTAATGACTCTGGTGCAATGTTTTTCAACTACAAAAAGTACTTTTCTGTTGTTCTTCAAGAGCTAGTGGATGCAAACTATAAGTTCATTACTGTTGACATGGGGGATTTCGGGAAACAAAGCGATGGAGGCACATTTTTGGCATCAGACTTGTTCAGTTTCATCGATGGAAAAAGAATAATTTTTCCCGAGCCTGACTTTCTCCCTCTCAGCAATGTGATAGTTCCATATGTAATGTTAGGGGATGAGGTGTACCCTTTGTTTCCCTACTTGATAAGACCCTACGAACGTAACTCATTAACTGACAGAACACGCAATTTCAACAAGCGCTTGTCTACAGCAAGAAAAGCCGTGGAATATGCTTTTGGAATTTTGTATTCTAAATGGCGTATTATTTCAAAAGCAAGTTTGAACTAGCTGACAAGATTGTAAAATGAATTTGCATTTTGCATAATACTATAGTAAAAAAAGAGGGGGTTGAAAGACATCCCACTGATGTTACGGTTCAAAGTAAATCTGTAGCTTGGGAATGACGAAGGGGGGTTCCCATTGAGGCCAAAAACATTAGAGATCTATTTTCTCTGTATGTGGAAGAATATCCCTTATGATATAATTAAAAAATAAAGAAAAATGTTTCTGTTGTGATTAATTTAACTAAACACAATATAATGATTGAATAACTTTGAATAACAATAATTTTTAAAGAAAGACTTTTATAAAGAAAAAAAAAACAGTCTTTACTTACCTGGAACTTCCATTTCTCCCGAAATTTCTCACCAGCAATTATCCACAATGGCCCAATTTGTGTAGACTTTCAGTCTTTTATCCCAAATTGCAGGTCTGAGAAACACTTCACTGACTAGAGTATCAGCATCCACTATTATTAAAGTAAATAAGTAAGTTTAAAAAGCAAATACATAAAAGACGATATGGTCACTGCATGCCAATGTCTGACTGAATACGAAACAGGAATGAGGAAATCATTCCGGTAAACCGTCTGACTCCGATTAACTGCATCGACCCGCTGGAGCCTGCCACCACTATATGCACCCGCACTGTTAAACAAAGGACATTCTTTGCGCCAACTTTGTGCCAACTGGCACCAACTCTCAGAATCGGAATCTGAATCTGCCTGCACTGTACGCGTACACTTACAAACCAAACAGCACACAACAAAAATATTACAAACAGAAACAGACAGCAAATGCAGACTCTGCAAACAATTTGATAAGACAGTCGATCATATCATATCAGCATGCCCACTACTGACAAAAGAACAAATACATAAAGAGATGTGATAGTGTGTTTAGCTGCATTTTAACATATGCAAGGAAATTGGGGTAAAACTGCACAACAAACACTGGCATGACCATGTACCAAAATCAGTTACAACAAGTCATAAAGGTAGGGTTACTGTATTATGGAACCAGTACGTGTAAACCGACAGAACTATTCCCAAAAATAAACCAGACATCATAATCCATGACAATAAACAAGGAAATGCATGTTAATAGATTATGCAATTCCTGGAGACAGAAATGTGATTAAGAATAAAGCTGAGAAGATCTTAAAATATAAAGACCCCATAATAGAAATTCAGTGCATGTGGAATGTTAAAGCAAAAGTTATACTGGTAATAACAAGGGCAACTGGAACCATTTCAAAATAATTCAGACAACATTACATACCCTAGAAACATGGTTTGTTTCAGGTACATAATGGTAAATACCCTGCACAAAGGTGATAACAAGGATTATTGTTATCACCATCATCATCATCAAAAATGTCACGTGATCACATGCAATGCTCTTATTATCTGAGAACAAGAGAGAAATCTAAAATTCTTACCTGATAAATATTCTGCTCATTTAAAATGAAATTCTACCCTTCTAGTCTCATTGTTTGTGCTCTTTCTGTTAGAAAAAGGCAGACGGGCATCCACACCTCTCCTTGGGAGTGGCATCTATAGTAAATCCTGAATCACACTCTTATCAGCCTTGCATATATACATTCTTCAGAAGTAAAGGTAAATCAATCCCTGTACACGCCCATCACAGGCCCAGAGGGTTCCAGGAGGTTACAGGTTCCCAGATTTCATGACAGTCTGCACATGGAAGTGGTAAGATTGTCAACCCTACGCATCGACCAACTTTACCGCCCAGGAAACGTTCCTGGTACTCATTTCTGTTAGAGGCCGAGTCCACCCCACGGCCATTGTGCAGCAGGAAGGATTATGTCAACAAAAAATCCCAATGGCCCCATCGGAAATCGAACCCTAGACCTTCCGGCTTGTAGCACAGTGCCTTAACCAACTTCACCACCACATGCCCCATTATAATGGTTGTGCCAGCTCCAAACCTTCTAGTGGCCAATGTATTTGCAACTCGTACTCTTCACTGAGAGATGAAAGTTTTTATAAGAACAGCAGGATACACCCTTTTTTACCACAAAAGGAATGAATAAATTTTGGTACAGCTGAATGTAGAGCCAGCTGAGGAGAATCTAAGAAGACACAAATCAGACTGACTATGATATGGAACAAGAATGAACAACATCTGGTCAAAAGTAATGTTGAAATGTAGACCAAATGGATGAAGACAACTTGGAAGGTCTGTGAACAGCCTGTAAGACAGGGTACAAAGAGGTGTATTAAGGCCCAACTCATCACAGATTATGATGATTTTTCACCTACATCTAGCATCATAAGACAGCACCAGCCTCACCCTCTATGACTTCTTCTTGCTTGTTCCCAACCCCATTTCCTCGACCCAACACGTTTCATTTTACCAGAACTGCCCCGCACCTATGCAGCTGCAGAACGTATAACATGCATGAAGTTATCTGTCTTTCAGATTTTGGTGTTCCTATGCAGTTTACTTTGAATAATACACGACAGACTTTTTAGGTCATGCAAAATGCCCGTTTTATCCAACCCGTCCAGAAGGTTGTATAGAACAGCTATAATAACACATACATTACTTTAAGGGTACAGCTGCAATATACATCAGTTTGGAAGATCAAGTAGAAGAATTTCAATCTCGCCTCTACGTTGCGCACTTTGACTGCTAGTGACAGAGACAGTTGCAATCAGCAAATGGGATCAAAGCCACAAAATACGTTCTCTGTATAAGCTTTTCGTGCAACATTATATACTGTGCCACACCAAAGACTTTCAGAAATACAGGCAGGACTAGACAGAAAAAAAACCCCAGTGAATCTTGGCTGATGCATTTTTAGTGGCCCCCAAGATCACCAGACCCCCTACCTATATTTTTTGGTATATTCTTTAAGCATTTACAAAAGGCGACCAATAGCTTGGTCATGCTTGTCTGTCCACATGGAACACAGCAACATCACTGGAGAGAATTTAATGAAATTTAATATTTGGGATTTTTCTTGAATTCATCAAAAACATTTCCATTTTGGTTAAATGGGACAAACATAACAGGCCCTTACACGAACACCTTTCTATGTTAATACAGGGGTGCTGATAAGTCCTTAGCCCAATCAGGAAGGAAACAAGCCACATTCCCTGCATTTTATGGAACTTGGTGGTTCATTACCACATTCACAAGAGCCTACCACCTGTCCCCACCCTAGCCAAATCAATCCATTCCTCTACCCATCACACTTTTGACAGGCGCAGCATGTTTCCTTCCTGGTCGGGCTAGGGACTTATCAGCATCCCAGTAATGTCTCACCATGTTTGGTGTGCATAACTGAGGCAGGACTCTTCTGCGTGAGGTAAGTGTTCAGGCCCAAGCATCAGTTTTTGTAATTGAGATACTGCATTCTAAGAAATATGTTGAGGCAGAAGAAAGAGTTAGGCATCGAGCATTGAACAAGATTGACTGCAAATGCTGAGTATCAATGCTGAAGAAATTGATCGATTGCTACCCTACAATACTTCGACGACAGTCGAATGTAAATTGATCGATTGCTACCCTACAATACTTCGACAACAGTCGAATGTAAATTGATCGATTGCTACCCTACAATACTTCAACGACAGTCGAATGTAAATTCATCGATTGCTACCCTACAATACTTCGTCGACAGTCGAATGTAAATTGATAGATTGCTACCCTACAATACTTCGATGACAGTCGAATGTAAATTGATCGATTGCTACCCTACAATACTTCGACGACAGTCGAATGTAAATTGATCGATTGCTACCCTACAATACTTCAACGACAATCGAATGTAAATCTTTTGCAAAGACACAGAGAAAACTTATGGTATGTTACAAAATAATGTGAAGTTCTCTGGACAGTATTCGCAAATTTAAAATGTAGGGCCAAGAACAAACTGAATGTGCAAGAAGTATCACACTCTCCATGCGTTTCTTAATTTTTCCCTGTGGTGTTTTGTTGAGGATAATATCTATGACTCTCCATCGTCCACAAGACTAGAACATTTCAATACAAGGGCCACATAGACTTGTGCAAAATTTACGATATTCTCCAGAAGGTATAGCAGCTCAATATCAGACACTGTTCGAGCCACTCACGCTTCTCACAATCACCTTTGTTAGTTTTACATATCAGTTTTTTATACGAAAATCCTAAAAAGTCCAAGCAGTAGCATAATTGTAAATTGGTAGAGAAAGTAGCAGAGGCAAGATGCTTTGTAGTAACAAGCTGGTACAGGAACAAGGTGGATTATTAAAATGCTGTTATGAGTGGCAGATTAAGAACCTAGAAAGTGGGAACAGGTAATAAGCATAATATATGAACTGTACAAAAATGGGTTGGGAAACACTGTCTTAGAGAGTGGAAGGATTTGAAAGTTATGTGTCAAATAATAAAAAACTAGGTATAACAATTTTCAAACAAGATCAAATATTGAAACATTGAAAGAGAATAAATCTCTAGTGTCATACTAGAACATGAAACAAGTCTGAGGGAGAGAAATGCATAAAGATTAATGCAATGTGAATTGAAAGAATTGTGTTAGCATGTTTCAATTCGGGATTTTGAAACAGAAGTTCATTTTACTCCAGGAAAAATATTCCACGGTACCCACTGACCAGGGGGCTGGTTAGGCTCCACAGCCAGCTGCATGTGGTAGAGAAAATGTCACTGCCAGGTACACCACTAAACTGACTGAGCTATCCCAGCTTAGTTGCAGAACAAAAGGATTTACAAATCAAATATTTTCTGAGAAATTTCCAAAGTGCTGCATTTTGTGCTTCCAAAGTGTAAGAAATTGTGTGCTTCATTTTTACTGTTGAACTGCTGCCGGTCATAGAGGGACTTTCAAGCACTCTCTTTATAAGCTGTCACTGATTTGTAGGACAATTAACATAAAACACGGTTATTCAACTACAACCATCACAGTTAACAAAAAACCCTGTAATCTGAGATATGATGCTGCTTAATTTGGTAAAAACTTTACCATTGTTTCAGAGGAAGGTAGAAGAGTAAACTGCACACACAAAACAGTACAAATGGACAAAACCTAACTATATGGCTGGGTAAATCAGCCAAAGGAAAGGCAGCAGTAAAGACTGCATGGAAGATAGTGTAAAATATGTTTGAGAAAATGATGATAGAGACTTTCGGCTCCACTTCATCTCGGTCCAGCAGTATCACTGGCTCACTCAGAGTTTTGTTGCCTGGTACGGATTACTCTTCCACTCTGAAGGTGGAGAAAGTAGGTTCCTTTGACATGATGGTAATTTCTACCAGACTACACGGCGTCACATCCAGAAGGTAGAAAACTTTGCATTTCCCATCATAATAAAATCATGTCTGATGACAAAAAATGCCTACCACTGGTCAGACTCACCTCTGCCAACCGGTGAGTGCAATTCCTCTGAAACCGCCCTTGAATTTTGGGCTCTCAGCGCTCATAACCTCCAGCCATCGAAGATTGTTCTCCAGATGTCGCTTCACGTTTGGTATGTACAGTGTCTCCCCAAATGCACCCTTGAACGCGCTGGCTGACCACACATAGGGGAACACCGTGGCCAATTTATCCCACACCATGCTGGGAACGAAGCGGTACACATCCTCTGCATACACCCAAACCTGAAGTACACAAATGAAGCAGCCGTGTTAATAATCTGAAACCTACAGTCTTCTGCACTGTGACTTTGTGTAGTTTGGAGATATGAACTGATGCTTTGGAGGAACATGCTGCCTACATTTCCAAAACAAAGTCACATTTTGAACACCATTTATTTAATGACTCTGTCTGCAGCTCCGGCTGATCTGTATGTAACGAACCAACAAGTATGTGGAAGGAAGTAGTAGTAACATCACTTGAGGTACTACTGTGGTAATTGCTTAGTGGGACTAACAAAAACTATGAAAACTTGTGTCAGCACAGCAGGTCAGTGGGCTGAGATGTGAATCAGAGTCCTCCCTAATATGAGGCATGTATTTCACCCTCTGGAAGTCACTGTGATAAATGCTACATTTATCTAAGCCAGCATGATAAAAACACATACTAAAGGGCATAGTTGCACGTTACATTGTGTGGACACAGAGAGGGCATAAGGTGAACTAAATTGGCTCAAAGGCACAGGTACCACATTCCTCTGAACACAGCAATGAATGAAAAGAAACCCACTCCCTATAGCATGTCTCAACTCACGTATGAAAGTCAGAGTACAGCAAGAAACAAGACATTGAATGACACTTATCATCCAATCCACTTTAGAAATAAAAAGGATGTGATATCACACATATTTTTTTTAACATACTGGATATTCAGAGGCATAACGCACTGATTGCTTTACACTTTAACAGCTGCCAAGATTTTAAACAGCAATGAAATAAAGATCACATTATGCACCCACATGGGAGACTTAAATGCACACAGTTTTGGTAGAAAACCTTAAAGGAAAGAGATTGTTTGAAGACACGGGCTTAAATGCGATGACAATAATGAAATGGATGAGATGACACTTGACCCCTCTGGCTGCATCGGTGCCAGAGGCAGGATAATGCAAACATGGTAATAAGCAATACAAGAGCAATATAAGACCTTTTTTTTAAAAAAAAAAAAAAGTTTCAATGTGCATTCGTTGGGTTTATGGATGAATATGGTACTGAACCTTTGAGTTCCAAAAGATGCAGGCAATTTGCCAACAAAGGGACAACCTATAAGATTTTCAAGAACGTATCTGCTCCAACAAATTACTTCCACACCATGGCACACAAAACCACACATGAGCAAGCTCAAGCAAGAAATGAAAGTAGGTTGACAGAAGTGTGCACATAGTACTGTACATTCCATTCATCTGTGTGACACTACAGGTCAATGGGCCCAGGGCCAGCTATTTTCACAGCTTCTCAACTTTGCTGCATATTATTTGGTAGCACTCCTTGGATGGGGAACAGCACAGTAGCAAGGCCTCTACCTAAAAATGACAAAACAAACAAGACCTGACATACATGAATTCACGTCGAGATTGAGATTTGAACCTCAAACCCAGCATTACAGTGGCAAAAAGCACTACAGTCTTATGCATCACCTACAACACTACCAATTATTAGTGTATCTGTACTGAAGAGACCTATCAAGGTCAGCGAAGCAAATCGCAAAAAAAATACGTTTCAATTTCAATATCTTAAATGCAAATCTTGAAAGTCTGAAAATCTGTAGGTGAAATGTTGACAAAGTAAAATCTGTCCTTAGGGCAAGACACCATTCTACCTTGCAGACTGTGGCAGAACGTTTCTCCTGCTCATCGAACAACATGGCCTCACACACCACATTCATAGTCTTTTCACCCTCTTAAGCCTTATTTTTTGTTCATCATGCACAAGCAGCTTTGCTGAATTCCAGTTACAACAATGGATTAACTGCAGAGTGAGGAAAATTGGGAACACCTGCTAATATTGGACGGGGCTTCAGATTTGAACTGTCATATGACTCAGAGTGCTTCAGATATTGTATTCTAGGGTGCGATGCCATATAGTATGGTTGATTGGTACAAATGTCCATCTTCAGAATAGAAGATGAAGCCTGAGACAGCAGGCTCCTCGGAAACATTGGTACTAAAGGACATAACGTCGCACCTAAATACAGCAAATTTAACACTATCATAAAAGTAAAGATACATCTGTTCCTGTTCTTAATTCAGCAACATACCACACAACGAAGTCACATGGGACAGTGGCAGTACATCTCCACACACATTCTTGGCCTCTGAATTATCTGAATGATTAGCTTGAAGGCCTAGTGAAAGATACATGGAACACACTGATGCAGCTGGGTGGTCCCCAGTCCATCTGGATAGTGGGGAAGTCTCTTTTTTTTGCCAGGAATACTGCTTGTAGCTCAGCCACAACAATGACACTGTGCAACTGAACTTGTGATTTCTTACCATTGGTTCTACGAGTTCTCCAATATGGAATTCGTCCAGGCTCTGCGGTGACAGATGACGTAGCATATCATCCCAGATGATGGGTGTCACAGCACTGTAGCGATTGCGTACGAAGCTGGCAACACGTGCAACGTGCGACAAGAACAATGTCTCTCGCATCTGGGAACGGCAACGTCTGCACTCTCCCATCTGGAACACCTCGTCACAACCAATGTGCAGAAAACGAGCGCCCTGATGAAGCTCCATTACCTGCATGACAAAACAGGAATCATGTCATATATATTAATCTTCTGTCTCATGTATGGTTTCATTTAAAAATGCAGTTAGTAGCTGGGCCAACAGAGCGTCAAATAATACAATGATGTGTAACAAATTAGGAAGTATGAGGAGGGAAGCGTTTGTGATCTCACCTGAGGTAAAATCACGGAATCTGCAAGAGACTGACTGAGAAAAAAAACAAAGCAGCTCAGACAGGATAACCGGACTGGGCCTAGATTTGATCCTGAGACCTCCAAAACAATGAAACAGGAGTGCAAGCCACTTGATCGTGACAGCTTGATTTTGTAAGCGTAAATGTATACCCACACAGAGGACAGTGAACAACCATACAAAATATGGAAACTCAACGTGTGGGCAAAATGCAGTGTTTGTGTGTTTAAAGTATGTGTATAATTAATAACTACTGTGATTTAATGGATTAAACATAAAGCTGTGCCTGTGTTTCACCACCATGCTATGAAGATAAGAAAACAATCTAGCTTGACATTACATGAAACTTGATGGTCAGTTTCACGCCCCAGCTGTTATGGTAATGGGGTGAAAGGGCAATGTACCTATTGGAAAGGAGATAATAAGGTATACAGTCTAGATAGCACCATTCAACATACTATAAATAAATAAATAAAGAATAAATAAAAATTTTACAGTAAATATTTCATGTTCTGTCATTTGACCATACATTTAACACCAATTTGTTTATCAGCGTTTTTTGTTTATAAATTAATGCCCCGACATGTTTCTGCCCTAACTATTGACCATCTTCATGGAGCTCATAAGTATTTTAGCATAGGCAGCTTCTGCTTCAACATATTTTTCATGTGCAGCATATATCGAAGCAAAAGCTGCACACGCTAAAAAACTTACTAGCTCCCTGAAGTTGGTCACCAGTTAAGGCCGAAATATTTTCAAAAAAATTAATGAACAAATAAAAGCATTGTCCAAAAAGTTGTTGTTAAATTTTACATATGTAATATAGTTGCACAGAAAATATACAACATAAAATAGAAAACAGCATCAAATAATCCACAAGTAAATAGCATCATGCATAACTTATTCCATGGGACAGAGCAGTAACAGACATAAGGCTATCTTACCTGCTCGATCAATTTCTCCACAAAGTCCAACGAAGCATTCAGAGACGGACACAATGCCTGTGGGGATTCGGGAACCTCCCTCAGCCCGGCAAACTCTGGATGTTTGAGGGCGAATTCGACATGTCCAAAAGTCTGTACAAGTGGGATCACCTCCAGCTCAGAGCCGCGGGCTGCGGTTAGGATATCTTCAACTTCCTGCCGTGAATAGGAATTTCCAGCAGCAATAAACGAGAGAGGACCGCTGAAAGGAAACATGTCCTCCCACTCCAGCAGAACACCCGTGGCTCCGAGCTGTCGTATAAGTGGAAAGAGACGCTTCAGGTAGCTCACCTGTAAATAAACCGCACATTGTGGCCGGTGCAGCTCTTCAGGAACAGTTGATATAACTGCTTCTGCTTCACCCTAAGTCTAAAGGCATCCAGCCCACCCAATCCCTCTAGTACTCATTTAAACTCCTAGAATTTTATGCATAAGCGCATACATAAAAGCCTAAGAGCTGAAAACCTTTTACCATGACGCAAGTAGCTCTGATGGTTAGCAGTACTTAGAAGGTGTCAGTGCCTGCAAAAACAATTCGTCATTAAGCACTAGAGATACCTATGCTTCAGTGGGTACTGGAGCCTTGAACTTCGCCGACAAAATCTTTTCTCTATGGAGCAGCACCACTAATTCTACCTACTTGTCATTCAAGAACATCCCAAGCCCACAGCTTGCATATTCACGTGAAACTGTAATTTCACAGTATCCCTCAAGGGCTGTAATGTATTAACACATCAATGCATTACCTGCTGAAATCACAACTAAAAACTGGAAATGTCATTGCGGACTTCTACCGTGACCTCATCATAGAGCTTTTAAGGCCCAATAATTACAAATGACTGACCTTAGGAGGCGCCCCCTTGAGATCAAAATGAACGAGCCGCTGTTCTGGAACATAAGGCTTCCTTTGATCAAGATTGACGTAAGGAATTCCCATCTGATAGAGTCCTTGCTGGTCGTAGCTATTATACTGTAACAAAGGCTGCGGTCCTGGTGTCGACACTTCCACAGCAGACCTCTGAACTTCTCCGTCCAGTTGCTCCACGGTGGCTTTCCTAATGGCCACATCTTCGCGGGCGGGTTGTTCCATTGGTATACGCTTATGTTTCTCTGCCAACGTTTCGTATGATGCTGTTACAATGGCTTGCTTAACTTCTGCCTGCACAAATTTGACGTTTTCAACACCAATGCCACGTTTCAACCCGTCTCCATCATCCTCTGCCAAGTTACCACCTTGTACTGAATCACGAACACGAAGTAGACGATCATTACCAACTTTAGCTACGGTATCACTATTTCTGACTTCTTGGTGATTACGTAAAGTTCTCTGCAGTGGGGATTTGTCATCGTTAACTGCAGTGGTCCCTTGAGGGTTATCTTCAGGCTTGACAGCGTTATCAGGACGTGATGACGTGTTGTACTGGAGGCAGAGGATGAGGAGCACCAGGCCTGCAGCCATGCCGAGCAACGTCGACTTCCGACGCCATGCCGTTAATCCTAGGCGTCCAGCGTAAGACGCCGCCAACCCCATCCTGTCTACCTGCAATAAAAAATAAGTCGATATTTCATACTCGTCATGACAAGTTCAAACCCAAGTACTGAATGCAATATATTCAAATGCTTAATAAGTCTGAAGTGTTGTATTCTGAAAGAGAGTCATTGTCTTAGAAGGTTCCCAGACTTCGCCTACTTTTCTTTATCACAAAAGATCATGTAAATAAAGGTGAGTACAGGTCATTGGTGAAGTGAAACTAAGATGAAAAAGCTGAACTATTCAGAGAAATGCTCAACCCATTGTAACTCTGTCCACCAAAAAAAAAAAAACACAGACTGGTCCGGGATCAAATCCCGGCCTCCTCAGTGAAAGAAAGGCAACTAACCACCTCAGCCATGCCATGGTCTAAGCCTGCTCATCTAAATAACAGCTATATAAAAATTCTGCTCCTCCCTCATAGAGAACACAATGTTTTCCCTTATTAAGACCAAAAGGTTAATGTTACTTACAGAAACAACCGCTGTTGTGAGAGTTGCAGGAAACATAAGAAATACACTGCATGGACACAGTACGGAGTCACTGAACGTAAAAGCAGGTGGTACATACAGGTACAACCGTGCTTGAAGGGTTACAGCAAGGACAATACGTACCAGGAATAATAATGCAATGTAGTAACAATATTATTTAATATTTTCCCTTGTAATCTCGTAATTAGATGACATAATTCCAAGCTTCACAGCGTCGCAATATCTATATCTCGTTTTTAAAGTTTGTCACAAAAAATATAAGTATGTTAACAATGTATCATATCTCCTCACACATATCACATTCAAATAAACACTTGGCAAGTACCTCACAGCAAACGTACCCAAACTTGCTTCCTATAAAATGACACCTTAAGACAGGGAAATGCCAGTACAACTCAGCCATATAGTTTTTTTGGTGGAGAAATGGACCATGTCTATCCTCTCTTCCTCCTCCTGTCTTTCTTATACGTCTACATACTGTACACCGTATGAGGATCGGCTAGAAACAAATTTCCACCAGGTACATCTGTCCGCCTCCTCTTCCTCTTTCAATATTCTTCCTTACTTCTGTGTGACAGTTCCCCCTACCTGCTATTCTCACCTTGACCTGTTTTCTTCTATATTTTCCATTTAGTTTCATATCAGTGTCATCTTAATCGGTTATTTACCTACTGCTATTCCAATCTATATTTTCTTTTCTGTTTTTCGTTTCTCGTTGTCATCCTGTTAGTTCTTCACTATAAATGTCTCAAGCACCTCATCCCCCTTTCCTGTTCGGTGATAACACGTCACAATCCACTGCGTCTGTAGTATGTTTCTCTTCTGCGCTAAATACTTAAGTCGACTCACTTAGTACAGATTTCTCGACGTTTCACAACGGTTCGGCTGGGCCGGACTTTTATTTCGACATACAAACAAACGGAGTAAGTTTAATTGGATGGAGGAAATATCACAAACAAGAAGAGCCTTGCTTCGAAGTTACAAAAATGACTTGCAGTCCGTTCTCATAGAGTTTTATTCAGAGTTTTTCCGACAACAGATATTCCCTTTATCTCAGTGGAACAGTTTTTTGTTTCATTTCTAACCGGAATTCGATACTAAACCGAAACCCACTTCCCGGATTTGCGGATTCAGATCTAAATTCAGAATGTGGATGTGCACTCTTTATTTCATTTCACGATGCTGTCAACAGCAAAGATACAACAGAGTCGAACAATGGGAAGATCACCGACAAAGTACTGTAAAGATTGTGTAAGAAAGTGGTCGTGGCCTAATTTGACGTACTATTACATCATTTATCTGGTGCGATGAGGAAACCCATGAAAAATCTCAGTCAGTGTGGCCGATTTGAACCTGCGACGGCAGGAGTGACACCCACTCGGCGTGAAACAGACCAGTGAGAGCAAGACTACGTAATTATATCGCGAAAAGATGTCAGTGTTATCATTACCTATGCATTGCAAGAAACAACGCTGTGTCTTCGTCAGTATGTCGTTCGCTGTCAGGTAAACAAAATTAAATCCCAGTTATTTACGACAGCACCATCATATAGCACAAATAAAGGGTAATGGAACAGAGGCTTTAGTCAGTATTATTGTGTCGACCGCCGTCGGCAAAAAGGATCTCTGAATCACATGGCACCGCTGCATATTCTAACAAGCTGTCTCGACACTGTCTGAAGGGGGCTTGTCAAAAGAAGGGTCGTCGACGACGTCATCAATATACGAATCTCCCTTTCCAGAACATTTCAAGCTCACACATTTCATAGTCAACGAAATCGTCAGACAGGCGCGTCCTTCCAGTTCATGAAAGTTCAAGGGTTTTCTATGGAAACCGAAGCTACAGACGGAGTATTGTCAATTACAAAGATGTACTTCACCTTAGAAGCCAAGCAACTTTAATTACATATACAGCCAAGTGACTTCGTAAATCTACGCTCTTTTCTCTTCCAAGAAGTAAAGTTTGTTAAAACTACGAAATAAATAAATAAAATGTGATGTGCGTTGTGAGGTCGCATACGGGTGCCGGGACCGTATAAAGCTGCTCACTGGTCCCTACGAGCGTCGCTGAGCTATCAAGACCATCCATAAGAAAACGGTAAAATGCTCCGAACTAATACGTGCACCGTATGCGCCATATGCAACGCGTGTTCATGGAAAGTCACAGTCAAATGCTTATAATTTAGAGGTCCCGAATTCAAGTAACGGTTGAGAGTCGGCTGTTCCGAGACCCTTCATGGTTGTTCCCAGTCCCTCCAGGCAAATGCCCTGGTTGTTTCTCTTCCTGACACATTCTTTCCAATCAGTTACTCCCTGATTGTCCTATTATTAGAGGCGTCGTTAAATAAGGATGTATGACGTACTGCTAATATAGCTCCATGCTCCACCCCTCAGCTGCACACACTATCCGCTTTACAATTATGGAAAGAGCCACTGATATTCATGGTACAGTAAGCCAGTCGGTATCCAGACACGACTTGAACAAGACAGAAACGCAACAGCGCTGTCCTACCGCAGATCTACAAATGGTCAGGCAGCACCAAGCCAGTGACTTTACCGAGTTTCAGGTGCGTTTCAGACCGGTTAAAATCGAAAGTGATGGCTCAGACAACGCGAGTATTGATTTGCGAATTAATAATAAAACTGATCACGAGATAAATACTAGTCAATTAGTTGGTCGATCGTTGTTTATCACTCAAGGGTGCATCAGGATGTGGTAATTTTTAAATGACACATCCCCGATGTGCAAGTCAATCTATATATTTGTTAAACACACCGTCACGTAACAACACCACCTACAATTTGCAATGATTACTAGTTTCGGCCTTTTATGCAGGCCATCATCAGAACATGCATCGCCTTTTAAGCTGCCTACCCTCTTGTGTTCTTATTAACCTTTTGACGCCTAATGTCAACTATAGTGGTCGTACCGCACCGCTAACCTCCAAAGTTGCATTTTATATATTTATTCAACAAATATAGGTACTGAATATTTTAAACATGGTATATA
>Ga0123352_10001017_pt1 | contig 36131 bp, 22 predicted proteins | sample TergutLab28metaG_FD_89700 | JGI IMG/M metagenome (GOLD analysis project Ga0123352, IMG submission 89700) | Labiotermes labralis P1 segment gut microbial communities from Petit-Saut dam, French Guiana - Lab288 P1 | ecosystem: Host-associated > Arthropoda: Insects > Digestive system > Gut ... | reverse complement strand
TCCTCTTCCTCCTCCTCCTCCTCTTCCTCCTCCTCCTCCTCTTCCTCCTCCTCCTCTTCTTCTTCTTCTCCTCCTCCTTTTTCTTCTTCTTCTTCCTCCTCCTCTTCATCTTCTTCTGCTTCTTTCTTTTTCATCATCTTCTTTTCTTCCTTCTCCTCCTCCTCCTCCTTCCTCTTCCTCCTCTTCTTCTTCCTCTTCTCCTCCTCTTCTTCTTCCCGCTCCTCCTCTTCTTCTTCATCCTCTTCTTCCTCCCCCTCCTCCTCTTCTTCTTCCTCTTTGTCTTCTTACTCTTCTTGCTCTTCTTCTTCTTCTTCTTCTATTTTGTATTTGTCTTGTGTGTGTATATGTGCTTGTGCATATACATGCACATATAACTCACTTCCTGTTGGTGTTAACCAGGAACTAGTCACTTCCACTTATGCAGAGTGCTAGTTACCTTACAGAGCACAAAGTCTTTTTCAGCTGGCATATATTTGAATTGTGAATGTCTGTTACAAATAAACTACATGGAGTTGAAAGCTGAGATTTGGCTGCTCTGTAGGATCTAGAAGTTTGTCACATGGTATTAAAATCCAGAATGGTCAGGTTGAATTGCAATTATTGTGTGTTGATTTGACATGGAATGGCCTCAAGTAGTTACTTTCCCCATGTAACATTTTTTGTTTTCACAAGAACACTATAAATGAATTTCATTAATTTGTAAATGTGGATAATATTTAATAAAAATCATTGTAATTGTTCTTGAGAAACATGCCATTTGTATTTTTCTGTACAAGTTACTTATTAAAATGTTATTTCAGTTGCCAAATCACTTATTTGAGGAGTTGGCGATGGATGTATATGACGAAGTGGATAGAAGAGAGACTGAATCAAGTAAGTTGTAGGACCAAAGTAATACCTGTTATATACCTGTACTGAGATGCAGTGCACTGTGTGGCGGAACATAAATTTTAAGTCTGCTGGAACATTGTGCCTTATTTACTTGTGTATGAGTTGCACATTTCATAGTGTTTCTTCAGGTTTGAAAACCTGACAGCATTGTCATTTCAAGCAGTTAGCATTTTGGAGGTATATGCCTGTGAAAGGTAAAGTTGGCTCTGTGGGCATCATATAGGCATATGGGGAAGTGGAGTTATAGCTGCACTCATTCTTAACCTCTGCAAAAGGTGAATGTGAATGGTTAGTTTCATACCCCATTTGCTGTGCCCCCATGGATAGAGCTTGGTACCAATTGAATAGTATGCTGTGTGGGCCTTAGAGTTAGTCTGGAAACTGAAGAAGACAAGAATCTCTCACTTCAACTAGAAATCAAACTACAATTCCTTGGTCCTCAAGCCCTCATTGTAGTTTGTATAGTGATTACATTATCCTAACTGTACACCATCATGCTATTTCACTTTTCCATTATACCACAGCCTGAAATTTCATGGTTGTTTATTATGTGACTGACATGTTTTCTGGACTAGTACCACAAGCACATCCAAATGCAGCACAAAAGTTGTGTTACTTCATTTGATAGCGTCAAGAAAATAACAGAATGGGAACCTAGGAATAGGTGGAAGAGTAATATTAAAAAGTGGATCATAGTGAAATATTTTGTCAAAATTTTAGTAGCTCATGATAGGGTTCAATGACATACCTTGTGACCATAGTGGTCAGCCTTGAAGATCTGTAAAAAACAAATATTTTCATCAGAAGAAGATCTTTGTCTTTCTTAAAGAAAACAATGCTATGGAATGGACCATATTATAATAGAATCACTAGAAGAAGGAATGATGTTTAGTCAGTTTTCTAAAATGTTTCTGTTTTGTATGTAACACAGAATTCAAAGAAGCAATTATGCCTGCCAGACCTTGGATATAGCATTTAGTATGGTGATAAAGCATAAATATATTTCTGCATTTTGCATGAAACTAATTGAAGAAAACACAATTGCAAAATATGTGACAAAGGTCCGTCCTAAAACTGCATGTGTCAAGTTATCTGGTGTTTGACAGTTTGGGCAAGGACTTTCATGTATGGTTATAGGTTTCTTTTGTAATACTGAATAAACATATTTTATTTTCTAGTTTGGTTATCAACCTTGAAATCGTCAACTCTTCTGGCTCCAGAACGCTGCACTGTGCCGTTCCTTCCAGTTAACCCTGAGTTTTCATCCACTCGGAATCAAGGCCGTCAAAAGCTAGCCCGTTTCAATGCACGAGAATTTGCAACACTGATAATAGACATTTTATCTGATGCTAAACGTCGTCAGTCACCTTTGTCACCATCAGTAGCAGTGTCACAAGGTAAGTAGTATTGCAGTTCATTTTCCTACAAAAGAATTAATTAGGCATTTTTAGATTTCTTCAAGGTCTTTCATCACACATGTCATTGTCACTCCTGTTTGCTGTTTTTTTGAAAATGCACATCAGTTTCTTTCCTGTGACTCCTGGATTATTCTTTGTGATGCTGTGATTGATAAATACTGGATTAGTTAATTGGAGATTACAATGTGTTTGGAAAGTAGTTTGGATGGAGGAATTATGATATGTGTAAAGAATTACCCTTTGAATGATGTTAACAAGAAGTCACTGGAAAGGCTGTTGTGGGACTGGGAGGGTAAAATTAAAAGTTATAATAAGAGAATAGGGAGTGGGGAGGTAAACTAAAACAAAGTGGATAGCCTGTTGTCCTGGAGCCTGAGAATGTCTGATGTACACTAACATTAAAATTGTTGCATACTAATTGTTCTTGTCTTAATTATCCACAGAAATTAAAGGACCTCAATTGAACAAGGTACCAGGAAATCCATTACCAATTAATGTTGATGTGCATCAACCAGGAAGAAAATCTGAAGTTTCTGATGATGAGCCTCTGTATGATAGTGTTGCATCAGATGAAGATTATATTGCAGCTGAACAGATGGCACTTTTGTCTCAGCAGGCAGCTAATATGAAACTGCAAGAAAGCAAGAATAGCACACTTGAAGTTAGTAGAATTGTTGCAGTTACAAAATATTGTTTCAGATTGTTGAAAAAACATTTGACACTGTCTTGAAAAATTGAGATTCATAGCTTTGGACAGGTAATGAACTTACTGATTGTTATACATTTTTCAAAGTTTCATTTCAGGCCTTTTAAATAAATGCTGCTTGTTCAAAGTACTTGCTCTCTGTTAGTAAGGAAGTAATGCATATGTGTTTTATACATCTCCCTTCAGTATTAGTTGTGTGTGAGTATGTATAATCTTCTGTCTCTATATCAGCATTACTACCTTTAAATAAATGGGGAAGTGATTTCTGTTTAATAAATTTTCTTTGAGCAAGTCACTTGGAAGAAATGTGTCATTTTCATGCACTGAGAATATATCTGTTCAGTACAAGTGTAAATACAGTGCACTGTGTATCACATTCAAATTTCTGTACTCCTCCCAATAAAGGGGCAATGAAGGCATTGAAATTGTGCAAATAAATTATGTAGCATGAAATGTTAGACATGTAAAATTGTGATTATGATTATGTATTTACATTATTGTAATTATTTGATGAATGATGCAACTTATGCCATAATTTATTTCTTACTTGAAGACGATGTTGCAGTGAGTATTATTTTAATAGCAGTAGGAGTTTTTTTTAATATGTTACATGTATATGAATTACTCGGAGAAAGCTTCGTTGTAGAGGGCTGAGGATACTCTAGAGGCTTATAGGTCCCTAAATTTATATGTTCCAACAAAGAATATTTGTAACACAAGCAGGTGAGGTGTTTTTGGGCGCATCTGCCTACGTGCAAAAAGCGCTTACTAGCTTTATCATGTCTCTCTGTCTGTTTTTCTATGTGTATCAGCTCAGCTTCCATTGGTTGAACGTTTGTGCAATTTTTTACTCCAGAGTTTTACAATCTGTTGAGAAATACAAAATTTGGTTACAATCGGACAAGAATATCAGGAACAGTATGTGAGGACGAAGTACTGTTCAGTGTTGCTGGCAACATAAAATTACCATAAAAGCACTGTCTTAAAGTGAAATGGTGCCAAGCTCTGCGGGTGGCCAAGCAGGTATAAACATGCAAATACACCTCAGTGTTACATTGCCTGTTGTATTTATTGTAACCCTTTAGTGCAGAATGTTTTACACACACACTTGTGTGCATTGTGATGCTGAAATACCAAACATTATATAAATAAAACTGCTCTGATGCAGCCCCCATTTAAATCTTGATCTTCTACAGGTAATTACAGGCATATAATTCCTGTGCCAACAGTCACTTGTTGTATTAAATGGCATCAGAGATATATCTAATTAGGCTTTCTGAACAAAGGTTTAATGATATCATTTAGGCTATGGTTGGAACCTATGAACTGGACAATAGATTACTGGAAATTACTATTATTTGGCACATTGCGGTTTATTCTAGTTATTCCTTGTCTTATGATTCTTCTTGCAGAGAGTGGAAGAAGCGGCTGCACTGGAAAAGGAGGAGTCTACATCAGTGTCCACAGAGAAAGGAAATGACCCACCAAGAGATAAATCTGAGTTACAGATGTCGGAATGCAATGTAAGCTAGCTGTGTTATGTTTAGACTTTGTTATAATACAAACTAAATATCATGCCAGTGATCACATGGTTAAACATCAAGTCCATACTATAATGACTTAGGTTCTATCTCAAAACAGTCTATGTTAGGTGTGTGGTTGACAGAATGACTTAATAAAGTCCTAGAAGATTTTAAATATCATTGCAGTTAAAAATCCCATGAAAGGCTTTTAAAGAGCTGGAAAGATTGAAGACTTATCTTCTGGCACGTGATGCTGCTTGAGTTGGTATATAGGTACTAGTGTTGCAGAGCAGTTTGCTGCACAATCTTCAGGGTGGTCTTAGATGTCACAGTTAATGTAGTCAGCATACTGAGATAAGTGAATATTGTAATAAAATCAAGATGCAGTGAATTTAAATGGTATGGCAAGAGGTTAAAATATGGTGTATTCACCTCTCTCTCTGTTTAAATGTAATTAGAATTTACTGTATTATTTTCACTGTTTCAGAGTAATAAGTTGCACTCTTTACAAAATGGTGGCGTGTCTTCAGTAGATGAGAATATAAAGAGACAGTTCGCAGCTTCAGAGAGTGAGGTGGGAGATCTGAGAAGTGAGATACAAATTTTGCAGTCAACAGTAAGTTTCCTATTGTATGAAAAGATTGGAATTAGCATATTTAGAGAGGGGACGTTTTCCATGGACTGTATTTAACAGACTTTATTGCTGTCTTGTTGTGGGTTAGACTAGTAGGTGTATAAATGTATAATACTGTGTCTGTCTTGTAATTATCATGTGTGTTACACAATAATCCATTCCTGTTATTCTTTCTTACTCTTGCAGAAGGTCTCTGTCTGTATTTGTCAGTTTTTATTATTTCCTGATTCTTTTAATTTGTGTTTTCTAGTTTCTCAGACAGTGAAACCTTGTTCTGGTGTTTCTGTTTTATGTGCTTTCCTGTGGAATGTTTTATTTGTCATTATCCCAGTCATATAGTCTCTGATACTATCTTTCATGTCTTGCAATTTCACAGGTATTGTCTTTTTTTAGGTACTTTCTTTGTTACATGGGTTGGACAGTGTACAAAACTGCCTACTTGTCAATCCTTATTTACAAGTGTTATGCCTCAATGAAATTTCTTCCTTGCCATGCATATTCTCTTACCTGAACTGTCCAATAATATGCTGACCTTCTTATAATAAAACCAACTAGATGCACTAATTTCTCAAATTTATTTATGGAATAAAACTCTACATGTTTTGGACAGTTCCTCTGTCCATCATCAGTAGTTTTTCACAGTACACACAGCAATGGTAAATGTCATACAGGTTTGCGAGCAGGATCAGGAGGGAACCGTCCTGATCCTGCTCGCAAGCTGTCAGCAAACCTGTATGATATATACCATTGCTGTGTGTACAGTGAAAAACTACTCTTCATGGACAGGGGAACTGTCCAAAACATGTAGAGTTTTATTCCAAAAATAAATGTGAGAAATCTGTGCATCTAATTGGTTTTAGTATAAGAATTTATCACGATGCACGGTTGCCTGAACATTAAAAATATGCTGACCATAAAAATTGCCTTTTATACTATACTTCCCAGTTGTAAGAATTTCTGTGATCTTTCTTTCTCACAGTGTTTCCATACAAAGGTTACTTCGTATTTACAGACATGGCAATACTGTACAGTGGCAGTGATAATAAATAAGTAAAATTTGTTTACATTCACAGACACAGCAGTGAGGCTCAAGTACCTTGCAACTTCATCTAATAAACTGCATGTGTGTTGTGGATTGTAAAGTTTACAGGAGACTAAACTGGCAGAAACATGTTGCAGTATCTTAGATTCTTTTAAGTAATTATCACTATCATGCTGAAGAATGTGATGCCATTGCCATTAAAATGTGGAATATTCACTTGTAGCGTATGGTGTAGATTGAAGTTTTGATGTGTCCACACACGTTACTTGTGAATCAGCCTTACATCTGATGACATCAGAATCGTCTCTCCCCCCCATTCCGGTGTGTTATTCCTTAATATTACAGGTCATTATTATATCTGATGACTATTGTCTGTTGACTATTACTTTCCATTTTCTTTTTTAACTTACACAACTTTCATGTGTGGTAGACAATGGGTTAGTTGTGACACATGTTGATGAACTGAAGGAAAACATTTCCATCACCTTCCTTAATTACGATGAGTAAAAACCGGATATTAACACCAGCACATTGAACTAAAATGCACGCACTGCAGATTTTTGGCAAGTTGAAACAGCAGCAAGCACAGCATTTCCTGCCACCATGCAAAATCTTGGCGAAGAGTGTTGCAAGTTGTCATGTGAAATAATGTCCCTGCTTGAACCAAGATGGCAGTAAAATGACTCAACATACATTCTTGATAAAGGAGATCATATTATTGGTCTCATTTTGGGTTTTACACAGTATGTAGTCAAGGGACCTGTAAAACAGTGTTGTAGAGGAGCATACAGCCATAATATTTAGGACATATCCTGAAGGTAGAGGCAGTATGTTCAGATGAAACATTGGTAACCAGCTTCCACACTACACAGTGTCAAATTAATACCACAGAATGAATCTTCACCACAATGAAATTTTATGGGCATGCACAGTTGAGTTCATAGCAGACAGGGTTATTGATCTTGGCTCCACTTCCAAAATGGCTCTGTGGCATTCTCAGCCTTCTATCTCATGCACATCATGGAAAATATCTATAGGGTAAAGCTACCAGAGTGTTTTGTGCCCATTCACCTCCATGGAGTTGTGCTTAATCTATGTGCTTTCTGACTTTGTGTACTTAGGCACAGGGATAGCTTTGCCTTATAATCATCAAGAATTTCAATACAGCCTGAACTGTACTTTTATCTTTTTGTTAAGCTCCATATTTTACCTGCTTGTGTTGGTATTTCTGTAATTTATATTTTGAAGATTCCCTGCATGTTGGCCTGTTCACAATTCATAGTGTCTATCAAAACTATGAGCAGGTCTCACTGCTTGGTATTGTGCTGTATTTATGCAAATATATCATGGGCCTTTTTGTGTGTGTGTGTGTGTGTGTAATGTACCAGGTTTGGTGAAAGTAGGTTCACGTTATATCAGAGGGTGTTTGTTATTATTAAGTTTGCAAGGTGCAGTTGGAAACTTCACAGCATCTTTTGCGCAGGCTGTAAGGACTGTTGAGCAAAAGGAGAACTGTGACCTCAAAAATCATATCTTTCCTTTCAGCAGGTAGTAGGGATGGGGTACATTGTCATCCTTGTCAAATATACCATTCTCAGCCAACATCCCTTCATTTGCAATAAGTTTTCACTTAGGAGTGACTAATTATGTGTAACTGTTGGAAGTGAATGGTTCAAACTTAAGAAGGGCACGGGGTGTTAAAAATGAAAAAGTGTCATAATATATGATCCCAAAATGAAGATAACAACAACCCCAATTGCGTATATGATTTGTTAAAAGTTTAACAAAAGTGTAGAATTTTGAACATTGCAGATGGTTGTAATAATGATTAGGTTTGGAACACTGACAGTCAATTCAGATAGGTGCAGTAACATTATTGAAGCATAGGTGTAAACACAATAATGTGTTCTTATTAATTTTTCTTCCTGTTGCAGTTTCATCAGGCATCACATGTGCATTTATAGATTAGGTACATTAATATATTTTACTTGATGTGCAGGTGCACAGTATATTCAGGGCAGTGTGGTGTTTTGTTAGATACTGTAATACTGGAAATGCATGCTTGGTAACTTCAGGTTTTGATCATAGTTTTTGATATTGCAATATACTTACTGTTTTTGTTTTGGGAATGTGAATATGTGTTATTGGAGTGTACTGTTGGACTTTATGTGTAAAATGTTCAAGCGTAGAGCCTAGGGAAATATCTACATGTGACTGAAGAGTTTTTCACTTCATACAGGTTCAGAATCTGGTGCGTGAGAACAGTGAACTGCGTAGCATCATTCAGCATGCTGGATTATCTCTCTCTCGTGTCTCATTCTCGTCACTGTGTGCATCGCCACTTCCAAATGGCCATGAAGCAGAAACAGAACCAGTAGTAGATGTGAGGTCCTCCCGATCTATACAGCGACCAGCATCTATGTACGAACCTCGAGAGGGATTAGTTCGCAGTGGCAGCCAGTCACCTCACATTCATCAATGCATTTCTGCCACAACACACACTGGAAAATTGGACAAGAATCAGGTACAACAATATTTATCCTATAATTTCTTGGCATTCTTATGTTAGAAATATTGTTGAAAAGTGTCTAGAACTAGTCAGTCAGTTTTCTGCCATTCTAGGAAGTGTGTTTGTGCTCTCCAAATTACATTCTTAAGGTGGAGAAGAGTCTTTTAAAATAAACAGTGAATTTTAAGTATTGTTGCAAGTGTTATATTTGTCATATATAATTCCATAATAAGGTACTCCTTGTCTGGAAATGTGAATACACATGAAAATGAACTTGTGTGTAATAGATAAGTGATACTTTTAAAGCATGTTGTAATGTTTTTGGCTTATGAATATTCAGGTGTTATTGTTGCTGAGGTCTTCGCTCTTCTGTCTTGCTCAGGGTCATTTGTTCATTACTGACATTTCAGTACATCTTGACACTTGAAGGTGGGTCTGATACACATCTCAGAAGGTCAGTAGCAAACTACCAATTAATGATGTGCAAGATCCCAGAAGAATGAAGACTTCTACTTCACCATGGCCAAAGCCCAAAATCTCACACAACATGATTGCTGTTGTAAAGTTACTTATGAGCACTACCTCACCAACAGTGGCAGCTTGAATGCTTGGAATAGATCAGGATCACTTGTAAATGGAGGCTGGTCATCTCTCACTTAATTCTAAGTGTTGCTAGTTGTACTTTTTTTGGAATAACTTGCACTTGATTGATTAATTCAATGATTACATGATAACTGAAAGTTTTTCACAGTGTTGAGCAGTGAACAGACTTTAGTCTGATTGGTCATTGTGGCCTGGATCATTCAGCTGTGTCGACATATATCTGTTTTCCCTGCTGAATCATGTTGTTTTAAAGGTGATGTTATCTAACAGAATTATTAAATTGTGTTGAAACTTAATGCTGTATCTTAGCACTCTACAGTACAGTAAAACAAATAGATGTCTTACTACCAGTAGGCGTGCTGTTATATTTCTGTTAGTTACGTGTGGCTAAAATTGTTCAATGTGTGCATGCACATTTTCTATCAAGAACCAACAGCTGGTTTGAGCTGGACAATAGAACCCACTGATGCCTTTTGCTGATGATATTAACCGTCATGTTTCATAATTGCTATCACTTATTATACTGCAGAATATCTGACAGCTTTCAAGCACTGTAGATGCCCGTGTGAAGCTAGATTCAGACCTGGAGGTTCCACCATACATTGTTTAAAATTGTAGTTTGTTGCTTGTTTGTTTTGTCTTTTTTTTTCTGCTTGTTCTACCTTTTCATCAAAGTCAGTGAATTTTGCTCAGGAACACACTGAGTTTTAAATGCAAGTATGTCTTTTGTTCACTTAACCTTCAAACAACTGGTTTGGCATGGAAATTGTAGCATATTATTTATTAAAAATTGAGTATTAATTGAATAAAAAAGATAGAATTATGAAATAAGCAGTATTTGGTGGAAAATAGAATAGAGATTATGCTTCATGTCTTAAAAATGCAGTAAATTGGCTTGCTGCCTAAATACATATAATTCTTTTTTACATTTTTTTTCATATGCAAATGTAGGTTATTTAAAGTTTAAGGATGATGGTGTAGCAAGGAAGTGGTTGTACTTTACTGATAACTTAATGATAACAGTTATTGTTGAACAGCTGATAGCTCTTTACTCCCCTTTCTTAGAAGTTCACTGTAGATGGAGAACCAGAATATTCATTGCCATCCTCAGAAGAAATCGTGCATTGGACCCTATTTTGAACCAGTTCAGTCCAGTTCACATTGGCTCAGCCCATTTTTCTGACCCATTACATTGTGTTGGTTTTTGCAGCTAAGCTACAAGTATAAAATTGTGAAACACAGTTCCAGTCTATTCACAGTTTTGTATTTTTAATTTAACCACAACAGCCAACAAGATGTGTATGCAATACTGTTCTAGTGTATCATGCTTGTAACATGTGTAGGTATATCACTTACCGGGTATTTTGAATGAAGCTGTGAAATGCTATGATGAGTGTGCCTGCTGTAATCTTTTAGCAAGTTTTAAGTTGGAATGCCATCTCCCTGATGGTAGCAAAGTTATATGTTGAAACATGTAGGAGTTATGAAAGACAATTGTGTATGTAAGTGCATTTAGTTGGTTTTATGAAAGAACAATTTAATTATACTGCACAGAATGAATATTTTTAGCCAGAATTTTGTATGCATGTGATCACCATATCATCTCTGTCTCTCTTAAGTACCTCTTTTTTTTTTTTTAACCTGAAGTGCTCTTCATAGTGTTAAGTGAAACAAGATACCCTGGTTACTAAAATAACTTGCTGTAGTCAGAGTTGCTGGAGTTAGATTCCTGGCAAGGTTAAGGAATTTTATGTTTGTCACAATGTTGGGACCAGTTCTTCGATATGCCAGAGTTCCTATCCAGCAGGTATCAAAGGGCCTATTTTTCTGATGTTGAACTGGGTGAAGTGTAAAATTTTCCACTTTCTTTTAGTAGGAAGTAGTAGAATGTATTTTCACTTTGTAACAGTGTTGGGTGACAGTATGGCATTTCTTAATATTGTTTTCATTGTTTTGACAGAAACGGGAACTCAGTGCGAATGAATATGACAGTCCCAGTACTGTGGCACGGCCTGTGATGACACAGAGCTTGTATGACTGTTCAAGTCCAAATCGGGATGGTGTGACAAGCACAAGCTCTATTCAGCCTCCAGCAGAGGAGGTTATTAGACGTACAGATCAAGTCACCAAGCGCATCCAGGAGTTGTGGGCTTCCATGCAAGACCTGGAAGGACGAGACACTTTTGTTCCTTGTGCAGAGAAAATCAGAGCTGCAGTAGCTGAACTCAATGCCATTTTTCCACAGGTGGTATATGTTAATGTAGTGCTTAATTAATTCCACACACCAGGTCACCTTTGTGCCCATAGGTATCACTGTAGCTGCTAATTTTTCTGTTAGTACAATTTGAAATTTTTTGAATTTTAAAATCCTCATCTAAAGTTCTGATTTGTCATTCGGGCTACATTATAAGTGAAGAGAAGTACAGAATATTATTGATGTAACTAGTTATATTATATTATATCAATCGCAGTTGCTCTGCTTGTGCATTGTAGATACAACTTTTATGGTGGGTTACTGCAAGCACCTTTCTCCAGGCACATACTAATAAATTATTAGAAAATCAGAACCTGTTGTGTTTTATCCATATGGTACAGATATGAGGAACAGCTCCTCCCCCCCCCCCCCAAAAAAAACCCCCCGTTTTTTTTTTTTTTCACTTTTTTCTTTATGGAAACAATCACTGCATTATTGAAGTCCTTAAAAATTCTTGTTGATTTTCTAGTAGTCACAACTGTTTCACTCAACAGATGGCAGTACCACATGTGATCCTCAGATGACAGAGACTGATGTTCATTCAAAACAGTGAGGAGTGACTGAGTTACTGGCAGCTGAAGGTGAAAAGCAAACTTGTATTCACAAGTGTTTGCCAAGATGTGTAATGAAGCAGCTGTGGACATGAGTATTGTGCGAGGATGGGGAAGACAGATAAAGGAACCTGAAATAGGAGGTGCACAACTTTGTCACATGCCGCAGAGTGGACACCTTTTCATTGCAATAATGCCTGACATCATCAATGCAGTGTCTCTCACATAAAGCAGACAAATTATGCGCTACCCTACCCATCATTAAAGGCAGTATAATGATAGTTATTGAAGAGCTTACTTCTTGAAGGTCTGCGTATAACTGGGTGCCACAAATTTTGAAATGAATAGTACAAAGAGGCAAGCAAAGCAACCACCATTGATTGCACCAGTATGATGCAGGAGTTGAAAACTTCCTATGAAAAATTGTCTGTAGTGATGAGACCTGGGTCTGCTCTTTTGAATGCAGATCCAAGAATCAATCAATGGCAAAGCACTACAGAGCATCCTGAAGGAAGATGAAATTCAAGAATGTGGCATCATCAGGAAAAATCGTAGCTACAGTTTCTTGGGATGAGAAAGATTTTATTCTTATGCACCTCTTGCTTGGGACAGCAGTGAACTCTTACTGCATTATTGGAACACTAAGAAGTTTGATTGCTTGCCTTTGTCACATTTTATCCTGAAGGTAAATGTTAGAATTGTTGCTTGCCCCTGAACATCTGGCCACACGCACACACACAGTTGTGTGTCCCACTGGGGCCATCACAGAATAAGGGTGGACACTGTTACAATAGCCACCCTACCACCTTCACTTTGTGCTGTCAGATTTTTACCAGTTTGGTTATTAGAAGCACAGTCCACGAGAACATTATTACATGGTGATGATGCATTGCAGGACACTTTGCATCCACATCTTTAGAAAAAGTAGAGGAACTTTTGCTGAGTGGGAATATTTGCTCTTGTTGAAAGATGGACAAGGACTTGACAAGGATGCAGACTAGTGAAAAAATTAACTACCTTTAGCACTGTTGTAGTGAAGTGCTTTGAAATTTTCACTTGTATAACCTGTTAGTGGCATGTGTTCTGACTGATCTACATAAGTAGGTAGCATTCAGAGATATTTTGCAACCTTGGAGTAAGCAAGTTGGCTCAGGTGGTAACTCTTCTGAGTTGTGTTCTGTAGGTGACCAGTTGAAATCTCAGCCGGTTTTTTGCAAGTCCGTCCATGTGAATTTCATGCCTTTAATTAGGCCATGTCCACTTCTACATCCTTTCCAGTTCATTATTCATTAATCATAATGCTGTCTGACATTATACAGCATGAGCTACAGTATTATTATATAAACTGGAAGTATCTTGAATATTTATATTCTGCTGTTCCTTATTTTCAATTACTGAGGATTATAAAAATCTACAGACCAAAAGGCAGAAGAAACCATGGGTACCATTAAAGAGACTCCTAGAATGCAAGACCAGATACGGTCATCAAATGGCCCAACTCCATGTTAGCTAGATGATGACGATGTTCCTTATTTTCAATTTCTGTTCTGGCTGCTATGTTGGAAAATAAAAATCAGTAGCATGTTCAGCAGTTTTGGGTATAGAAAACGGGTGGAAGCATTTATCTGATGCTCATTGCTGCCACATATGTAAAAAATGTGATTTGTAGGAAGCAATAAGAGTCATTGCTGGCTTGTGACTGTAAGTAACCAGGTGTGTACAATGGTAGGAGTACTGTTCACTGAATGGAATAGGTTACACCACTTGATGCCAAGTGCCAGATCAGTACTAATTTAGGGTTCCAAGAGATCAGTTTTATTTGTCAGAGCTCTAATCTACCTCTGTCTTGTCTGTTTCTCATGGTACAATATTCATCTTCAACATTGTTGGCATTAATTATTGGCCAGTATTCATGAAGTGTATGTGTATGAATCTCATTCCAGTAGATGCATCATGAGCTGCTATGGTTACTAGATTTTATTTACTTGTTGGAGGCTTTTGTCAAATAAAAACATGTGGTATAACTTTTTGCTGATCCTGTTCTTTTGCATGTAATGACTGACAGGACAGTAGAGTAGAGGAATTAATGAGGTTGACTTGTCACATAAAGCTCCAAAATCTGTCACTTCCCTGTAGTTAAAACTTTTCTGTGGCTCAAAACAGCAATATTTTCAGTTAAATAGTGTTTGTGGTTCGTAAACTGTTAATATCTTTAATACTATACTTTCATAAGCTTAGCAGGTAAATTACTGTGCTATACCTATGAACATACCATTTTCAATTATGTTCTCTAGTTCTTGTAACTAAAACTTTCAGGCATGGTCTTGGACCCTACCATCTTGCCATATTGGGAAAGATGATAGTTGGATTTCTGTTTTAGATTTAAGCCCCCCCCCAAAAAAAATAAAAACATAGTTTTTGTTTTGCACCAGTTGTAGGGTCACAACAATGAGGAATGAAAGCAAAAGACTGACATAATATCTTGATGTATGTTATAGCTTCAAAATGTTCTGATACAGAAGTGACTTGTGATATGGTGTTGGATAGACTGGATCCTGCTTGTGAATTTTGGAACATGCATGCCTCTCAGTGCATACTGAGAGGAATTGTATGAGTGATGCAGACTACTGGGTGTGATGCTTCTCCAAAAATATTTGAGAGTGAAATGGATCAAATTGAATAAAAGACTAACATAAAATCTTGTCAGTGCTTGGGATATTATCCATTGCAATGCTGCAGATGCTTAAAATAGTCATGATTAGTCTTCTGGTCCACTGTGTTGCTGTGGATGGCATGCGGCAATACTTAGCAAGGGCAGTGTGTAGAAGGTTATGTGCTTGATCATCATCAGATGGTGGAGACAGCTGCAGAGAGAAAGTAATAATTTTCATTGGCAGTTGTCACATCATCATCATCATTATGGAGCTGAAAATGCATCATATCTGCCAACAGAATGTACCAAGAATGCTGATACAGCAACACTTATGACTGAAAGTCAGAGATGAATCCTTGCATAAGTGTAATAACTCATACTTTTCAAGAGAGATTTTGGAGGTGATGAAACATGGTCTTTTTAGAGTCTTTGAAATAAAGACTGAACTCCACGTCAAAATTACAAAGAACTGCAAAGCTTTGATAGGGCGGCCTAAAGAGGAAAGCAGCTATGGAAATGTTCACCCTCTTTCTAATCAACACTTCTCTCCTGCCCACTTCATCTTACTACTAGTTCTGCTTTCAGTAATTACCATTACTGATTTGTTTTTTTGTTATTTGCTTTATAAGTGGGATGTAAAGTTCATTCATTGGGTGCTACAGTCAACTGAAACAAATGAAGGATGTGCTTCCACATTTACTGGAGGAAACTTAAATGTGCTTCTGCATTACAGTGCCATGGCACATTGATCTGTAACTAACTCTAATGCTTCCCTACCCACTGGTCTGTCTTGACTGAATTTTTTACCTCTTTCTGCAGAAGAAGAGATGGCTGAAGAGCTTTACATTAGGGCTGCAGTGGAGGTTGAAGTGGCTTTGAAGATTGTGTTGTTGCCATTCATGCATTGTAGCTTCTAGAAGTGTTTTAGTGACTTTGCATTCTGGCAGAAGATTTTAGCTGGTGCAGGACAGTGCTGTGAAGGCAACTGTGTACGAGGACTTGCTCCCACTGCAAAATTTCAGATACAGGTTCCTGTTCCAGAACATATTTAAGCCACCGTATGCATTGTATTCACAAACATGTGGGAAGGGAATGCATTTAACAAATCTGCAGTAGAACTACCAAGTGTCAATTGTAATACATTCTCCATCATGATGCTTGTCACTGCAAAGACTGTGTTGAGTTTGTACCTGTACTAATACTCACATATGTATATGATTTTATTTCTAGAACCCATGGGACGAGACTATTCGTAGTGCTTTATGTCAAATGAACAGCCATACACTGCGCTTGCAGTCGGAGTGTGCTGGTTTGCAGAGATGTGCAGGAGACTCAGCGCAGTTTTCTAGGCAAGCCTACTTCCTGCAGCAGGTCCGTTCATGTGCTTATGACATTGCAAAGGCAACAAAGCAACTTGTAACAAAATTTCAATACTAGGGAAATCAGTATTCAGATTTTAACTGCTTGTACCTTTAACCCATCTGCTTATCCTGCCGTTGTTACAACAGTTTACCCCTACTAGCATTGCTTTGTTCATTGTCACTCAGAATGAAGCTGCTATGAGCTCAAGTTTTGTTTTATCCATTACAGCAGTGGTTTCCCATCCTTTTCTGATTTATGGACTGTTAAAACATTAGTGATGTTTTCTGGGGCAGATAGTTATATATGTTTCGCATTGTACAGTACAAGTAATTGTCACAAATCTTAATGCTGCTAACACATCCGAATGTCATTAAGTGATACGAGAAGGAGATGAAATTAAATAGTAAAGTTTATTACAAACTGTATACGCTGTATCACAAATAATGAACATATATTTTGTCTATTAAAACAGTGATATATGGTTAAACTAAGTGTGCACCTGGTGAGAGGAAGGTTTCACACCAGTGCATAACACCAAAGAAAGGCAGTGATAGAGAAGGGGGGCAGTAGTAATTTATGTTGTTTGCATACACAGTTTTGTCATGTACAGTTGAATACGAATTTGTTTGTGCAAAAGTTGTGTTTTCCAATTATTCATACATGCCTGTCTATTATGTAAGTTCTGGTAGATATAAACTAGGCTTCATCTCTTTTTGATGCCTCGTTTTGGAGGAATGAGGGCCTGCAGAAGATAATGGTTGAACACTGCTCTTGTCTTCAGTGCTTCACTCTCTCATTACTGTTGGTAAGGTGGGGAGGTTCCAGTGGTCATGGTGTTCTTAACAACATGACATTTTGCAGACATCACAGTCTGCATTGTCATATGTCAGTGTTCTCCATAAGAGACCTAACTGTGATGAAATCTGCTTTGGTGTCCAAGTTGAACTGTTACATTTCATGTTCCGAAACCTGCACTAACCCTTTTACTGTTGGCTGTTGCTTGTTAATGGGTGACAGTTGTTCATGTTCATCAGATAAAACATTTGTCAAAGTTGTCCACATCATATTTCTGTTTCCTTTATGACCATATTTTATCAGGGCTCTGAAGTACTGGCTTGTCATCTCACAGTGTTGCCAACTCCCGCATTGTGTGGCACACAGTGCTGAATAATACACCACATACCTGGACCATCCTTTTTTTTTTGCACAAATTTTTGTCTGGTTTCCAGCTCTGTTTCTGTCTTGCATTATGTATAATTTCACAACCATAACTGAGGATGACTGTATGTCTTCCCACTTTTGACAGACCAGGCCATAAGTCATAGCATTTCACACTACACATGATGAGATGTTTGCAATGGACCAGTGATACAAACGGAACACCATACAAGTACTGGGATGCAATCAGACTTAACTGCAAGTAGTGTCTGCAACTTTCATGCTATGCAGTGTTCTTACACAGCATCCCAGGCCAGTGTCAGTACTCGAGCTCAGTACAGGAGCAAGAGAGGTTTAGAATATCCAGATATTACAGGTGCCAGGGAGATCAGTACAGCCAGGAGGAGGAGTTTCAATATTTGATGGTAACATTTGACCATTACAGATTATTTCTCAGAGTAAATGTCAGTTGTGTTTAAAAAAAAAAAAAAGTAATGTGAATTGTGAAGTTTTATGAGTACACCAAACGAAGTAAGTTGGATTCCTTGTGCTTTTAATTATTCGTGCACATCTCTCTGCTCCAATCGTTTTCCCATATAGTTGGTATTCTGCTACAGTAACGATGTGTTGTATTATTCTACAACTGAATGACCCACGTGTATCTGCCAATGACATGTAAATGTGAACATTCCAGTGTACTAGAACATTGTGCATCCAGTTATGTAGTTTATCAGACTGACTCTGATCTTGTAGTGCTTGCATCTTATATTTTTTCAAGGATCCAAACAGTTGGTAGTCTGAATTGGCCAAGCCCAGACTCATAGGGGACAGGAAGGAGCGTACAAAATCACCTTCTTGACCGCCTGTATGTAGGAAGCTGTGTCAAGGTACAGGCTGATAGTGACCCCTTTGGAGAGGAAATCAGAATGCAACCCTTATTTGCTTCTGGGTGCTGTTCAGGCTGCTGTCCTGGAGATGTGGTGTGATGCTGTACCATACTGTCTGATTGATGTGGTGTGGGCCATAATTTTTGGTCATCTATCATTACCAGTTACACTGTAGATGTGTGCTTAACATTGTGGTACTGAAGCTGCTCTGTTGACACATCCACTTATGTATATTTATGTATATCCATCAGGAAGCAGGCAGCAAACTTTCCTGTATCTCAGTGTTGCTGTCACCATGGTGTCTAATGCAAAGTTATGCTGCATTTTCCCCAAGTGTCACCCTTTATTTCTCTTTCATGAGCACATCAGCCCTGCTGTTTGGTTTCACATGCACTGGTTCTTGGATGATCACAGCATAACTGATTGTTGATGTTCATATTTCACCCACATTCTCACACCGTTGGTGTCCATATAGGCATCCCTGTGCACATATTGACGTTACCAGTAGATTTTGGCACCGGAATGTTTCTTTCATAGTTAATTCTGTTTGTGCATATTAATGAAATTGTGTGGCATTGACAGTTCTGTTATGACATTGGGTTGTGTTGGCACTAATGTTGTGCAGCATTGGAATTGGAAAGAACTGGTTATGTGCCCCATCTTCTGTGGTATTCATTGTGAGTGCATGTAATCTGACTGCACTCATGACTTTCAATAAAGCTGACATTTTTAGTTGCTGAATGGAAATAAATTAAAAAGAGGAAAATGTTGCTGAATGTAAGGTTCTGTTTCCAGCCTCTGTGAAATATGTATAATGTAACTTATCTAAACTAACAGTCTGTTGTACAACCCAAAGGTTTTGCGGTGCTCATACCATAGGCTGTCATCATACACAGTCCTGAACCACTTTTTTCCTCCTCTTCCCAAAACTTATTTGCCTAAGATCCATCTTCATGTTATATCCCATCACCTTAGTCTTCCAAGTGACCACTGTGTGTAAATATGGCACAATGTGAACTAGATTTAGAGGACCAACATAAATTAACTCTTTCATGGCAACTCTCTACATATCACTGATTGGGAAACCCTGTTTTGTAGTTCTGTGTAGTGCGAAGTTATACAGACCTTTGTCTTGAAGTAGCAGCATACTGTCATAAAACAGTATTGTTCAGCTTGCAAAATTACAGTGGTTTTTCACATTCATTATTTACGCAGAAATATGATATGCACGTGGGTTAAAGGAGGCACAATACTTGCCATCTTGTTGTAAATGAGTTTGTTAAAAACATCACCACATGAAAGAAAAGGATGATGACAAGTAACTGATGTTTTTTGTACTCTGTGTTAGTGCACTGAATAACTGTATGTACAAGACTGAAATTTTTGTGAATATAGTATGAAGGGTATTTTACAAGAGGCTTCCAAGTCAGTATTGTTCTTGTCTGACTCCTCATTTCTTTGTTACTTGATGAAAAAGTAATGTATAATCGTATGAAATGATAACCTCAGTTAACTCTATAATGTAAAATCTTTCTCAAGAAGTTTGTATTACTCATTGTAATGAGAAATTGTTCAGTTTTATAGAATTGAAAGTTTAATTAATGTGTTCAAAAGAATCCAACATTGCACCCTATCCTCAACTATTTTAATCAAGCCTACACAGTAAGACCTCATTTCTGTAAAATCCACCTTAATATTAATATTATCTTCCCATTTATGCATAAGTGTGAGAATAGTCTTTCCTTGATTTCTGAGGTTTGCAGTTTTTGCATTGATGACTATGGAAACTCTCTTATAAGACGTGATGCCCCACAGTCTGGTACAAGTGTACCAACATTTTATTTACCCCACTGATGAAGACAGAAAATGTCTCTGCATTGTCAGTACACATCTATTCCCTCCATAGTTTCACATCCTATGTGAATCATTTAGATAATTTTTCTGTTTGTAATTTCCCGTATAAGTATGACTTGCCCTGTGCGTCTTTTTTTTTATTTGATTACCCTAATGTATTTGATGAAGAGTACAAATTATTAAGTTTGTCACTGTGTAATTTTCTCCATCTACTGTTACTTCTTCTTCCATAGGTGATGTTCTCATTAACACTTTGTTCTGATACATTCTCATTCTTTGTTTCTTCCTTGGAGTGATGTATTGGCAGCTCATGTATTCAATGTTCTGTGGAGCTTGGAGCTGAAACAGACTTATATTAACTCTCGTTATCGTACCTGATTTACCATTACATATATTGAGTAATGTAAATATAATTTCTAGCTGTATTTTTTATCCCATGAGTTAATGTTTCAGTTTCATTTAATGATAACTTTACTTTTAATCTAGTTTGAATACATGTTACAAAAAATTATTAAATTTAATGTTATCCTCATTTACAGCAAGCTCTCTGTGTTGAGCTTAATTGTTGTCTGATTCAATTGAATTCTGGCAGTGGAATCTTAATGTATGTTTTTATTCTTCTGAAGGAATTGATGCAGTGTTCTGATTTAGTGGTTGACTCAGAAGTTGTCAGAGTAATGTCTACTGACTTTGGTTTCTCTCTCATAGTGTTCTGTAGATGGTGGTCATCTAAAATGTTACCAAATTCATCGGCTCTGATAACAACTGCAAGAATTTGCCACAGTGTTAGGGACTTGAATTTTATCATATGCTTTTAGCAATATGCTAGGTGTTAGAATTGAATATGCTTTATTATTGTGCCCGTTTAATGTTCATTATTAGCTACCAACTCATTGTGACACCAAACATAGGCATGGTAACAGTCTGTCAGTTCTGCCAAAACTTCCACAGAAACTAAAAATCTTAATTTTATATCATTGTGAGTATGGACTCCATATTATTTATGGTTCCTTGTCTGCTTCAGTAGACGTTTCAAGTCCATTATGCTCATCACCATCCATGTGATACTGCCATCATATATAAAACACATCTCTTTTCACTTGCATTAAACCAAATCTTTTTATCGAACCTGAAATTGAGAATGACCTGTTTTGCATTTTACTTTACAACATTCTTTGTTTTTCATGCTTGGAGTAAGCATAAACAAGGGTGTTTTGCTGAAGGCTTAAGAAATATTGAATCTAAATGATGTTCCTTCATGGAATGAGTAGCATTTGGTGCAGTGTCCTTTCAGATGTGACAACTCTTTATGGTAGATAGGCCAGTCAAGATTGGGGATCGCGGTGGCACAGTGGTTAAGGTGCTGCACTACAAATTGGAAGGTCGCTGGTTCGATCCCAGCTGGTGTCATTGGATTTTTCACTGACATAAAATCCTTCCGATTGCACTATGACCCTGGGGTTGACTCAGCCTCTAACATAAATGAGTACCAGGAGCATTTCCTGGTAGTAAAGGCGGCCAGTGTGTACGGCTGACAACCTACCACCATCCTGTGCCATTGTCATGAAATCTGGAAACCTTAACTTCCTGGAACGCTCTGGGCCTGTAACAGGACTGCTTTACCTTTACCTTAGGCCAGCCAAGATTAAGCTTTTGGAGAACATTTTGCATGAGCATAACTTCTCATTATATGAAGCTGTAACTTCATGTCACATAAACTGTGCTAAGAAGAGTCTGTTATTAACATCCTTCTGGCCTATAGTCACCATTATACTAGTTCTGTACTGTCAGCCATACCAGTACCAAGTGTACATCTCTGAAAATGAAGTGGGAGTTTGCACCAGCAACCCTAATTATGCACCACCATTCGAGATAGTCCTTCAGAAGTTACACTTGTAGCAACAAAAAAGAGGAAGTTGACTTCGCATATGCTTGGTGTAATTTTGTCGCTAATTCAGATAACATCCAAATTATGTAAGCACTCACCCCAATCTCTGTGCAAGGTGTATTGCCAGTTCAAGCATTTTGTTTACATGTTCAATGGTTATTAAATCCACATGGTAAGGATGGTGTATGAAGTCTATGGAAGGAGGTTGTTATTGTGCCTGTTTGTAAGAAGGACATAAAAATGACTAGCAGTGATCGCAGTTTATGACTGCTATCAACTATTATGTAGTGAAGCTAACTTTGCGGCCAGTGTGGGGAAGGCTGGTTATAGTTGCAGACTGGTATAGTGGGAGGGCACATTGTGGGTACCACTCATTCACCACAAACCCCACACACCTAGGAATTCAGAGGGATAAAGAAGGGAAAGAACAGTGTGTCACATTTATTCCATGTTCACAGGTTTTGCAAATTCTGCATACACCATTTTATCCAACTTTCTTCTATCAAGTTTAAGCCCATATGTGGATGAAATTATTGGGGATCATCATCTTTATTGAATTTTATATAATGCATTAACCACTGTTCATGTGGTGTGCTTTTATCAGATATTTGAGGAAATATGTGAATATAGGCAGACAGTACATCAGCTCTTGTAGACTTCAGGGAAGCCTGAGGACAGTTAACTTTACCCAGCACTCTGAAACTTGCTAGGCTAATTAAAATGTCTTTACATTAAACCTATTGTGAAATCTATATAAATGTTTGCTTGATTTGCTTACCATTCAGGTGGTCTGAAACAAGGAAATGTGTTACTTGCATGCTTATCAACCATGTTTTAGAATATGCTATTGGGAAAGTCCATGGAATCCATGAACCAATGAAATTGATTGGCACATAACGGCTTCTGGTTTATTCTGCTGTTGGTAATTTATTGGGCACAATCATAAATAGTAGAAATAAAGTCACAGAAACTTTATAAGGCACTAATAGAGGGGACTGGTCCAGAAGGAAATGTAGATAAAACTAAGTATATGTTCATGTTTTGTGACCAGATTTCAGGACAAAGTAGTAACATAAAGATAGTGAATGAACTCTTTGAATATATTCAAGTATTGGGAATAGCCTGAACAGATTAAAATTACTTTCATAAAGAGGTAAAGAGCAGATTAAATTGTGGGGAATTCTGGTTACCATTCCATTCAAAATATTTTATCTTCCTGTTTGGCTGGGTGTGAAAGTTCATGTTTTATGTTAAAGGAAGCACATAGATTTATGGTGTTTGAGAAGAGGGTGCTGCAGAGAATATTTGGATCTGGAAGGGTGGAAGTAACATGAGTCCGGAGAAAAATGTACATTGCGGACCTTTCTAAACACTACTTGTTGAAGGGTACTATGACAATGATCAAATCAAGGAAGATGGGATTGACAGAGATGTAGTACATGTGAGACATTGGAAATGCATCACCTGGAAGACCTAGGGATGTGTACAAGGATAATATTAAAATAGTTCTTGAATGGTTCTTGAAGAAATGGGCTGGAGTGATGCAAACTGGATTCATTCGGCTCAGATAGGGACCAGCTGTACACTGTTGTAAACATGGCATTGCAATGTCAGTTGCTATAAAATATGGGGAATTTATTGAATAGGTTTTGAAGGACTCTGCTATGTGGAATTAGTTGGTACTGTATTTTGTTTGTAGCAAAAAATTTGTGTGTTAGATCCTTAGTCTAGAGGACCAATATCTCAGGCTTCCATATTTATACCATCATTGATAAACTGCTGGTATCCTGTTAGAAGTGCCTCTTGTGTGTTTTGACTGTTTCAGTTTATACTAATGTAACTTTTTTAGGCTGCAGCCAGGATACCATAGTCAATATAATGACTAGGTTGTGGGCTGGATGACAAAGGAATTGTGGTTTGATATCCGGGAGGGGCAAGAGATGTTTCCCTACTCCAAAGTGTCCGGGCAGTCTATAGGGCTAACCCAGCTACCCTCTCTCCTTCCCACCCTCTTTTGCAGTGGACAGTGGGAACTCTTTACCAGGATATGAAGTTGATCACTTCCCCATATACCTTCATGGTGTGCAATTTTGTGTTCACTTTATTTAACTTTTGTAAGGCTACTTGTTTATTCAGAGTAAATTTATAAAAGTATATTTCTGAAGTTAATAATCCTCTAATGTTTTCCCTTATTTATGCTGATTTTATGAATCCCCAGCTCAGTATAATGTTAAATATCCTTTAGCATGGTTTTCCTCAGTGCAGTGTTCATATCACTTTCCCCCAAGAGAGAGATTAAATGTGAATTCTGGTGTGTTTAATGAATTCCTGTTTTTTAATTTTATTGTTATGTTCTCCAGAGTTTAATTGGATTACATGAAACAAATTGCGCTTTCTTCCTTGGTGGCTGTAGAAAGTTACATACAGGATTCACATATTCCAAAAGGAGTTCCAGTTTGTGCTTCCTATAAGGGTAAAAATAGAGCTTATTTTTTAAAGAATGGTAGAATGAAATGAGGTTTTACAGCTGTGACAATAAGGATTTCTGCCTTCTGGGATATGATGCTATGCAGGTGATGAATGGGGGTAGGCATCTTGTAAAGGACAGAGAAAAAAATAGAGTCTTATTCTTTGTTGAAAAGAATTTGCATCTGCAGATGTTTCACAAGTAGCCTACCCATACAAGTTTACTATGTGAGATTTAGAGTCTTCACATTTTATGACTATAAAGGTTACTGGCTTCTAGGATGTGACCTTGTGTAGTTCAGTAAGTGGGTACCCACCCCACATGGCATTGCATCCAAGAAGATCAATTCTTCATGTAGGATGAAGATGTTTTATTATGGTACTTTGCAACAGCATATCCTGTGGAGAGTACTTTATTTCAGTCAAACTTCTTAATATCTACAGGGAAGTTCCTAATGAGTAATAAGGTTTTGTAAACAGATTGTAATTAAAATGTAGTGGGAATTGTTATTTTGTTATATCATAATAAAAGACCAGTGCTTCTGTTTTGGGGCTGGTTCTGGCAAGTCATGCATGTAAGACTGTCATGTTAAAGTTCTATATATACTCTATATAAAATTGAAGTAAGTTTTTTACATAACATACATGCATTGTGTTCTGACAAAGCTGCTGTCATCATCAGGGATTCTCCTCTAGCACTGTGTTTACACCTGTTGTACTTTGTACTGTTTATGCATATAAATATATTGTAGTCAGTAAACTTGCATTGTAGATCATTTTGCCAATTCCTGAAAGCATTTTAAATGTTGTGTATATGCGTCTTTAATGTTGCCCTTGCTATGTTAGACTGTATGTTGCTGCATTCCCATGCTTAACTTGCTGTGCACTCCTGCAGTACATGAACAATACACATGACAAAGTATGTGAGTTCCTGATGATGGCAGTTTTAGTCTAAATGCATCACACATGAGTTTTATATAAATATAATTCTAGTGTTGGGGTACTTGGTGCAATTAAAATTAGAGCATAAAATTGAATAAATCTGACATTCAAACAGTAACATTAATTATGAATTGTTGCCTGCTCAAATAATTGAATTACAATATTTTGCTTTGTGTTTGTGAGTTCAGTAATAGAATAGACTTAAACATGTGGAAGATTATCTGTCAGTCTTTTGATGCCATGCATTGTGCCAAGCATCATCCATTCGTTATAATTTACTATTTAAGTGCAGTTCTAATACTAAAGTGTTCTTTATATTCAACCTGTTATATTTTTAGAGATTAGTGTATTTTATTGGCTCTTAATAATAAACGTTTTGGTAGTTTGTTACCTATATGAAAAATACTGTTATTGTTCACCGTATGTGTATGTACCCATATTTTTCAGTTTCTGGGTTTAATTTGAAAGAAAAGAGTGTAAGACAACTATGGCTTCAACAATGTTATTGTCAATTTCTGTTAACAGTTGTTATTTCTGATTAATGCTGTTATTAAATGTAGTTGAGTTACTGTGTTGCTGCAGTTATACTTACTATAGGTGCCTGTGTTATTTTGACGTTTCAGTGCAAGATCATTTTCCTAATACAGATAGATTCAAGTTAAATCCATTGTCAGGAGACTTAAGGAAATTAATGACTGTTTTCAAATTGTAGATAAAATGATATCTTATTTGATAAGCTAGGCTTTCACCTACTGTCTTATACATTCTGTTTACCATGTGTACCATATTTAGAGGGCTATGAAATTCAGACCATAACAGACATACAGAACTTTTCCAAGTGTTACAAGTGAAAAATCTGTTTTCTCATGTGAATGCAATATGCCCATCTGCACTGAAAGGTTGAACCTCGAACAGTTCAATTTATACCCGAAGTGACAGGAGTGGAAGCTTGGGTTCACTCCACATTTTTACCAGATTTACATTGGCAAGGGTACATTGTACAAACTAAAGCAGCATGAACCAGCAGTGAACAGAATAACAGCATATTTCTGTATGTGTGATCTTACATTCTTCCAGCTGCTTTCTTAGTTTCTTTTCACTCCCAGCTAAGAAAAGCATAATAAACACAATGAAGTTGACAATATGGGATTATTAGTGTTGGTATTTGCAGTCCCATGCCTGGTAACATTCATTTTTTTACCTCAAACTTCATTTGCTGTGCCCACAGCTCTGGTAATATAAATGGAGTATGTCTCAAATATGAACTGCAGTTTGAAATAGTTTCCTATAAAATGAGATGAATTCTAAGGAAGTATATTTTACTGCCACTGTGTATATCAGTACCACATTCTATGTTCATGCAGTTCATGTGTTAGAGTGTGCAGTATGTGCTGCAAGATGGATGTGTATGTTATAGTTTTATATTATATTTACCCAAATCTGAGTTTGTTTATTCACTGTCTTAAAAATCAGGGTTCAGTACGTCTACTGAAAAAGTACCTTGTGGGCCTTGAGGTTCTTACAGCAATGGTGAAGAAGATTCATCTTCTGGGATGTGATACTGTTTCAATTGGGAAATAGTTACTGTTGTTTTGAAGCAGCTTTCTGTCTCCATCTTTCCTTCCAGTAACTTGAAGAAGACATCTTCAGCTGTGAAGGTGCAACCTTGTTGGACATCTTACACCTGAAGATAACAGGTAGCATTCTTCTTCAGAACATTGGCAACTCTCTACCAGTTGACACAGTGTCACTGTCCAGAATGCTTGAGTATTACAGAAAGTAGCCTGTTTGGATAAATCATTGTTCTCATTATTACTTCCACTTCGAATGATATGTGGTAGTGAAGTTATATTGCAGGACACAGCAATAAATAGTAGTCTGTCTGACACTAAGGATTTAGTTGTGTGAATTATGTCGCCTAAATTACTGTTTGAAAGTGTAGTCAAATTATTCACATTATTTAATTAAAATTTTCTGTTCAGGAAAATCAGCCATATTTTCAGAAGAAAGGAAAAAAGCTTGTATTCATTTGCAGCAATGAATATAGAGTAATTAGAAATGTGGAAATTCTGTATGTCTTACAGTCATGTATGTGTTACCTATTCATTGCAGAAGTTTATAGACTGGGCCGTAAATATCGAACAAGACCAAGATGAGAAGCAGCAAGTGTTTGAAATAAAATATTTTGCATGGTTGTACCATCTCATATATTTATGAACTATAGTCCATAGGAAACCAACCTGTAAGTATTATAGTTGTCAAATCATGTAAACTTACTCACTACCTCACTGACTTAACCAATTATCTGGCAGGCAAGGGAAATGGAAAGAGATTGTAGGTTTTATGATAAAAACATAGTATTGAATCATGCCCAGCTCTTTCAAAATACAGTATTGCTGAAGTAAATGTACAATATTGTAATGTTTGTTGCAAAATATAAATTCTTTAGAGTTTTTCTGTGTAATTCTATATACTGTGAGGGTGTTTTAGAAAATGTGAGTGTATTTTAGAAAATAAATGCCTTTTGATGTACTTGGGTGTACTTTAGAAATTAAATGCCCCAATTTGTTTCTTGTTTAAAGTTACTATTGATGAAAACCATTGTAGTTGAATTGTGTGAATTGAGGCTTCAGGTGCAAATTAGATAAGATCTGCTTTCCTCTGGGTTATTATGCACATATAGTGGTAATTCTTGATCTTTGAAGATGGGACCAAAAGGTTGGCCCAAAACGATGGTAAGGAATTACCAACATATGCTGTGTAATGACCCAGAAGAGTGTAAATCTTGTAGATAAATCACATTGTCAAGAGATGGCAGATGAATTTACTACTTTGATATTCCCAAATACCAAACGTACTGAGAGTGGTAGTTGGACATTAAGTCTTATTTGTAGCGTGGAAGTGGTTGAGTGTCTTGTTTTGGGAAATGGCAGTATACTTGATTCAGATTTGGGTAAATATAGTATTTTAACAACTTTTCATAAGTGATAAACAGCTTAAAATTACAGAATTTAGATTATCATTAATAGTGAAATGTTTACAATGTGCCAAAAGTAATTTTTCTATACATGTTTTCTCCCACTTCACTCTGATGGAACTACCTGTGGTAACCTGTATAATTCTCCATAATTGTGTTTTATACATAAGAGTAAGTGCAACATATTCCACAAAATATCAGTAGTGTAACAAGCCTATTGTTATATGTGAACCACATATGTATGTTGAAATATTTTAGATAATGGTAATATTCCCCTTTTGAAGTTGTTATAGTATTTGTTGAAGCAGCAGCACTCTGTAATGCTGCCTCTGTTATGTATTTATTACATGCAGTATTTTCATTACTTTAGCAATTTTTTTACTATATCCAAACCTTTCCATTACCTACTGCAAAGTACTAGTTCCCATATTTCTCCTGTATCATGTTAAATAGAAATTGTACCATAATAGTTAGCCATTTTACAATGAATCTGCATTTTTATTCATCTAGTCTGTTATTCCTTGTGGGCCTCATGTGGATTAATGTCTGCACTATTCTACCTCACCAGACTCTTCATTTTCATGGTACATACCTATATGATAGAATTTATTTCCTAATTCATGTTTGAAGAAGTTTAACATATGTAGCATTATTAGATAGTTTATTCACAAAGAACTGTGGTTATTGAAGAATGATATAATGAACTCTAGTTTTTATCTCAAATTGTCTTGAAAATGGTGTGTGTATGTGTATACACATTCATGTCATTTTTGAGACAACCTCAGATAAAAATGTATATGTATATGTATACACACATGTATATGTATATAAGATAGCCAAGTGTCCAGTGTCTGTCCATCACACCCTCTTCCTCCAAGTTGTGCATTATATAAAAAATGGTAAATGCTATGTTCATCCTGGAGAGTAAACACTGCAAAAATGCTGGTTTCCTTATTCTGAAAATTAAGCAAATGGGTACCCAAAAAATGAAACTCAACATGAGCATCTGCTCAGGGGAAATCTGCACTAGTGCTCTTCCTAAGATAGAATGACTACTCCCTGTTTTCTATGCAATACAAACTCATCAGTTGATAACCAATATAGGTGGAAGGTGGTTTTTGTGTGGTAGCACTCCATGTCCAAGGAACCCAACAAGCACTTTTCTTACAATATGGGAAAACTCCCTGTCTTTCCTTGTGGCAGGAACCCATCTCTTCAGGAAAACCCAAACTAGTATATTTCCTAGAATATACAGAAAACACTTTCCTGTGCAGCACAAACTCTTCTGTGGGAGAAAATCCAGAGAGAATGTGCTCTTTGTGTGGTAGAAACACATTGCTATGGAAAATGCCAACTGGTGCTGTTACTGGATTAAGGGGATATGTCACTTGCTGTACAGTTTTAACTTGTCACGGAAGGGAACACAGGTGGGCGTTTGTTCTCTGTGCAGTAGGTACCCTCAATAGGTGTTAGGGGGACCTGTTGTTTTCTGTGCAATACAAACTCATTGCTCAGGGAAGCACAAACTAGTGCTCTTCCTAGGATATAGGGAAACTGCACTATTTTATGTATGGTATGAACTTTCCTGTTCTCAGAGAAAACCATTATGTTACATATTTCTGTGATGGAGGAATCTTCATGCACTGACAAACCAAGCAAGGGCTGCTGCAAGAATGCAGTGCACACAACACGGAACATACGTAAAAGTTCCCCTTTGTGATTCTAGCCCAGGATAAGTATTCATTTCTGCTCTATTTTGGAAATCAGGCACAAGTTGCACTGTTCCTAGGAAACCCAATGCAAATCACACATAACTGTAGTGCCATTTTTGCATATGATACAAAAAATACAGCCATATGTCCAGTTCTTGAAGACACAGTTGTGAAGAATATGATGGAGAGCTTTACGTTGTATTATTAAATTATAATTTAGTTTGAGTAGCTATCAGAAGTACAAGAACATATAATTCTTCATATGTGGTGTACAAGAATTGTGTATGTTATGCCACATACACCACTGAAAAGGTATTGCACTGGAAGTGCACAAGTAAATCGCACTGCAAGTGAATGTGTGACAGTGAGAAAATGATACTTTTCCAAAGCCAAGAACAATGTGTGAATACAGGCTGAGGCTGACCAGAAAACTTGGAGTGGTGAAAACACAAACTATCCTGTGAAACTTCTGTGCACAAGTCTGCACGTTTTGTATTACTGCAGGAATACTTCCTATGAGGGTGGTACAGCTGGTATAGTGATTGGCAACGGGTTGGTTTGATTCCCTGTGCTGGCAAGAGGTTTTTCTCTGCTCCAAACCGTTCAGACTGGCTATGAGTCCCACACAGCCTGCTATTCAGTGGGTACTGGGTGCTTCTTCCTGCACCTGCCTGTAGAGCCCCCATTAAGAATGAGTGATGCTATACCTCTGCTTTGCCATATGTGTTCATGACACGCACGGGGACTACTTCAACTTCCTGTCTATGAGGATTGTTATGGATAGGTGAAATACTAACATGGCCATACTTGAACCTGTAATTTCAGAAGTATCATGGATGTGTCTTTCCAGCTTGGCTATTGGACAGCTTCTCTTATAGCTATCAATTTTTAAGCCTAGGTACCCCAATCTAGGATCAGAAATCTCATATGTCTACATTTTTTTTGGCACTGTACTCACAAAATTTAGTTCCTGTATGAATCTGCATAATAAACCCACTAGTTTTCCAGCTTTTAGGTCATGAAAAGCACCTATTAGCCTTATCATGTTTCTCCATCTTTCTGTATATATAAACTCAGCTACCACTGAATGCAGATTCATGAAATTTTTTATTGAGGAATTTATTTAAAATGTGTCTAGAAAATAAACATTTAGTTAAAACTGGACAAATATCAGACACTTTACATGAAGACCTAAGAATGTTTTATATTTTGACAGAGGCATTTGTAACTCGGCAATACAAAATGGGAACTTGTGGCATTTCTGTTGCAATACTTAATATTCCTCTTGTTTCACTGCATAAGGTCTTCAAGAACAGTGACTCAGGTGATACACGCATTGAAGAGAGCAACATTGTGAATGTGCCACTGTGTTACATTAGACATACATTGCACATCTTGTTCAATTACATTTACCTCCTGATATTATTGAAAAACAGATACCTTCAGCAGGAAGTATGTACTACCTGCAGAAACTAGTAGTAGACATCTATACCTTAGAATTGTGTCAGGTAAATGAAGTGATATAAGAAACAACACTCTTAATTTAATTGAAAACACTTGAAAATATCCACTGGTTCTAGATGATACAGAAGAAAAGCATTATAATTGAAATATATACAGTGAAGTTGGGAAATGTCACAGAGAATCTGCATGCAACATAAACTGAACTAACAGTGCCTTCATGTGTAAGGAAAGGTGTAAAATCTATTTAAAGATTTTAGGCATGTATCAAATTTTCTATTAGTATAAGAAAGTGTTGATCTTTTGGAATATTTAAGTACTCTCAGATACATTGTGATACAGATTGTTCAATACAGATGAGAACTTGGAAAATTCTATTGTTCAATTGATATGAATCTTTAATAATGTTATATTGTATCAATTATTTCTAGGAACTTAAGTCTATATTCATATTTTAATATTGTACATGTTTATTAAATGCAAATATTGACTGAAAACTGTACTCATTATAAATAAAAAGTAATTGCATTTGGAATGTGCGTATGTGTGTGTGTGTGTGTGTGTATGTATGTATGTATGTATGTAGCTGTTTGTGTGTGTGCGAGCACACACATGAGCACGTTCAAGTATTCCAGTCCCTCTCCAAGATTAAAGGAGACATTTTCTCTTCACTTACTCACAAATTTGCACATTGCTGTTAAGGTCTGGCAGATTTAGATATGCAGAAGGACACTGGCATATTTGAAGAGGAATAAACAAATATGTGTTTGTTTAGCAAGAGCCATGATTAGAAATCCATGTTTGTACCCTGCTTGCAAAATTCTTTGTTGCAAGTTATGTTTATTATGTACTGTGCATGTCTCATTTGTAACACAACCAGTCAGTTTTTCAGGATCATTATGAATGTTACCTTATTGAAAATGGTGTAACTTATGATGGTAATAGTCACTGACTGTGTAAGATTTGAGGTGCTCACAGAAGTGTCAATGAAGATTCAATTCTGCTGTAATATGATGCTATGATTATTGGTAAATAGTTACTGATATTTCAGAGGAGCTCAATGTGTCTATTTTCAGGAACTAAGCAATCTTCATATCACAAAAGACTTGGATCTCCATTCTGTGTTTTAGCCACTGGCTGTTTCACATTCTTTCCTTTTTCATAAAACAAATGTAAAATAAATTGTGTTACAGAAATTAAGGAATAACAGAAGGTAAAGTAAAGTTGGAGTTAATTTATGTTTATTGGTTTGTTTTAAGACAATTTAAAAAATGAAACACCTCAGACTTGGTACCTTTCTGTCTAGAAAATATGACAATGGTCTGGCCCAGTTAATAAATTTCAAATGATTGTACAATTTCATGAAACTCAGTACAAAAATTTAAAAAAATGACTGTCATTACTGACTGTCTATCACTCCTGCTGCCTATTTGGAAGGTCCAAGTTCAAATCCAGCCCTGGCACAGGGTACCGTGATTGGGAATGTTTGTTGTTTTCCAAGGTCCCACCAAGCATATATGAAGATAGTACCCTAAATTTGACTACTGCCACTTACTTTCACAATGCTGCCAATTCATTATGCATCAATCTCCCTACCATTTATTGTACTCATTTTCAACTATTGAAAGCATTATTACCTGTGCAAAAAATAAGTAACAACTTTAAACAGTTCTCATGTCACTTCTTGGTCACACATGCAAAAATAATGGCTGATATTTTTAATTGCTTTATTTACTCTGTTGCTCAAACAATTTTCCCAGAGACTGGATCATTTGCACTTAGTTGACACATGCTGGGTTTTGGTTCTTGTGCCAATATGCTGTTATCATTGATGATAGGTGTATGTCTGTTAATCTTGAAAGCTTGAGAGCCTTGTTCCCATTTGCTGTTAACTTTTTGGCAAAGAATTTGAACCTTTAAATTTTAGTGCATCTTGTATGTAAATTGTGAATATCCAAAAGAGATAACACTGTGAAATACATGGCATTTTATGGAGGAAAAAAAAAAACAGATTGTGTCTCGTGTCTCAAAAAATTCAGTAAGTATATCTGTTAACTAAATACATAAAACACAATTGCTGAGGGATGGCAGTATGCCCTTCTGATGTATATGACACACAGTAGCTAAAGGTTAATAACCAGTTAAATTTCTGGGGGGGGGAACTCAACTGTATCATCATCATCATCATCACAGATAAAATGCCAACCTTTCATGGTCAGAAATCAAAATATTCTACAGTTTACCATATAGACTTGCAAATCTAGTAAATGAAAAGGCTCAATTTCAAGCATCATGCAAAAGATACATAAATACACACACCTTCATACTACTAATTAATTTTGAATATTCAAAAATAACTCTTACTACCTGCTGTGTTTGGTGGGTTTATTGTAACATCTTAATACTTTACATGCTTATATTTTTTTACACTAGTTCTGTGTGTTTTGTATTTTTATGACTCATTCAACACCTTTTGCCACTTTGACTACATTTTGGATCCATGGAATGTGCAATAATATGTGTCTGTTTCCTCTCATGAATCAAAGGGTGCTCACCCGATGAAGTACTGGCTAACATTGCTCCATAGGTGATAAACACAAAACTTTTCCTTCTTGACATTAAAACTAAACATCACAGACATTGCAAACTTTATTTCTCAGAGCTTGAAGTGTTCAAACTTAACACCAGATTAATTTCTTAATAATACAGTATTTTTAAATAGTTGTTGAACATTTAGGTCTAATTCATTTGGACTTGCAGGCATGCAAGTTTAAAAATAAACCAAATTACCCTTCTTTCTTCGAATATTGCAGACCCAAACTTTTTATACTATTGGGCGTACATAGGTGTAGCAAGTTTATTTTTGTGTGTGTGTGTGAGGGAGACAAACCACTTGTTCTTTTGTTGGTATACTTGCATGAAGAAATGGCAGTTGTGAAGATAGCGTTCTGTGGTACAGAAAGAGAAGGCACTTACTTTGAAAGTGTCATGCAAATGCAAAATAATTACCCACAACAATTTACTGATGCCCCTTCTAGAAACTGTGTAATGAGTTTGCTGCGAGAAACTGACCTCTGGACTGCATTGAACTGCTTCCTTGACACATTATACTGGATTAGTTTTAGTGTTTGGTTACATGCAATAACACTTCTGAGACATCTGAACAAAGAACCAGTTTCTTAGAACTTTTCGTTCAAAACTCATAATAATTTCTTGAAGGAGCTTCATTAACACTAAACTGTCAGTATTTTTAGCACTTGCACATGACTTCAACATTTGACAAACATTTGCACAATGAACTTCCACTGTTCTGTAGTGAAATATAACATCTTCACAAGTAATGATGTCACTAAATGCATAGCAATACTTTATGAAAGTGTACCAAAATCAGATGTTCTTACAAGAAAGAATGATGAATTCAGAAATTCAAATAGTTCTTTCGTGAAGACTCTGCAGACGCACATTAAAAAAAATTGGCATTAAGAAAATCCAGTATCTTTGATAGAGTATATGATATAATGTATTTTGTAAGACAGCAGTACATATGTAATTTACATGTGTTATGTCAAGACACACTATGCAAGTTTAGTCTTTGACATTCAACATTATTCTTGCAAGCTGCACCAAATTTCAGAAAGTCATCAGTAGAGGCCAAAAAATTATTAAGTAGACTGCATGCTGATAATGTTCAGTTCTTCCTGTTCACTATGATCTCTCAGTCCTCCTAACACAGTTGCTATAAAGCTGCTAAAGTCTGCTTGTAGCCGATTCCCACTTTCCTCAACATTGACCAAGACCTGAGGCACGCGTGAGAATGTGTTCACTGTCATGACAATAATAAAAAATTAGTATTAGTAACCTTGTAATATAAGCAAAGTATAAATAAAGGCAAAGTTGTGCGTGTCATGAAGGCATATAGGGGAGTGGAGTTATAGTCCCACTCATTCTTAACTTTCCATAAATATGAGCATATGCACGGGAAATTGGATGACCTCTGGAAGGAATCCAAAAAGGCTGGCCTTGTAATTAATTTCTTAAAGACAGAAGAAATACGTGTTAATACAATAGTAAACCAAGGGCTCAGATTAAATGGAGAGGACATTAAAAGATCATCAGACTTTTGTTATTTGGGTAGTATTGTAGCTGAAAATGGAGGTACCAGTAAGGAAGTTAACTCGAGAATACAGAAGGCTAGGGGTTCATTCTCCAAACTGAGAAAAGTGTGGCTAAATAAATCATTATGCAAAGATACCAAGATTAAGATATCTAATGCCTGTGTGAAATCTGTACTTTTGTATGGATATGAAATTTGGCTTGTTACACACGAAATCCAGCGTAAAATACAAACCTCTGTGAATAGATGTCTACGATATATATTAAGAATATGGTGGCCAAACATCACTACCAATAAGGACCTCTGGAAAGTAACAGGACAAGAAGATATAAATTTAGAAATAAGAAAAAGAAAATTTAGATGGATTGGTCACACATCAAGAAAAGAGGATGGAGAGATACCGAAGGCGGCCCTACTTTGGAACCCTCAGGGAAATAGGAAGAGAGGAAGACCGAAAAACAGCTGGAGAAGATCGATAATTAAGGAAGCGGGTAGAAGCTGGAATGAACTAAGGTTCTTAGCAGCC
>Ga0123352_10001016_pt1 | contig 36138 bp, 28 predicted proteins | sample TergutLab28metaG_FD_89700 | JGI IMG/M metagenome (GOLD analysis project Ga0123352, IMG submission 89700) | Labiotermes labralis P1 segment gut microbial communities from Petit-Saut dam, French Guiana - Lab288 P1 | ecosystem: Host-associated > Arthropoda: Insects > Digestive system > Gut ... | reverse complement strand
TTTTTTTTTTTTTTTAATTTATATTTTTTTTTTGTTTTTTTTTGAAAAAGTATAAAATTAAAATAAATAAAAAAAAAAAAAGGGGAGGGGGGGGGTGGGGGGGGGGGGGGGATTTTTAATTTGATCCAGGATGTGTATTTCTCATGTTGTTGAATAGCTGAATGTGAACATATGCATATTATTTTGTCTTAAACAGAATTAAGTACACTAGTTTGTCTTTATTGTGGGCCGGGTAGCTCAGTCGGTATAGTGACTGACTATGGGCTGGACGGTCCAAGATCGAATCCCGGTGGGGACGAGATTTTTCGTCCATCTAGACTGGCCCTAGGGCCCACACAGCCTCCTGTAAAATGGGTACCGGGTCTTTTCTGGGGTAAAGTGCGGCCGGGGCGTGCTGTTGACCACTCACCCCCTTCTAGTGCCATGGTCATGGAAGAGTAGAGATATACCTCTACCCACCCTCTGGGCCACACCAGGCCTGTAACGGGATCACTTTACCTTTACCCTTACTTTGTCTTTATTATTCAATTACTGGGAATGAAAATATCAGCCGTTCATATTGTGGTCGTCTGGGTTGTGACACAGTGTAGTGTGGTTTATGAGTACCTACATTTTGGAGGAATATGCTGTTTCTGTCTTCAGGGTTGAAACTGAAACATTGATACAAACCTGCCAGGTTACACAGTGTAATAACCTAGAATACTAAAAATCTTCACCAGCATGAAGACCTCAAATTTTATATATCAACATGTTTTTGACAATTCAACAGAATGTACAGCCTGATCCAACCAAATTCTGTGGACCATATAAACCAGATAAAAATATTGCTAGAAAGCAAGGAAATACCCCAAAACAGAGAAGTGTATTTACTGATAAAAATCATGACACAATAGGAATGGTTGCTATTGACTCTGCAGGCAGAATAGCAGCTGGTACATCAACCAATGGAGCAAGGTTCAAAATTCCAGGGTGAGTAATTAAGTGTTGAATGGACTAAAGTGTAAACATATGAAGTACATACAGTGCTTTCTGTCCTAATTCTGTGTCATAGTAACAAAATCTCTGATTTTAGAAGAAAAGTGTGTAACAAAATGAGTACTACAGGTTGCAGTTGGGCATGACCTGAGCCAATTCCATCCAATTCCCTTCCTCACAACCTATATCTGTTTTATCATGTCATCCAAGTGGCAATGCAGCATGAAGATACGAACTAGTACAATCTTTTTATGAGAACTATGTCTTTAGTTTGTCTGTCGGAAATTTAAGTATGAGCATGTCAGTATTGCTTACCATGCCACTTGCAATGTGCATCTAACTAACTAACTGACTTAATGACTGAATAGCTGACTGATTCCATATGGTACAGTCCTTCTTCAGAAGCCCTTTTAGCTGGTCAACAAATTCCCTATGTTTAGGCATCCCAAAGTTTCATTACCATGTTCACAGCCCACCACCTCTCCCTGTCCAGAGCCAGATGAATCCAATCCATTCCCTTCTATCTTATTTCATATCATAATGGCTATGCCTGTGTCTTCCAAGTGGTCTCTTCAGGTTTTCCTACCATAAATCTATGCATTTCTGTTCTACATATGTACCACATGCCCCACCTATCTCATTTTCCTTGATTTGATCACCTGAATATTTGGCAAAACGTACGAATCATGAAGCTTCTAATTATGCAGTTTTCTCCAGCCTTCTGTTACTTTGCAAGTGTGCAACTTGCTGCTTTGCAGTTTATATTAAGTACAGGAGGATTATGTATACAAACTTGAGTATGTGCACACATGCACACACACAGCAGTTAAATATCAATTTGGTAATTCTGATACATCCAGCTGCATACCGCTGTAGCTAACCTGCATATTTCATGGTTTTGCTCAGTTACAGTAGGCTAATTCTTGTGCCTTGATATAGACCCCCCCAAAACTCCTAATCACGATACATAATCATCATCACATCTCTAGTCATTACCTTGCAGTTGATAACAGCATTGTGATAATGTAAGTTTAAAATTTGATATTTGCATAATATATATTTTCTGTAGCCAAAAAGTTGTTAAGGCTACATGCACAGAGGTTGAAAATTTATTTTAAAACTGTATCTGGGATACAGTCTGGATCATGCATCCTCATAAGACTGCAGAGTTTATTTTTTTTTATTTTTAAAAGATAGATTGTTCACACATGATAGAGTTATGGTTCAGCTCGAAACATTAAAAAGATACTTTTCATTCCATGCTAGAAATAATCATCTTCTAAGATGGAAATACAAACAGTACTGAAAATTGTCTGTACTTTGTATGTCATATTTCTTGACCTAAAGTAAACGTTACATATCACAGACAAAGAAATTCAGTTTCACAGAATGCTCATACTGCTATAACAGAGAACAAGAAAGGCATTGCACATTTAACGCAACAATGAGGTGTGTTTGTTCAACCATTGTTGCAGTGGAAAAGCAATAAATATTACATATTCTGTGAGTGTTCATAGACTTAGTTATCCAGCGTGTAATGCTCATGAGCCATATTGCCATGTGGCCTGCCCGGCTCCTCAGTGTTCTTCGGCATTATCTCATAAATTACACGATTTTTTAGAAAAAATTATTCTCATTCTAAGAATTAAACTAGATATAATCAAAAGTGTTTGTTTTCATGTAAAGTATCTGTTATTCTTGTCATATTTTAATGAAACTTGACTTTTCTTGACAGATTTTAAAAAAATACTCAAATATCAAATTTCATGAAAATCCACTCAGCGGGAGCCGACATGATGAAGCAATTATGCAGACACACCTGAAAGTGAAATATAACTATACATATGATGGCATTCTTTTAGGAGGGTTGGTGACTCACCCATCCCAGGGGCAGGAGCATATGCAGATGGAACAGTAGGGGCTGCAGCAGCCACAGGAGATGGTGATGTCATGATGAGGTTCTTACCCAGGTAAATGTTTAACCATATGAGGGACTAATATGAATAAACCTGGGAAGAAAAATTTAGTTTAGTGTACAGCGGTTGTTGTACAGCAGGAACAAACTGAGCAGGATGGTGTAGTGGTAATATTCTGGACTTGTATTCAGAAAGTTCAGAGTTTGAATCTCAACTGGAAGATGAGCTGATGGATTTGTGTGGTTTGTATCTGCTCCTCCAGAGAAGTGCTATGATAATGCCTTGATTAGGCCATAATTTAATCTTTCTAAATCTTTCAGATCCATCATTTGCCAGTCACCCTACCATCAACACCATGTAATCTGAGATACAGACAACTTCACACAATCAACCCCGAAGCAACTAAAGGGACATGATCTCTTGTTTCAGAACTGTTTTTCCATTTGAAGGCCTATTTTTCTGTTTTGAAAATATTTGTTTTCAGACTGTTGCTTGTGCGTGTGTGTTCTTTCATGAACTGTATCAAATTAACACCCACTGTGGTAGTCACATGTGTGTTGTAACTGCAAAATTACTCAGCAGTTTTTGATTATGTGTGGTATATACTGGAAGCTGTCTTCAGAATTTACTGTTGGCATGTAATGGTCAGTTTTAATCCCTACTTTATGTTAAATCCAAACTGAACTTTGTTATATTTGTGAAAAATGTTTCAATGCAATAAAAATTGTCACAATGTACAGATGTCATTAACATCTATAACTTCTGTTTGGAACATTTCAATATAAAGCACACATAATTAAGAATACAAGGAAATGGCATTTCTTACTCAGCCGTGCAGTAGTAGATTTGTGTCTGCAGTAAATGAACTTCATGGTTTACAGAGAAAGCATTCTTAACATATGTTTTCCACTGAACTACTCCTTTCCACATAACATCATAATCATTTATTCACATAATATATTTATAGTGCCTTTCTATCACATTGTATTAATAACAACATACTTATTTCAGTTACTTGGCTGTCGAGGAAATGAGGCGAGGTTCTTCTCCTTCATATGCTGGTGAGGTGGCAATGAAGCGCATTGTTTCTTACTACCCTAACTTTGTAGGAGCGATTGTGGTGCTTAAAATTGATGGAGAGTATGGAGCTGCCTGCCATGGTCTTCCAAGTTTCCAGTTTTCAGTGTGCAATAGTCAACTTGGGCAGGTTACCGTACAAACTGTACAATGCGTTGATTAGCTCAGAGATTACTTTGGAACATTTCCAGATCTCTACTTACCATGAGAAGTTATATTTTTTTGACATTTATTACACAACACTGTAAGCAGTGCCTCTAGTGGGTTGGGATGACACCTTGGGAGAGACCTAGAACCCTCTCTTCCTTATCACATATTGACCACTACAGGTTCAACGTAAGCAAACAAAATATAGTATACTACCACATAAGTTTCTCCCCCCCCCCCATTTTGTACAAGTGGTTTAAATTTGTTAATCCTCACTTTGCCACTGCAGGAGAAAGCTGTGCTAGGAAAAAATACATAAAATTCAGAGTTCATGTTACAGCTTGGTGTCCAGTACAGTTAAACTGAGGTTATATACACAAATGAAACATGTTGTTTGTTACTGTTTCAAATTTGTGTTCCACTGGGAGATTAGAAGTTTATGCAATGGCTGACATGTTTACATACTTCGCTTGTTTTTGTACTTCCAGTTCTTAGCAGTGCATATTGTATGTGACGATTTTTAATTACACAGGATGCCAAAAATGTATACACATTTTAATAAAGAAATAAAAATTACATGATTCAGCAAAATGAAGCACTTGATGTGCAACATGGATAACTATAAGAGATTTTCAGATTGATCGCTGCTGTTGCCAATTTGGTTCTGCAAGCAGCAACAACTGTGTGACAGACTTGTACCAAGGTATGTTGTAATGGGTGCACATGACCAGCGGGGGTGTTGTTTTTGTACTGTACACTCAGCCTTCAGGCAACTGCCACAAATTTAATGCAAGTGAATTTAAATCAGGTGGACATGGAGTGAGGGGGGGGGGGGATATTGCAATTCCTTTTGGCCCTAACCACCAGTTTGGGAAGTAGCATCCAAGTAGACCCTGACATCCTGATGGAAATGTGGGTTTACCTCATCTTGATTGTAATAAATTTCATCTCAGTGTATTTAATGACTGTTGGATACAATGGATGCTTCTAGTATGTTGAGATACTGCACACCAGGAGATGTCTCCTCACAGGAAATTGTTCCCACAATACTCCTGTATGACACACTGCACCAGACTAAGTCTTGACAGATTTCACCGTTCTGTTTACAAGTGTTTGACTTTTGATGCAACAGTCATGGTGGTACACCATACCATTGATATTTATCCTGTCAAACAATCTTTCCATAATTTGTGTATTGTTCACCTTGTTCTCTAATGCATAGTTTGCGAGAAAATTGTCCATAAAATTATGCTCTGGCGATGGATGTTGTGTAGTTTGATAAGCATCTACCAATGTTGTGGAGGAATTTACTGCCTCCATCATCAGGGTAGGCTTTCATGAAATTGTATCAGTTTTTAGTTTTGGAAGAAAGCTCTGTTTTATTTGCAGCCAAAATTTTGAACATTTAATTTCATTTCTTGTACATGTCTATTTAGTTCTTTTCACAAAGGCATCAAAAGAAGGTAGAGTGATCTTGGAATTTCTTAGATTAAGTTCTGAGAAAAAAATGTCAGTCTTAATTGTACATTTTTTAAATTTATACTTAGAGACTTTTACAATAACTACACAAGGCTGGAGATTTTTATGACAGTAACTGTGAAGTTACTTATTTCTGGGATGCGGTCCCAAGTAGTCCTGGTAGCTAGAAATGAACATTTCTAAGGTATGTGCTGCCTTAGAATCATCAACAGTATACTGCTTAAATATACATGAACAGAATCTGACAGCTGAACTATTTTATGTGTTAAACCCATCGAAGAAGATAAAAGGGAATTGTGATCTACCTTATCAGCCCTCTACCTCTCCTAGTTGTAACTGAATCTGTATGTAAGCCATATAGCAATAACTGAAACGAAAAGATTGAAGCTTTATTTGCAAATTCTCTATCAAAATCCATGTATTTTCATTTTATTTTGTACTGAAATATGATGGGAGATTTAACTGCCATGATTTGAGATCCCAGACTTCAAGCAACATTATTTACTGTACATGAAATATCTTACAAAATGAGTGGTGGTATTAAAAAATGGCTGCAGATGAATCTAAACAGAATATTGCATTCATTATGGTCAAGTTTTGAAGAAATTCAACACAGAAAAAAAACTGTCAAATTATGACTTTTAAGAGAGATTTGTAGGACCCTGCCATTTCTGACACTCGGAACCCATATACGCAGTAGCAGGAGAAGTAAGGAAGATTTACCTTGGTTTTCTGCACTTGCACAATATTGTGTGGGTATACAAGTTACCGAGGTGGCAAGTGACAGCTGGTTTGACAATGCAGTCTAAACTATGTGGGAAAACTCAGTAGAAAAACCTATGTTAAGCGTGGAAGATTTTCAAATCCATCTGGTAGGTATATGTTACGCATTCTCTTTTTTGGCTGTGCAATGTGAGAATACATAATGTATAGGGTAAACAGCACACCCCACTGATAAGTTTCGGTGACAGAGAAGCATTTTATTTACCACCACTGTCAGTCACTAGGATTATATAGCATTGGTGACAGATCAGTAAAATATGAATTTGGAGCACTGGTGGATCGATGATGACACGGGAAAACCGAGGTCATCAGAGTAAAACCTGTACCTGTGTCACTTTGCCCAACACAAATCCCTGGGATCAAACCTGGGCCTCTGGAGTGACAAGCTGTCACTGAATAAGCCATAGCACAGCTGGTGTTTTTCAGGTTCTGCAAGCTGTGATAGCACACCTGATGGATGAAGCGTCAATTTTTAGGTGTATGGAATTGTGAGAAGGGACCTAAATTCAGAGTCAACAAGTGGTGAAAAAGAATGTGACCCTAGCACTCGGATTCAGAAGTATACAGTGATTTATAAAGATTATTCACTGACAATGCATATGTTATCAGAAGAGATAAGTAGTACATGTTAGTGAATTATGAAAACTGGTTAGTATTACAGTTTGCAGTTACTGTCAAAAAATTGGACTGGGTAAGAAAACTCATTCTAGTCTTGATTGTCAAAATTTTTCTCATTTTTTTTTCATCTTACCTTGAACTGAAGAAGACACTGTTGCATAACCATAATTAAAATATGCTGTGCACCCAGCTCTCAGAATTTTAATATAAATTCTTGTCAGTTACTGTGTAATTCTGAAATAAATGTTCACATTTACTTGTACCTGAAATATAACCTATCTGTAGTAGTCATCCTTCTTTCCCATTCCTAACAATAAGCCTAGAGGCTTGAATGTTTGAATTTAAACCACTTGAATTTGTTATATCAAAGTGACGTCCAGTGGAATAATTTTTATACCATGTTTCATCATACCTGACCAATACTTTCAGAGATTTTTAATTGACATTTGCTGTGTCACCTGCTCAAGTTATGCAGTGGTGACTGATCCACAGGATAACTGTAAAAGTGGGATCTGAGATGAAGCAATTGTCTGACTGTAACGTACCACCGGAATCAGCAAAACATGGATCAAATCCTGGACTTCTGAAACATGAAGGATTTTTGTAGGTCCCAATCAAGCAGAATTAATCTGAGAACCTGTAGGAACAGAATGAGAACACAGTATTTATCTAGGGAATAACAACTCAATCTTATGCTCTGAAGAAATAATTGGACCTTAATAGTGGAATGTAACATGCAGAGAAGAAACTTCTTATATTGGCACGGATACACATTTGTTTCCTTGTACATTTATAAATTTCATACATACATTGTATTGGGTTCAAAACAATTTCAATGTCTGCCTCCATAGAAATTGTTTAAAAGTATATGAAATATAGACCATTTCTAAAGGTTTGTGACAACGGCTTAATATTATCATGTGCGTACTTTCTTTGGACTTTTCCCATTGCATGTATAAAAATATGCATTATATATTGATTGATTAGCTCTGTCTCCATCTTCAGGTATAAAAAATGGAAAACTGTTACATACTTCTAAGCCATCAAAGATGTTAACTTGCAAGTTACATGCTTGTCTAAAACAAGAAGACAGAATATACTCAAGACTAACAAATTGATACTCACCCACAATGACCAGATTTAGTTAGGCTAAAGCCCTTACAGAATTAAAATAAAAGTATAAACTGCAAAGGACATATATAACTGTATGTTTCATATATTTATTTCCTTTAAAAATGTGTATCGTGCTGTTAATATCTGTCAACTGAATATGACATGAGAATGATAACAATGTAGTGCTATGCACGTGATGCAGCGAAAGTAACCTGCAGTCCTTGTGAAAGAGATACGAGTGCTTTAATAGTATGTGGTACATTTAACAAAATTTCAAATAACATCACAGATCTCAACTTGAAGTACAAGTAGCTAAGGTAAACATCAGATACTGTATATGAATATACGAAGCAGTTCTGAAAAAATATGTTACAAAGTCTGGAAAAACTACCATCACACTGGGCAAACCTTCAGTGAAATATAAACTATTTCATCCATCACATACAGAACAATTCCAACACTGGACAAAGAAAACTAACATATCACACTGCAAGAAATTCAGTCATGTGGTAAAAATGTAAATCTTACAAATATGCAGAATATTAACTCTTTGAAGTCACACTATTACCAGTTTGTGCTGCCAAATCATATGCTTGTTTGAAAGAAAGAAGCACACAAGATAAAATACCTGACCAGCAGAGCACATTCTGCATGGGAATAATATATTTAAATATGACAAGAATTAAAATTAATTTGTGCCAAAGAAAGTTCAACAAAAATATGTATAAAAATGTTCTCAATATCCAGACATAGAAATAATATCTTAAAAATAACCAACAATAAAATTATTGCTATTAAAAATTATGTGTCATTGAAATTTTCCTATAAAAACATTTTTATATTGGTATCCAATGTCACTGTACTGTATGAAATATGTACCACCCCAAATGCCATCAAATATGAATATTACAAATATCGACACACATATCCAACCACAACTTTCTGCCATCTTCATGCAATTTACAGGTTTATACATGGTGTGATACTACAACAATTTAATTTACAATGTGCAGATACAATGGGTCTAACAAAAATTACGTGGACAACATTTCAGTCTTGAGCACCAAGTTAGAAACTGAAGACAGATACAATACAACACAACATATCACAACTACAAAACAGCTTAATAACTGTAACAATTATGTTACAGATCACAAGACTGTAGGGGGAAAACCATAAGGATGGTGAAAAATGTGGTAAAAGATGAGTAAAACAAGAAGAGCGTGGTGATAGACTAGTGGGAAGATACCATCATGGCAGTCAGTCAGTCTGGACAGTCAATGTTCCATCAACACCTGAACCAGGAATCTCCTGAATGGAAGTACAGACTGTTACAATTACACCAACATGCTCAGTGAATGTAAAAATTTTATGACAATGCAATATAGTGTACATAGTAATTATAATCCATTTACAAATGACAGCACAGAAAAAGAGTAAGATATAGAATTTAAAATTTTAAAAGCTTTGTTATAAATAGAAGACCTATGGTTTCTTCAAATATAAAAATTTTACAAATATTTTGTATGAAATGTGTAACATCTTCAACAAACACTGTGAATTCCCCAGACTGAATTGTGTCGGATGGATATGTGTAACAAATAGACAAATTTGATGGTATAAAGGTTGTACACATTACAACATTGTTCCCATTTATGCTTTGACATACTCCACACATACTTTTCACTGATAGAATGAAGCAGTATTGACATTCATGTAGCCACTGGAATTCTGTGCTAAACTCATAGTTCCTCCTGGTAAGGTAACTACACTAGAACACTGAAGCCCTTGTGCCCCTGATCCTTGGACATTCATTAATGGACTCAAGACGTTAGACTGCGTGGAAAAGGTATGCAGGTTGAGCTGCATGGCGTGATGTTGCTGAGTGATCATGTCTGATGTCTGTGGTAACTGTAGGTCTTGAAGATTCACAGGTAGTATATACATGTCTTGCGATGTTGAAAGAGACTGCAGTTGATTGTGATGAGTTGATGCTGGCATGTGATCTGCAGCCATTGGACTCAATGTCTGAAGACCAACATTCATACCACATTCCTTGTCTCTACTGATCTTCTTTGGTGACTTCTGTTTTCTCTCTGTTTTATTTATTATCTGACTTGGTTCCACTTTGTCTGTATCTTTCAGATGCCAAAGTTTCTTCTTTAAGGACAGGAAATCATGAAACTTGAATTCCTCATGAAATACCCTGCTGTACAACCAATGTTTTACAATTGGTACATGGCGTTTTTTCTCTTCCTGATTAGTGTGAGATTCATGTTCTCTGTTTGCGTATCGAGATTCATTCTGATGTCCTAGAAAGAACGTGTGAAGAACTCAATAAATGTCTGCCTTATATGGAACCAAACATGCAACTTTTCTTTATCTTACTGAATGTTCCTTACCCATAAGACTAATGTTATGATTCATTCCTGGCATCTGAAAATGTGTTATGTCTGGTGCATGTGAAAAAGGACCAACATGGTGATGTGTAAGGCCATGATGACTTTCCATTCCTGGGAAACTGGGTAGGGGAATACCTTCATGAGGCATTGCAGTGCCGTTGGGTGGATGTGAAATGTTATTTTTTTCATTTCCAAGATGCAGGTCATAAAAATTAGGATCAAACTGTTCCAAGTAATCTTTCCACATTTTTGTTATGTTTAAATCTGGTCCATTGTGTTTTTCTTCTTTCAAGAAATCCCTCACCTGAAACAAAATACATAAATAAAAACAAACACTGCATAAAAAGACTAAACAGAAACTGTTAAGAAATAACCAGCACACATACCCTATCAGACCTGATGATGGAGTAAATGTGATCTTTGATTTGAGTCAATGTTTCAGATGAAACCTTACGTGGCCGGTTGTCATGCTTTCCTCTACCATCACGTGGGAACATAATATTTTGATCTTGCTTCTGACACAAAATTCTAATCTTGTGTGGTGAAATGCCATGGATATGGGCAAAAGCAAGTCTACAAATTTGTACTTCCTTCCCTTGGGTACGAACAAAATATTTATAGCTACATGTGCGACGATCACTTTCTTTACTTCTCTTTCGAGCTATCTCAGTTTTTCGAATGAGGCCAAAAAGGTACGCATTTTGCTCGTCATGGCTGTTTAACGAATAATAGCCAACAAACAATTTATGCCTTTCTTCTTCAGTTACCAGCGTGTAACATTTCCTTCTACATCTGCAGTCTTCACCAATTTTTCTCTCATCCACAATATCACCCTTGCTGTTCACATACGATTTTCCAGCCACCCTCAGTCGTTTTCTTTTTTCTCGTTTCCATTCTGCAATTGAAACATAAACATAACCTTACTGAAGGTTGCCACATTGAGAAATCAATTTTAAAAGATACTGAAATGTGCTCAACTTCAGACTCGACAGTGCACTACTTGTATTTTAATAAACAATTCGGATGAAACAGACCGCCTCTTTTTCAAAAATACCTACCAGAAGGATTTCTTGTTCGCTTTTTAACTTGTTTATTATTCTGCTTACCACCTTCTGCTTCTGCCATCTTGTTTCGGTTTTGGAACTCTTTGGAATTCCTATGTCATTTACAGAGAGAGTTTCGTCTACTACTCTTTCATCTGTGGTACACAGTATTAATGTCGGTCATAGAAGGTGATGTTTGCTAGTTAGAGGTGAACTCCTTATCACATCCTACAGATGGGCACTTGCAGCGTCCCACGAAGCACCTGATAAGTGAGAAATGAGTACTACACAATCGATTTACATTGAATACCATAAAATTAGCAGCTTTAGTATATTATTCGAAGTGTGGATACCTTTGCATTCCTGAAGGTTTGGTAGGTTAACATGTGTGATCAATTACACTGCCTTCCGAAGCACCAGAAACGATTCAGTATTTACAAATGTGGAAGATAACAGGTTGAAAATTGGGACTGTGTGTGTATTACTACACGTAAATACAATAAAAGGTGAACGAATGATGACCCTTTATGAAGTTCTGGGATGTCACACGAACGCAACATACGAAGAACTGAAAAGGAGGTATCAAGAGCTTGTACTGAAATATCACCCAGATAAGCAAGAGAACTCGCTTCCAGCAACCTTCTTGGAAATTGATAAGGCATGGAAAATTCTTCGAGATCCAGAACAGAGGAAGTTGTATGACGATCAGTTGGCGCACACACGGCTTAGTGAGCAGCCCCTCATTTATGCAACATTAAAAGTATCTGAACTAGACAGGCACGAAGATACTTTGAACTATAGTTACATGTGCAGGTGTGGTGGACTGTATAGTATTTCACAGACAGAAGTTGGGTTGGAAGACTGTTTTGTGCATTGTGAGGATTGTTCTCTAATAATTCATATAAAATGTGACAATGAAAAATAATATTTTGGACTGCCATTGAAAAGTGGAATTTGTTATAGACAGACACCTGATTGTTGACAGTACTGAAAGCTTGTGGAATAAATTACAAAATTGCTTTTCTTGTGGTTTTTTTTAATGGATACAGTAAGTGTATGTGATAGTAATTGTCTTAATGTTAGCAAACTGAAAATTTTTTAGGCATGGAAACTCTTGTTTCTATATTAAATTTCTCAATTTTATGGAACTGTAATGTTCAATTACCAACCTAACAAGAACCTGCCACAAGCTTCAATCCCGAGTCCAGTGAATAGGCTATTTCCTCCCAACCTATTTAGGATATGTTTCACACTGTTATGTTTGGGTGTCCCCTCAAAACTGGCATGAATCATTAAGCCCCTCATTGTGCAGTTACCTTTAGCCTCCCATAACTTCCACTTAGGTCCATGCATTCTTCTCAGCAACCTGTTCTCAGATATTCTCAGCTTACATTCTTCCCTAACTGTGAAGCCAAGTTTTACATCCATTCAGAAGGGAAGTATATGGGCAAATAATGTATAATACTCTTCAGAAAACACAATACCCAAATATATACATCTTCTAGGACAAACTTCAGTCTTGTCATTATTCATTACTCTCTAGAGAAAAAAGGATAAAGCTCCTATGCACAATACTCATAGAATAACTTGACTTTAGGACTGTTATACAGACACTCTTAAAGCCAAGTAAATAAGGGATAGCAAGAACCAGTACTCCATGCTAAAAAAAATCCAATAGGATCACCTGGGGTTGCTTGCAAACCTGCAGGAATTATTACTATACCCACTGACATTCTACATTCAAGTGAAGTGATCAATATACGAACCAACAAAATTACACTTTGCTAAAGCATTCTTTACTGAAAACATGTGGTATAGTAGTCACAGTACATTTCACATTGCATACCTAAAATCAGCTACCTACCAAGTAAGGTGGGAAGGCAGATGTGGCCTTCTGTGCACTACACATGCCTATGCAAGTGAAAATGTGAATGACAAAGGCTGCCACAGTACTACATCCATGAATAAGGAAAACTGTGATATGTGAACAAGGAGGGCCACCTCTATTTTACCAATCCTAGCTATAAGGTGTGCTTTTTGAACACGAAGCAAATGCTTCTTCTTCTGTTCTTATGTCTAAGCAATTTATTTCTTTTTTAATATCCCATAACCTCATTATTATATGGCCGCTTATTGTAAGGTCAATGAATGACATTAACAGTGGTCTGGGATAGCTGGAAGGGACAATGTATGGAAAGAAGGGAAGGACCCAACTATGAAGAGGTAAACTGACTTTGATGGGATGGTAAGGAAGAGGGAGTTTACATTTTTCCCACATTAATAGTTATATCTGGCAGAAAATTTAGAGAACTCTCCATTTTGTTTCTTTCCACTGTCACATTATCATTTTATTCCATAAAATCATGTGAGGTTCTATGCAATGACATGGAAATATAAACATTTGAGAGATTTGATACTCTAACAATGAAGCAGGTAAAGTTTCAAGTCTTTTTGGATGTAACACTGTGCTGACTGGCAGACATGAACTGTTAGTTGACAAAACACAACATTCCAAAAGACTTAGATTTTCACTTACAAATACTTATTTTTATTCCTATTCCTATTTTTTACATTGGCCACTGCATAAAAATTGCTACCAGTTCTTTTTGGTTTCATTTCTCTTTCAATTCTTCTTCGTATCTTACTCGTCAATCTAACTGGCATTTCATTAGATACTGCATCATATCCAATTTTCTTTCTTTTATTACAGTGCACATTCTTAACGCCTGTAACATAAAAGGCTCCACTGCTTGAACCTGTTTGAGTGCTTGTTTCCATGTCAGAATCACTGTAGCTGGAATATGATTCAGATTCATCATAACATTCTTTATCCACACTCGTAACTGATGTTTCTGCTTCTTCTGACTTTTTATTTGGATGACACACACCTGTGACCACTGTTTCCAATTTTGTGTCACTTTTCTCAAGTTTCTTCTTTCCTAGTTTAAGGGATGCCATGTTTTCTTGTTTTAACTTTTTATCAAGACAGTCTGTATAATGCAAATTAACTCTAATTTTGGTTAAGTCTTGAATAACTTTGAATGCAGGTTCTGTAGCTGTGGCTACATGGTCAGAAATACTCCTACTTTCTTCAACTATCTGTACATTTGCATTTCTTACAGGACTAGAAATTCCAACACCCACTACTTCACCATTACTGGCATCATTGCTTTCATTTGAAGACACATTTGCTGACACTGCAGTGACATCTGTGGATGTATTACTTTCAGTACCATGAGTTGCTTGGTTTAGCCCAGGTTCCATGATCGAAGATGAAGTGATTCCTTCCGTTAGAGGAAATTCAAATCCTGGGGGAGGGACATAAAATGGTAGCTTGCCCCTCTGCCAGTCATTCAGAACAATCCGAGCAGCTGTTGTAATATCAGGTTCTCTGCCTTTCAAGAGCTTCCCCATCCTCGTAGCTAACTTTTCCAAAAACTCTTCAGCAGATTCCCAATCATCTACTTTATATGTCTTCAACATGTATTCCTTTTTTACTCTTTCAAGAACTGTAGGAATGTAGTCTTCAGGATTCTCCACCAGCTCGACCCTTACCACCCCTTTCAGAACCTTTTCAATATCAGTTTCTGCTGATGGGTACACAACTCCTGGACAATCAATCAAATAAATACGACGCATCAGTGTAATATACTGCCATACCTTAGTTTCTCCTGCAATAGGTGCAACTTTGCATACCTTCTTAGATCGTAAGGTATTGATGACAGAACTCTTTCCCACATTTGGATAACCAATAAACCCAACACTAATTTGCTTCTTATCAATATGTAACTTGGCAAACTGCCGCAGTAAATTAATTAATGAGCCTTTACCAAATGGGTGAGTCAATGACGCATGAAATGCAACTGTTGGGTATTCTGAACTCAATATCGCAACCCATCTTTGTGTTACCCATGTAGGTACTAAATCCACCTTATTCAAAATAAAAATCAGGTGCTTATGTGGTTTCTCTGTGCGCAAGAAATTCTCTATATGAGGGGACCTTGTCCCAAGTGGGTCTCGAGCATCTAATACTTGCAGCACAACATCTGATGAATCAATTACTTTGTACAACTCATTCCAAATTCGTTTACTCTGACCTGCAGCCATTATCCATTCTCTTGGAGCATCCTTTATACCCAAATCTTCTCTTGCTAGATCCCTGTCCTTATTGCCATCATATGCTTCAGATGATTCTGCTGCAAGCTGAGACATCTGATCCAAACTTCTGACTTTTAAATTAGGTCTCTTTCTTATTTTTTTAGGCCCAAAGACATTCTCAAAACTTTCAGTGTCTAACAGATGAACTCTAGCATGTTTAGCTTTTTCATTCAGAAGAGTTATTGGCAATTTAGTTGGTTTCATTACAACCTGATATGGATTCTTAACAGCTGCTCCTAATTCTTCCTGGAACTTTTGGAGTGCATTCTGTGTGATGACCCTAGAATTCCCAAACCATTTTTGATTAGGTTCTACTCTTGCAACAGTTCCTGATGAAAGTCTTCCTTGAAATGGAGCTGGACTGATAATCTGTCCAATTTTATTACGTTTTGGTTTAAAATTCCTATACATCTGCAGTCTCTTGATAGTAGATTTGGTACGTACAAGAGACACACCTTTTAAGCCTTCAGTCTTCCTCTCAGGATTCATGCTGTGGCCAGAGCGATTGAAGCCCTGCTTTCTTGGTGCCTTTGATGCTGAATTTGTTTTTGCCATGTTGACCTTATAAAGGAAAAAGGCACATGTTTAAGACTTGTATATTTTACATAAATCAAATTACAGTAATGTCTGAGACTGTCATGTTTAATTAATGACTTCATGGCTTCTATTCTCTTCCTTCAATGTTACATATACTCTGTGCTTCTGTTACAAAATAAACAGAAGACTGACATTTACATGAGCTTTCATTTTTAAAGTAAAGATGTCCCTGCCCATGACACAAATGCATAGAGGCATTTTACACAATATTTCAAAATATAGGCATACATATGCAAGAAAGAAGAACTGACAAAGGTATACACAAAGATTACACCAGCAGGTTCAGTCATATACACTACTTTTATTAATGAAATAAAAGATAATTTCAAAATATTAGTGAATGAGGAATTGTAAAGGAGCCTGGACAGCATGGCCGATACCTAACTAGGCTATGCACTGGATGGTCCAGGTTTCCATTCCTGGTAGAGGCAAGAAATTTTTCTCCTTCCTGAAACATCCAGACTGGCTCTGAAACCCACTTTATATTCAGTGAGACCAGTGGTTCTTTTCCCACAGGCCAAGTGGCCATCTAGTGCTGAGTTGAAGAATGAGGGAAGCTACAAAGCTACTCTTCCATGTCTGTATGGTGTGGACAGGGACAACTTTACCCTTACCTTATGAGAAACTGTAAACAGGTATTAGGTGAGAAATTCTACATTACAGCAAAACTGTTACAAGACAGAAGTCTACACTCACACACAACAGTCACGACTGACCATTTCTTAACACCATGACAATTTCTCTGATGTACACTACTTCATAAGACATGTTAATGCACAACTTTTTAGGCTTAACAAAACAAAATGCAAAATTTTATATTCTGCATTTGTCAGGCAGCAAATTTCAGTACTGAAAGGAAAATTACATGGCCCTCTGCATTACATACATTTTGTTTCCTGCTGAAACTTGACAATTAATATATATAACGTTAAGTACACACGATGATATTACCAAAATCTAAAGGGCCCTTCACATGGTCAAATATTTTCTTAATGATCCACATTTAAGTTTTTGATGTCTTTTAAGCATGTCATCTTTGGGGTACTGCCCCCTCCATGGGGGCTTATGCAAGACTGACATTATTATCTATCCAATATTTATTGCCAATATCTGAAACACATTCCATCAATGTGTAGTTTCATCATTATTATCCACACACAATCAAACACTAGTCAGTTTCATAATACTGACCATCTACAGGGAAGCTGAGATGAAGACCACTTTCTTCAAGAACGCAACAACGTGTAGCTTATCTGATAGGTACCGTTGTTCCTCCAAAGTACACGGCGTCATATCTAGGTACAAATCGATCATCACCACCACTGTGAGAACGTCTAATACACAAATCTACGATGGTATGGTTCCACATGAAAAGACACCAAAAACACGCTACAACATATCTGGCGTCAGAATGACCAATTTTGGTTTCTTTTTCGTTACTACTCGACGAGTGATGATGATGATGACAATAATAATAATATACTGCCAACTAACGGCAAAAAAAACTGTTATAATTAAGGTCATGTTCAAATTAGTTTCCCTGCTTTTCATGTGGGTTATGTTGCGTCAGCATTTCGTGCGTTTACTATTTAGAACTGAATTTATTTCATGGCGTTCATTTCGTCGTACATTTCCCAGTAACTTTTTGGCGATACACACCCTATATATTGGTTATGGTGCTATTTATTTATCTTAACACAGAAGCTTATTTACAGAACTTCCACTGTCCATTACCTGCTGGTTTCTGAATCAGTGCTATGTATCAGGACCTATACGTTCTGAATATAACCATAAGAATACGCGATCTTCCTCACCACGTGTCCAACTATGCTAACGACAACGACCACCCAGTCCGCGTATGTAATTTTCTCATATCGCAGGGTGTTAACATAACGACGCTGAAATAAGTATTAAATAACAGCACACAACTTCAAAATCAACAATTGGAACCAGTTCACTACCACCCTTTCTCTTACTTCATAATTATACGATCGTGGCTCAAAAGCGTAAATTGATTTAACTGTTTATAAAATACCTGATTGCACTTATTGCGTAGGGTAAGGGACGGGTTGGGGCCGCCTATATTGGTCATCCTGATTGATCCCGAGTTTATGAAAATTTCTGCGCTCGATGAGAGGCGGAGGTAGCAATATGCATATTTATTATGAATTCTGTCAATCCATACAAGGTAAATCATCCTATAGGATATAGAGTTTGTCATAATGTTAGTGTTATATAGATATAAGATAATTATATCGTAAAATATATCATAAAGTAAATCATACAATACAATTGAGCCCATTCTTGATTGCCATATATACACATAGTGTATCATGATATATTTGACAATTTTTTTAAATTGACTTAGGATCATTGTTTACACTACCACTGATTAGAAATATTCACTCACAATGTATAGTGATAGAAGGATACTAAAAAGATAACTAAAATTACTGCCCAATGTCTTATATTTACTTAGTAAGGGTGCTATATTTAACAACTTTTAAAAATTAGCTAAATATCACTGTTCACAGTCCAAAGAGTTCAGATATAATACATTATAATTCAATGACATTGTATTGTAATCCTTACGTCGTACAGAAATTAAAGTACTCTTCCAGTGACTAAAATGAATATTCACATAGGAAATTTTTTGTTAGAGATACAAATTTTGTAGAATTAGTAAACTCCTTTTTTATATATGTAGGAAGACTATTGAATATCTTTATGCCCATGTAGTACACTCCAGTCTGATACTTCATTAAATTAACAGAAGGCAGATGAAAATTATGATGTTGTCGAGTACAAAGGTTATGAAACTCATTATTTGTGTTAAATAGGCCCTTGTTTTTTATAACAAATCATAGAAGAAGAAAAATATGTGTCCGATTTTTGTCGTGTACAATGTGGTGTTATAATATGCAGAAAACCGAGGTGTAACAGTGATGGTATTTGGCATGTTTCCGTCTGATATGCAAGGGATGGGAATTGCCTTTAACATTACCATGGCTGTCTGCCCATTAAAGGCCCTTTATCTTCAGCCACACGAATGCAGGCGACACAACTTTTTTGGGGGGGAGGGGGTAGGGGAGGCAAGAACACAGTAGTGTTATACCCTGTCTGTGTCAACTCTTTCAAGTGGGTGGTTTCTTTTACTTTTTCCAGTTAAAAGTTTTGTGCATTTCTCTTTAACATGACCCACTAATGTTATTTTTTATCACAGAGCTCATCCTGCAGTTTTCTTCAGTATCACGTTTCTTCCTCTCGTTTTTAAGTCCGAATATTTTCGTCGATATTCTGTTGTGAAATACCTTTAGCCTATAGCCTATATAGGTTGAGTCACACCTGCATGAAAGAACAGGTAGCGCGATACCCAAAATATGTTAAATTCACAATACAGCTGGTTCATAGGTATGTTTTGTCACCATTCCCATAACCACATTGTTCCACATCCGCACAGGAGAATTGAAATCCCCAAAACAACCAGTGCCAAAGATTTTCAATGGACAAGATACTTAATCTGCTTCATCCAACTCTCCATCATTGCAATGAATATATTTGAAATCTGTTTTCCTCCAACTGTACCAGCTTTTCAAGAGAGTCTGAAACATAATTCTGTGAGGGTTTACACCTAGGCTTTTCATGACCTGAGTTTAATTATTCCACCAGCAGCTCAACAGGCAGTTTCCACAGTAATGTTGTGACTGAAAGAATTCATTTGCCCCATTGAAACTTTCTGTTCATTGTTCTGTCTGCTGAAACGTATTGTACCTTGTGGCACCTGAACAATTCTAGTGTATTTCTTGGCATGCTTGCTATACACAAGCAGGCGCTGCCTTCCTGCAACATTGTCACTGTCCTCACATCTGTTTAAGAACTTGAGATGCAACATTCTGAAACAAGTCTGGTTATGCATTTATTCTTTGATAAATAGTACTGAGAGGTTTGGTACAATAATCAAGGGCCATAACTAGCAGACATCACATACTGATGTATATACCACAGACTTTTATAGTTACCAGATAAAAGATCTAAACTGAGAATGGGTTTAGTCCCTGTCAAATTTATGCCAGTGTTTGAATGAAGTCCAAGGAAGAATCCTGGCTGATTCGTCTACAATAAAACCTTCAGTGTTATAGGTATCTGCTCTTAACCTTTTCAGGGTTCATTGTCAATAGCTAATTTGGAGTGTAAACAATGGTAAGACAGGATTAATAGGTACCTGACACAAATACATATGATCATTAAGTAGATATTACATGATGAAAAGGAAATAAATGCACAAAACTGGTATTCCCAATAATTATTTAATAACAGACATGTAAATCCACAAAAAAAATACAGCATAAACAAAACAATTCCATATATATATAAACAACATTTCAGAAGTCAACATGTAGGAATGAGTAAATTAAATTACAAGTTTTCATATTTTATTGTAATTAATGTTACTTATGTCATGTAGGAGATTAGTGACCCCCTCCCCCCCCAAAAAAGAGAGAGAGAGAGAGAGAGAGAGAGAGAAAGAACAAATTTATTTACTGTAGAACAGGAAATTCACTAAGCAACCAGTATATTATGACAAAGTACTTCTATACAATTTGTATGTCTATGTAAAGCATTACAACACAGTCTTGCATGACAATATGTAAAAACAATTTTCAAAATATTCAAACAAAACTGTAGGCTGCCACTGATGTATATTACAACAATGACTAACACTCCTGCATTTTAATCCAAATAGTCCAATGCTGAAAACTTCAACGCGGCAAATCCCTGACTGAAGTTTGAGTTACGTGGATCTGTATATACATGAGTATAGTTTTGTTGTTCTTATTAATATATTTTTATTATTTAAGAATTTTCACATCTTGGTTGTTGTGCTGAGCAGAGGAGTTAATGAGTTATCACAATGATGCACAGTCCAACAAACATCAGAGTCCTAGGGAAGTGTGTTCCTCTGAAATTTCAGACATCACTGTCTTTTCTAGTGGGCCAGGTAGCTCAGTCTGTATAGCGACTGACTATGGGCTGTACGGTCTGGGATCGAATCCCGGTGGGGACGAGATTTTCTGCCCGTCCAGACCAGCCCTGGGACCCACCCAGCCTCCTGTAAAATGGGTACCTGGTCTTTCCCGGGGGTAAAGTGTGGCCAGGGCGTGCTGCTGAGCACTCACACACTTCTAGTGCCACGGTCATGGAAGAGTAGAGCTATACCCCTACCCACCCTCTAGGCCACACCAGGCCTGTAACGGGATCACTTTACTTTTACTTTTTACTGTCTTTTCTACTCATTGTAACAACCCATAAAACAAAAAAACAAAAAATCAACACTAACTCTGTAGGAACCTCAAATGTCACTTTTTCTTATTGGTACATTTTAGGCACTTTCAGTTTCTATGGTAATGAGTAATAGATATACAATGTTTACACTTTATAATGCATAGTGAATAAATTTTTTTAGTCTAAATGCCTTGTTTTCATAAACATTAGGTCTTTTAGCTTAATTTGTCCATGGGAACAAAAGCATATGGTGACTTAATGTATTACACATTATATTTAACCATCAATGTGATAATCACATATATAAAATCATGACAAGAATCTTGGCTTTAATATCACTGATAGTAATATACACTCTATTTATCTGAGTACAGGATGAGGAGTTTTACTTGCATTTACAACTATAAATAGCAGCCATCTGAAATTTGGAAGTGCAGACAAATTTGCCTCCTAAAAAATATATTTTGGGTAAATACATATCTGTCAGCTGTGGTATATAAAAAAATTCACATATCTAAACAGTGTTGTGTATTGCCAGCCAGATTCATTTGCTACAGTACGTGTTTGAAAATGCTGTATACAAATTTTATTCAAGCAGGGTGTCTTGCTGTTTGCAAACAGGGAACAGGGAGGGACATGGCCACTGAGTCTGCCATATTGTCTGTCTCCAGCCTGTGTAATGGTAACATCATTTTGTGTATTACATACAGAATCCAACTTGCTAGTTTCTCTTGAGTTGGCATAGGCACATTGTGGGTGCCAAACAATACCGTGCAGTACTGGAGAGCAGCATATCAACAGTGGCATGGAAAGAGGAGTTTCCATGTATTTGCACTTGCATATTAACTGCACCAAGGTGAAGAGCAGACTTACAATGTAGCAACTGTGGTTGTGGAGAAGTGCGAATGGTAGAATATGGGACTTTTCAGTTGTATTCTGTACAGATTGACTTCATTTCACACAATTTGTATCAATATAAACATATTTATGAAGCAGAAACTGTCACTGTTACCACCATTATCACATAATATTTATCACTTCCATATTTCTAGAGTTAATGGCACTGCATTTGAGAAACAGTTCACCTCTTTTAGACAGTTTAAAAAAATTATAAATCTTACTCTTATATACTCACAGTACATAATTTCTTTATTATTGTTTGTGGTGAAGAACAGGTGTTTATATACAGCTAACCAAGAAATTAATGACATTAATACAACATAAAATACAAATTTGCATCTTCCAATGGCCAATTTGACTGCATTTCAAAGGACAACTTATTTTTTGGGAATAAAGTTATTTAATCACCTCCCAATAAACATAAAGAACTTACCTAATGAAACAACAATATTCAAACATGCTTTATAGAGACAGTTTTTATCAATAAAATCAAGATGCTACAATGAACACGGAGGAATACTATTTGCTGCTGTAGCATGCGCATGCACATGATGTGTCGGGCCTTCCCGCTTTGATTAGAGTGTCATCATCTTTGTTATCATTTGTAAGGTTCAGTTACCAGTTTAGTTCATTTATCAGCTTATTTGCGCTTCTAGCAGTGAAATTTTCTTTTTTTAAATCTTTAGGTGAGTCATCCCCATTGTGTTCAGTAAATAGTGAGCAAGGAATAAGCTTAAATAAGTCAAAACACAACTAATGTCTCAGATGTTTTATTTATTTAGGGTGATGACATGTTTCAGCCCCTGTTTTGGGGCATCATCAGGTCACAAGTATAAATTTGAGGAAGCTATACAATGTAAGTTTTAAAATAAGTCCTATAGATCTAAAATACGAGATCTTGTTGTTCTCATATTTACAGTGGTTATAGCTAGTTATAAAATTGGTAACATTATACAATCACAGCCAGTATGATTACCATAAGTGGAATCTGATCTGTATATTTGTGATTTTATTGTTAACGTACTTAATGTTGGACAAGATCTAAAATAGTTATATCTTCTCATGCATATTTCGTAGTAAGTAGATATATGAATGTGTGTAGAGTAACATAAAATCTAGTGAATGCAAAATTCTGGATTTCAGAATATGTAAGTTATTATGTTGAATTTTTACTCCTGTGATGCTGAGATCGGCCATGCTGAAAAAAAAAACTCTGCACTACTGATACCCTCACACAAAAGATAATAATTTCATCGTACCTACAAGGACGATGTCTAAAATATATGATCTCCGCATCACAGGAGTGAAAATTCAACATAATAATTTACATATTCCGAAATCCAAAATTTTGCATTCAGGAGATTTTATGTTACTCTATACACATTCATATATCTACTTACTACGAAATATGCATGAGAAGATATAACTATTTTAGATCTTGTCCAACATTAAGTACGTTAACAATAAAATCACAAATATACAGATCCAGATTCCACTTATGGTAATCATACTGGCTGTGATTATATAATATTACCAATTTTATAACTAGCTATAACCATTGTAAATATGAGAACGACAACAAGATCTCGCATTTTAGATCTATATGACTTATTTTAAAACTTACATTGTATAGCTTCCTCAAATTTATACTTGTGACCTGACAATGGCCCAAAACAGGGGCCAAAACATGTCATCACCCTAAATAAATAAAGCATCTACGACATTAATCTTGTTTTGACCTGTTTAAGCTTATTCCTTGCTCTCATACTGAACACAATGGAGATGACTCACCTAAAGATTATTGGCGCCAGTAGAGGCCCTATCCACGAACATGAGAATCTACAGAGGAATCTATACAACTGTAATGCTAATATTTATTTTAACCGGCAGTGTCTTCACAAGAAACTAATTCCTAATTATGCAAAGATAAAAATACCCAATACTTCACCTGCTGCAAAATTTACGCAACGAAAAACACAGACTTTGATAATCAAAGTTGAGATAAAATACCTATATGTGAAAAAGCAACAACTAAACCAAAAACTGTACTACCTGCATCTGGTTCTAGCCAATACATGAGACAATATTTATCTCAGTAATTAACCAATTTGATGCACAAAATTTTTATTTTACAATAAGTTTATTTCATGCCTCTACATGTTTCGAGCACATGTGCTCGAAACATGTAGAGGCATGAAATAAACTTACTGTAAAACAAAACTTTGTGCATCAAGTTGGTTAATTACTGAGATATATAAACTGAGATGCACGGTCAGCAAAATGTCAAAAAAATGGAGACAATACTTGGCAATATATCCACCACACGATTGAAGACAAGTTAACAAAGTTAATACAATAAAAATACGAAAGACTTGACAATAAACTACACAGACTATCCCAAGAACAAACAAAAACACCCAAAAAAGCCACAACTTTTACCCCATAATTGTCAACAATACAGACACAACATTTTCCAAAATGAAATTACATTACTGGAAAATAAGGACTCAAATATAATCCGTACAACAAAAAGAAAAACTCGCTTGTTAACCTTGCACTTGAAGCCAAGACAGCTGTTACTCTCTTACCGGTTGCAGACCGTGAATATTATAGAAAACAAGTATCAGATCACTTAGAGAAATTAGAACTTCAAAATAAATCCAATCATCAACACACCAATCATACTGAAGCCAGAACTGCAAAATAAATACAGACTAAACTTAAGGATAACAATGCTATGATAACAACAGCCGATAAAGGGAATTCCGTAGTTATACTCCCCATTCAACAATACAATACCAAAATACAAAATTTCATAGACAAACACAACTTCCAAACTTCTGCAGTAAACCCCACAAAAACATTCCAAAACCAGATTAGAAAGACAATAAATCACAGCACTACACTTATCACACAAAACTCCAAATGGAAATTTATCAATTTAAACCCTTCAGCGCCCACCATAAAAGGCCTCATAAAACCGCATAAACCAAATCAACCTGTCCATCCTATTGTAAACTGGTGCAATGCGCCAGCATATAAATTATCAAAACATTTTGCATTGAAAATCAATTTACCCCATTACCATACTCATTCAATATAATGAATACTAATGAATTGATCCATGAACTGAAACAGACTCCAATAACACCCACTTCTACATTTACATCTCTGGACATTACAAATATGTACCCTAATATCTCCATAACAGAGACAAAACAGATCTTGGAAAATATGTTAACATCCAGTCCAACAGACCCCTGGATAAAAACAGAATTTATAACTAGTAAGAAATCATCACAAAACATAATTAATTTCTAAACAATGACAAGATAATCTTCCAAACTGACGGCCTTGCAATGGGCGCTCCATCCTCCAGTATTCTATCAGAAATTTTCCTACAACACATTGAGCACACACACACCTCCCCTGCCTAGTGCAAAAACACAAACTCATAAATTGCTTCAGTTTCATTGACGTTATTCTTTTGAACTATAATTCGCAACATACAAACATACATACAATACTCAACAACTTCACCTCCATTCACCCAAACTTACACTTCACTGAAGAAAGAGAACAAAACAATAGAATCAATTACCTAGACATATCTATAAACAAGACACCCACGAACATAAACATATCCATTTACAGGAAACGAACATTTACAGATACTCTCAATCCGTACACTTCCAACCACCCAATACAGCCAAATATGCAGCAATCAGTTTTCTATGCAACAGATTAAACTCCTATCACCTACACAACAAAGAATACCGACAAGAAGAAAATATTATCCATAACATTATGCACAATAATTCCTACCCACTAGCCCCTCATACACCCAACACCTTTAACCATTCACGATCACAAAACCCCCAAACTAAGCAAGAATGGACCACTTTCACATATATAGACAGAGAAACCACCTACATTACAAACATAAAAATAGCCTACTGTACCAACAATACCCTACAGAACTATTTAACTTACAACGTTCACAACCAAGATAAATTCATATAATCTGGCGTCTACAAATTAACTCGTCCAGATTCCGGGAAGGCATACATAGGACAAACAAGACGAGATTTCATAACAAGATTTAACGAACACAAACGCTCTTCCAATAAAATAATCATACCTCTAAATATGCACAACATCTAGTAGAACACATGCATTCCTTTGGAAACATGCATAAAATTATGCAAATGATACAATTACAGAAAAGAGGTATCTATCTTAACACAATAGAACGATTTCATATCCACAAAGAAGCAGCCAGTAACAATCTTCTTAATGATGATCACACAATATCAGCCAACAGAATTTTTGATACCATCCTCAGATACCTCCAAAACAAAAACCTGTAACACCACCTAGTACACTTCCTCTCCTCCCGAAAGAAAAAAACCGGCTTCACCCTCCCACCGATCAATACTGCCATCACATCACATGCATGCACACTTAGTATTCATGAAACACAGAAGAGTGTACTCCTCTATAGTGATACCAGTACAATCACGAAACATTCAGATATTTCAACTCAATTCTATAGTGAGAGCCTACACAAAACGCTATATGTCAACCGGAGACAATGAGAACTAGTTCGCACCTACTTTACGAGCACCATTTTTACCTACTGGTATACTTCCCACTCAGTACAATAACATATTTACAATATGTCAAATTTCTACAGGTAAACAAATGATACATACCAGCTGTCTCCTCTATGGTTATAATCATAATATTTCAAACTACTCTCCACTGAAAACACTATAGAAATTCTAGGTCAACTGGAAAACTTCTCTGCTTTTAAAAAAAAGAAAGAAAGAAAAAAGAAAACAACAACAACAACTCTGTACTACTGATACCCTCAGACAAATGATAATTTCATCGTATCTACAAGGACAATGATGTCCAAAATAGACCATCTCCACATCACAGGAGTGAAAATTCAACATAATAACTTACATATTCCGAAATCCAAAAAATTTTGCATTCAGGAGATTTTATGTTACTCTATACACATTCATATATCTACTTACTATGAAATATGTATGAGAAGATATAACTATTTTAGATCTCGTTCCAACATTAGTTACATTAACAATACAATCACATTATATATGGATCCAGATTCCACTTATGGTAATCATACTGGCTGTGATTATATAATACTACCAATTTTATAACTAGCTATAACCACTGTAAATAAGAGAACGATGAGATCTCATTGTATTTTAGATCTATATGACGTATTTTAAAACTTGCATTGTATAGCTTCCTCAAATTTATACTTATGACCTGATGATAGCCCAAAACAGGGGCCGAAAAAATGTCATCACCCTAAATAAATAAAAAATCTAAGACATTAGTTGTGTTCTGACTTATTTAATCTTATTCCTTGCTCACAGTGAAAATATTTTTTTAAAAGTATTCTGCTGTATAATTTCAGCCATAAGCTGGCCAAATAGAGTGCGAAAGCTAATTAATGTAGACATTAAAACATAATTTCCAAGCGAGAAAATGGAAAAGTGTATGAGATCTAAGTGCTTAATATGGTATGGCTAAATCAACGATCAGTACCATTTTAAAAAACAAGGAAGAAATAAAAGTGTACAGGTTGCGAAGAGAATCTCTAGGTTAAGCAGTTCATGTTGTAATATCATGGAATAGATGGAAACTCTTCCATTAGTGTAGATTAATGAAAAACAGATGGCAGGTGATAACATCAGTGAGGCAATTATTTGTGAAAAGGCCAAACAATTGTTTGATGAACTTCATGCTAAGGCTCCTAGTACAAGTACTGGTCCTGTGACGGAGTTTTTTGACACCAAGGGGTGGGTTACCAGATTTAGGACAAGGACTGCATTACACATTGTTGTGAGGCATGGTGAGGCTGCTATTAGAGATAGGGACGTTGAGGAACAATGGGGGAAATTAAGAAACTAATTGAGGAGGGAGGCTTTGTTTCACAGCAGGTGTTTAACTGCATTGAAACTGGTCTTTTCTGGAAGAGAATGCCACACAGAACATACATCACGAAGGAGGAAACTACCTTGCCTGGCCATGAGCTGATGAAGGACCAGCTTACATTGCTGTTTTGTGCCAATGCTGCGGGGGACTGTAAGGTCAAACCACTGCTCGTGTATCATTCGGAGAACCCCCCCCAGAGCTTTTAAAAACATCAGGAAAAACCACCTTGGAATTTTGTAGCATTCCAACCACAAGGCTAGGGTGATCAGGAGTCTTTTTTCCAAATGGGTGACCGAAGTGTTTGGCCCCACTGTCCCTGACTACCATAGGGAGAAGGATCTTCCATTGAAGGTTCTTTTGGTCATAGAAAATGCTCTAGCCCACCCTCCTAATTTGATGGAAGAATTACCAGATGAGTTCAGTTTCATCAAAGTCCACTTCTTGCCACCAAATGCGACACCTCTCCTCCAATGTATGGCCAGCAAGTGTTCGCAAATTTTAAAAAATTCTACAATAAGGCACTGTTCAGGAAATGTTTTGAGGCCAATTCTTCCAGTCATGTGACTCTGAAAGACTTGTGGAAGAGTCACTTCAATATAGGAGATTCTGTTTTCTTAATTGTGGTTGCTTGGAAGGAGGTTTCCGTTAGGTTACATGCTGGAATTGAGCTTGGAGGCCATCGTGGCCTGATGCTGTGGCTCCAAGGGACTTTGAAGGCTTTCAACAGTTGATGGAAGAGCCTGTTGTGCAGCAAACTGTGTGTCTGGGCAGTTTCATGGGCCTGGAGATGAATGAGGAGGGCGTGTAGGAGTTGGTGGAAGACCACAGGAAGGAGCTGTCATTTGAGGAGCTAGTAGAGCTTCACAATGAAGAGGCAGAGTCACTGCAGCAGATGATAACTTTCGGGAACAAGACGGACGAGGGCAAGGAAAAAAGTCACAGCATCCCAGCTGAGGACCTTAAAAAGGTGTTCTCTTGCTGGAATAAACTGTCCAAACTTACGAAAGATTATCACCTGGATATTGGCGCTGTGGAAATGGGTCTTAATCATTTTAATGATACCATGATGGCCCACTTTTGGAGGGTCCAAAAATCCAGGATAAAGCGGTTAAACCTGGATTGATTCTTCAAAAAGGTGGACAAATGCCCTCCAAGTGACGAACCTCCCACAGGACAGTCATCCAAGATGAGAAGGAACGATGACTACTTGACTACTCTCCTTCCACCTCTATGTGATTTATGATTTTTATTAGGGAAAGTTTATTCATAGTTTTCACTAAGGAAAGATTGTTTATGCTCTTCAAATTTACATGTACAGTGTATAGAAGTTAAATAAATAATTTTATATTATTTTTACACTTATATTTTTTATTTTGTATTATATTTTTCCTGTTTAAATGGTTGTGTTGGATGGCAACTTTGCTCTAGGCTGTGGGCCTGGAAGGGATTACCCCTAAATACATATATTTCATTGTATGCTAGAACAAACAGATGCTATAACGAACGAGGTTCTAGAATCAATTACATTCATTCTAGCATACCCCACTATGTGATACTCTTCAATCTTCTACCCTGAAGACGGAAGCAATCACACTACCCACCTACATGTCGCAGAAGACAGTATTCTTCACGAGTCCATATAACAAATGTTTTTGCTACTGATCAACTAAAGAGAGATGCTTTAATTATAACAGCAAGGTGTTACTTTGGTAATGGACACCAGTAATCTTTGGGGTGATTATTAAGAACCAATTTTAGATGTTATACTGGTACTAGTGCCAATATCAAACATTTATACATATCATCATTCACATTAAAGTTTGGTTATTTAAAGTGTTTACAAAGTGATTACTGAATGAGAAATAAATAATTGAGAAACAACTGGGTAATGTCCATGATATATGGTATTTCTGGTGCTAGCAAGTGGCAATGGAGGAAAAAGAAACAGATTGGTGTAAGGTGCACTAGAAAAGGGTTTGTTAACAAATAATGAGCCATTATGTATACATTGGAGGGGAAAAAAGTGTTTTGCTGGACTTTACCTAAGAATTTTATGTACCTATGCACCAAGAAAACTTCTTTGAAATTTCCCAAGATCATCTTAATAGTGAGATAAATACAGCATGACTACAAGCTGAATCAGTTTTAGGGTACTCATACTTCTCAACAGCTTTTCCAAAGAAATCACATCTGCTGAGGTACAACTCAAGAAGCAGTTCACGCACTTTAATGGCACTGCAGTTAAAACATAGCACTGAGGCACAAATTTAACAATGTTATGTAATATTAAGGTATCTACAAAATAACATGTCCCACCAACATGCCCCAAGTTTATTAAGAGCATAAGCAAGCAGATTTTGCAAAACAGCCAGTTGGTCATCACAGAAATTGGCAACCAATGTGGGGTTCTCTTATGCATATGATTAGTTATTTTTAAAGGGAGTGTTTTCTTTGGGCACAAAAAATGCATAGGAAAATTCCACATGTTACATAATTATTATCAACTCTTGGTTACTACAGTCAAGCCCGGATATAGCACCACTCTTTGTTCACTACAATCTGTGGTAGTAAATCAGAATACTGTAACACAGAGAACTTCTGTTCATGGACTGTCTTAGGTGCTAAGAAAGGGTGGCAATATATCAGCATTTTAATATACATTTCAAGTTCAATACTTACCACACTGATACGCAGTTCTGTGATAACAAACAGTAAAATCCACTTACAGTTAATTGAAGTTCTGTATGATATGTTACCTTACATTTACATATTACATTACCCTTGGAATCAAAATAACATTAGTATACCTTGAATTTGGAATACTTTTAATCACCTTTTGATGATGGACCAGCACCAGAAGTATGATTTTGTTCTTGTAAAGTCTCAATAACAGATATACCAGTTGATTTTGCTGTGAGTTTGGCAATTCCTTTTGGAGTCAACTGTCTTACAGTATGTCCTGCTACAAGTACATTACCCATTGTATATAAAGTATTACTAGCTGCTTCACCCATAGGCTGGCCATACCTGAAAGTCAAAGCCATATTGTTTTGAAGCTATAAATATCTTGCATCATGTATATAAAATGTAAGTATATAAACGCTTTGTTACTGTAATATTCACTAAAACTGAATATTTATTCATGTAGGGACATGCACACACACACATAAAGAAGTCAGTTCACACTTTACAATTCATAGGTTTAGCAGTGCTGAAGGATATGAGAAAATAAGTAAAGTAAAAGATGTACCATCCCTAGGTCTATGCACCTTATCATGTAAGTCTACTGGGGACATAGAGGTAAATCCACATGCAGTGTAGACTTTCACATTAGGTGGAGGTAAATGGTTGTGGAAGCATAACCCGCTTCAGCCCCTGTATATGTCTAACACGTCAATGGGTTAACTCACGAGCAAGCCTGGACAAAGTTATTAAGTGGTCCAGCCCATAACCACTTTGCTGACTGGGCTATTTTAGATACATGAAGGATAATTTGGTATCACCTGGAAGGGACATGAAGAAAGCAGTCATTGCATTTTGAAGATACTGTAAATCTGACTGGGAACATGACAAAGCTGGTACCAAAGCAAACACATAAGGCTTGTAACACAAATGGTCTCCACTCTATAGAGTAATGTAGAACAGGAAACAAGTAATACTCACTTATGTTCCACTATCTTTACAGTATTGTTGGCCAAGCTATTTGCAAGAAGTCGTGCAGATTTTTCCAAACCATCATACACTGTACCAAAGCCTTCAGCAGCTCCTGCTGCCACTTCTAGGACTCCATCCATTTTATTGGAAGCTTCTTGTTCTGTTAAGTTGCATGTGGAGGACAACAACTTTGTACCCTGTCTTTGGATGTGAGGAGCAAGATATCTTCCAAGAGCCACTGTACAGCTTCCAATTTTTGAGGCTGAAAACAACAATCTTTGTCTCACACACAAAGTATATCGAAAACCGTCACTGCAATTAGCAGATCATAGTCGTTATCGACATCACCACCACCTACAACATCATGGGTAAGGAAATCTGTTCTGGTTCCAGGATCAAAACAGGCTGTCTGGAATTTCATATATTCCAGCTTCCTATCGGATCTATTCCTGAAGAATGATCACACCAATTTTTTTTCTATTATCTCCTGTGGTTTCTGATAACATACCTAACATGGCTCATTTGTCTTGTCTTCATTATATTGATGACTGTATCATGTGTATCCTCCTAATGTTTGTAACAGTTTCATTTCTAAGGTTCCTATCCATTTTAGCTGTTGTGTCATTAGTCCATATTTAATATATGTGTAGCAAATTTGGAAGGGCCTTGATTTTATAAAACTTTAGAACCGTATCCATCCATATCCTCTTTAATACACTGTCAGTGTCCCGAGCGAGTGCTGGAATTTCTGTTATTTATTTTATACATCTTAGTTGTGAGGTAAATGCATCCAAAGCAAGTGAAATGGCTGACATGTTCTGTTATCTAGTTATTTATTAAATTTTAGGCCTTAAGTGTTTAGGCCAAAAACTATTCTCTTTGTGGATTTGCTTCTGTAATACATATACAATACATGTGAAGGTCTTTTGAATTTGGTCATCATAAAGTAACAGCAAATTTAATATAATCCCACAATTAAGACACACATTTTAAAAATTATCTGCAAGTTTTTCAATGACTTCAACAATTTCATAAGCAGTACAGGTCAAAAGTAGGCACCCCTCTCTGACCTCTTACACAATGGCTCTGAAACTGCCACTTGTTTTATAAACAGAGTTTCCCAAACAAGAAGTTCCTGGCTACTAAGTTTTCTCTATAAGAAGTTATTTTTTTTAAAGTTCTGGCAAAACTGCCATAACAATGCTGAATGTTCCCACATCTCATGTGCTTGTTTAAAGAGGTTTCCTGCTTTAAAAATTAATTTTATCAGATGTTTATACAAACATTTCCCACTTACTATTTTGAGAAGGCTTTATAACGATTATTCATTTCTTGATGGTTGAACTCCACCATAATCAACAATGACTGCAGACCACTTCACCACCTACACTAACATGTAAAAGCTTTTAATCTCACCCATATAACTTGTGATCTGCACAGCAGTTCCTGTAACGTCTTTGGCAACCTGCAGACCTCGGTTCACTTTAGGATTCACAGGCTGAGGAACAGGTTCAGGGGTTATCTTTTGAATTAATTTAGGTGTCCCATAATCCATCAGTTCACCAACCTTTTCTGCACCCTTTATGAGGCCATCAGAAATGTAATGTGCTCCTGGAAACAGTAACAGTTATCATATATAAATTAACAGAAAGATGAATAATGAAAATATGGTACAGTGAGTAATATTGTTCAGTTTAATTTTATGCAGTGTTCACTGACTGAATTACCAACTGTGTGCTATTGGAAATAAAAGAATGAACATAGTTAACATACAAAACCTATGTCTGGACTTCATCTGGAACTAGCTCAATCCAATTCGCATAGCCCAAACAAATTTTGTTACAGTCCATATAAACCTCGCATAACAATGTTTCAACCAACCTTCAGAGATGCCACAGACAGACAGAAACAAGAAAAAGATCTTAGAGTAGATGGTCTCCTGGCCAGCAAATATTACTTAAGATAAACTTCAGTGTTACCTGTTACAATCCCACGAGATATAGATGACCTGTAGCCTGCATCCTTTTGTCCTGCAGAATGTTGCACTTTTTCTGGTACTTGTGTCACAGTTCCTTGCAAAATATTCTCTAATACCTCAAACAATGTATCATCAACTTCTTCAGGAAAAATTAAACCCACTGCTGAACCTGAAAGCAAACCTCAACTATATAGTAATAGACATGCATTTATGGAGTTATGGTTCATTCTTTATACGAATATGTGCCTCTGTAACACTAGGTTCCAAGGCAGCACACACACACACACACCTTGCATGCATATTTATTTACATTTACTCTCACTACTACTATTACTCATTCATTACAGACTTTCCTCTTATTTCCAATACTTCTTAGTTTCTCATTCTGTTCCCTGGTAGCATTCAACAAGGGATGCACCTTCATGACCTCATTTTCCTATTTGCATCTAATTTTAAATTATAATTGTATTTATAATTATAGCATATGGGGTGGCCAAAATTTATCCACAACATTACATACATAAATCATGAACTGCACAGCATATGAAGAAACTGTTTGGAGGGGGGATAAAAAATAAAAAATAAAAGGGGGGAGGGGGGAAGCAAGTAAAGAGTTTCAGGAAAATTTATGAAACACCTGGTAATGGTACTAATGAACAAATGTTGGCTCAGAAACACAAAATGTCACTGTCACAGCATAAAGCTGTGTTGTAGTACTGGGCAGTGAAATCTGTGATTTAAAGCATTACGGATGTCATTGTCTGGAATATACAGGACAAGTACCTGGAGGGCAGTCATTAAATGTGGGTTTGAACAGTGGAAGGATATGAGCATTCTTCCATAGAAGGCCATAGATATATTGTCCATCAACCGTGACAGCTGACTGAATCCATGAGGCTTTATAATACATTGTGGGGAAATTCATCCATGATGCTAGCAGAGAATTTAAAATTTCTCACATAACAGCACAGAAATGTGTACACTGTAATGTAAAGCTGCATGTCACAAAATCTAGATACAGTAAAAATTACCAACTTCAGATTTGGCAAAGCTACGCTGCAGCTGTGTTGTTTGGTGTTCTGACATATATTGTACCATAAAAAATTAGATGTGCCTATTTTAATTGAGCAGTACCTTTATCATTCATTCTTTCCTTCAGGGAATGGGTAGTACATTGTATGGAGTGAAACTTGAAAGACATTTTAGAAATACCTGAACAAACTAACCATATTAAGCACAAAAACTGCTTAAAAGGTTAAAGCTTAAGAAGTGATGTGGTGACATAAAATTAATTATTTTGCATAAAGAATTTCTCAAATTCCTTGGAGGTTCACTTGACTAAAGTATTAATTTATTCATCACATTACACACATTCATCACACACACAGTATAAGACATATCAAGGAAGAGATTTCTGCATTTGAAAGAATCACTTGTGCAGTTTAGAGGAGCACCATATATATATACATACTCCAGCATTTGCAGTGCTGACAGAAGGAACTATTGATGCAGATCTGTTTATATAATATCAAATTATGCAATTTCAGATTTGTGTAATTTTCCAAAAAAACTAATAAAAATATTAAACTAAAGACATTTTTAAAAAGTACACCAAATTTTTTCTTACACGAAAGAAACTGCAGTTATGTAGGGATGGTATAGGAATACAGCTGAATGATAGTGCCCACACATTCACCCACACTCACTGTTGTGTTTTAGCTGTTGCTGACAGGTGCTGGTTTTATCAGATGCACCATATCATGCGGTTTTGAGTATTACTCTGATGCATTATTTGTTCACAGTCATGACTGGAAAGCATCTTATTGACAAACTGGAGGAACTGCTCGCAAGCCAGTAGCTTTAGAACTCAAAATGAGTATCTTAAAGAAATATGAATCTGAATGTAGTATTATTTGTTCAACATTTTCCAAATAACAACATGGAGAGCTGTTATTTTCACAAATATGTTGCCTAAGAAACCCACTCTCTCTCTCTCTCTCTCTCTCTCTCTCTCTCTCACACACACACACACACACTAA
>Ga0123352_10001015_pt1 | contig 36142 bp, 30 predicted proteins | sample TergutLab28metaG_FD_89700 | JGI IMG/M metagenome (GOLD analysis project Ga0123352, IMG submission 89700) | Labiotermes labralis P1 segment gut microbial communities from Petit-Saut dam, French Guiana - Lab288 P1 | ecosystem: Host-associated > Arthropoda: Insects > Digestive system > Gut ... | reverse complement strand
TCATGTCAAGGACGCAGAGTATTTTTTTTGAAATACACCAAAAAAATCTTCCTGCTTTCCTTCACATGACTCACATACAGCGGCTTTCGGTTTTTTATTGTCCACTTGACAGGGGGCATAACATGGCGAAGTGTCCGCTTTATTTAGGCATTATGCCTTTTCTTCATTTGGTACAATCGCCAACTTGTAACCCATTGGCGTTAATGCCTTAGAATGCATACTGCAAAGGGGGAAATAACGTCACTAATGCTTAATAGGTACGTTAGATTATAAATGCTTTTCGAAAATCTGTCCACCTTCTTTCGACTCAACTTTCCCAGTGTCTATATAGCCTAACGACTTCCAAAACCCTTTGTTTTCCGGCAATAGATTCATTAAGTGAATACCTATTATATTAAGTTTATTGAGTTCATCTTCAGCTTTTTTAACCATCGCTTTACCAAATCCAAGTCCGCGCGATTGTTTGTCCATATATATTTCTGACATATGACCCCAGCCCTCGTATCCTTCAGCATAACCGGGCGTTTCCTCGCAATCCAAGTGAAATGTGACAAAACCCTTGTACATGCCATCCATTACACATATATAAGTGGTCTTTCCCCCAAAATATTCTTTGAAATGTTCAAGGAGTTCTTCAAGCGAGTTCTCAGGATAAAATTCGTCTAATTCGTCTTCCGAAATTTCAGCTTCGTAGACCTGATAAATCGGCAATAACGTCATCCGCATTATTTCGTCTTGCATATCGAACTTAATAAACTCCATATTGAGCCTCCCTTATTTGCACACCCAAATAAATTTTGCGCACGTGCCACACGCGTTGTGGTACATAAATGCGCCACAGCGCAAATCATTTTTGCTCCCTTGCTTCTATCAGCTTACCGATTAGTTCTACCTCAAATTCGATTTTGGTTCCTTGGGTTGGGCAGATATAAGCAAGTATCTTTTGATACTGTATACGAGCATCCTTGGTCAATATCATCATAACAAATTTGTTATAATGAATCGAGTAGAAATTTTATATCGTGCTTTTCATATGACCCAACGTAAAAGCTACACTTCAGCACCACGAACAAAGAAACCATACAAGACAAGATAATCCATATGTTGCAAAACAAGGTCAGCCAGATATAATACTTTCCAGTGCGTTAATTGTGTTGGTGGAATCTCCACAGGGTTATTGAATTTAAAAACTGCTCGAAAATTGCTTGGTTTTCATTAAAGCTATCTTCATCCCTGGCGTAATTATTGAATAAAATAAAAAACGCGCCTTCATCATCATATTGCATGGAATAAGAATAAAATTCTATTGCAATATTTGTTGTGTGCATACCATGCCTTTGAAATTGAACCATCCTGCCGACATGGTCAACATAAGTGGCAGGATACGCGCCATCTTCTGGAAAAAATATTTGAAACGTCACTTCTTCTATTTCGTGATTTGGGTCAAGAATGTTGAAATCTATAAGATAGTCAATAAAGTACTCATTACGCTCAAATTCAGTCGCGTCCGCCCAGTTTTCAGGCGGGTTACCAAAGAAATTATCCGCTGTCCGCCACCCAATGCTTAATGCCCATCCATCCAGTGCATCCCACTCCCCTTGGAGATTGGAAATATAAAAATAGCGTCCTCTCATATGTTCACTCGCGCCTATATTGCTAATGATGGTTTGAATGTCTGCATGAAAAGTCTCACCTACATGTATCCTCATTGTTGGAATTTCCGCTTCTGAAATCACTTCTACATATACTGTTTCACTCCCGCCACATGCGACCAAAACCCACAGTACGCAGAATGTCAACACCGTAAATAATAATTTTTTCATCATAAAACACGCTCCAATTTTTATTTAGTTTTGTTCTATATTATCATAACTTCATGATTCTTGAAACAGCATATCATTAAAAAAGAGCTGGCAACTATTTTATGACAACTCTTTTTTCTGTTTAAAGTGATAATTTTATCGTTTTGTTGCCTTAACTGCCAATCGCTCATTTCTTAAAATGAAGAATGCCAGTACTGCAATAAGTCCTGCAAATCCAAGCAATAGCCATAAGCAACCTGTGTTGCTGTTTACACCTGTTTGCGGAAGCCCTGTTTGCGCTGGAAAAGCACCAAGGGGTACGGCAGGGTCAAATATCCATATCTCCTCATCTGGGTCAAACCGCCAGTGACCTAGTGGAACACCCATGTCGTCAAACTCAATCCATATATCACCATCTGCAACCAACGTATTCCCTAGGGTTGTTGGTAGTGGCGGTACATCTGGGTCAGTGCCGCTGGGAGATGTATCACTCACGCCATTATCCGGGGGTGAATTATCGGTTTCGTTGTCATTGTCTTCTATTGGCGGCGGGGATGGCAATGGCGACGGGGACGGTTCGTTTCCATTTTCGCCTTCTTCCGCTGGAGGAGGTGATGATGACGGTGGGGGTGGAGTTGATTCAGGTGGGGGCGAGGGTGTTGGGGATGGTGGTGGAGGTGTTGGTATTGGGCGAGGTGGTTCATTCTCTTCGGGTTCATCCTCGTTTTCATCCGTTGGTCTTTCACGCACCGGCACTTCTTCAGTATCTTCATCTACACGCGGACGCTCATCAGGGCTACCGCCGCCACTTGTAGACGGGCCATAAAGATAGGCAATATTAAGAATCACCAACCCAACAGGTAAAGTGTGTACCATAACTTCAAAGGAAATTATAATGCCCTCTATAGGCAGCACAGGTATAGCAATACGTAGCTCTCCTGTGGTGGGGTTAAAGTGATAAGACGCTGTTTCATGTCCTACAACGCCGTTAAACCTGACACTACCATTCACAAATGCTACATAGCTTGTGTTCAGATTATCCACAAGTAACCAGTTTTCCAGTTCAAAATCATTAGGGTTGGTTACAGTCAATGTGTAAGTTATCCTGTCTCCTACATAAACAATATTGCGGTTTGCTGTTTTTTCTAGTGTTGGGTTTAGCAATCCTGGTACAATTATACTTTCATCATCTTCATCTAGCCTTCTGTACGTGCCGTCATCTGGGTCTACTTCATATAGATAGGCGTGGTTTGGAATGACTGTGGCATGCATTGCAGCATGCAAAACAGTCACCTCAAATGTGATGTTAGTCACACCAGAAGCAAGGCTTGCAAACGGAATAGAAAGGACGGCAATGTTGTTTACAGGTGTACCAAAGGTAAAAGCAGGCGGTGTTAACGGTGCGCCGCCGTTTATTCTGATAGTGCTTGTGTTTAGCGTGACCAGATTCGTAAATATATTATCCGTAACCAATATATTTTCTAATGCGTCATCATGTGGGTTATAAACACGCAACGTGTATAGGATAGTGTCGCCCACTTCTGCTGTGGTTACGTTAGCTGTTTTGGTGATGATTGGCACAGGAATTTCTACATACGAACCATTGTCACCAGGAGGTCTACCAGGGATATCTAACACCGCAAGGTTTCTGATAACTTGTCCAGCCGCTTCCGCCCGTACATCTACGGTAAAAGTGATGACGGTGTTCCCTGGTTGTAGGTTGGTTAAGTTTACATGCAATATGCGGTCTGCACCAAAGTTGTGTGTAAACGGTACTGGAGTAGTCCCCCTGTGTACTTGAATACTGGCTTCATTAAGGGTTACAAGGTTGCTGATTGGGTCACGTACTACAAATGCACCTGGAAGTATCTCATCAGTTGGGTTTGTGACTGTGATGGTATAGGTAATAACATCACCTACATTTGATACAGCGCGGTTTGCCGTTTTGGTAATCGTCGGGTCGTCTGAAGGAACACTCAACCCAACAGGTTGTGTGGCTCTATGGACAATTAGTGCATCCCAGTTACGGCGTGCCATAGAGGCAAATACGTTTTGATTATTTACAATGGAAAAAGGTCCATTGTCTATCTGCATGTTAATGATAAAGGTATATTCATTGTCCGCTTCATTAGAATGAAATGGCACAGGCACATAGGCAATGATTTTAACTGTTAAAATATCCTCTGGTGCAATAACGCCCCATGGCTGCCAGACAGTATCAGATGCTTGTAGTGCATAACTATCTGCATAATATGCCCTAAATCCTGGGGGCAAATTGCCATTGACATCACTTGCCACAAACATATTAAAACCAAATGGTACATCTTGAACACCTGCGGCACGTGCTGCAGTTTGGTTTACAACCCATTGCCCTCTGCGCGGGATAGGTGTAAGGGTGTAAAACTCATGTAGTTGCGTGCCTGTATTGTTGGTCATAAACACGCCGTATTCTACATACTGATTGGAGTCAACATCTAGTCTCACCCCGCCAAAGTCCCAATGATAGGTACGCCATGGATGGGTTGCGTCATAACGAAGGGCTGTACCCACCAGAACATTACTTGCACCAGCTATGGATACTACTGCTGTATTGCTTGGGTTACCAATTTGCATTCCTGACATTGTACGGCTATCTCCAATATAGAAGTTGCCTGGGTCTGTGCCAAGATTCCAGTGGTGGTTAACCGCACTACCGCCAGACCAAATTTGGATATCTTCACGAATCGTGCTGACCATCATCAGTTCACGAAGTAGAATAGATTGAGTAGCAGCTTCCGCACTTACACTCAGGTCAACAGCTATGGTTATGAAACTGTAACGCGCCATATTTTCGTCAAACAATCCAAGAATAGGCTCATCTAGGTGCAAGCGATAAACCGTACTGCCTGTAGAGTCTATAAGCGTAGTAAACAGTAAGTTTCCATTGGCTAGGCTGTATGTGTTGCCGCCCCAGTTTACAACAACAGAATCCATATGCCAGTTTACATCACCCATGTGGTTACGCAAGTATACATAGAAACCTTGCACACCAAATACAAGCGGCCGATACTGGAAAGGCAAGTCTCTAATAGTAAAGGTCGCATTGTTATGCCTTTGACCTGAATCAAGTGTAAGACCGCCTAGATTTGTAGCCCCAATGCTTGTAGTAAATGTAGCATGTGTACTTGCAGTTCTTATATCTGTCGCAACAGTGCGAAGGGTGTTGGAAATACCAGTATCCGTAGTATCATCTATAAGCCCAGCAATTGCATTAACCTCTACATTTGTACCCGCTGTCAATTGTTGATGTACAACGCCTAAATATTGGAATGCTAGGTTTGCTTGATGATTATTCCATGAGTACCCGCGGTCATAGGTTGCACCTACAGGAACCTCTCCATACAGTTCGTAATATAACGATACAATAAACTCGTTGGAGGCAAGTCTTGTAAAGCCATGGTGCGCCGCAAAAGTTGCACCATAAAAACTAAGATTAACAAATGATAAGGAATGATAAATACCATCTACACCAATTGGGCCTGCAATGTGAATCGTGCGCCCTGCTGTGGTTACAGCAGTGACATTGCGTATCCCATCTTCACCCGCAGGTAAACGGAATGCACGTATACCAATATAATTTTGAGATTCATCAGGTACAGTGATACGAATAGCTTGGTCGGATAATGGAGCGGCAAATGAATTTTCCAGCCTAAATCCCCCAAGAGGCACAACAGGAGAATCGGCAGCTGTACCAGAAAATGATTCAGGCAGATTCATAGGGTGAACAGTCAGCCTATTTTGGAAAGGCTCTGCAACACGAATCCAGTGAGCCCCGTATGAACCACGTGAGCTTGCCAGCTGGTGTACAGTGCGACCTATTGGAATCAGCTCAAAGAATCCTGAACCTGTATTTTGAGGCGTAGTTTCTCCATGAAATGTATTGTCAATATTAGAAACTAATTGCGGGTCAGTTGGTGGTGTGGTTGTAGGTACTGTACCTACAAGATTAAGCCGTGCATTTCTAAAATCTGCTTGCAGTAATGTGATTTCAACATAATGAAAGTCGTTCCAAGTTGATACAGTCACATTAGTGCCTACCGCAAGGGGGACTAAATTAGCCGGTGTTAAACTTGAGCCGACCACAGTATTGCTATTCACGCCGCCAGTGGTTGTGCCAGTAAATACTTCAACAGCAAGACTGGCAGGGTCAGCAAGATGCTGTGGTACAAGTACAGTAAAAGTAATGCTTTCAGTCAGCATGGTATGAACAAACATTTCCGGTGAACTCTGTACATTATTCAAGTCAATCCATAATAATGACCGCCATGTGTCTCCCGGCTCATAGACTTCTGTGAAAGCGTTTTGCCTTCTCATCACACGAAAACCAACATGTCCGTTGACTTGATAACCTTCCAATATTGCAGGAGATTGCACCACGTCAACGCCGCCACCCACATCTTCCATGACGGTTACAGTCACGGCATTGGCATGATGTCCGCCCCCTGAAACAGTGGCAGCAAATGCAAAGTCTTGCACCACTGTAATTTCTAAATTCAGATTGTCGATATTTACATGGTCTTCAATATAAAATGTCAATGTACCTGCACGGGGCTGGTAATCCTCCCCGATAGTGCGTGAAATGATTGGATTTTGTACATAACTTGCACCTGTTATTTCTGCATAAAGGGCTTCGCTAATGTTTTCATTTGGGATTGGACTCCAAGTCCAATTATCTGCCAGGTTGCCCCCATGTCCCTCTTGTCCTGCACCTTGCTGTACCATACCTGGCAAACTCACATCACTAAATGCAAGCCCATCAGCCAGTGCAATAGAGATACTTCTATCTGTAGAGCCATCTGTAAAGGCAGCATTTATATTGACAACTTGTACGTGATTTGTAGATAGAAAAATAGGCACAACAAGATTTCCATGTCCAGCATTTGTGAAGTCAATCGTATTTTCAAAGCCTGGAATGGTTGTAGCAATACTGGCAGTAAATCCGCCAATGCTTAACGGTGCAATATGCAGTAACCCATTCAGCACTATAACAATGTTGCGCACACTTTCAAAGACTTCACCTGTAACAGGGTGTACCGCGCCATATATTATAGTAAAGTGATTGTTCGGATAAACAGCGTGGATATCTAAACCGCCATCATAGATTAAGAAAACTTCCACCCATTGACCCGTTTCAGTCAGGGCAGACACACCTTCTATTGGATTAAAACCACTATCCACTTCTACCTGTATAATATTGCTGTCCGTTAAAGCTTCAGGAAAAAAGAATGTGATATCAAATAGTGATGGAGGTGGTGCAATAATACCCTCACTTGGCGGAGAAAGTTCAATATCTTCATCGTCGCATTCTGTTTTTTCGGTTTCATCATTTTCGGTTTCAATATTTAAGTCATTTTTGTTGCTGTCGTAATCATCCCCTGGTTCAACGAAGTTATGCTCGATACCGTCTGTCGTGTAATTCCAATCTTGTACATCACTGTTTGCAAATACACCAAAGGGTATATTGCCCAAGACTAATAACACCATCATTACGACGGCAACAACATTTTTGTAATACTTCCGTATAAAACGCCTTTTGTTTTTCCACATAAAAAATCCATCCTCTCTGGTTTGAACAAGTATTTCTGTTGTTGTGTCAATAAGGCTCAAAAAGGCACACAAATAACAGTAGCGACTAAGTGGATATTTAGTCGTTTCTTTTGTATGAACCTTGCCGTCCCCTGACTAGGTTCAAATTTATTCGTAATAGTCCCCCCTAAATTAAGTAAGTAATTGTGTTATGCTGTCATTATGTGAATTTCAATAACTAAGATTTTATTATACACATTAGAGTACCCTTTGCAATATGAAAGGGATAAAATGCAGAAATTAGGGAACAAACTGCACAAGGACTTATTGATTAAACCGCTTTTTTAATTGCTCGTTCATTTCCTTAACCGCTCCATAATATCTCATCTCATTCACAACTAACATTAAGCCATAAAAAATACTAACAATCAGCAGATACAAAAGTACCCATATAGGACTGCTGCAAACAATCCATTCCATGTACACGCCAACCACTGCGGCTACTGCAAGTGTTATGACAAAGTGCAATAAATATCTCCAGCTCATTTGCCGTCTGGTTAACACCCGCTTTGAGTAAAAAACAAAGTTGGATACACAAATAATCAATGCAGCGATAAAAAGTACGGCAATATAATATGACGGCAAATGCTCACCGCCGTCAATTCGCTTAAATACATGTGTCGAAAGCACAGCACAGCCAAATACAACAAAAAATGAATCTAAAATCAGCCTTCGTATTTCCTTAACATCCATACTCCCCCCCCCCTTTTTTTATAATTCCAACTTACCCCTTAATCTTTCGGCATGGGTGCGCGTGGCAAAAACTTTTTCACTGTTTGCCAGTGTGACTTCAAGCCTGCCATATAATGCAATACTCAATGATTTTATTTTGCTTAAATTCACAATAGTTGACTTTGAAATACGCATGAATACATTTGGATTTAACATTTCTTCAAACTCATAAAGCCGTTGCTTTGACTCATACACAACACTTTCACAATATAGGAAAATCTTTTTGTCTACTGACTCAACATAGAACACATCTGATGGGTTGATTCGGTGTATTTCATTATCAGCAAATGCAATTAACGCTCTGTCATAATCTTTTATCTGGTCTAGCAGGTCGGAAAGTTCGGGCGTTATTTTTTGACATCTTACCAGTACATATTCCTTTTCACCAACTTTGGTTTCTTGAATGATAACCTCCAACACAATCGCACCTTTCTAGATATCCTTGTTGTTTTCCTATAGGAGACAATATTCTATTTTCTCAAAAATTTCAAGTAAAAATTTTTGACATTTCTTAAAATTTGACAAAAAAACAAGCCCTTTAACAGGCGCGTTATAAACACCTTTAAGCAGTACTTTTTTGCCGTCTTCATTTAACAAAATCGCGTCCCTGAACTTTCAAAAAACCTTTTATATCCATACTCATTGTACCCCGCCCTTAGAAAAACCAGATTGAATGATTGTCTTCACTTGTTCTGGAATGGCTACCGCTTCTTCCCTTGTCAATGCGTTGGTATACATTGGCGGGTGAATGATAACATTGACTGTGGCAGGATTGAGAAGATACTCGCCTTTTTTCATGATATTGATAGCCCCGTCAATGGTCACAGGTATAATGGGCACTTGGGGCTTTGTGGCAAGCTTAAACGCACCTGCTTTAAACTCCAAGAGTTTTCCATCAGGGCTTCTTGTACCTTCTGGAAATATCACCATGGAATAGTCATCTTTTATAATTTCTATGCCTGCAATAATGGCTTTTAGTGCTTGTCTAACATCTGTTTGACTAATGACAATACAACGAAGCTCCCGCATCCATCCCCCTAAAAAGGGAATTTTAAAAATCCCTTCTTTAGACATAAAGCCTTTATTTTTATCTATGCAACCTAAAAATATAGCTACGTCAAAATAGCTTTGGTGATTGCAATAAAAAACCACGGATTCATCAGGAATATGCTCTTCGCCAATGATATTTATTTTTGCACCACTTACTTTTATCATACGCGCAGCCCACCATCGGACTTCTTGGTTGATAAGATTTTCATACTCAACCTTAGCAATCTTACCTTTACTGGCAACATGTCTTTTAAACCTGCTGGAAAGAAAGGCAAGGCTTATAAAGAAGTAAAAATAAAAATAAATACTTCGGATTATCCTCATACATATCATCCCCTATTGTTGTGTTAAAGCACCTGTGCTGCACGTTCCAGCCATTCTAAAATAAGTTCACCCCATTGCCCTAAACTTTTAAAATCTATTGCAGGAACTTCCACATTCGGTTGCCCGCTAAGGGCAAAAACAAAGGATTCTTCCCCTGTCTCAAAATCTTCAAAAGCATAGCGGAATAAAAAACTACCATCTGGGTTGTGAAGGAAAATGCCTTCCAACGTGCCGATGGCAAATGCCCCGCTTTCAGGTTGCCATGTGACTTCCATCGTGTCAACGCGTGGCTCTGGGCTCCAATCACTCCATGCCAAATGTGATATGGTCGTAAAGGTATGATGGTATCCCTCCAAAGCACTTTCAAATGCCCATGTATATGAAATACGTTCGCTAAACTCATCGTCCGCTTCATAAACGTAGAGTTCAAGTAACCACACATCATGGACAGACTGTCCAAAATCAAGACTTATCCTAGCATATATTGGTCTGGTCACAACATCCAAACCATGATAGATACGCCAGTATTGGTGATAAATACTTACATGCCATGCAGTTGATTCAAATATTTCATAACTAAACCACTCTGCCGTTTCTGCGGTTGTGATGAAGGGCATTGCCCAAGCAGGCACCCTTACCGTTTCTTCAACATCTATTATTAGCTCTGCACGAACAAGGCGGTGATGGCTGTCTAAGTAAACCACAATGATAATATCACCAGCCAGTGCTTCTATAAATAAATCTGCATCTTCACGCAGGTTGTTGAGTATGTTGGTTAAATGCGGAGTCCATCCATACATAAACAATAGCTGGTTAATGCCACGTATCGTACTGTCGGCTTCAATCATGTCTGCCAGCCCATGTAAATGCTCACCTACACTTTGCGGTGAAAAATTATAGGCGATTCTGGTTACAGGCATATCTATAGTATCTAAGGTGACTTGATGGGCAGACATTTCTGCGGTTGCAAGCCATGTGAAAAGAAGTTCTTTATAAGGTTCAAGAAAACCAAAAGGTATAACCTCGTCTGCGGAGCTTTGTAAAATATCTATAATAGGCATGGCAAACGTCATCAACTCTATAAACTCATGCATTTCCAATTCAGCAAGTTGTACAAAAGCAGATAAATCTTCATATAAAGTGTCAAAATGCACACCAAAAAAAGTATCATCTATTTGAGGCAAAGCAAGGGCAGCCCGTTCAGGGTTTAAGTAGAGCATAAATTCAACGTAATACTCAAAGCCCCAGTCACGGATACTTTCAAGTGCAAAGTGTAACCCAAAATCCAGCGTATGGAGATTTGAAAACAATGTGATATCTGCACGGTCTTCCATCCATGGTGTAACTTCGGCATAGTGAAATTGAGTCATGCCATTGGTTAAACTTTCAGTAAGCAACCTAAGTAGTCTATACGGCGAAGCTTCGGCACGTTCTGTTGCTTCATCCAGCATGGTTTCAAAGGCTTGTATTACAATGTCTATATTTTCATGATGTGCCTCGCCTTGCACAACCTGCACAGGCAAAAATACGGCTGCCAGTATTAGCACCAGCACAAAAAACCCACCTCTAACGCTTTTCATGCACACATACCTCTCTGAAATTTTCTAACATTGTATCACAAATGCAATAAAAAAACCTCTTGCTACGGCAAGAGGTTTTTTTTTATAATCCTCGTTTTAATATCAACAGCTTTTGTCCTGGGGCAATTTTTCCCGGCTGCTCAATATCATTTACAGAAATCAATTCATCCAGTGAGGTGTTATACTTTTTTGCAATCTTCCATAAAGTATCACTTGGCTGAACAATGTATACTGTCATACTGGCTTGACTGGCAAGAGTTTCTGGGTCTATATCATCAAATGTAATATCCCCTACAATACGGGTTTCTTCTTCGTCTATCACACGGGTGTTGAAGGTCAGCATAAATTTGACTTCTGCTTCCCGCGGGGTTAGCATATTAAATGCCCCATGGTCAATAGTAGCTGTCACATCTACACGCATAGATGGGTCTGCACCTTTTGCTTCAATCACCTGCCTGTATGGAATCACCGTGCGATAGCTGGCAAGGGGTGTTGCGTCACTTTCTGCCACATACAGGATATCTGTGTTTATTGCACCTTCTACAATAATCTTATCTTCAATGATTTTTATTTCGTCCATGTGGGCATGACCTTTTACACGGAACACTTGCAGCATATCAGGCACAGTGCCGCCCAGTGTCACAACCTCTTTTACAGGGGTTTGATTGCGGTTGACACACACCAGCTGAGGATACCGCACAACGGTTTTTGCAAGGGTCAACTGCTGGTTGATAACATAGGCATCCTCAAGCATTGTGAAGCTTTCTGTGCTGTACACTTTCATTTCTACACCCACAGAGAGTTCAACTTCCAACACACGGTCTTCCCCATCATCATCTGGACGCACAGTAATATGCTGGTCTATCACTTGCAAATAAACATCTGCAAGCATCTCTTCCCGCGCACCTGAAATATCTATTGAGCCATTAAATGGAATTTCATTTTCCATAAACTCAATGAGACTGTCTTCTGTGTCACCGCGATAAAGGGATGTGATTGACAGCGCACCTGAAATATTTACCCGCCCTCCTGCAACCCGCACATCTTGATTGATTATGCCCGCAGACACTTGTAAAATTTCACGGATATTTGGCTTAGAAGATGGTAATATAAGCTGGTCTTTTACAGAAAAACGGTCAACGCGGTTTTCTACTGTACGATTGACGCTTAAATTTGATTTTAATAGTTGATTTTCAGGCACGTCACTGATATGTACAACCATTTCATGGGCATCACTACGCTCTGCCGCAACTGAAATATTGACCACTGCGCGATAATTCACTTTGCGGTCATTCACCACACGATAATCTATGTTGGCAATCGTTCCTTTTGTCCGCGCCCACATGTCTTTGGTTACACCATCAACATTTACAAAGTCGTCAAGGGCACGGCTTAATGAAATTGCGTGGACAGACTTATCTGCCGCCTTTGCTACATACAATATATTTAAGTCAAGCCGTCCTACATAGTTTACCCTATCTACACCAGATTCTGTACGGTCAATTATAATTTGCTCTTCTGTTTGCAAAAGTAGTGCCATATCTGGCTTTATATCAGGGACAATCAAGTCGCCTTCCAGCATGATTTGGACTTCTTCATTGCCCACCGATTGGTCTAAAAATACCTGTTCTCTTACAAGTTCAGCCATTAAAAAAAACCTCCATTCACATTTCTATCTCTACAATAGATACTATATGATGGAGGTTTCGTTAATATGACACTTTATTTTAATAAAGTTTACAAAAATTTTTATTTTAATCGCACAACGTAATTTCGACTGTGTTTGTCAAAACATCGGTATAGCTGAACGAAAGATTCCTTGAGGCTTCTGAGCCTTCATTTAATTGGATGGTGAAAATACTGGGGTATACATTGGAAACAACCCCTTTATTAACTACCGACTTGTGCCGTCCTTTATTGGTTTCAAGACTCACTTTACTGCCGATAATTTTTTGGATATCACTTCTTACATGAAAAACATCTCTTCTGTCAAACAAGTGCGTCACCTCTCCTTAAAAAGTAGTATTTTTGGCTAACCCTACTAAATACCCCCTTTCTTGGAGTCAAACTCAAAATAAATACAAAACCAACTTATTATACACTATATCCCCTATCTTGTCAAATGGTGGAATCCTCGGCATGACACAAAGGTTTATTCATGATATGCAAGGAAGGTTATACTTCCTCCTGAAGATATACTATAAGACGTTAACGGAAGAATATGGTCAAAAAATGTGATAGGCACATAGGTGCGGTCATCATATATTCTTGGTGCAGATTCAAGTGCCCGTGGCTGTGAACCTACAATAAAATATTGATTTTCATTGGGCCAAAGCTGAATCAGCCTGTGCCCATTACGTTCAATATATACGTGGCGGTCATCGTCCTCACCATTCCACCCCACATCATACCCAAGGGCTCTTACAACACTGCCTACCGGAATAAACATTAAACGATATCCATTGGTATGCACACGATAATCGTTTCTGGCAATGGTCGTTGTGTGAATGTTTCTGCGGATAAGACGAATACTATCTATCCCACGATACTGGGCTGAAAGACGAAGCCCGTCAAATAAAATAACAAGTTCTGTACTTGTCATATAAAAGGCTTGACCTTCTAATGATGTATACATGGCAGCCATATAACGGGCAGGGTCACTCAAGATTCTTTCCCTAAGCACACGCTCGGTCAAAGGAATAATATCCATACCCATAGCTTCATTCATAGACAAAATTTGCCCTGTTGCCAAACTAAAATTAACACTGCGCACAAGCATTCTTTGAGGTGTGGCCGAAACGTCTGCATATATCACAATAGAAATAACATCACCTGCAACATAGTTGTCAAAACTAAAAGATACACTGCGGGCACGTACCCTGCTTGCTTCACTGATTATCTGCGTTACTGCTTCGCTAATTTGCTCATTTATCAGTGCATAACCATCACCAAATGCAGAGGTCATATCAGGAATTGGATTGCGAATATCCAACCCATCTTGACGGCGGCTTAAAGTCCTTTCAGACAGCATATTTGCACGCCAAGTACGCTCTTGTTGAGATTCCTCATGAGTCATCTCATCATCTACATCGTTTCCAAAGACCCCCGCTGGCATCAAAAGAACGCTTACAATAAGCAAAATTGCAATCATACTATGCAAAACCCTTTGCTTTGACCGCGCCATATTCGCCTCCTTGTTCTATTTACTCATTCATTACACCATTATTATTGCCCAAAAGCAATTACAAACCCATTACATTTCATAGTAAATTTCAAATAAAAAACGGATGGGAAAATGCACCCATCCGTTTTACAACATTTGCATAGATTATTGTCATTTATGCCTTTACGCTGATGTATAATTCTGCTTCAATCCTGTCAAAATCCTTAGCCGCAGCCGCAGTATCCAACATCACCGCATAACATACAGATGCCGGCTTTAATTTGTTAGCAAATACATAATCACTTAACTGCTCTATTGCCATCCCAAGCTCCATTGAATAGCCTTTGAATTTTGTCCTAATGCAGTTCTCCAATAGAAAAACGGAGTTCTAGTTTTTGATTTCTTTCTATTGTCATTTCTGAAAACGCCTCACCCTATTACGAATATTGCTAAACTATAATTTATTAAAAATCATAGAGGATAGGTTTAAACCTTATTATACGAGTGTCAGCGTTTTATTACATAAACTTAGGATTTTGGGACGGTGAGATACAATGACTACCATTAACTTGTTTGATTCAAGAAACTTCTTTAGATTCTCCACCACCATTTTTTCAGTAGTTTCATCTAGGGCAGATGTTGGTTCATCAAGCAACAATACATCTACATCTTCATAAAGTGTGCGTGCAAGACCGATTCTTTGCTTCTCTCCACCTGAAAGCGAAAGTGTATTACCATAGATTTTATGGGCTTCCGCTATTTTTAGCGCGTTTTTCAAGTTACCCTTTTCTCTGCCAAAGCTTACATTGTCTGCAATGTCACCATCAAATAAAAATACTTCTTGGGGTAAAACAGCAATGCGGCTAAAGTATGCGTTTGGATTCCATGCGTTCATTGGCATATCATTTACAAACACACCTTCTGATAAGAGACGATTCATAAGTATTCTCAATAAAGTAGACTTTCCTGCCCCAGAAGAACCAACAACCCCTAACACATCGCCTTTTCTAAGGGAAAGGTTAAGTCCTTTCAAAATCACTTTATCAGTTGAATAAGAAAACTGAACATTTTTAAGTTTAATTGAATCAATTTTATCAATAACAGGTTTGCCGCTTTCGTCCTCTTCTGGCTTAATCAATAAGTCATCTAATCGTGATTCAAGCCCCTCTGCCACTTGATATGACATGTTAAAGTCAGCAAGATTTCTAAATGGTTCACCCAGTTGCGGAAGAAAAGCATAAAAAGCAACAATCTGCCCTAGTGTTATCGTTCCGTAATAGAAAAAAACAGCACCAACCACCACTGCAATAACAGGTATTAGACGGAGGGTAGTGCTGGTCGCAGTCTGCCCAAGGGATTTCCACAATTGAAGCTTCTTTTGATTTTGCGTGTGATTATCTACAGCTTGACCAAATCGTTTAGCAAAAAAGTCTTGGGCGCGGTATAGCTGAATTGTATCCATATTCAATAACGTCTCATTTGTTCTTTCCTGCATAATGGAATATGTTTCAGACAATTTTTTGTTTGCTATCTTTAGTTTTTTATTCAACCTTGTATAGATACCTAAGTAAAACAGAAAGAGCAAACTACATATTACAGCCAGCCATATATTCATTATGATGAGAAAAATAAGAACAACACTAATTCTTAATAGATTCAAAAATAACATTGGCATCAAAATCGCACGAATTTCTGCATACCTTGATGCATCGTTTAATAGTTTGTTGCTTAAATCACCTATACCTAATTTTTTGTGAAAAGCTATACTTTTTTGCACCAATGAACCATAAAGATATTTTCTAACTAAGTTTGCTGAACGATAAACCAAGTTAAACCACATAACATTTTGAACCCACTCTAAAAAGAAATCCATAAAAATAATAAACGCAATCAATCCTGAAAAATACAAGATAAAATACAAAGAGCGTGATATTTCGTCTAAAAGGATTCCAACAGCATAGGGTATCAATAATCCTACAATAATTGATAGAGCGCAGAAAGCAAGTGTTATGAATTTATATGTTTTTAAAGGTTTTAGCACTTGGGTGACTTGATTTTTAAGTGTCACACTTTTCACATCCTCTGCTGGAGACATGTTTAATTTTAAACATGTCTCATCATATACATACCCTTTCATCAGCAATATTCATGAGTGCTTTATCATGGGTTATGATTATAATTATCTTGTTCATTTTTTCTTGTAGCAAAATATCACATAAATTATTTGTACTTTGCATATCCAGTCCAGAATTTGGTTCATCAAGTAGAATAACATCAGCATCCTTTAATAAGGCTTGAAGGATAATCAACTTTTGCTTTTCTCCTAAAGACAAATTTGCAACTTCTTCATCAATCCCATTGAAAAATTTACTAAGGTGAAGTGCTTTAATATATTCATTTGCTTTTTTTTGCTCGGAAGCAACTATGTTTACATTTTCTGATATTTTCTCATAAAAGAAGCTTAAATCTTGTGTGACAACGGCTATGTTTTCCTTTCTCATTACATCCATATTCACATCACGAATATCACAATCATTATAAAGTATACGTCCTTTATAATTTTGTATAAGTCCAAGTAGCAAAAGAAACATTGTGCTTTTACCTTTACCATTATCACCTGTTACCGCATATATTTTTCCCGTTGAAAAAGTATAGTTAAGATTATTATACAGTGCCGCAGAATCACTGCTTTCATCATAACAAAATGATAAATTTTCTATGGTCATATGGTTTATCTTGAGTAAAGCAATATTTCCGTCTGTCATTTCTTCCCCATCAATTATTTCTTTTAATCTATTGTAGGAAACGCTTGTGGCTTCATATATTTTTCCAAATGTAAGTACCCCTGAAATATTGGCTACAAGCATACCAACATAAGTATTAAGCACAGTAAACTCGCCTACTGTCATTCTGTTGTTAATAATTTCATTAAGAGAATAAATAAAAACCACTATACTTATGAAGTATTTTGCAAGCAGTTCAGATATACTATAGCCTTGTTTCATTTTGGCATTTTTTACAGCAGTGGTTATTACAGGAGAATACTTTACACTTAAAAATTTATCTGTTTCTTCAATCATGCTATTTATTTTAATATTTTTAATATGCATAATTTGATTATTAAGTGCCGAAAAAAACTCATCTCTACTTTCTTTAAGAGCCAGCGTAGACTTGTACAGTGGGCGTTTCATTACAAGATGTATAACTATATACACTGGAATAAGTATAAGTGTCACAATGCTCATGAAAAAGTTTATACCAAACATGACATATATAATAAAAGTAGCCAATAAAACATTCATTATGACACCCAGTACAGTATTAAGAAAAAAATTGAGTAAATTGGCTACATCTAAATTGATTCTTTGGGCAAAATATGCTGATGAATCTTTATCAAAATACTGTATAGACAATCGCTTTGCTTGTGCTATAATTTTTGCCGTCATATTAAAGAATGTTTTGGTATGCAATTTTACTGCTAAAATATTATATACATAAGACAAAGCGATTTGTATTGCCCATACTATAAATAATAATGTCAACACTTGATATGCATTTTCTCTGGCTGTAAGCCCAGTGAGTAAATCAACAAATCCTCCAATAAGTTGAGGGATAATCAATGCAAGTCCACCAGAAAGCAGAGACAATAGAATATAAAACGAAAAAAGCACAAGGTTCTTTTTTACAGAGTTAAAAATATATTTTATCATTGATGACATATATATCTATCCGTCCAATCTAAACACCCATATGAATCAGCACAAATGCAATGGCTCCAAATAGTACATACACCGCTGTTTCAATGATTCTATATTTTACATTACCAATGCGCGGAATAATAAAAATACGACCAACACCTTCAGATACATTGTGTGCAGCATGAGCTAAGGATGCCGCCCAAATATTACCCGTCGTAATTCTAAGCCATCCAAAAATAAAACTTAGGGCAATGGTTTGGATAGTAAATAGTATAAAGGCATTTAACTTTGGATTTTTTGCATCATTGTATCCAACTACATTTAAAGGAAAGTGCCAAAAACCCCATACTATGCCCAACAGTGTGATACCTAATGCCACACCAAAACGCTCTATAAAAATAGGTTGCATAAACCCGCGCCAAGCCAATTCTTCGCCTAGTGCAAATACCAGTGACATGAGAGACAAAACTAGTGTAGATACGAGAAAATCTAAGATATAAACTACGGGCTTTTTTATATTCGTTCTTTTTTCCTTTTTAATGAAGCCATTAAAAATAGTATTTACTCCTGGAATATGCCACTTGCCATCAGAAGTCACCTCAATTTTATCTACTTTAGAAAATGGCTTGAGTATAGCAAACATAATTGTCATATAAATAATTGGTGTAAAAAAACCTAATACCCAGTGTGCAAAACTGGGCATTGTTAATCCAAAGTCACTCCAATTTGGGGGAACTTGTCCTAAAAAAACAAAGACAATCAAAACTATTGAGGGTATAGCCATGACTAACGCTAATAGTTTTCTCGACGGTCTGCCTTGAGGGTCAGGATTGTCAGGTCGTTTTGCCATTTTTATACCCACAAATTGAAGAACATACGCGAGTACATAAATTACAATGATATAACTAATCATTTTTAAACAACCCCTTCTGTTAATGTATTACTATTTTGTTGCTCGGCTTGTTGTTTTAGATATGCTTCATATATGTTTTTCATTTCTTCTTCAATATGACTTCCAAAGGCTTTGTTAAATTTATCTTTATCATTTATTAAGGCATTACACATATCACACAAGGTTACATAATTAATCCCAAGTTCAGGACACCTGTCCAAAAACCACTTGAATCCATGCTTTCTTAAAATTCTTATAACCATATTAGAATTATATTTTTTCTTAATCATTTCAATTCCATCTATATCCATATTGCCCAACTTTAATAGTTCATTACGGCAGTATTGAGAGCAACATGGGTAAACATCACCATCTGGAAAGATAGCGAAAGTGTCCAATGTATTGCAAGTAGCAGTTTCATCAATAATCAAATTATTTTTTATAACAGGGATATTATTTTGTTTTGCAGCACCAATTGGCAACACTTTATGCTCTATCAAAGATTTTCCTATTGTATTTGCACCTAGGTTGGGCAAGATGTCTACCAGTCGCATTGAACCTTCTGTTACCATAGTTGTAATATGAATGCCAACCCTAAAATCTTCAGATACAGCAAGTATATTCTTTATGTTATCAATGGGGATAAATTCTTGATGATATTCGTCAGCAGTAAGGTCTAAAACATTTATGCCGCTAGAATGCAGTTTTGATAGTACTTCACGGGTTTTCACTTCATCAGTTGCCCAAAACCCATTTGTAGATACACTTATTCTGCTAATTCCTTTTGAACGTGTGTAAGCTGCAATATTACAAATTTCATCTAAGTATAAAAGTGCTTCTCCACCAGAAAAACCTACAGCACGGATTGAATTGTGTGCCAGTGTTTCATCCACATATTTTTTTGCTTGGCTTATAGTCATTTTTTCTTGCCTATTGGGCGTACAATCAAAACAACATATTCTACAACTTGCATTGCATTTCATTGTATATACTAATGCCATACTGGATACCATAGTTAATTCATCTCCATATCTTGTGTCATAATTGTATCATATATTATCACCAAATGCATTAACGTGCATTTGGTGATAATAAAAACTTGGCAAAACCATTAAAATGAAAATAAATGAACGAATTTACAATCAACGTAACAAATTATAGCAGTTGCTTCAAATGCTAAATATCCATCTGTATCAAAATCAGTTTCTAGTACATCTTGAATTGTAATGATGTTATCCATATTTATCCTCCCCTCTTGTTGCTAATTTTTTTGCTTAAACTCACGACACTCACGCGCTAGAGCGTTTGTTCAGCAGATATGCTTCAATGTTGCGTCCAATATATCGGCAAATGCTTGTCAAGGACGCGTTCAACTTGACAAAACAAGTGTACTAAATTTCGACAACAAAGTAAATGCTAATTGTGCAACGGCGATGTTGCACAATTAGCATTGTAAGATTATGGAGTAAATTATGGGGTCATAAGATAGTATCCTTTCAAATAAAAACTTCACGCAGTGCCAATAAATACCACGCACTGGTGCAGGTTAATAGAGAGGAACAGTAATAACGAAGAAAACAGCTATTTTGAAACTCATGTGCATGTTGGGAATTGCTACATCAATATTTATGAGCGTACCCATGCCACAAAGTCATGCAGTAGGTGCAGATGACGCACCTAGGGTAATAGCTCCACGTTTTGACCATGAAGATGAACACAGAGGCGAAGACTAATCAAAGATAATTCCTAAGTGTTCCTTAACATTTTTACTTGTAATACCTGCATTTTTTGCTTGCCCATAATTTTCAAACATCATTGACCCATAATAAGACACCGCAAAGTAAGGAACACTTTTTTCTTTTTCGTCCATTCTAAGGTGACAATGTGCCTTGTTGTAATAGAGACTAGCCAATCTAGTGAGTCTATCCCTGTCACATTCAAACTCAATCGCATCTTCTGCAACATACAAAGCATCTCTTATTTTTCCCATCTGCCCTAAACATGAAGAATAATTGATTGCAACGCTTGCATACATCCGTGCTTTTTCCTGCTCGTCTTCATATCGTCTGTTCAAATTATCCAACAGTTTTTTGTATATATTGGCGGCACGTTCTAAGTCACCTGTTTGCTTATAATAAATTGCAAGCATGTTGATTAGGATAGATTCATCATGGGTTAATGGGTATGTTTCGATATCTTTCTCGTTAAATTTAGGACATGTTATACTAAGGGCATCTACTATCATGCTTGGCGTATCTGGGTGTTTAGGATTTTTGCGTTGAAATATACCTATATCAGCCCTTTTAATAAATTGCAAATTGGTTTTGGCTTTATATTTCCTACTTTTCCTTAGCTTATTTAATTTTTCCTCAGCAATTTCATACTTCCGTGTGACTAACAGCCTGTGAATTTCATCCCGCTCTTTTATGCCTTCATAGTCTTCTTTTGTAAGGAAGAAGTTACAATAATAGTGTACATACCGCCCCAACCGTTGCATGATTGGCTCTACAAGGTGGACATGAGCAGAAGCAATCTTGTCGCTTTCTATTCTTTGCAATGTGGCTTTATCGCATATCCCCCAAGATAAGGCATTCAAACTTAACCCCATCTTTTCACGCAAGGGTTTTATCATTTCACCCACATGATTGCAGGCTATGACTTCCCCACGTGCATAGGGAACTTTACGGCGGGGTTTATGCGCTAATGATTCTACGCCATAGGTTTTAAATGTTATGTTCAACTGGGTTTTTGCTGTAACTTTAACAGTTTCAGCAGCGTCTATTTGATTCAGCAGGATATAGCCAAAATAGGCTTGCTGAATTAGCGGACGATATGCACTGGTTTTATTAGGGTCAATAGCCGCTATTGCAAGGGCTTTTTTAAATTTAAAATCTGGCATGTGCAGTCCTTGATTGCGTGTTGCTGAAATTTCACACCCCAAGTCACAAGTATCTATGACCTTGCTATAATTTTTTGACTGTAAATAGTATTCTGCCAAGGAAAGCAAAACTTGTACAATTTGTTTATCCTTATGTCTGTCTGCAATGGGTAGCCTTAAAAGCTCCTTTTGCACTTCATCTAAAATGCGTATAGCATTGGATAACTTGCCCATTCGGGCATATGCTCTTGCCATGGTGTGAAATAACTCTGGCTCTTCAAAAATCAACACCGTATCTTTGGGGCTGTTTTCATTCAAATGTTCAAAAGTTTGTTGCAATACCTCATAAACCAGAGGCATTACAACATCAAAAGCCTGTCCTTTTTTCTCAAGCAACCGTGATTTTTGACTTAGTAAAAATTGACGATTAACTGGCGTGTCAAAAGTTGAAATGCTTTCTATTTCTTCAATTAAACTTTCTGCGTCTTCTATATCATTTCTATCAAGTGCTGTGATGAGTAAATGGCGAAACGCATATACCTCCATTGGCTGATTATCTAAATGAGGGCATATCATTGCGTCTATATGAAAATCCAATGCATTTTTTAAATCATCAAATATAGACAGTGTAGGAACCATTGCACCTGATTCAAGACGGCTTAATGAAGTTTCGCTGTTTGGCATTCTGTCTAACATATCGTTACGGGTTAGCCCTTTACGTATGCGCACATCCTTAACCACAGTCGCAGTATATACACTTGCCATCATACACCTCTACGCTATTTTCCAGAAACCGTTACACCATCAAAACAACACCATGGTAAAATGCTTTGTCCATCACAAATGCGTTCTTGAGATATCCCACTGATATTTTTAATGACATCGGTGATATTAAATGAAATCATGGTTTCTTGAAGGGCATCTGTGATTTTACCATTTTCAATGAGGAAGCTATTTTTTGCGATACCGGAAACATCGCCGCTTGTACCTGGTTCTGCGCCAGAGAAGCGGTTGATTAAAATGCCACGGTCTACACTTTTAATCATTGCTTCAAAAGATGTATCGCCTCCAGCAACTTCTAAGTTATAATGGGCAGTATTGGCAGCCCGTGGTTTGCCTGTTTTATTCGCACCATATAGTCCTAGTGCAAAGGATTTTAAAATGCCGTCTTTAATAAAGTCGTTATCACGGCTTAGAAATCCATCTTCGGTTATACGTTCACCTGCTATAATTGCAGGGTTTAACGGAATAGACCGCATGGTAAGCATGGGGTTGGCTACAAGGGTTTCAAGCGCGTCTTTCCAGCGGCTTGTGCCTTCAATCAAAACTTGTTCCCCAAGGAAATAGTGCAAAAGTGTATGCCAAATCATATCTTCACAGGTGGGGGCAACGATGATTTTTCCTACAAACTTACCCTCAATCGTGCGTGTATCCAGTGATTTTACAGACTCTGCAAGCAATTGCCGTTGAAGCCCGAAGTCCATAAACGCTGTTTTTAAATCTGCCAAAGGCCCGCCATAATGATTAAAAGAGGTGGTTTTTTCACCATCTTTACCCATAAACATGTTGCTGAAACTATAGTATTCTTCTTCGTTTGAAAACGCCGCACCATTGCTATTGACATATTGCCATTTTTCCGTAGTAAATTCTGAAGTCACGCTTTCCAACATAATTTTTGGAAATTCATTATTGACTTGCTCTACATATTCTTTGGTGCGGTTGAATAAACCGTCCATATCATATCCACCAATGGTTTGGTCAAATTTTTGATTATGCTCCATGGGGGCGATGTCTTCGGCTTCGTCAGTCATACCCAGCTTCGCTAATGCAATGCAATCAGCCACAGCTTCATCCACACTGGTTTTATCATGCTTGTTGATGACAGTAACCCCTTTGCGCCCGCCAACTAAAGCTTTTAGTGTTAATTGGTCGTTAAACTGGGTACGCAAAAGTGTGAATTTATTTTCCTGCACATTAAATTCATCTTTGCGGTCTTTATTCGCGCATACAGCAGCTTTGTCTGCCCCTGCTTTTTTTAAGGCTTCAAGTGCATAATTTGCGATATCATTCATATTATTTACCTCCAATATTCATGTCACAGCGAAGAGCTGGACCGCCCATGGCTGTGGTCATTATCTGCTTTTTGCCGCAAAAACCACTAATCTCCCAAACCATGTCATCAGAAATCATATCAACGGTTTTTAGCATATCAAAAGCAACGCCGGAAATGGTGGTTTCTCTAATGGCTTTGCCAATCTTGCCATCTTTAATTTCATAGCCTAAGTCTACAGAAAACATAAACTCACCTGTGCTGTCCGCTTGACCATTGCCTGATTTGACGAGGAAATATCCATCATCTACACTGGCAATCAAATCTTCTAACTTATCCTTACCGGGAAGAATCGCTGTATTGCGCATACGCACAAGGGGTTCATCATTAAAGGCAAATGCCCTAGCGTTTCCTTGGGGTTTTACATCAAAATGACGCGCACTTTCACGATTGTGCATATAGCCTTTTAAAATGCCGTTTTCGATTAAAAGTGCGTCTTCTGCAAGTGTGCCTTCATCATCAACATAAACAGGAAGAGGTGCAGGCTTTCCGTCATATGTGTGTGCGAAATCAATCATGGTAATGAGTTCACTGGCTACTTGTTTATTTAAGTTGTGGGCGGCAACTGAACCTGCAAGCACTAAGTCAGATTCTACGGTATGGCCAACTGCCTCATGGGCAAGTATACCTGCAAGGTTTGGGTGCAAGATACACTTTTTCAGTCCTGCATTGGCATATACACCATCCCGCTTATCCATAAGCCGTGTATAGAGCAGGTCAAGTTTTTCCTCCATACGTCTAGGGTCGGTGAAAAATTCGTCAAAACGTCCTCTTATGCAAAAAGGCTCAGTCAATTCCACTGGAATACCATCAGCAGTTTCCGCAGTCATAAATACATACACTTGGGAACGGGGTTGGAAAAAATGCGTATCCGTACCATCACTGACGATTAAAAGCTTTTCAATATCCAAGCAGTTGGCAATCACTGTACGGCTGGAAAGATTTTTATATTTTTTTACGATAAAATCATCCAATCCTTTTGCAAAATCAATAAGCATATTTTGTGAAACATCTTCAAAAATGGGCGTTGATAATTCAACTTTTGCCTGTCCTTGAAGTGGTGGCAATGGGGGTAAGCCTTTTTTTATTTGGCTATCCATAAACTGTGCATTTTCTGTTGCCGCTGTTAATATGCTTTTTACACTGTCAGGCGAATATTCTGCGCCGCTGGCAAAGCCAAATGTGCCGCCACGGTAAACACGCGCAGACACCCCGCCTGTGGCCGATTGGACATTGTTCACCATGTTACCTGCAAGTAAAGTCACCGTTTTGGTGGTGTTTACTTGGGCACGAAGCTCTGTGTGGTCTTTAAATGCAGACTTGTGGGTACTTAAAAAATCTTGCAACATTATTAAATTTCCTCCTTTTAATCCGCGGCAATATTGCGGAATACTAATTCATTTGGGCGCACCATGCCTAAGCGTTCTCGCGCAAGTTCTTCAATGTAAACATCACTATCAAAGAACGTGAGTTGTAAATACAAGTTGTCATACTGTGCTTGATATTGGGCTATTCTTCCGTTTAGCTGATTTAGCTCTTCTTGAAGTGCATTGTTCTGCCCTACTTGATACACCAAAAAAGCTGAAATCATTGCAATGATAAAAACCCAAAAAACGCCATACCGTAACCGCACTTTGGGCAGTTTAAATCGGCGTCGTTTTTTGGGTTTTTTCTTCTCCTCCATAACTATCACACCTTTTTGCGCAAAATAAATAAATTTCGCGCAGTTTTCTTCATTCGTATTTTGCCATACCTCGCCACACTGCGCAAGTCTTTACGCCGCTTCATGGTAAAAGCTTTGACTGGCGGGCTAATCCACCCCAAAACAATTCTAAGGGGCAGTAAAATTATTTTTACAACAGATGCGATAACCCGCTTTAAAAACGTTACAATCACCACAAAGATTTTTACAATCCACTTTGAAATGGTATTGAAGTACAGCACAATCCCAAGCACAACCCCAAGCAATGCAAATATTCTAATCTCTCCATAACTTCGTGTAAGCATAAAATAAAATGTGCCAACCGTTGCCGCTATCCAAAAAAATAAATCCTCCACCTGTACTGCAAAGGTAGAGTGTGGCGCGGTTTTACGGAAAACCCTAAATACATCATAGAATAAACCAATGGTCGCGCCCACTATAATGGTGGATAGAAAAAGCACAGCCTGCCCATACATTGATAAAATCACTTGAATAGTCGCCCTAGTAGAGATTTTGTACGTGCGCCGCCGCTTGGGTTTTCGTAAGTCACGCCGTCAATTTCACCTGACACAGAAAGTTCTCCACTTTCAAGGTTGATACGATTTACATGCAAGTTTACCCCTCGTATGACGATTACGCCCATTTCTGTTTCTCCAATGACGGATTCTTCGTCAAAAGAAATCACATCAATTACACCTGTCACAGTGACACTTTCACGGCGGTCAATTGATAGACTATGGCGGGATGTTGACCGTTTTTTTTCTTCCATTGGCATTCGCATTGGTGCTGGCATTAGAAAACCCCCATTCCGTATTAGTCCATTATATGGACATGAATGGGGGTTTATGACTGTATTTTACTCTACGATTCTGTAAAGCCCTGTAGCATCGTCTTTGCGCACGGTTTCTCTAATGTCTAATACTTGGGCTTTGGTTACTTTATCACCAAAGCGGATTGCAATGATATCGTCAATTTTTACATCCACAGATGCTTTGGCAGGTTTGCCGTTTATTTCAACACGTCCTGCGTCACAGGCTTCATTGGCTACTGTGCGCCGTTTTATTAGCCTGCTTACTTTTAAAAATTTATCTAGTCTCATAAGATTAGTCCCTCCATCCTAATGGGGCGATGCGCAACCCCCACAGTGTCCACCGCTGCCGCATTTTTTTATGCTGCCAATGTGTTCCATTCCAATATGGGGGATTCCTGATTTTTCAAATATCTCACCATAGGGTGTAAACCCTAAATTTTCATAAAATCCGCGGGCGGATACTTGTGAGTCTAAAATTTGCCTATTTCCTCCCATTTGCACACAGGCTTCAATGAGGGCTTCCATGATACCTGTCGCCAAGCCTTGCCCACGATGTGTTTTGACTGTGGCAATACGCCCAATAATAAAATCATCGTCTGTTATACGCACACGCCCTGTGGATACTGGTTTTCCCAGTTCGTCATATACCACAAGATGAATACACTCTGGGTCTGTATTGTTATTTATATCAGCTTCGGGTACACCTTGCTCTTCTATAAAAACCTGGCGCAGTACTGTGTGTACATCACTCACGTCATCTTTTGTCCCCATAAACCATTTCATTGAAATCATAGTTTAGCACTCCTTAATATTGCATCAATGATTCGACAACTGGCGTTGCCATCCCCAAAAGGATTTTGTGCATTCGCCATTTTTTTATATACCTGTGTATCTGTTAATAGCCCCATTGCCTCATTATATATAGAATCCTCATGGGTTCCTGCAAGAACCAGTGTACCAGCTTTTTGCCCTTCCGGACGTTCTGTGACTTCTCGAAGCACTACTGTAGGTAGGTTAAAAGATGGTGATTCTTCTTGCAGCCCACCTGAATCTGTAAGAAGCAAATATGAGCGGCTCATTAAATTGTGCATGTCTATAATATCCAGCGGTTGGGTTAGTAAAACGCGTTCTTGCCCACCTAGGATTCTATTGGCTGGCTCGGTTACAGCTTTGCCCGGGTGAACAGGCCAAACCAGAAATGTATCTGGATTATCCTTTACAATACGCAATACTGCACGGCAAATGTTTTCCATCGGCTCACCCCGATTTTCCCCGCGATGAGCAGTCATTAAGATGATTCTCTTTGTAAAATCTACATCATGATTCAGCCTATCCATTTGAAATTTGTAGTTTTCTTTTGTAGTGTACTTTATGATGTCAAGAATTGTGTTGCCTGTCACAAAAATTAAATCCTTTGCAATACCTTCTTTTAGCAAATTATCCCGTGATACATCTGTTGGGGCAAAGTAAAAATCTACTAATGCAGTGGTCAGTTTACGATTCATTTCTTCTGGATATGGGCTATATTTGTCATGTGAGCGAAGCCCAGCTTCAACATGTCCAATGGGAATTTTTGCATAAAATGCTGCCAGTGACGCGGCAAATGCTGTTGTAGGGTCTCCATGTACAAGTATGATATCAGGCTTGCTTTTTTCTAAAATTGCAGGAAGTCCTTGCAAAACACGCACTGTTATTTCTGTAATCGTTTGCCCTACGGTCATAATGTTTAAATCATAATCAGGCATAATATTAAAGAGTGCGAGGGCATTGTCAACCAATTCACGATGTTGTGCGGTTATGCATACTTCGGATTGGATGTTCGGGTGTTTTTGCATTTCTAATATCAGCGGAATCATTTTATATGCTTCGGGGCGCGTTCCGAAGATTGAAAGTATCTTCATTATGCATACTCCTTCATCTGTCTGTTAGATAAATTATAGAGCATTTCTAAGATTTTGTACAATTGCAAAATTATATGGTATGCTAATGGGGTAGTAATGGTTTTGATTCAATTTAAAGATTTGAGGTAGACATGGCAACGAATAAGGCATACGGAAACGAGAGTATAACCGCTTTAAAAGGCGCGGATAGAGTGCGCAAACGCCCGTCAGTCATCTTTGGTTCAGATGGGATTACAGGCTGTCAGCACGCAATTTTTGAAATTATTTCAAACTCAATAGATGAAGCCCGTGAAGGGCATGGTAAAAAAATTGAAATCATACGTCATCGTGATTTTTCTATTACAGTCAAAGACTATGGGCGGGGTGTGCCTGTAGACTATAACCCGATTGAGGAAAAGTATAACTGGGAACTTGTTTTTTGCGAACTTTACGCAGGCGGAAAATATACCAATAATGAGGATGATGGAAATTATGCCTACAGTTTAGGACTGAATGGACTTGGCCTGTGTGCAACCCAGTATAGTTCAGAATATATGAACGCAGAAATTCTGCGTGAGGGCTTTAAATACACTTTGCATTTTGAAAAAGGTGAAAATGTAGGCGGGCTAAAAAAAGAGCCTTTCGGCGGTAGAAAAACAGGAACAATGGTCAATTGGCGGCCAGACCGTGATGTTTTTACAGATATTGATGTACCTCTTGAATGGTATCAAGACATGTTAAAACGTCAAGCCATTGTCAACGCAGGGCTAAAATTTATACTCAAAGACGAGCCTAGCGGTGAAACCTTTTCCTTTCAATATGAAAAAGGTATCAGCGACTATATAACTGAGCTTGCAAATAACACGGCACTGACCGACCCTTACTTGCTTTCTCACGAAACACAAGGACGCGACCGTGCAGACCATCCTGAATATAAACTAAAATTTGACATTGCATTTTGTTTTTCCAATGATGTCAATGTGCTTGAATACTATCATAACTCCAGCTATTTAGAATATGGCGGTGCGCCTGATAAAGCGGTAAAAACCGCTTTTATATCTGGGGTAGATGCCTATATCAAAAGCGGCGGACACTATAAAAAAGACGAGAAAAAAATAACCTTCCCCGATATTGAGGAAAGTCTTATTTTAATTACCAATTCATTTTCAACCGTCACATCCTATGAAAATCAGACGAAAAAAGCCATTACCAATAAGTTTATTCAAGAAGCCATGACGGAGTTTTTGAAAAAGCAGTTGGAAGTATATTTTATAGAAAACAAGCCCGATGCAGATAGAATTTGCGCACAAATTTTAGCAAACAAGCGCAGCCGTGAATCTGTAGAAAAAACCCGTGTTGCATTAAAGAAAAAATTAACAGGGCAAATTGACCTTAATAATCGTGTAGAAAAGTTTGTAAACTGCCGTACAAAAGACATCACCCGTCGGGAACTTTATATTGTAGAAGGTGATTCTGCCCTAGGCTCGTGTAAACTTGGGCGGGATGCAGAATTTCAAGCGATAATGCCTGTACGTGGTAAAATTTTCAACTGCTTAAAAGCCGATTATAACCGAATTTTACAAAATGAAATCATTACCGATTTATTACGTGTACTGGGTTGTGGTGTAGAAATTAAACGGGACAACAAACAGGCAAAAGATTTAAGTGACTTTGATATCAACCGTTTAAACTGGAATCGTATCATCATCTGTACAGATGCTGACTACGACGGATATCATATTCGCACACTTGTTCTCACTATGTTGTATCGCCTAACCCCCACCCTTATCGAACAGGGTAAGGTTTTCATAGCCGAATCCCCATTATATGAAATCACCGCAGGTAAAAATACTTTCTTTGCATACACCGAAAAGGACAAGGCAGATATCCTTGCCAAAGCAGAAAAATCTGGTTCAAAAGTGCATATCCAGCGTTCAAAAGGCTTGGGAGAAAATGAACCAGAAATGATGTGGCAAACCACCATGAATCCTGCAACACGCCGTTTGGTTCAAGTTATTCCCACAGATGCAGAAAAAACTCAAGAAATGTTTGAAATTCTCCTTGGGGACAATCTTCGCGGCAGAAAAAACTTTATTGAAGAATTTGGTCATTTATATCTTGACCTTGCTGAAACAGGGTGAGGATATGCGTTTACCTTTGGAATGCTATAAGCAATCAGCGGAAACCCTTGCGCCATTTTTACTGGGAAAAATACTGTGCCGTAGAATGGGTAATCAAGTCATACGCCACAGAATAACCGAAACCGAAGCCTATTGCGGTGAAAGCGATACCGCCTGTCATGCCCACAAAGGCAAGACCCCAAGAACATCAGTGTTGTATGAACAGGGCGGCATTGCTTATGTTTATTTATGCTATGGAATCCACAATTTACTCAATGTTGTAGCCGCAGAGGAAGGACAGCCAGAAGCCGTGTTGATTCGGGGTGTAGAAGGTATATCTGGGCCAGGGCGTGTGACAAAAGCATTAGCCATCGGAAGAGATTTAAACCGTGAAGATTATACAACATCAAATGCACTTTGGTTGGAAGACGGCGCACCCCTTCCATACAAAACAACCCCGCGCATAGGTATTGGTTATGCCAGCGAAGAAGACAAAGCGCGGCTTTGGCGGTTTGTAAATCAATAAAAAAGGACTGACCCACTTGCCTAAAAAAACAAAAACATCCCCTGAAATTCCTGAAAATCATATCATAGAACAGCCCATTACCAACACATTAGAAATTAACTTCATGCCCTATGCCATGAGTGTCATCGTATCACGGGCAATTCCAGAAATTGATGGGTTTAAACCTGCCCATAGAAAACTTTTGTATACCATGTATAAAATGGGCTTACTTTCCGCAGGTGCATCATCAGGGGGTGGGCGGCGCATAAAATCTGCGGATATCGTTGGGCAAACGATGCGTTTAAATCCCCATGGTGACGGCCCAATTTATGAAACCATGGTGCGCCTTACCCGTGGTAATGATTCTCTTATTCATCCATTTATCGATTCAAAGGGCAACTTTGGTAAACATCATTCGCGGGATATGGCATACGCCGCCAGCCGATATACAGAAGCCCGCCTTGACGATATTTGCCGAGAGGTTTTTAAAGATATCGACAAGGGCGTTGTGGATATGGTAGACAACTATAATGCAACCATGCTGGAACCTGCCCTGTTGCCTACAACTTTTCCCAATTTACTGGTGACTCCAAACCAAGGCATTGCCGTAGGCATGGCAAGTACCGTTTGTAGCTTCAACTTAAAAGAAGTCTGTAACACGGCTATTGCATGGCTTAAAAATCCAAAGTGTGACATCATTAAAACACTACTTGCCCCTGATTTCTCTACAGGTGGGGAGCTTATTTTTGTACCAGAAGATATGGCGAATATATATAAAACAGGGCGCGGTTCGTTCAAGTTAAGGGCGCGATATCGTTTTGACGCAAAAAATAATTGTATAGAAATTTTTGAAATTCCTTATACTACCACACTTGAAGCCATTATTGATAAAATTGTAACCCTGGTGAAATCAGGAAAAATTCGAGACATTACAGATGTTCGTGATGAAACTGACCTTCAAGGTTTAAAAATTGCCATTGATATAAAAAAATCGGCAAATCATGAGCAACTTATGCACCGTTTGTTTTCTCTAACCACTTTGCAAGATTCTTTTAGCTGTAATTTTAACTTTCTCGTCAATGGTAGCCCAAAAGTGATGGGCATTGCTGAAATTTTAGAGGAATGGACCATATTCCGTGTATCTTGCATTAAGAGACAACTTGCACATGATATTAAGAAAAAATCTGAAAAACTCCACTTATTAGAAGGTCTTGCAAAAATTCTTATAGATATAGACAAAGCGATTAAAATAATCCGAGACACCCCAAAAGAATCACAAGTGATTCCTAATCTTATGGATGGCTTTAAAATTACCCAACCCCAAGCGGATTTTATTGCAGAAATCAAACTTCGTCATCTAAACCGTGAACATCTTACCAATAGAATTGCTGAAAGAAAATCTCTGGAAGATGAACTTGCAGAACTGGACGCAATTCATGGAAGTGACGAAAAAATACGTCAAGTCATTATTACACAGTTAAAGGACATTGCAAAAAAATATGGTCGTCCACGACGTACAGAAATCGTGGAAGCCAGCGAAGCCCCCACCCCATCAGAAGCTGACTTTATTGATGACTATAATTTAAAGCTATTCTTAACTGCTCATAATTACATTAAAAAAATATCCCACGCAAGCTTACGCGCCGCCGATACCCAATACCTTAAAGAAGATGACCATATCCTGCAAGCACTTGAAGCCACCAACCGTGATGAACTCCTACTCTTTACCAATCAGTGTAATGTCTATAAGGTGAAGGTTTATGACTTGCCCGATTGTAAAGCGTCTGCACTTGGCGATTATATTACAAACTTATGTGAAATGGCGGCTGGCGAAAAAGCAATATATCTTGCAACCGCCAAGGATTATAGCGGGTTTATGCTTTTCGCATTTACAAATGGCAAAGTGGCAAAGGTGCAATTTAACGCATATGCCACAAAAACAAACCGCCGCAAATTGGTTAATGCCTATTCAGGACGCGCACCCCTTACGGAAATGCATTGGATTCCCGAAGATGTTGACCTATACTTACAGCGGGGTGAAGATAAAGCAATGTTAATCAATGCTTCACTTATTCCCACAAATACATCAAAACAATCTGGTGGGGTCACTGTATTCACTTTACGCAAAAATACAGAGCTTACTGCCATGCGTCCTGTCTCAAATGAAAATGGAAACCTAGACTACTATCGCACAGATAAAATCCCTACAGCGGGACATTTTTTACAAAAACAACTGCACTTGGAAGGAGAGTAATGTATGGCAATATTATTGGCAGGTGGTGCAGGTTTTATCGGAAGCCACATGGCAGTAGAATTATTAGCACAAAATTATGATATCATTGTTGCTGATAATTTTTCAAACAGTACACCAGAAGCACTCAATCGTGTAAAAAAACTGACGGGACGCACATTTAATTTTTACGAACTAGATATTTGCGATGACACAAATTTGGATAAAATTTTTACAAAACATCGTATAGAATGCATTATCCATTTCGCAGGATATAAAGCCGCAGGAGACAGTGTATCCATGCCACTGGATTATTATTCAAATAATCTCAATACAACCATTTCATTGTGCAAAGCCATGAAACGCCATGGGGTAAAAAGACTTATATTTTCTTCATCAGCATGTGTTTATAGTGAAAAAAATATCATGCCTATTACAGAAGGGTCTATTATTGGTGATTGTCCTAATCCGTATGGATGGACAAAACTTATGTCAGAACAGATTTTGCGTGATGCCACAGTAGCAAACCCAGATTGGAGCATAGCCATGCTACGCTACTTCAACTTAATAGGCGCACATGAAAGTGGAGACATTGGGGATGACCCAACAGGCATACCTAAAAATCTTCCCCCTCACATAGCGCAAACTGCCGCAGGTAAGCATAAGTACACAAGCATTTTTGGTGATGATTACCCAACCCCAGACGGCACATGTATCCGTGATTATATTCACATTACTGACTTGGTTAAGGGGCATGTGGCAGCCATGAAGTATTGTGAAAAGCATACTGGTGCAGAAGCATTTAATCTAGGCACTGGAAAAGGTACGAGTAATTTTGAATTACTCGCCGCCTTTGAAAAAGCAAATAATATAAAAATACCCATAAGCATAACTGCTCGCCGTTCTGGTGACGCGCCCGTGTCTTACTGCTCAACAGAAAAGGCTGAAAAACTACTCAACTGGAAAGCGGTCAAAACAGTGGAAGATGGTTGTCGTGATATGTGGCATTGGCAAAGCAAAAATCCGAATGGATATAAGGAGGCTTAAATATGTTTGATATAAAACTATTACGAGAAAATTTTGAGGTCGCTAAAGCGGCATTATCCAAGCGCGGCAAGGATTATGCATTAGAAAAATTTGAAGATTTGGACAAACGCCGCAAAGCACTGCTTCGGGATTCAGAAGATATGAAGGCAAAACAAAACATGGCATCTAAGCAAATTCCTATGCTTAAAAAAGAAGGTAAAGACACTGCACACATCATGGCAGAAATGAAAACACTTTCTGACGCGATAAAAGCATTAGAGCCAGAAGTTCGTGCTATTGATGAAGCATTAGAGACATTCTTATTAAACATTCCTAATACACCCCATTTTTCTGTTCCAAATGGACTGACAGAAGCAGATAATGTTGAGATTCGTAAATGGGGTGAACCAACGCAATTTACATTCGAGCCTAAACCCCATTGGGATTTGGGAGAAAATTTGAAAATATTTGACCCTACAACAGCAGTAAAAATTGCAGGGTCACGCTTTATCATGTTGCGTGGGCAAGGCGCAAAGCTTCAACGGGCTTTGATTAGTTTCATGCTAGACCGTCATGCTGCCCATGGATATGAGGAAATCATGCCGCCATACATTGCTAATCGTGCCAGTATGACAAGCGTAGGACAGTTGCCAGATAAGGAAGGGCAACTCTTTCATCTTGCAGACACAGACCTATTTCTCATTCCCACAGCAGAAACACCCCTTACCAACATTCACCGCGAAGAAATTATAGATGGTGCAATACTACCGGTGAAGTACTGTGCATATTCTCCAAGCTTCCGCAAAGAAGCCGGCGCGGCAGGACGGGATACCAGAGGTTTAATTCGTGTACATCAATTTGATAAAGTGGAGATTTTTAAATTATCTCGTCCAGAAGATTCTTATGATGAATTGGAAAAACTCACTGCTGATGCAGAAGACATTTTGCAAAAATTAGAGCTTCCTTATCGTGTAGTCAATCTTTGTGCAGGTGATTTAGGTTTCTCTAATGCAAAAACTTATGACTTAGAAGTTTGGATGCCAAGTTATAATCGTTATGTAGAAATCTCTAGCTGTTCCAATTTTGAGGGTTTTCAAGCACGCCGTGCAGGCATTCGCTTTAAAGATGCAGGGGGTAAACCTGTCTTTGCACATACACTCAATGGCAGTGGTTTAGCGATTACCCGTACAATAGCTGCTATTATTGAAAACTTCCAACAAGATGATGGTCGCTTAAAAATCCCTAAAGCGTTAGTTCCCTATATGGGCGGTATGACAGAGATTAAGTAAGATGAAGAAAAAAGTTGATACAATCCCTTTGACTAAGGAACAAAGGGCGAATGGGATTGATAAAATCAAGGAATATGCCCTTGAGCATTTAGATGTTAAGCTTGGAAACTTACAGTCTGAAATGTTCCTTGATTTCATAACAGAACATTTTGGTTCATACTACTATAATGTTGGTATTGCAGATTCAATGGCGTTTATGACGGATAAAGTTGAGGATTTTTATTTACTCATGAAAGATGAATAATAACCAATAACAAAAAGAGCTTATAAGCTCTTTTTTATTTGAGGCAATACATTATAAAATAAAAAAAGATGGAATCGGAAAACCGAAACCATCTTTTTAATTAAAGCTTAGAGATAAATCTTAGCCAAGAACAACTGTACCATGGTCAAAGCTGATTGGTAACAAGAATGCGTTAGCTAGGAAGCGTAGTGGAACGAATGTGCGGTCAGCAGAAATGATGGTGCTGACTGAGTTAGCTGGACCTGAGCCAGAGAAGCTTGCGATATCATGTGTCACACCGTTGATTGTTGCAGTGTTAGAACCAACTTGCAATACAACAGTAACAGGTGAGCCATTTGAGTCTGGGCCAGAGAAGGTCACTGTTTGAGTTGCTTCTACCCATTCGATGTCTCCGCCAATGAAGTCAGCAAAGATACGAGGGTTAAGCATAGAAACAACGTTTCCGTCAGCTGGGTTAGACCACAACATGAGTGCATTTTCT
>Ga0123352_10001011_pt1 | contig 36210 bp, 19 predicted proteins | sample TergutLab28metaG_FD_89700 | JGI IMG/M metagenome (GOLD analysis project Ga0123352, IMG submission 89700) | Labiotermes labralis P1 segment gut microbial communities from Petit-Saut dam, French Guiana - Lab288 P1 | ecosystem: Host-associated > Arthropoda: Insects > Digestive system > Gut ... | reverse complement strand
TATCGTTAATGGTATTTTTTCTATTTGAGTTATATAACTAGGAATCATATACTCAGGCAATTGCTTTAGCATATTTTCTTTTATTAAAGATATGTCTATCTCTTCTTCTGATACTATATATCCGCATAATATTTTGTTATTCGCACTATTCTCTCTTATAACAACAACGGATTCTTTTACTCCATGTTGCTTTCTTAAAACCATTTCAATTTCTCCAAGCTCAATCCTCACTCCTCTGATTTTCACCTGGTCGTCAATTCTACCCAAGTACTCAATATTTCCATCTTCAAGCCATCTGGCAAGATCTCCACTTCTGTACAATCTTCCTTCACCATATGGATTATTAATGAATTTTTCGTTGGTTAGTTCATCTTGATTCAGATAACCTCTTGCAACTCCATCACCGGCGATACACAGTTCTCCCGGCATACCTATACCACAAAGCTGATCCTCATCAAGTATATATATTTTTACATTGCTTATTGGTTTACCAATTGGAATGCTATTTTCATATGCATCAACGTCATTGCATAGGTAAATGGCTGATTCCACGGTACATTCAGTAGGTCCATATGAGTTGTAAATTGCAGAATAATTTCTAAACGCATCTACCATATCTAATTCAAGCTTCTCTCCACCAACCAATATTGCTTTTAATGGCAACTCACAAAACTTAATGGTAGCTAGCATCTTTAAGTGCGATGGTGTACACTCAATCAACTCAATATTATTGCTAACGATATAATTATACATACTTTGTGCATCTAAGCGTTCACTTTCTTCCATTATATATATTGTTGATCCGTATGTTAGTGCTCCAAAAATGATATCTATTGACGGGTCAAACACATATGGCGAATTTAACAATGCAGTTTGTACATTATGTCTTTCGTATATATCATAAAGATAACACTTAATTAAATTAACAACACCACGATGTTCAATCATAGCGCCTTTAGGTTTTCCTGTTGTCCCTGATGTATAAAGAGCATATATAAGATCTCCTGATTTGTTTACTCGTTCTAAATTTTCCTTCGGTACTCCTTCAAAAATTGTTTTATCACTAAGTTCTATTGTTTCAATGTTTGTGTCTATCGATTTCTGATAAGTTAAAATTACTTTAGGGTTGCTATCCTCTATCATATAACGAATTCTTTCATCCGGATATCCAGTATCTATAGGTATATATGCCCCCCCTGCTTTTATAATACCATAGATACCTACAATCATCTCTAAACTTCTTTCACTTAAAATACATACAAATGTATCTCTGTTTACTCCTTTTTCTCTCAATACATAGGCAATTTGATTAGATTTTTCGTTAAGTTCCTTATAACTTAACGCATTGTTGCCATATACTAACGCCATTAAATCAGGTGTTTTCGTTGCTTGTTCTTCGAATAATGTGACAACTGTTATATCAATCGGATAATCTTTTGCCGTATTGTTAAATCCAATTAAAACTTTTTCCTTTTCATCATCTGTTATTAACTCGACATCCTTAATTTTGGCATATTTATCTTTGCTAACGTGCTTTAGTGCCGTTATATATGATTCTAATATCCTATTTGCACTGCTTTCTTTAAATAGATCTGTGCTATACTCTAATGTTATTCCATAACCTTCATCCGTATCATCAATTACAAACGTTAAGTCAAATTTAGAAACCTTATGAAACTCCGGAATCGCCGATACTTCAATACCAGAAAAATTATAGCTATCCCACTCTCTATCATTCATTGATAACATGACATCAAATAATGGGTTACGAGACATATCTCGTCGCACGTTCACATTCTCTATAAGTTCTCCATACGGATATTCTTGGTTCTCATATGATTCCAAAGTCACTATTACCATTTCTTTTAAAAACTCTACAAATCGTTTTTCCCTGCTTGGTTTTCCTCTAATCGCTAGATTGTTAACAAATACACCAAGCATGTTTTCTATATCATTATGCATTCTTCCACTAACCGGACTTCCTATAACTATATCTTCTTGACGACTATACCTTCCTATTACTACCATGATTGTCGATAAAAACACCATAAATTCTGTCGCGCCAGTATCTTTTACAAGTTGTTTAATTTGTTTACTTTCTTCTTTCCCAATTTTTGCGAATGCTAATGAACCTCTAAAGGTTTGTTCATTAGGCCGTGGATAATCTAATGCCATCTCTAAGATAGGAATTTCGTCATCAAACATATTAAGCCAAAAACCCTTTTGTCCTGATATGTCTCTAGAGTTCATCCATTCGGTATAATCTTTATACTGAAGACGAATTGGCTCAAGCGTCTCTCCGTTATATAGTTTTGATAGCTCATTAAATATATTCCTCGTAGCAACTCCATCGCCTATGATATGATGCATGTCACATAACAAAAGCTTGTATTCCTTTCTCTTTACAATTTTCATTCGTATTAGCGGACATTTTGATAAATCGAAAGCTTGTATGAACCCATCTAATAATTCTTCCTCTGACGTTTCATCATCCTCTACATAAGTAAAATCTGCGTCTATACTATCATTGATTTTTTGCTTAACTCCACCTTCATCTATAATAAAACATGTACGCAATATTTCATGACGATGGATGAGTGTATTAAAACTGTTCCTTAGCTTATTCACATCGACTTCACCATACAGCCTAAGAGCACCAGGCATATTATAAAATGAACTTTCTACATCCATTTGCTGTATAAAATACATTCTTTCCTGACTTGGAGACAGCTGATAATATTCTTTTTTATCTGAAATCGGTATGCCTTTATGATCTTCATTTTTATAATCTTCATTTTTATGAATAAGTTTGCCTAGAAGCTCTATTGTCGGATTTTCGAAGAGGCTTACAAGCTCTAATCTTATTCCGGTTTCAGCTTCAATTCGATTTACCAGACGAATCATCCTTACAGAATGCCCCCCCAGATCAAAGAAATCATCATTAATGCTTACTTTATCTACCTCTAATATTTCTCGGAATAATTGAGATAAATGCTCTTCTATCATATTTCTCGGATGTACATATACACGGCCTGTTTCCAATACAATATCATGTAAAAATTTTTTATCTACTTTACCGTTTACTGTGAGTGGAAGCTTTTCAATTGGAATAAATCGGTCTGGTACCATATAATTGGGCAATTCTTTTGATAAACCTTCGCTCAAATCCAGTGAAGATACATTCCCTTCAACTACTACATACGCACATAACATACTATCCCCACTATTATTTCCCTTAACAATAACTACAGCTTCTTGTACATTTGGTTGTTTTCTTAAAGCACTTTCTATCTCACCCAACTCAATTCTAAAACCCCTTAACTTAATTTGATTATCTATTCTACCTAAATATTCAATATTTCCATCTTCAAGCCATCTTGCAACATCACCACTCCTATATAGCTTGCCATCGCCAAATGGATTATCTATGAATTTTTCTGCTGTTAAATGCTCTTGATTTCTGTACCCTATTGCTAAACCAATCCCAGCTATACATAGTTCCCCAGACATACCAATACCGCATAGATCATTACCGTTCAAAATATAAATTTTCGTGCCCGCAATGGGTTTTCCTATTGGAACATTGTCCATATTCTTTAAATTAAGTGATCTCTCCGCAACTTCAGATTTCTTATTTAAATGCATGCTTGTTGGATCATTAAACACATTAAGCACAACTTCTTTTTCTGCATTTCCAATCAACTTATAATTTTTAATTTGTTTGTGAGATTCTATTGATTGCATAATTATATGCATTAATCGTTCGTACAGCATGACTATTTCATACTCAGTTAGTACATCAGAAAGATAATCAAAATCTAATTTGAATATACCTTTTTGACTTATATTTTCTACATTCATCTGCAATGTATACCCTAAATATCCACTCAGATATGTCCTAAAATTGGTGCTTTGGTTCAAACCAATATTGTTCACATCACTATAAGATACAACTACATCAAATAGAGATGATTTCCTTGAGGCATCAAGTTTTGCAAACTCAATCATTTCTAGAAGTGAATATTTTTGATGAAGTAATAATTCGTGCTGTTTGATATGAACACTTTTACATATATCAATCATCGTGCTACTTTCGCAAATATTAATACTTAAAGGCAATATGCTTTCAAATACACCTATTGTTTTCATTTCATTTTTAGTTCTATTTAAAGCAACTGATCCGATAGTTACTGAGTTCCCATTATCATTAACACGGTGCAGATATACATACATAGAAGATTTAAATAAAACATCTGGAGTAATATTATTTTCGATACAATAAGTATAAATCATTTGAGATACACTTTTATCAATCTCGCATGAATAACGCATTGCATCAGAGTTATTTTTTTTCTGCGTACTCTTAATAATACATAAGTTGGTATTACCATCCAGCGCATTATTCCAATACCTTTGATTTTCAAAAAATTGCTTAGATTCAATAAATTTTTGGTCAAGATTTACAAATTCTATAAAAGAGTCACGTTTTATAATGTTTGTTTCATTTTTCATTTGATATTCATAATTTGTTAATAACTCTTCATAAAGAAGTTTTATACCATATTCATCACATATAAGGCTATGGATGCAAGCAAAAATTCCACACTCACCTTCTCCAAAATCAATGGCAGTAAATCTATACATTGGAAGTAATGTTGATATAAAAGGCTCTTTCATTTTTTCCATTAATAAACTATGAATTTGATCTTGGTTTTTTCCAACCATGCTAATTTCATCAATATTAATAGATATACTATCTGACAAAAATTGATATGGGATGCTTTCTTTTTCAGTAAATCGTAAATTAAATGATTTATTATTTGATAAAACCATATGAACTATTTTATCTATTATTTTGTAATCATAATTACCATTAAAACGCAATAGCATGCCTTTGTTCAAAATACTAGTGAAAGAGTATATTTTCATAGTATCCCAAATTTCTCGTTGTTGAATTGTTAGTTTATAGTACATATTTTCATCCCCTATAAAAGTTAATGGATTTCAGTTTTTTCATATCATCTAAACAAGTCAAACGTAATCGCGCATTAACAATTAAATCCATCTCAATCATATCAATTAAGCAACTTTGAGTCATCGAGTCTAAGGATTTTACATTACCTACCGGGTCAATAATGCAACTATTTCCAGCAAAAGTATTTTCACATTCAGATCCAACCCTGTTTGATGCCAAAACATACACTTGATTTTCTATTGCACGCGCTGACAACAAAATGTTCCAATGCAAGACTCTTGATAATGGAAATGCAGATGAAACAACAAAAACAGAACAATTTTTATCAATCAACCCTCTTGATATCTCTGGAAATCTTATATCGTAACAGTTCATTAAACCAAATCTAAAATCATCAATATTAAATGTTGTAATTTCATTCCCTCTTGAAAAAACATTTTTTTCGTCACCAAACAAATTTATTTTTCTATACTTAGCAATGATACGTCCATCATTACGAAATACATACATTGTATTGTATTTCGTTCCATCAGCAATTTCTTCTAACACACCTGCAACTACATATATCTCATATTTCTTAGCTACATTAGACAACTGTTCAAGTGTATATTCAGTATCATACTTCATATAATTAATTTCTTTCAAATTATATCCAACATCAAAAAGCTCTGGAAGTATAACTAAACTTGCTTTTTTTTTCACAGCAGTTTCAATAAATATAATCGCTTTTTCAATATTTTTGTCTGGATTTAACATAACACAATCTATTTGAGCCACAGCTATTATGATGTTACTTTTCATAAGACCTCCATAAACATGACTTATATAATTAGTTATTCATTAATTCGAAAAAATTTAAATTGCATTACGTCTTAAACCTTCCACAGTAATTTACTAATATCAGTCTGAATATCTAACTGCTCATCCAAGTCATAATAATCGATTTCTTTCCCATCTCTAGCAAATGTAATGCAGTTCTTATCCCACTTTACAATATTTTCACATCTTACTTTTCCAATAGTTGTGTCCATTACAAACCTTGTTGAATTAATCCATGAAGGTGTATTCCAATTTAATTGATTAATAATTTGCAAAATCCGCTTATAATTAATTCTAAATGAAGCGCCATAAACAATTGGGTCCGGAATAAAAATTGAAATAGGTCTGATATTCAGCTCATCCATTTTTGTTAATAACTTCTTAAGTACAATATAGTTATCATTTATTCCCCGCAATAAAGGAAATTGTGAATATAATCTTATTTTATTATTACACATCAACTTTATTTTTTCTTCTACACTATCACAAATTTCATATGGATGATTAATATGCAGTACAACTCTTACATTGTATTTTGATAACACATATATCATTTCATCATCTAAAATACTTGGATCATAAATAATAGCTCTGGAATGAAGTCTTATGTTCTTTATATTTTGTTGTGTTATTTTCTTAAATATTTTCTCTAGATATGATGCTTGAATTGTCAAAGGGTCTCCACCTGACAAAATAACTTCATTTATTTGCTCATTCAAATTAAGAAACTTACATAAGCTTTCAAGTTTCTCATCAATTGTACTAGAATATTTATTCTTGACTTCTTCAGCTAAATTATATGTTCTGAAGCAATATTGACAGTGACTCACACATGAAGTTGTTGTTAAAAAAACTAGCCTATCATTATATTTTCTAATTATATAATTACAATTTTCTATAGGCATATGTTTTTTTTCTTCTACATAATCTCTAGATTCTTTATTAGCCTTTAAATAAATTCGATCATCCGTTGGTATAACTGATTTATATAGAGGTCCATCCTTTCCTATGGCATCAATCTCCTCTTTCACCTTTTTCATGTAAAATTCCGTCACCTTGATTGGTAAGAGAAAATCTGACTGTACTAAATTCTCATAAGATACCTTTAATCCTGAATCAACAACGCTATCCAGCAGTTTGTGTTCCAACATTTTATTTTTCCTCCATCTTGATAGAAATATTTTTTAGCAGTCATAGTGCTGAAAGATTTGACATATTATTACATGATGTTTAATTCCATGCAAAGATTGCCTCGTTTGTGTATTAATGCATAATTTTCCAAATATTCACTTTAAGAAATAAATTCATCCCAATCTTCTTTTGTTTGTTTAAGTGCTTTAGCTGACCTGTCCCTAAACCATTCAAGATCCTCATTACTTAAAGAAAGATTGGTAAACAATCTAGAAACCGGTGAAATCAATACTCCATTTTTCTTGAAATTATTTGAGAGAATACTATCAGGTAACATAATATCAAAAGTATAATCGGTAGTATGCGCAAGCTCTTTTTCACAACAATGAAATGATGCACATCCTTGCGGGCCTTGTATTACCAACGGTAATCCTACTTTTGCAGCTTCCCTAATCAGAATCTCATGAAGTGTTGACGCATTCCTATTCATCTGTTCCAATGCAGTACAGTTGTCGCGGCTTAGTATCTCTAGTGTAATTTTTACAGCTGCCATTCCCAGAGCGTAACCGTTGAATGTTCCCGCATGAATTACGCTCTTGTTTTCTATTAGTTTCATAAGTTCTCTTTTTCCGACAACAGCAGAAACGGGAACACCGCCACCAGCCATTGCTTTCCCAAATACTGTTAAGTCAGGTGTCACACCAAATACTTCTTGGGCTCCACCAAGTCCCATTCGAAAACCTGTGATTATCTCATCAAAAATCAAAACAACATTGTATTTATCGCAAAGGTGTCTTAACGCCTCTAAGTAACCAGGAGAAGGCATAATCCCCCCCCCATTAACACAAACAGGCTCTGTGATAATAGCTGCTATTTTATCTGCATTTTTTAATAAAAGCTCTTCTACGGCCTCAATCGAATTCCACGGTAAAAGATATGATTGTTCAAAAGATGATTCTGCGCGTCCATCTGTTCCCCTAACGTCTCCCTCGTAATCGGATGGAATAGGCTCTCCTGAAATAGGGGATCTTCCTCCCATTATATTGTCATAATACCCATGATAATGTCCATAAAAACGAACAAATCGATTTTTTTTAGTGTAAGCTCTTGCAATACGTAGCGCAACTTGAACAATTTCAGTACCTGATAAACCAAAACGTATCATTTCCGCAGAAGGCACGAACTTGTTAATGAGCTCTAAAACCTCTGCATCTAAGTCACAATGGCTAACACCAAGAATCCTATCAATGGCATCTTTTAAACCGTTATTATATTCCTCACAACTGTGCCCTAAAATCATAGCACCAAATCTTGCAAATAAATCTAAATATTCAGTGCCATTCATATCCCAAACTCGGCTACCTTTACACTTAGCTGCATATACAGGGATTTCTTCCCAAGGAGAGCGAAAATTATAATGTATACCTCCTGGAAGTATTCGCTTTACACGATTGTGATAATCTTTCATTTCAAATCCACTAATACTCATTAATTTCACCCTTTATCAAATAATTATCTAAAACCATATAATATGTTTTCGCCAGATTGTTCATTAATTTACTCTGGTGCAAATGTATTATTGCTTAGATATTCTGCAAATGTATCAATACTTTTATACTCAAACATAGCTATAGGGTTAATTTCTATATCTAATTTATTTTGCAGACGATTAACAATTTTTAGCGATTGAAGAGATGAAAGCCCAAGCTTTAAAAAATTTTCATACTCATCAATGGAACTAGAATCCATTTCCAAAATTATTCCAAGCTCCTCTTTAATGTAACTAATTAATTCCTGTTTTTTCATATTAATCTCCATTCCGGCTACGCCAGCATAAGTAGTAATGAATGAAAGGTGTTGGCAAGCCTATATTATTTTAAAATCTTAGTGACGGGGTAAATAAACTACATTAATTTCATCATTTTTAAAAGCAGTGGAAGCAAATCAAGGTTTCCTCACAAAATGAGTTAGAACTGTAATAGTAGCAAAAACAACGCTAAGGACTCTAAATGGATTGGTAAGTTGTTTCGCTTGGTTATAAGTTCCTGATAGTTTTATCTCACATAAACCAATCCATGTCCTGCATGAGTACACTCGTTACAACTACAAGCCATTTTTTGGAATTATAAAATTACAACTTAGTAACTGTAAGTTGTACGAGTAAGTTTCACTCATATAAGTTTTAAGTAATACAACTTAACTCTCTAACCATATGCTTTTGTGTTCAAATGCATATGAAGGAAGCCTTATTAAAGCACCAGTACCGTTAGGATGTAAAATATCCCAATTTGGGTCAATGCCATTGACATAAAGCTTACCAAGTATATTAAGCAAAGTATTTTCTAAATTAGCAGAGTCTAAAGATGCTGGAATACTTATCGGAGTTAAATTTTCACGCGGTTTGCTGTCATTAGGATTTTTTAATGTTAAAATTACGGCAATGTCTACATCCCCAAGTTCACAATGTTTAATATCCTGCATATTATAGTTAATTAGTGCTTTTAAGGTATCTGCATCGTTTACTTTTGAGTTTAATAAACTCGCTAGCAAATGCCCACTTCCAACGCCACTAACGAATTCAAAAGTTACCGTTTCTAACAATACTTTAGACATAGCAAATAGTGCGATAATTGATTTTAATCTATGCGACTCTACCATGGTCTCTTCAATTCCAAGCTCATGCGCTAACGCCGTGACCTTATCGACATGATTTTTAAGTACAGTGCAACTTGTTTCGTTCCAACGAATAGAACTAAAATCAATGTCTTCAATAAACAATCCAACTCTACAATTTGACCTTAAACGTTTATATTTTTTATCAATTAGCATGATATTTTTATCTTTATTCATCTCATTAATGACAAATGCCGCACGATATTGATAATGCATTCTAAATCTATTGCATGTATAGCATATATCCGCTACATTTAGTCCATTATCTTTTTTAATTAATTCTTCAATAGAGAGTATATTATTCTCACATGCGCTTTCTGTCTTAGCTGAAATAGTTAATAATGGTAGTACTTGAAAATCTGAACTCACATGCAGTTTAGATGACTTAAATTCTTCTAATATTGTATGAGCATTAGTCCCTCCTAAGCCAAATGAACTTATTCCTGCTTTTCGAATTTCCTGCTCATCTATATCCCATTCGATATTCTCTTTTACTACATAAAATGGAGTTTTCTCAAGTTCTAAGGCTGGATTTATTGTATTTAGATGTAGGCTTGGTACTAGTTTTTTATTTTTAAGACATAGTAAAAGCTTTACTAAACCAGCCCCCCCAGCTGTAGATAACAAATGACCTATGTTTGTTTTTACCGAACCAATTCCGATTTTATTCTTTTCGTTATTGTGGTGACCTGCAAACAATTTCGTGAGTGCTCTAATTTCAATGGGATCACCAATTGTTGTCCCTGTGCCATGAGCCTCAATGTAACTAATTTCCCCTGGGTCTGTCTCGCTGTTTTTGTAAGCATCTACAAGAACTTGATGCTGCCCAGCCGGGTCAGGTGCCATAACTGCAAAAGTTCTGCCGTTGTTATTAACAGCTCCACCCTTTGAAGTCGCATAAATATTTTTGCGTTCGCGCTCTGCTTTGTCTAATGGCTCTAAAAACAGCGCTATAACACCTTCCCCTAATATAGTGCCGTCTGCATCTTTATCGAAAACTTTTGAGAAACGTGTTGAAGCGACAATCCCCGCTCTTTTAGATAAATCATGAACTGATGAATTTGTAAGAATATTTGCGCCTACAACTAACGCCCCATCACATTTACCATTTTTTATAGCTTCAACAGCATAATTAAATGCAACTAAAAATGATGAACAAGCTGTGTCAATATTTACTGCCTCGCTCGTAAAGTTAAATGTATAAGATAATATCGATGAAACCATGTTGTTCAAATTACCAATCATTGTATTTGAGCGTATTTGGTCTAACCCATTATTCTGAATATACTTATGAACAAGCTGAAGATATGAGTTTGCAGATATGGCACTAAAAACAGCTATATTGAGTTTTTCACCTAAAAATGGTGTCATACCAGCTTCCTCTAATGCTTCATATGAAACCTCTAACCCTAATTTTTGTTGAGGATCAGTAAATTTGGCATCCTCAACATTCATTTCAAAAAAGTCATTGTCAAACATATTAATGTTTTCTAGCTCTCCTATCCAATCATCCCACAGATAATTATTTGATAAGTGTTTACGAACACTACTAACTTTATCTATGCTGTCCTTACCATTAGTTAGATTGTACCAAAACTCATCTGGAGTCGATGCATCTGGTAAACGGATACCAATACCAGTCACTGCAACATTGTTACATTTAACACTGGGTGTAGTATGATTTGCATCGGAAACGGCACTACGAGCTTCAAGATAGATCCTCATTTCGCGTATAGTATGGCATTTTATTAACAGCTCTGTATCTATTTCTTCTTGAAGATGTCTTTCTATTTCACCGTGCACTTTATATGCTTTTACAGAGTTTCCCCCAAGAGTAACAAATGAACTAGACATAGAAATATTCTTTTCGGGAATATCTAGCACGTCTGACCAAATTTTGCATAACAATGTTTCTAACTGATTTTCGGGACTCTCATACAATATATTCAAACTTCTTTGCTGGTTTAAAAAATTACCGATGAATTCATTATAATCACCATTCTCGTAGCACGAACGCAACTCAAAACGTTGCAACTTACCACTTGTTGTTTTTGGTATCTTACTGACTGGTATAATATATGTTATCTTTATTCCAAACAAATCATACATTTTACTAATAACATGACCATACATTTTGGGATATTTTTTGTTGTCAAATTTACCTTTGAAAAATAAAATAACTTCCTCTTGTTGGCTAACAGGATTATAAAGACCTACAATGGCAATATTACCTCTTTGGAAAATTCCTAATTCATATAATGCTTCTTCAAGGTCATGTGAATAATAGTTTTGACCATTAACAATAATTATATCTTTCTTTCGCCCACAGATGACAAGTGAGCCATTTCGCATAAATCCAAGATCACCTGTACGAAGCCATCCGTCGACAAACAAATTGGCGTTTGCTTCATCATTCCTATAATATCCAGATGTAACAGAATCGCCCTTAATTTGAACTTCTCCAACCATTTCCTCATTCAAGAGATAACCTTTATCATCAGCAATGCGTACACTAATCCCATCAAAAGGAATCCCGACATGAACCAATAACAACACATCTTGCTTATCTTGAAAATGAGATACAACAGCTATACCTTCATTGACAAATTGTTTCCTGAGAACCCTATCAATTATTGGGGAATCTCCAACAATTGATATACTAACTCCAAGAGTTGCCTCCGCCAAACCATAACCTGGACGCATCATTTCTGGTTTAAAACCTGCACGACCAAACTTCTCAATAAATTGGTTTGTTACAGATACTGAAATAGGCTCTGCACCATTCATAATATATTTCAATGATGTAAGATCTAACGAAGATAATTTTTCATCTGATATATTTTTATTCATCCACTCGAAACCAAAGTTAGTACAAAAAAACCACTTAACCTTGTGTCTTGCTACATTTTGGAGAAACAGTTGCGGTGCCCTGATAAATGTCATTGGTAAACATACATAAATATTGTTACCCGCAGCTACTGGAGTCAATAATTGACCAAACAAACCCATATCATGTGTATGAGGCAACCATGTGCAAACCGTATCATCTTCCTCTGATTCCAAACAACGTGAAATCGATATAACACCTGTCAAAATATTTTTATTTGTTAACATCACTCCCTTTGGAGTCCCAGTACTTCCTGATGAAAATTGAATTACTAATAAGTCATTGATGTCCGTGCGAACTACATCTGCCATTTCACTCGAATTTAGTTCATTAAATGATAATAACTTTAAATCACAATATATCTCATCTTCAATAATATTTTTATATGTCTTGCGTCTATGTTCTTCAATTATTATTGTAGGCTTATTAAGTGTCTTCCATACTTTAAATAACTTTGCCATTCCTGGAGACGTTAGTTCTGTCGATGTGGGATGACTAATTGGTGCAACAATTATCCCACCAAGAACACACGCCCAAAACGTGATAAAAAAATTAATTGGATCAACTATATCTACAATGATTATGTCTCCACGCTTAATACCTTTTATATTCAGTGCATTTAAACATTTTCTTGATTTTTCGACTAAATTAATATATGAAAGAAATGTTGTATGCCCAGACTCATTAAAATAGTTAATCCCTTTATATGGATGTTCATCTGCCGCACAAAGTAAAAAATCTGCAACACACTTGAATTTATCTGAAATTACTAGCGGCGCACCATACTGAATCGCTTTTACGTTCATCACAAAAACTTCTCTCCCTCTACATCTTTCCTAATTCAAAACATCACTAAGGCATATATAAGGATTGTCTAATAGCAACTCAAGCAGTTCGACAAATCGTTTCCCCATATGCTCTATTACTTCATTTGAAAACACATCTTGCTTATATTGTATTTTAAAGTGAAATCCATCAACGCCGTCAAACAATGTAAATATCAAATTTCCAGAAAAAGCAACATCATCTTGCTCAATTAATATCGGCAAAAGTCCAGTTTTAACCACATCATCCTGCTTATCATAAACAAAACTTACATTAAATACTGAAGAGCGTTCTAACAATGACATAGAATTATTGTTTCTTAGAACCAAATTAATTGGATATCCAATATTGCTATAAACAGTAATTAGCTCCATTCTTACTTTTTGTATTACCGCTGAAAAAGTATAATCAGCTTTAATATCAAACTGAAAGGGTAGCATTGCAACAAAACATCCAATGGTTTCTTCCACTTTTTCATCTAATCTATATGAAAAAGGAATAGATATTACACTTCTTTCATTAATTGTATAATATTTATGAATAAGAACACCAAATACTCCCAAGCAAAACATAAATGTACTAACTTCTTGCTCTGCTGCAAGCCTATAGATTTTTTCTTGTATTTGATTTGAAATGTATAAGCGTTTCTCAACACCTATACATTTCACACTACTTTTATTTTTAAAATCTTTCTGCAATAATGAAGAGGCGATATTTGACATTTTGTTTGTCCAGTATTTTTTTTGCGCTTCATATTTGCCAATCTTTACCCTTTCATTCTCCCTTATAGAAAAATCAGCATATCCACTATCACTACTGCAAGTCATTGTTTTATTAACACTTAGTTTTTCGTAGTATTTGAATAGCTTTTTAATAAGAATATTTACAGAAGTACCATCCGCGATAATATGATGTATACATAAAATAAACACATATTGCTCATTCAAAAGCTTGATGATCTTTGTACGAAACAGAGGTGCGCTATATAAATCAATTTCTTTCGAAAGTTCTAATTTAATAATCTTCTTTATACCCTCATCTTCACTATTGCTGATTTCTGTACTCATTATTTCTAACTCAAAATTAACGTTATCGTATACAACCATAACAGGTAAACCATCCGTGTCAATTTTAACAGCACTTCTTAGTGCTTCTTGTTCTTCAATTAACAGCTTTATTGAATCTTCAAACGTGACAATATCTAGACCCATCATCGAAATTGCGACTGACATGTTATAAGCAATGCTACTTCTAATTTGACAATCAAAGTAAATTCCCTTTTGGATTTCCATTGGCTCGTATTGACTTATTATCAACAAAATCACCTCACCAGAAGTTTTATATAACTTAAAAAAATGGAAAATTGCACACATAAAACCATATGCTTCTCTAAAGCTCCTTACTTAACTAATATACAGCTTCTCAATCAAATAGTAACCAAGCACATCATCTAATCTTTCATCGGTGCAATAATCAATGATACTAAGAGCAAAATGCAAAGTGTAGGACTTTCAATGCGAAATAACCAACAAGGCAATTAGGAATATTCTGGCACAAATGTACAAGAAAATACAATCTCAGCATCTAATTTATTAGAAGCTCTGATTTTAAATAAACATTGATCCACCCTCTGTAAAGTGCGAAAGCCATTTTCAAACAAACAAAAAAACGCCCCAACAGGCGAAAATACTTGCACAAGTTAAATTTTATGGTAACCTCTTCACAATTTCCAATCCAACCTTCAATTCCCGTGAAGCATTTAAAAATTGCGCTTCAATTACGACTTCCATTTTGTGACGATCTATACGCTTTATTAAACCCTCATGACCAACCAAAGGACCTTCGGTTATAACAATCTTATTACCTTCAATAAGTCCCCTAGACATTTCCACACAATACTCATTATTGAAAAATTTCTTCAAAAAATCATATTCTTTTTCATTCAATTCGAAATTGTGGTCTAGGTTTCCAACACCATGTCGCAATATCTTCAAAGCATATTCTGAACGATTTACATACGGCTTTACAGACAAGTAGAAATCAAGTCCTCTCGTCGGAGACTCCAAGAAAACATATCCAGGCACCCATTGTCGTTTCTCAACGCTTACTTTGCCCAATCGCTTAAAGTAAGCATCATACGTCGGAACAAAAGGTTTCAACCCATCAAGCAACCATGTACGAGAAATTTCACTTGCAACCATTTGTTCGTACCCTGTTAATACAAACAAAACATACCAATACATACCTTTATATATCACTCCTTCTAAAAAATGCACGCCTTCGGCCTTTCGCGTGTTTGAAATCTTCAAACGCACTACCCCTATAATAAATGTTCCTTGTTTCATCCACCACGACCCACCGATGAAATGAATTTTAACAAGTACCTATCTGTACATAAGGACTCTTATGTGATTCTACTATTTTAATAAAACAACCAAATTTTACGCTTTCTCAATATAAAGAAAAGAGAATGATTAATATTTCCTCAAAGACATTTCAATTATATATATAAAATGTGTTATTGTCAATAAATATTTTATCATGAATACTTATAGGGATTATTGTAATAAAACATCAAGATCACCAAAGATATTTCTTCGATGTGGGACAAAATTAGAAACAATAGAACATGAGTTGCTCGAAGAAGAACAACTCTGCCCCGAATTCGACTAAGAACTGATGCATTGCTGTATTGACGCTCATGCCTAAGCCAAAGAAGATACTCGTCAAGCAGTGCTGTGGTTAGATGTTTATAGGTAACAAAGTGATGGGTAATCCTTTTTCATTTTGCAGAAACATAAAAAATATAGTAAAGGAGTCGGAATATGCAGAAATCGTACTTTTACTTGCTTTATAAATATCTGATAAAAATGTTTCAAATATTCGCCTAATTGGTAAATGAATAGATTTTTCTTTATATCTGCGGAATCTCTGAGAATATTTCTTTTGCATAAGAACTCGTCATCTTGAAAATATCTTCTGAGTTTTCCGCTGACATATGCAAATAAACCTGTGTTCCTGTAAGATGCTTATGTCCAAGATATACTGAAGGTAATGGTATGGCATCTGCTCCTTCAATATCCTCAACTACATTCATACGAAGTGAGCTTACGGCGAATGTATGTCTGAAACAATGAAGACAAATATTTCGACTATGAGGTGGCAGTTGTGGAGTTTCTATTCCTGTTTCGGTTAAAACTTTATCCCAATACCATTGTGCCCATCCTGGTGAACGTACATTTCCATCCTCTCTTTCAAACGCCTTGCCAAGGCGAGGGTCGCCAGTTCGAATCTGGTTTCGCGCTTCACAAAAAAAACCTCCGATTTTTTCGGAGGTTTTTTCTATTTAATCATCGATGCAATTCATAATCAAACATAATTCGTCTAAAACCAGCATTCGTTAAAGCTTGTACTGTCTCAGGGGGATATTGTTTTATAGTAATGCGATTTAATGTTGGCAATATATTTTTTTTACGGAATGCTTCTGCAAAAATGATTAATGCATCCGTCAGTGTACCGTCTTCTATCGCAATTTCATTAAATACACGTAAGGTATGCCCTTTCCGTTCAAATACCGCCAATGGCTCACCCTGCTTTATCGCAACAACTGTGCCATGTACGCTTGTGAATTTCCTATCTATGTCATATGGCAAAGCTTTTCCCCAAACTTGATTCGGGTCAGTGGCGGTAAGCCATATGATTTTGTCAACAGGCGACCTAAGTTCTTGAATAACACTTACATATGCATCTTCGCGAATATATTGTGCGCCCGATAAGCCTTCAACAAAGTAGCCGCGTCTTGCACGTCCTGTATATTCCCACGTTCGCAGGGCTTCGAGGGCGGCTGACCATGGGATTCCCAAAAGAGGAATCGCAGTTTCACGGGAAAGTATAGGCGTTTTATCAAAGGCTCGGTTTATGCGTTCCTCTATATTTAAAGATTTTAGCGGTCGAACGATATCCCACCGTCCTGCGGAAGTTGTGGCGGCTGATGCCGCCGCTTTTCTGCGAGGAGACAGTTTTTCGGATTTGGCACGGTCTTGCCATATACGAATTGGGGTAAAACTGTCGGCATGGATTAAAGATTTCTCCATGAGGGAAAATAGCACGGATTGCAAAGGTTGCTGTATTTGAACAGCAGTGGCAGTCAAAAATGATGCACCACGTTTTTGTAGAAACTGTAAAATGGCTTGTTCATCAGGGTCTAAATTGGGCATGATATTTTCTATAGATTGGGATATATCTGCGTCCCAATCTATATCTGCATAGGGATGAAATATCAGGTCATTATTTTGCAGCGTCCAAAAAAATTCTCCTGTAGAGAGAAGATTATTTAATAGTTCAGGACGATAATGATTCACTCTGGCAGGCAATAGGCTTTGCTCCCATTGAGGGGCAGGGTGTGGAATTGAACTTAGTCTTTGTATGGCTTGTTTTAGCTGTTCTGTGGGTGGAGCTAGGGCTTGGGTTTTTGCGGATATCAGTGCGGCATAGTTAGCGGCTGGAACGGTTTGAACTTGGCGGCGTTCAGTGATGGTGGCTCGGCGGGCGCGTTCGTATAGTTCGGCATGATAATAAAAGCCATTGTCAAAAATGACACTTCCTTGATTGCACAGGGAGTCTAAAACGGATTGTGCCACCCCTTCCGACCAAAAATAACGTTCTGCCAATTGCGCAACGTCCATAGCTCCGCGATAGCGCAAGGCACGACGTACGATGTTTTGACGCGCTTCGCCTTTATCATTGCCTATGTCGCTAACGAGGGCGGCATAATACATATCCTGATGTTCTGCTGCAATCCACAACCCTGGTTCAATATATAAGCAACGATTTTTTTCTGCTAAAAACTCAAACCATTCCAGCGGCAGAGGTAATTCTCCTGCTATCAAATCACCTTCAATCATGAGCAATGTGTGCAACCCTTGTTCATTTTCAGGTAATTTATTCCGTTCAGAAACCCGCTCTAACTGTGTGGTATTTGGCTTCAATTTTTCTGATAATACACCTTGAACGGCAATATCGGCAGTTGCAATGACGTTTTCGGTACTGGGGTGATAGGCATACATCATGATGGCTTCGGAGGCACGACGCAGGGGTAAACATAATGGTGAGGGTTCTTCACTGAACAATTCTGTGACTTGTATTGCTTTTGTTTTAATATCTGTCAGCACCTTCTCCAATGCGGACAAGTCCCAATAATCTTCTAAACATTCCCGTTTTGTTTCACGCATGAGAGGGTGTGTGTCATGTTGAATCGCAGAGTCAAGCATTTCACTAGCGCGCAAACGCTGTATCCATAGGGGATTCCGTTTATTCCTCCGAACACCCATCATTAACGCACGTCCTGCGTTATGACGAAAGGCGATATTGAATATGGGTGTCCCCGGCAGTGCAGCCTCCAGTAATGTTTTGCAAGTTTCTGGACGGATGGCTTGCAATAGTCCTTCTGGTAACGGCTGTTCCCCACGTGCCATCAGCAAAACACCGTCATCATCGTCATAACAATCCACATCCATGCCAGTTAAGTTTTTTGCCACTGCTGACAACAGAATCGCCAACGGTGCATTCACCTGCCGCCCAAAAATTGAATGAAACATTATTTGGTGAAGCCCGACCTCATCCACAAAATGCTCGGCAATGATAGTCTGGTCGCTAGGCAGGAGTTTTGTTACGGCAATTTGCCGCATGATAAAGTCGGCAGTGTCGCAAGCGGCATTTTGGTCTAATCCTAGGGTTTTTAGGTGGGCCAGTAGTTCCTCACTATATTCGTCATTGTTATCATCTCTATTTTTTCTTCCGTCTCCGACACTGATATATGCGGCTTCTGTTAACATGCGCATATGTTTTCCAAAGGCAATACCTGTTTCTAACTTTCTCCCCTGCCCTATCTGCATCCGCCAAAATGGAGGTCTTGCCCCTTCGCTTGAAGTTTGAGCAACTGTGACAGTATCCTTATTGATACCAGTAATCTTCCAAGCAAATGAACCCAGTAAAAACTTAAAACCAATACGTTGTTCAAAAACAAATTCTTCATCTAATTCGCCAATTTTTACGCCACCCTCAGTTTTTGCAGTAAATTTTCCTGTGTCGGGAATGGTTCCGCCTGCGGATACTGCCAACATTCGACTATAGGCATCGCCCTCTACACGTCCGTTGATACGGTCGTAATTTACCCGCGGACGCACAGGAATATCCTGGGCATGTTCATAATCTCCTGCAAGCATTTGCAAAATGGCACACACGTCTTCCTTTGTTACCTCACGAAAAGGATGCGCATGTGACAACAATTTCATCACATCATCAACTAAATACCCGCTGATAGTTTCTTCAGAAGCCAATGAAACTGACATCGAAACCAAATGCTGCGCCAATACATCAAAACAAAACCGTGGTGGCTTAGATGGCTCAATGCCTCCGTCTCTGGCTGTTTGTGCGGTTAATGCACAATACAAATTTTCTGCAACTGTGCGGGGATACATTTCCATGGCACTAAGCCGTCCAGGGTTATGCCCAGCCCGTCCAAGCCGTTGCATTACGCTGGAAATAGATAAAGGACAGGCGACTTGCAGTACCCTGTCAATCTCCCCTACGTCAATACCCAGTTCCATAGATGACGTGGCACATAAAAGTCTCAAATTTCCAGCGCGCAGGTCATTTTCCACTTCAAACCGCTGTTCCTTGGAAACACTGCCATGATGGGTGCGGGCAAAACCCTCACCTTGTAGCTTATTTACATAAAATGCTAACTGCTCTGCCATTAAGCGTCCTTCGGTAAACGCAATTACACTCCTTGCGTCTTCACAGGACTCGACCACTTTCTTTGCAATTTCTGGCCATATAGTGCCTTCAGGCAAAATACCCCCAGGAAAAGGATTGATTATTTTTATCTCAAAATTTTTATGCATTACCGGCGCAACAATTTTCACAGGCGTAACACCATTTGATAAATAGTCTGCGGATAATTCTAATGGTTGAATCGTGGCAGAAAGTCCAACCCGTTGCAAAGGGCGACCACATAATGCATCCAGCCGTGCCAATGATAACATCATATGTGCGCCGCGCTTTGTGTCTAACATCGCATGTAATTCGTCTATAATGATAGTTTTTGCGGTTCTTAACATGTGTTGACCAGTTTTGGCAGTGAGTAATAAATACAAGGATTCAGGCGTGGTGATTAAAATATGAGGTGGCTTTTTTGCCATTTTGGTACGCTCTGTAGTGGACGTATCACCTGTGCGTACAGCTACTTTTATTGGAGACAACGATTCAATACCCTTTGCAATGCCATTCAAAGGGCGGTATAAATTCTCCCGAATATCCCCAGCTAAAGATTTTAGCGGAGAAATATAAATCAGCTGTAACCCATCTTCCAGTGTACCTGCATGTGCTTGCACCATCATCTGGTCAATGAACACCAAAAACGCCGAAAGGGTTTTACCCGTACCTGTAGGGGCAGAAACCAACACATGCTGACCAAAGGCAATTGCAGGCCATGCCTCTTGTTGCACCTTGGTAGGTTTCCCCAATGTTTCATCAAACCATTGAATCGTTGGTGCAGAAAATGTCTGTTGAATATCTTTAGTCATGTAACCCTCCGAAGTATTGATAATGAAATTTTCTATGTATTATATTACAACAAAGAGGACAGCATACTGTCTTGTTTAAGATTGTATGCTGTCCTCCGTATTGTTCATCCTGTGCATTACTTTATTCTCTTTTCAATCAATACTAACACTGCATTTGTTATCATACCCAAACCTGCCGATAGTATAACACCCCACAGTACTCTATTGTTATTGTTTGTCTCTAGGCCTATGGTTACAAGCAATCCAATGCCACCTGCACCAATGAATGCGGCAATGATGGCAATAGCAATGGTTGAGACAAGTGCCAGACGAATGCCCACAAAAAGTGGTTTTATAGACAGTGGTACACGCACTTTGAAAATGATTTGGGTAGGGGTCATTCCCATGCCTGTAGCGGCTTCGATAATCCCAGGGTCTACCCCATTAAGCCCAGTAATGAAATTGCGTAACAAAATAAATTGATTATAAAGCACAAGGACTGTTATTGCTGTATTTCGTCCCAATCCCATACCTGGCACAGGTATCATCAATGCAAATAAAGCGATACTTGGTATGGAATAGACAATGGAAAATACATAAGTCAGAAACTTGCCTATCCGATTAAAAAACATAGCAACTATCGTTAATAACCCTGCTAGAAGAACAGATATGACAAGGGCAATCAAAACCATTTGCACATGTTCATTCAATGCCCTAAGTAACAAGCTATAGTTTCGCTGGGCGAATTGTATCAATTCCAACTAGGTCAACCCTTCCCATAGTTTTTCTTGTTCTCGGCATGAGCGTATCAAGGATTCAACAAATCCATCCGCTGGTTTTTTTACAATATTTTCAGGGGTATCAAATTGGCATACACGGCCTTCGTTCATGACAATGACCCGTGTTCCTAGCTTTAAGGCTTCGTTAATATCATGGGTTACAAATAAAAATGTCTTTTTCAACCCACCATGTATGCGTTTGAGTTCGTCTTGTAGATTGAGACGGTTAATCGCATCAATTGCACCAAAAGGCTCGTCAAGTAACATAATCTTAGGGTCAACGGCTAAAGCACGGGCAAGCCCTACCCGCTGTTGCTGTCCGCCTGATAATTGGGAAGGATACCGCTTTAAGAACTCGTCAGGCTCAAGTCCTACTAATGCAATCAGCTCCCGCACACGGTTATTGATAACATTTTTATCCCATTTCAAGAGCTTTGGCACGATGGCAATATTTTGTGCAATTGTCATATGAGGCAGAAGTCCAACTTGCTGTATGGCATAACCAATGCGCCGCCGTACCTTTACAGCATCTACATTCCGTATATTTTCTCCAAACAAAACAATATTACCAGCGTCAGGGTCGTACAGACGGTTTGTCATCTTTAGTAATGTGGTTTTGCCCGAACCAGAAGAACCAAGAATTGTAATAAACTCCCCTTCATGGATACTTAAATTAACATCGTTTACCGCACTGTAATTCGCACCGCTAAACTTTTTGAAAACATGCTGATATTCAATGGCTACTGTAGTATTTTCTATCATGGTATTGCCTCAAAAAATTCCCGCGCAACATCTTGTATATCCCTGCCATAGACAATCACTTGCCCATTCATGTGGAGCAATGTGGAAGTATTCAAGTAGGGTGCTAAACGGTTTAATGCGTCGGCTATACCTGGATGTTCTTCTAAAACAGTATTGCGGACAATGGGAACTAAGTTATATGGCGGCCAAATCAATATATCTTCTGTGAGCAACGTAAAATAGTGTGTATTGTACAAATGACCGTCTGTGGTAAAGGCGACACTTACATCTGCTGCGTTTGTACGCAGGGCTTCATATCTAGCACCACCGCCCATAATATCTACACTATAAAAATCAAAAGAACCAAATGCTTCAACCATGGCAAACAGTCCATCTTCACGGTCAAGAAACTCTGCGGTAGAAACAAAGCGCAATGTATGCGCATGAGATTGCAAATCCGATAAGGTGTAAATGCCTAACGCCTGCGCCAATTCTGTACGTATGACAATGCCTTGCCCATTATGGGCTTCGGTAAAATCCAACCATGTAATCTGATAACGCGCGTTATATTCTCTTTTAACCAGTTCATAAACTTCCAATGGGTCAGTCATCAATGGCAAGTTAAGTACTGTCAATAAACCTGTACCAGTGTATTCGGGATAAAGGTCTATTTCACCGCTTATGAGGGCATTATGCACAAGCCCGCTAGAGAGATTATGACCTGTGCGGTCTACTGTGAAGCCAGCATCTTCAAGGGCAAGGGAGTATATCTCTGCAATAATTAAACTCTCTGTAAAATCCTTACTGCCTACGCGAATAACCGCATCACCGTTTCCCGTGCAAGCAGTAAGGATTGTCATAAGGAAGCACATTGCCAACACAGCATTTACAATTTTTAACCATTTATTTTTCATCACAAAATACCTTTCTTTCATTATCTAAGTTGTATTACTTTATTGCACATATTTATATCTTTGAAAAAAACGGTCAAGCATATCCAACAGAAACACTGCCGTAAGAGATACTAGGGCTACAGAAATACCGCCAATGAGCAACAATTCAGTCCGTCTTACACTAAGACCCTGAAAGATAATTTGCCCTAATCCACCTGCACCAATTAACGCAGCAATTGTTGCGCTGGCGACAATTTCAATCATCGCTGTTTTTATACCTGCAAGTATCAGTGGAAATGCAAGGGGGAGGCGAACTTTTATCCATACTTGAAGTGATGTCATACCCATACCTTTTGCTGTTTCAAGCATAAAGAAAGGCACTTCCTCAAGCCCAGCTACAGTATTCATCAGAATTGGAGGAATCGCCAGAAAAGCAAGGGCTATGACCGCAGGGCCCATGCCAATACCTAGGAAACGGATTGACAAAACAAGCACTGCCAAGCTGGGTATGATACGAAGCACCTGAAATGTTCCAATCATCCATTTTTGCAGGTGTTTAAATACCACGCACAATATTGCTGTAGGAATGCCAATAAGCATTGCGATAACAAGCACCCTAATGCTTATGTTAATATGTTGCTGCAGCATTATAAAATAAGCATCCATATTGTTTTCAAAATATACAACGATGTTGTTCCACATTTCCCACATGAGTTAATTTCACTTCCTTATCAGTTTATTTTTCAGCAACCTTTCTTTGATAACATATTCAGGAAAGGAAATCATTTCATCAGAATTTACCCCCACTTTATTCAATGTGCGTTGATTGCGTGCTTGTTCTGGCAAATGGTCAAGTTTCTTGGAGAAAAATCCTCCTTGTTGGCTTTCGCCTTTTTGTTTTATTATACCCACAATAACACGACAACAGTATGTCTCATTTTAAATCCCTTACAAAGTTTTTCATGTCAGGTGATTGACGTTGACTGCCAAAGTATATCAAGGCTAATGTAACAACAGCGTGTTACATTATAAAAATGATGTAGAAAATAATAATAAAAGCACGCTATACATTGAATTACCAATTCTTTGAGCGTTTTATTCCTATAACTATTGATAAGCTATCCGCTTTATGACATAATCCTGAATCCCACATGCTATATACTTAATGTAAGATGATACGTGTGCAAATTATCTTATTTTATTTGTACTGGCGTATGGCTTAATAGGGGGTCTTTATGAAAACATGTTTGAGTGCCCGACAAGGCATAGCACTAATGATGGCATTTATATTGATAGTCTCTGCGGCTCTGTTTGTATACAGCCATGAACCTAACGCGTCTTTAGAGACGCGTATTTTTGCGTTAGCCGATACAGAAGAAAACACACAGCCCCAAAGAGACACTGAATATTTGCAATTCACTGTTTTTGGAGATATCTACGCAGAGCATACAGCACAAATTCAAAGAGATGACCCCGCAGAAATCAACATCGGTGACATTATTTATGGTCAAATTACGCCCTATGCAACGCCGCAATATCCCAATCGTGCAAAGGTCAGCTTTGCTGTACCGTCATACTTGATTCAAGACCGTGACAGAATTTTTATAGAAATGATTTATCTTGATGAAGTGGTAAGCGAAGGGTTTTTTGATGTATTTGTTTATCATGTGACTTTTGAAAGTCATGGTGGCACTGCTGTACCCAGCCAACGAATTTTGGGTGTGGGCGGGTTTCAATTGTATAGTGAAACGGTGACACCACCAGCAAACCCAAGCCCTGTATATGCAGATGTAACCGTGTCATGGAACAAGGTAAACAGTGCAAATACAGCAGGAAATAATACCGCACGGATAACTATTACAACACCAGAGGGAAATGTTAATATAGTTTATGTAGCAAACGGAAATACTATAGCCGTAGAAGTTGGTTCTGAAATAGTAATAGAACCTGTCATTACAACGGTTGTTGCAGGGGCAGGAGGGCATGGAGAACCTGCCTTTAGAATGATGGCTTTCTATGTGGATGGAGAACGAACCCCATTAGCCCGTTTAGAAAACGATATCATTATTGAGTACCCCGGCACAGGCGTTATCAGTCATACGTTGACAGATGATGGTTTAGTTGTTGAGTATATTGTTGAAGCGCAGTTATGGTTTGCTGTGTTTCAAGGGATATATTTCCCTGGTATGGGTTGGATTATCATTGGTGAAGCACCGCACTCACCTGTTGGCCCATTTATCAACGGACAGAATATACCGCCGCTTATTGTACCTTTTAGTGCAGGGTATTCTTTATTGATTGAAGCCGAACCAGGTGTATTTGCGATTCAAACAGAAAATGGACTTGTGCAAGTCATAGTTATTGTTGAAGAAGACATCATTTTTGAAGCATTTGAATATGGGATAACTTCCTCCAACACATCTGACCTTGATGATGAGCCAATAGAAAGCAGCTATGTGATAATAGATTTTACACCAGTACCCCTTGGCGTATTAACAACCAACCTAAACGCCGTAAGAACGACTGCAATTGCCCATGATTCTGTCTATCGCCCAACGGTGCTGGTGAACCAGCCTATCATAATCACCCGTGCAGATTTTACTTTTGCAGGATGGTATGAAGCCCCCTATGGGGAAGGTAATCACTGGGATTTTGAAAACAGAACCATTGCTGAGGATATTACCCTTCATGCCCGCTGGGTTGCCGTACACACTGACGAACCTGATTCGCCTAGTGAACCAGAGAACAGACCGCCTAATCTAGACCCACCGCCCCCCAGCAATGGAGGAGAAAATCCGCAGCCATCACCACCACCTAATGACTTAGATGATGATGAGGAGGAAGATGATTCAGAGGCAGCGTATCCACCAAATCCAGAACCGCCTGGTGAAGACGACACATCAGACCCAGAACCAACCATGCCAGCACCGCCAACCATGCCAACTGACCCAGTCACAGTCACACCAACATCACCAGATACCCCGCCTATCCCTACTGTTTTAGGCAATGTATTGGTTCAAGAGGGGGATGTATGGATAGAGTTTGACGATATGGGTGTACCATTAGGCTCATGGTCATGGGATGAAGATGAAGAAATGTGGATATTTGAAGATATGCCCGTACCATTGGGTGCGGCACAAGCACCCCCTAGCCTTATGCCGCAAACTGGCTTAAACAACAGGATTTCTGCGTTGATTGCAGGAATCTTGGGATTAACAGCCTTTAGCGTCATCACCCTCATTTATATATACAAACTGAAGAAAAATTTTAATTTATACTAGAGTATGTTGACATTTTGAAATTTAACATGTATATTATTATAAAATTGAGTCGAAAGATTCAAAGTTTTAGGATTTTTTACAAGAAATCAAGTTCTGACCGCATATATGGGCTTTGGGTGATGGATGACTACCATCGCCCTTTTTTTGTTTACAAATCTGCAAGATACTTGACGAGGGGCAAGTGGCTGTTTATGATGTATACTAGAAAAGGAATGATTCTTATGATATTGTCAGGAAGAACGATAAAGGAATGTATGGGGAAGGAAATCATTATTGAACCGTTTAATGAAAAAGCCATAAATCCCAACAGTTATAATTTGACTTTGCACAACGAACTTATGGTATATGAAAATCATGAACTTGACATGAAAAAACCAAATACAACAAAGACTATCACCATCCCCGAAGAGGGATTATTACTTGAACCAGGAACACTTTACCTAGGACGCACAAGAGAATACACTGCTACAGAAAAATACGTGCCAATGCTAGAAGGGCGTTCCAGTATTGGACGACTTGGGCTGTTTATCCATGTGTGCGCAGGTTTTGGTGACGTTGGGTTTAAGGGCTATTGGACACTGGAAATCCATTGTATCCAACCAATCCGTGTATATGCAGGTGTGGAAATATGTCAAATTTACTACCATGCTATAGAGGGTGCATACGACCCATATATTTCGGGAAAATATCAAAATAACACTGGCATACAGCCAAGTTTGCTTTATAAAGATTGGGAAGTTTTATCATAACCGCCCATCAACTGACTGAGGAAGAGGCTAACCCATGAGCACTCACACCAGACCCGCGCCAAAATATGATGAAGCCGTAATAGATGAACTTTTCGGTGACTTGCCTGTAGAAAAAGTAGGTTTTTTTAGCCGTATCAAAAAACTTTTTAGAACCAATTTTGCAAAAGAAAAAATCCATGTGGAAGCAGAAGATATTGAAGCTTATTCAAAGTTTAAACAATTTTATGAGGAACTTGAAACAGAAGACCCAACCTATCTGCCCATGCGTCAAGCGTCAACCCTTTGTGACGATGCCCTTCGTGTTGCTACCCAACGGTTAAAAATAAGCGCGCGCCTAAACACCATCTCTAATCAATTGTCCGAATTGGACGCATTTATAAACTTGACAGACGAAGAAATAAACGACCTTAAAAAAATGCTGGAACGCTTTGTTGCCATGGCTGGTGAGCGCAGTATTCTTCTTGAAAAACTTAGCGATTACGACAGTTCATTAGTAGATATTGAATCTTTGGCAAGTGATGCCCGTGACGCCATTCCTTCAATTAAAGACGCAGAAAAACATCAGCGCGCCCTTCGTTTAGATATTGGATACCTTACAGGTGAAAAAGAAGAGCTTGCTTTCGAGCGGGTGGATATACAAAATTCCCTGAGCTTTATATATAAAATGACTGTTGGCGTTATTGGCGTGTTTTTCGTCATACTTTTTGCATTGCTTTTTATGTTTTTTAACACCACAATAAACGTCTTTATACCCGCTACAATTTTTGTATTACTAGTCATGGGCTTTGTCGTTGTCGTAAATATTTTTCGCTTTCGGGTGATAAAAGAATTGCGAAACAATACAAAAAAGCAACACCGCGCTGTAGAGTTATTAAATAAAAAAAGCGTAGTGTATGCCTACTACACCAATTATTTGCGGTTCTGCTACAAGAAATACAAGGCGAACAATGCACGAACCCTTGAAAACAATTTAAACGACCTTGAAAGCTATCGTCATCTAGCCAATCGCATAGATACTGTACGCTCTCTCATGTATGAAACAGAAACGACCATTGAGCGTTTTGTCCGTGAAAAAAAACTTGGCGGCGTAAAGTCCACTGTAGAGGGCTTTGCAAAAACCATCAACTTAGATGATAAACGCCGTCGATTTACAGATTTAAACACCGAGCGGGAAGGTGCGGAAAAATCTTTAGCAGAACTAGACCGCCGTCATGAAGAAATTTGGAATACCTTAACAAAACTTAAAAAAATACAACCCGCTATAGAGGTTGTCATAGAGAACTACATGAAAGAAGCAGAAGCACTCTTTGCTGCCCATGAGAAAAAAGAAGAAGAACCTGAACCTCGCCCCATTTGGCAGCTTTTTGATATCTTTGCCGAGGGTGCAGAAAAACTAACCGAATCCGCAACAGAAGTCTTGACAGACATAGAAGGAGAAAAAAGCCATGGAAATTCCGAAAACCTATGACAAGTCCCGTGAAGCAGAAATCTATTCTCGTTGGCTGGAAGGCGGATATTTCCGTGCCAGTGCAGAAAATGGTAAGGCACAGGGTAAAAAGCCTTATACGATTATGATGCCTCCGCCAAATATCACATCCCAACTGCACATGGGACATGCACTCAACAACACAATTCAAGACATTCTTATCCGCTTTAAGCGTATGCAGGGCTTTGAAACCCTGTGGATGCCTGGTACAGACCATGCTGCAATCGCTACAGAAGTCGTTGTCATGAAAGCTTTAGCCCAACAGGGTATAACTAAAGACGACTTAGGGCGTGAGGGCTTTTTAGAAAAACTATGGGAATGGAACGAAGAATACGGCGGTAGAATTATAAATCAGTTAAAAAAGCTAGGTTGTTCATGTGATTGGGAAAGATTACGTTTTACCATGGACGAAGGGCTTTCTGATGCTGTACTTGAGGCATTTGTGCGCCTGTATGAAGAGGATAAAATTTATCGAGGGGAACGCTTGGTCAACTGGTGTGTAAAATGTCAGACAAGTATTTCAGACGCAGAAGTTGAACACAAGGACACAGAGGGGTATCTCTATCATTTCAAATATCCTGTTGAAGGGGTTGGACATATTGCCTTTGCCACAACTCGCCCAGAGACTATGCTTGGAGACACTGCAATTGCAGTTGCCCCCAATGACGACAGATATAAAGACCTTGTTGGAAAATTTGCAGAAGTCCCCATGGTAGGGCGCAAAATTCCAATCATTGAAGATAGTTATGTAGACCCTGAATATGGCACAGGGGTAGTAAAAATCACCCCTGCCCATGACCCAAATGATTTTGAAGTAGGCAATCGCCACGACCTGCCCCGTATTAACATAATGAACAATGATGGTACAATCAACGAAATTGGCGGTACAGCCTATCAAGGTTTAACCCGAGAAGATGCCCGTAAAAAAATCATTGAAGACATGACTGCACGGGGATTATACATCAAAGCCGAACCATTAACCCATGCCGTAGGCGAGCATGACCGCTGTGGCACAGCCATTGAACCATTGATGCAGCTTCAATGGTTTGTAAAAATGGACGCACTGGCAAAGCCTGCGTTAGATGCTTATACCAGCGGCAAATTAAAATTTAACCGTGAGCGTTTTGGCAAAACATATGCCCATTGGCTGGAAAATATCCGCGACTGGTGTATTTCCCGTCAACTATGGTGGGGTCATCGTATCCCTGCGTATTACTGCGAAAATGGACATATTACTGTATCCAAATCTGTGCCAGAAAAATGTTCTACTTGCGGTGCTATACATTTGACGCAGGATGAAGACGTGCTGGATACATGGTTTTCTTCTGCCCTATGGCCCTTTTCAACTTTGGGATGGCCGGAAAAAACATCAGAACTAGACTACTTTTACCCTACCAATACGCTGGTCACTGACAGGGGCATTATTTTCTTTTGGGTTGCGCGGATGATGTTTATGGGTGAAAAATTTATGGGTGAAATACCCTTTACCCATGTGTTTATCAATGGCACTGTGAATGATGAACACGGGCGCAAAATGTCTAAGTCTCTTGGCAATGGTATTGACCCGCTGGAAATTATAGATGACTTTGGTGCAGACACACTCCGTCTCATGTTGACCAATGGTGGTGCCCTTGACAATGACACGCGATTCTTCCGTGAAAGATTAGAGCCTGCCAGAAATTTTTTAAATAAGTTATGGAACGCCACCAGGTTTGTGATAATGAATATGGATGGCTTTAATGAAAGTTTAGAACATTACACCCATGCCCGTGGATTAACACAGCAGTTAGAAGATGAATGGATTACCGATTTAACCAATCGTTTAGTGGTTGAAGTCGCAGAAAAGCTGGAAGCCCATGAAATAGGCATGGCAGTAGGCAAAATAGTCGATTTCATTTGGGATGAATTTTGCGATTGGTATATAGAAATGGTAAAGCCGCGTTTATATGGTGTTCAAAAAGCCATGGAAACTGGCGATGAAACCGCGATTGAAAATGCCAAAAAATTAAGATTTACAGCCCAATATACATTAGGAATGGTGCTTGATACTCTCTTTAAAGTTTTGCACCCTATCACCCCATTTATTACAGAAGACTTATTTTTGGCATTAAACCATGCAACAGGTACGCCTTCTGAAGTACGCACCATAACGACCCAGCCATGGCCAGTATTGTACCCTGCAAAAGCAGGGGTTGTAAGCCTTGCAGAAAAAAGTATTGAGCGTATGAAGGAGGCCATTCGTGCCATTCGCGCCGTACGCACAGAAAAGCAAGTGCCACCATCAAAAAAAATTGCAATTATTGTTGTTCCCATGGATGAAGAATCACGTATACTTTTCAATTTTACAAAAGACTTTTTTACAGCACTTTCCGGGGCATCTCATGTTGACATGCAAGACCCTGATGTAGCGATTCCATCCAGTACAGTATCCATTGTGGTTTCAGGTGCAAATATCTATTTGCCTATGGACGCTCTCGTGGATAGGGAAAAAGAAAATGCCCGTTTAACCAAGGAAAAGCAAAAACTTGAGCAAGAAATCGCCCGTATAGACAGCAAGCTGGCAAATGAAGGATTCATGGCAAAAGCCCCCGAGGCACTCGTTGCTGCCGAACGTGAAAAACGTGAAGACTTTGCCGCAAAATTAGCAAAAGTGAATGAGGAGTTGAAGGGCTAATATGGCTAAATATAATTTTACCGCAACAGAAAAAAAGTGGCGCGCAAAGTGGGAAGCGCATCCCATCCAAAAAAATGTCGCTGGCAAGCCCAAATATTACTGCTTAGATATGTTTCCATATCCATCAGGTACAGCCTTGCATATGGGGCATTGGCGGGGATATGTGCTAAGTGACGTACTTGGACGCTACAAAATTTTGCAAGGCTATCATGTTTTGCGCCCAATGGGCTGGGATGCTTTTGGTTTGCCTGCGGAAAATAACGCCATCAAGCGAAAAATGCACCCATCCATTTCCACTGGGGAAAATATCGTCAGCATGAAGCGTCAGCTCAACGAAATGAGTACGATTTACGACTGGGATTATGAGCTGGACACAACCGACCCTGCATACTACAAGTGGACACAGTGGATTTTTGCCCGCATGTTTGAAAAAGGTTTGGCATATGAAAAGGAAATGCCTTTAAACTGGTGTCCAAGCTGTAAGGTTGTGCGCGCTAATGAAGAAGTTATTGGCGGGGAGTGTGAACGTTGCGGCGAAACCACCACCAAGAAAAATTTACGCCAGTGGATGTTAAGAATCACCCATTATGCAGAGCGTCTTTTATCTGACCTTGACGGCTTAAACTGGCCAGATAAGGTTAAAAGAATGCAGTCCGAATGGATAGGCAAAAGCCATGGTGCAGAAATTGATTTTACTGTGGCAGATACGCACCAAACTATCAAAGCATTTACTACCCGCCCTGACACATTGTTTGGTGCAACTTTTATGATTCTTGCCCCAGAGCATGAGCTGGTAGAAGTACTTACAACAGACGAGCAAAAATCTGCCGTGGAAGCTTATGTGAAACAATCTTCAACCCTTTCCAATGTAGACCGTATGGCTGCCAAGGAAAAAACAGGAGTATTTACAGGACGCTATGCAATAAACCCCATGACAGGGCGTGCAGATATGCCTATTTGGGTGGCTGACTATGTTCTTGCAGACTATGGCACAGGTGCAATCATGTGTGTGCCTGGTCATGACGAGCGGGATTTTGAATTTGCAACAAAGTTTGGGCTTCCAATTACAGAGGTCATTGCTTTGGATGGCAAAGTATCTGACATGCCTTTAAAAGAAGCATATACTGGTGATGGTTTGCTTGTAAATTCAGGCGAATATAATGGAATGAATGTAACCAACGCAAAAACTGCAATCACTGCCGAGATAGAAAAAAAGAAGTGCGGAAAACAAGCAGTTAACTATAAAATCCGCGACTGGGTATTTTCCCGCCAGCGTTATTGGGGTGAGCCAATTCCTATTATCCACTGTGAAACTTGCGGGCCAGTGATTGTGCCAGATAAAGACCTTCCTGTGGCTTTGCCTGAAATTGAATCATACGAGCCTACTGAAACAGGAGAATCGCCCCTTGCTAAAATCACAGATTGGGTCAATACAATCTGCCCCACATGTGGAAAACCTGCCAAGCGTGAAACAAACACTATGCCCCAATGGGCTGGGTCATCATGGTATTTCCTGCGCTATCCAGATATACACAATGATAATGCTCTAGCCAGTCCTGAAGCATTAAAAACGTGGTTGCCTGTGGATTACTACATTGGCGGAATTGAACACGCTGTTTTACATTTGTTATATGCCCGCTTCTATACAAAGTTTTTATATGATATTGGCGTAGTGGAATTTGAAGAACCATTCACCACCCTTTTTAATATTGGCATGGTGAATTATCAAGGCAAAAAAATGGCAAAAGGTACAGGTCATGGTGTTTCACCTGATGATTTAATGCCAAACTATGGTTGTGATGCCATGCGCATTTATGAAATGTTCCTTGCCCCGCCAGACCAAGACTGTGAATGGGATGACAGCGGTATAGACGGCGCGTTCCGTTTCTTAAACAAAGTATGGCGATTGGTAGAGGAAAGCCCCATCATTCCCACCACACAAGAATTAGAGCGTTTGCGCCACAAACTCATTCATCATATTACCACCCGTATCAATACACTGGCTATGAATACTGCCATTAGCGGATTTATGGAATATACCAACCATTTACAAGCTTTAGCAAAAACCCAAGGCGGCATAGACCAAGCAACCTTAGAAACCCTCGCGATTTTGCTATCACCTTTTGCACCGCACATTGCCGAAGAAATTTGGGAACATGCAGGACACAAGGAAACTGTATTTGCCCAAAGCTGGCCTGAATATGATGAAGAAAAACTAAAGTCCGACACAGTAGAAATTGCGTTGCAAGTCAATGGAAAACTTCGGGGTAGTCTGGCACTGCCTGTCAATGCAGACAAAGACACTGCTTTAGCACTTGCAAAGCAACAACTTGCAAGTCACCTGAATGATGTGGAGATTGTAAAAAGCATTTATGTACCCGCAAAAATTGTTAATTTTGTAGTGAAGTAACATGATGACATATCAAAACAGCCCGACTTGTGAAGGGTTGTTTTTTTATGTCTTTTTTTGATTCGATTTTCCACACGATTGCGCAATATAAACCTGTGATGTAAAATGTCAATCAAAATGAAGTGATTTGGAAGGAGCCGTTCAAATGAAAATACTATTCATAGGCGGGACAGGGCGTATTAGCGCGTCAATAACAGAATTGTGTGTAAGTTTAGGGCATGAAGTATACTTGCTAAACCGCGGGTTACGGAGTACAAGTGTCCCTACAGGTGCAATTCACTTACAGGGTGACATTAACGATGAAACCCTTGTTTCTGCGTTAATCAAAGACCACTATTTTGACGCGGTAGCAAACTTTATCAATTTCACCCCAGCACAAGTCCAACGAGACATTCGCTTATTTAGGGGTAAAACAGACCAGTACATTTTCATTAGCACAGCATCAGCATATCAAAAACCTCTTTCTCACTACAAAATCACAGAAAGCACTCCCCTTTCAAACCCTTACTGGGAGTATTCACGGAAAAAAATAGACTGTGAGGAACTGCTCGTCGCTGAATATCGTAAAAATGGCTTTCCAATAACCATTGTACGCCCAAGTCATACCTATGATAAAACGGCTTTACCTGTGGCAGTCCATGGGGGTAATCCTTGGCAAGTTGTAAAACGTATGCAAGAGAGCAAACCTGTTTTGGTACATGGTGATGGTGCAAGCCTGTGGGTGCTTACCCATTCGCGGGATTTTGCAAGGGCATTTGAAGGGCTTATTGGCAATATTCATGCCATAGGCGAAGCCGTCCACATCACTTCTGATGAAGTGCTGACATGGAATCAAATTTATACAATTATCGGGCGTGTGCTTGGGGTTGCACCAAAGATTTGCCATGTCCCCACAAATACAATCATTGCCGCCAATCCTGATTTTGAAGGCACACTTTGGGGCGATAAAGCAAATTCTGTTGTTTTTGACAACAGTAAAATAAAATCTCTCGTGCCGGGGTGGAATGCAACCATTCGCTTTGACGTGGGTATACGTGAATCCATTGCCTATCATTTGGCAAATCCTGACTTGCAAAAAGAGGATTTGGATTTCGACCGCTTTTGTGATGCCATCATTCAAGCCCAATTGGGGAATTTATAAAATTATATTTTGATTTTTGCATAAACTAAAAAATATATTTACTTCTAATGGATATAGTGATATACTGACAAAAAGCTTGAAAAAATCTAGTAGGAGGGTATATTCTATGCTTTTTGCCAATTTATTTATGTCGCTTGTGTCTTTTGGTGATGATACTTCACCTGGGGATTTTGACGGCTGGGATTTATAACGGAGGTGCATTTATGTTTTTAATGAATTTATTTATGTCGCTTATCCCCCTTGTGCCTTTTGGCGGTGTCTTTTTTCCAGGGGAATTTGATGATTGGGATTTATAACGGGGGTGAGTTCTGCTAATGGCATTGTCAACAGAAGATTTAATTAGCGAATTTTTAGCATTTAGAGCAAGCAAAATTTCAGAAACAGAAAGACTAATTGCAAAATGCGAAAGACAATTAGAAAAAGAACCTAGTGATAGGCTGAACCTTTGCATACTGACGTTAAAAACAACTCATGCAGATGACACTAATCAAAGTTTTAATGACTGCTGCGCTGTTGCTGCACCTATTTTTAAACATTTGAAAGAAACTAAAGGCGACTGGGATTTTTTAGACTTACACATCATCTCTCTGGTTATTGGTTATCTACATACCTTTAAGAAAACCATTGACATTGTAAAAGAAGCCTTAGAATTACTTAATGATAAAGCGTATGCAGATGATTATGAGTATAAGAAAATGCGTTTTACTTTACATCTTAATCTTACCTTGCGTTTTCTTAGGGCAAGATATATGGAAGCTAATGTGGATATACCAGCGGTAACTAAAGCTTTTGCCAAAAGCTATAATTATGCTATAGAGCGATGTAAGAGGAACAATGGCGCACATCAATATGTACAGGAAATCCGTAAAGCTGTTTTTGAAAATGAGCAAGATAAGATTCAAGAGTGCCTAGAAAAGCTTTTAGAGCGGGGCGAAAGAAAGATGTATAGGATAGCAAAGGCAGAAATTGCAGAGTTTCTTTCAGCCATGAGTAATGACTTAAGAAAGCCACTTTCTTATATACTCTTTGGACACCAACATAAAAAGCGAAGGCTTTACAACAACATGTCTTTAGAAGATTTGTCTTTTTTAACAGACGTAGAACCAACCAACTTAAATGCTATGGAGCGTGGAGACGAAGGTGTTTCCCTTGAAAGGGCAAGAAGACTAGCCAATGCCCTT
>Ga0123352_10001009_pt1 | contig 36238 bp, 24 predicted proteins | sample TergutLab28metaG_FD_89700 | JGI IMG/M metagenome (GOLD analysis project Ga0123352, IMG submission 89700) | Labiotermes labralis P1 segment gut microbial communities from Petit-Saut dam, French Guiana - Lab288 P1 | ecosystem: Host-associated > Arthropoda: Insects > Digestive system > Gut ... | reverse complement strand
TTTATAAGCCTGAGGATGACCCCAAGGGGTTGAAACATGTAGCTACATTAATTGTTTACAGCTTAACTTTACATCACATTGTTGTGTAAGACGGACAATAAACAACATTGTTACTTAGCACAACGGGATGGATAATCCACAATTTTGTATTCTTTTTTTATTATTACACAAGAGGTCATCAAAAAGACAACATTGTACACTCATCGTTGCACTCAGTAGCAGAGGGGAACAGAGGGATAAGCGGCTGCCCCAGTATCAAACACAATACTCTAATCTGTTTATAATAAAAAAGTGTTAAAAAATAATTATTCAAAATCTTACATAGAAAACCCCTTGAATTAATATTACAGTTGCTTTTATTTGGGTTTACCAAATCACAATAAGTCTAATACACAATGTCACTCTTTGTAATTTATAAACAATGATGAATTATTATATACAGATTTTATGATTTTCTAAAAATGATGCTTTAGTTTAATGTGTTAACTGACGGTTTCTATAATTAAAACTAATTTGATTCATCATTTCAAAATAAGCAATTGTATTTGAAATACAGACTGCAAATTCAAATGCCTTGGGAAAACCACGTTAAACTAAAATAAATATAGCACTATGAGGCTATGCCCTGAGATACAATTTGTTTATGTATGGCATATATAGGTTTGGGGCTAACTTAGGGGTCACAATTGGCAAATGCAATGTATTTTTGGCATAAACTTATATGTAGCACCTTATGGCGTTACTGCATGTGAAAGACACAACAGATGTATATCTGCTGTGAGGCTTAAAGAGTAAAGAGGAAATTTTGTTAATGAAAACAGTAGTTCTCAGGTCAATAACTGTAATTTTATTTTCCCACAGCCACCATGCATAAAACTCAGGACTTTCAAGTTCCCATATTTATATTATTTTCATCCGTTTTTAATATTTTATCCATATCTGTTTCTACATCCTTATCTATAAACACATAAACCCAATAATTTTTTGTGTCCAGTGTTTGTTCATCAGTTTGCTAGAAGAAGGACGTGGTAGAAAAATAGCGAAATGGAGCTTATTTATTCATGATGGATTTTTCGGTGAAAAACAAGCTCATAATCATTTATGTTAACTCTCTGTAAGTTACCTATACCTGTTTCAAAATAAATAGGGCTTTTTGTTGTGTTATGGTGAATACTATACATTTACCATCCCTTAAGCCCAATGCACCAGTAATATACTCTCATTTATTGCAATTATATTATGTAATCACTATGGTATTACACTACTTGCAATAAGTGTTAACAAACAAGAGGACCATGTTTTGACTGCCAGATCGTCATCTTCATTTTCACATTTCCTTGATTTTTCATAGTCACACAGGTCCGCCGAGAAGGGGTTCGGGCCCCCGGTGGGAAAAGTTGTTCGGACCCCCCAGTAAGGGCACTGTCATACTGTCACAGCGCAGGGAATGAGTTGCTAAGTTACCAGCAAGTAGTGCAGTTGCTCGTACCTGCAGCTGCAGGAAAGCGTAGGTTAGGTTAGATGAGAAGCAAGAAAAGAAAAGAGGCAGCATCTTAGGTAGATGGCCAGTGGCCCTAAGTGGCATCAAGATGACAAAGCACTACCTAATTATATTTGACACTACCAAAAAAACAAAAATATATGCAAAATAGTCGGTCCCTGGATCCTCTTTCGGACCCCTGGGCCCCCATAATTTGCAGCGACTTCTCCCTGGTCTAATCGACACTGAGCGTGTATAATGCAAATAGTTTAGTAAACCAATAACACAAAAATAAAAAAAAGTTGAAAATATGAAATACCGGTAAAATATTTACATTGTCAGTTAAAATATATCGGGAAAACCAGCTACAATTTCAACATTAAAATAACTGGAATTATTTAAGCTAGTTTTAGTGTGCTTAAATGGAGGGTGAAATATATTCTATTGCTCCAAATTCTTCAGATACTTATGCATAATTGAGACATTTTCTACTCTTGATCTAGTACTTGACTGAAATCTGGCAAGGAAATTTATGCTGTGATAGTGATGTATTACAATTTCTGCAGTAGAACTAGTAATGCATGAAAATATGCAAAAGGAATATTGACGCCTCGTGAGCTGATGCCATAGCTGAGAAAGAGGAAGACTGATATTTATCCAAGGTTATCACTTGTAATATGAACAGAAAATGAGCATACAAACTAAATAGACCACAGAAGTTTAAGAATTTCTGTAATTAATATGAAAAACGTGCTATAAAAAAACATAAACTTGAAGACACGCAGATTTCAACATCTTTTTGAAGCAACATAAAATAATTCTGCTTGAATATCATCATCAGTTCAGGTATATCGAGGCTACTGAAGGCTTTCGCACAAAACCAATTCCTTTTTAAACAGTCTGAAGCATTGGTGGCAATGTAATGGCATTATGTTGTTGTGGGTTGAAAAAATTGGAGGTTCTCACTGCAGTGATTATGGAGACAAAGATATTCAATTTAAAAAGGCTCGACAATGTGAAAATTCAGACACTTAACTGAAGATGTTCATCCATGATTGCTCCGCTATTTTCAATGGCTCCTCGCCGCTAATTGAAGAAACTGTTAATATGGTCAAGGTCAACCCAGAAATAAGGGACGAAATGTTGGCAGTGTCAAATACTTTGATGTCCCATTAAAAAAGCCCTGTACAAATACAAGCGCACCTAATCATTATCTGCTTTACTGGGACAAAGTCATTTCTGTCCAGACATCGACCAGTGCAGATTATTTAAAGGCACATATTATCAGTAAATGTTTACTGCCCATTTCGTGATGTAACAACACTGTAATTCGCAACCAACCTCGGTTATATTCCTCTTATATCAGTTTCCATACGAAAAGAAAGAAACAGAAGTTTCAGAAATGTAGCTCTTATTGTGTTGTTTCAAATCATTTAGAAGCCATTTATTTTTGGCTTCAAGATGAAAGAAATAAAAAGAATGGAAATGCAATAGACCTTGTAAAAAATAATAACATTCAAACTGAAAGAGCACTGGAGAATATTTATAAGTGTACAATCGCAGCAATTGTGTATATAGCTGAAAAGAATTTTGCTTTCAGGGGATGCTCTGATACTTATAGACAGTACGTAATGGTAACTTCCTTCGCTTAATTGAACTCATTGCCACTTTTCAAACATTAAGTGAGGCACACTTCATAAAAAAAGAAATAACCACTATTTGTCGCATTAAATTGATGAAAAATGAAGAAAAGAAAAACAATTGTAGATGCCATAAAAACGTTAAATATCATTCTATTTTACCTGACGGTACTCCTGAGTAGTCATTAAGAGCAATTAATGTTGCTCCATCTTCATTCATATGGCAAATTTGGAAGTTGCAATCATTAAACATTTGAAAATATCTGAAAGTATTTCACATTACTGGAAAGGGTTTTGTGAAAATCCTTTTAGCTTGGAAGCTGTTGCAGACCTGGAAATGTTTGACTACCGTAGCCATGAATACGAAAGTGGGACATAAAGGAGTTGGGCAAATATGTTACATGAAAACCCAGAATATTTTATATCAATAATTGTCCAACGAGATGCAACACAAAGCAGTCTATTTATTATTCTGCAAGTTCACTGTACATGTTTCGGGTGTCAACATGTCATACAGGTTTGCTGACAGCAGCTGTCAGCATAACCTGTATGACATGCACCACTGCTGTGCATACAGTGAAAAACTTCTGATGATGGACAGAGGAACTGTCTGAAACATGTAGAGTTTTATTCCAAAAATAAATTTGAGAAATTAGTTCATCAAGTTGGTTTTATTATAAAAATGTATAAGCTTAAACACATGAAAATACATTATCACTAACAATCTCTCTAGAATCTATACAAATATGATAATGGTTTTCAAAATATAACTCAGAACCCCCTTTAAAGAGGCTGTGGTGGAGCGATCGTTCTCAAAACTTAGAGTTAAAAGAAACTACCTTCAATCGACATATAGTTGGCAGAGATTTTTATTGTCATTGTTGTAGATTAAAACGAAAGAGCGAAAACTGAAGGTATAATTACATAATCCGCAAATCTGCTTTCAAAGGAGCTCGGAAAACTTTATAAAATCTTGTTCAAATACTTATTCTAAAACTGTTGTTGGTTTGCAATTTTTTTGAGGTACTACACTGTTACTTGAAATCCGATATGAATAAAAGCTTCGTTTCCTCCATCGTCGTATTCGTTCTACCAGTGCTGACGCCAGCACTGAGTATATGCTCTTGTTGACAGGGATTTCTTTTTGATGGCAATGAAAGGACGGCAGTGGCTGTCGAAAATGGCATTGTATGTCCATGTACCAAGGGAAGGAAAAGAAACCCGGGCAGAATTATCAGAAAACAACTTTATCACGCAGATGCAAGGAGTGGCGTGTACAAACCACAGTCAAAGTTATGATATCCGGCACCTCCGAGCACAGGACTGCCTGATGTCATTGCATTTCAGTTGAGGATATGCCTAACATGTATCTTAGTGTATCGAGCAACTCACGGACAGACTTAACTATTTAATTTGCCACTTGACATCCTGTCCTGTTTTCCTTGCAGCACCGTGTATTGCCTTTTAATCACTACTTACAAAAACATGGTGTATCTATAATTTAAAAAAATGAGGAGAATAAAAATAATTAACGGCCAAACTCCAGGATTGGTGCTAGATGCTGCCCATTGATAGAACACTGAAATGAAGTGGGCCCCTTAGTCAGTTCCCAGTTAACACAGATTTCTGGATCATGCATTGCTAGATATCGCCTTTTACTGTAAATATTGAGGTACATATACAAAGGATTTATCATGCAAGGCTTCCACAACAGGATCTGCGTGACTGCAAGGTACCACAAGCTTAATACCTCAGGCAGAAGTGTCTTCTGAAATGTGGATTGCATACAGTGGCAGAAGGATACTAAACAAAGAAGAAGGGAACATGCTTTTCACATATCCATGCATACTAAGCTTAATTTTAGAATTTATGTAATTTATAAAGCTGCTGCATTTTGTGATTTCACAAACATAAAAACATTATACTCTCTTTACAATATACTACAGGTCACACCTCTGTAATCCAGAAATCCACAATAAGGTACTTCTCAAGGTCTGGTAGGTTTTAAACCACACAAGAAATCTATAATAATCGCGGATCAAGTTCCATGCTTTTATCTTCATTTATGTTAGAATTTTATTCTTTCTTCATTTTTTCTTCTAAGTTGTAGGTTTATTGTAAATTTTCAAATCTTAACACGTTATGGTCATGAACAATGCCTTCTGAGGCGCATCAGTTGGCATTGCCATGGAAGAATTTGAATACAGGTTGTTCATCAAATGAAGTGCTGAATTTTGCTGTTGGCACAGCAGGAAAAAGATAATGAAGATGTCAGTGAGAATGGAGAGGAGGAGAATGTTTGAGAAAGAGTATGTATGGATTAATGTATTAAGCTGATAGCAGGGTGAAGAACAGGTGTGGCACAAAAAGTATATTTCCTACACAAGAAATCATGACTCTCTACATGAAGCAAAAATGTCTTATTAAAGAAAAACCAAAGCCCAAGAGTCACAGCAAGTTGAATAAGTGGTTCAAGCAAGCAAACAGGAGCAGAGAGCAACACCCTTGAGTTGAAAATACCATTACATACACTGCAGCTACCACAGAAATCGCTACAGTCATTACAGTCGAGATTAGAGATGCCACTACAGCTGAGATTCCAGATGCCACCTCAACTGGTATTCCTACATCAGAAGAAACTTCAGTGTAATCTATGTTAGGAAGGACAATGAATCAGATCACATTTGTGTGGAATACAGGACTCTTTTAAGGGAAATACATTTACCATATTCTGTTTTCTCCTTAATATTTTAATTCTTTGCTCCTTTACATTAAAATGCAGTTAAAATAAATTATTATTTTCCAGATTTCTTCTCTTTATGCCTCCTCTACTTATTGCCTTGTGCCAGTGTGATAAAAATGCACACAACACTACCACTTTATTGGATAAAGTCTGACACAAGATGTTTTGATATCATAATATGCTGAACACACGTGGTTCAGAACCTTTCCCAGTCAGGCATCAGCCACCAGCCAGGTCCCAAGTAAGTCAGATGAGGGAGATGTGACCTTCATTAAGATGTGCAAACCCATTTATGGTTTCTCTAATGGACATTTTGCTGTATTCCCCTGTGTCTGTGCCACCGACTGCAATTTTAGAAAGAACCATGTGTGACCATTAAGATATTCAGTATATTACAGACATGCTGTTGTCTCTTGAATGAGACATTCTGTATAAATTCTTAATTATGAATACAAGAACAGATGTATCTTCAGTTATAAGAATTAAGTCAGAAACTCATCACTGATTAGAATTAAGTTAGAAAGTAAAACATTCTATAACACAGAACGCTGTTTTCACTGGTCTGTCCTTTAAGAGTGGGCCACACATTACTTATACTAATCCAATGATATATTTTATCAAATCTCTGTCTTCAAATTACTTTTCAAAGAACAGCATCATTCATATGTACCAAACTTACACTTCATATTCCATTAATATTCCAAAAATAAAGTTTCTTCTACATTTAGAAATAAATGTTCTTTGCAATTATCAAATTAAGCAGAAATTGGAAAATTATTTATTCATTTTTCTATTGTTGAAATTAACTGAGATTATTTCTGTCTTTTGTTAGTTATAAATTATTTGTCTTTGTGTACCAAAATTCACATATAATTTCGAGATAATTTTCAGATTATATCACACTTATATAAAAAATAACTTTCGTGCAATGGAGTTATATATTTTAAGACTAACTGAATATTTTTTGGAAGAACTCTATTATTCCTACAAGTCTGGTTCAAAAGAATCCAAAGCAGACCTATTTAAAAATGCAACTTGACATGAACCTCACAACATTCTAACCCTTAATTCATGCTCACCATACTTCTTATTGTATATGATGTGAAATTTGTATTAACTCTTTACATAACATTATGATGAATCATTGCCATGATTTCAAATATTTATATGATAAATATCTACAACAATAAAGGTCTTTTCAACTTTTACATTATATACAAATGTACAATTATTTACAGATCAAATATTGTTTGTACGACTAGTACAGCACATAACGAATAGTCCGAAAATTTTGGCCTGCCAAGGACAACTTTTGTCTGGCAGTGGTAAAATGGTATTACAGTCATCCAGGTGCATTACTGTGTTTATTTACCCATCCAATCACTCTTTCAAAATGTTTATAAGTGTATACATTTCTACCAACAAGGCTGCCACTAGACATTTTAACATTCCAAACTACATCCCCATTCTCTTTACAATAACAAAAGATAGTAGAGAAAATGTAGGTGTCAGATCCACTATAACAAAATTCCAAAATATTTCAAGAATCAGGTTACTAATTGTAGTGTAAAAATACATCAGTAGGCATATTTCAAATTGCATTGTATTTGGGACTATTAGTGCTCTGAACATTGCATGTGCTGTATTCAGAAGTAGCTGCTGAGAATGATTTCTCACAAAAATGCTGGCAACAGTGAACAACTAATTAATGTCAGGAGTGTACCTCATGTTTTCACCACATTTTTCATTTGAAATGGGTATTTTCAGCAACTGCACTGGAATTCATACTGATTGGTGGTAAGTCACATATGCTGTTTCTAATCATAATGATGTGCTGCAAACATATGGCATATTCTGAATTTCACTGTAGTATTTGAGGTTACGATCTGAGACGGTGGTTACTTGAACTTAATTACAGCATGCAGTGCATCACTGTTGTGCCATCTACATTACCTTTATGATCATAAACTATGTCAATAACACATTCCAAAGTGTTTTGGTATTTTATGGTTTAGAAGTTAATTCATTATTTGGTACAAAAATTTCATAAATGTCTTCTGATACACATTTACAACTTTAAATCACTTCCAGTGTTATAAAAATGTGTAGGAAATTAGAGTTTTACAGCTCATTTATTTTACATCTGTCATTGTTTTATATTATTAATTACACTGTTCCTATGGTAATACAAGCATTTAAATTAATAGATTAAATGAAGAGAATTACAAGAAAATGATTAACAGACTCCTAGCAAAAAAATATGAATAAAAAACTTAAAAATATACATGGTGTTAGACAAACATGTTTGGCCATTTATCCAATAGCCTATTTAGTATAGAAGATATGGAATGGTGGCCACTGTAAATTTTGGATTAAAACATGCAGTAGGCCTATATATAATATATTGTGAAGATAGTGAATTAGCCAATTAATACTTTTTGTAAACGTTTGAAAGTGTGATACAAGACAGTTGATAGAGAAAAGAGTGTTTGTTTTTTTCTGACTAGAGGAGAGAGATTAGGGTAAACATCCAGGTATGATGTTAGAGTATGATGAGAGAATCACAAATAGGAATATGATTTGAATCAATAGTGACAAAGATTAACATGTTCAGATTACACTTGGTATAACAGATATATAAATCTCTTCAATCATTACAAATCACTCTATCACAGATTCATACATCAAAAATCATTCAAAATCCACACATGAACTAAAAATTGAATCCAGAACATTGAAAGACTAATTAGAGTAAAATAAACCCTGTTCAAGAGTCTTTCAGGAATCTAGTAACACTGTCATCTAATACACAATCTATAGAATAAGTATGTCATACCAAAGCCTGTAAAAATTCAAAACATGTTCTTAAGTTGTCCAACTGCAAAAGCCATTATGGCTTCTGTAAATTCTGTATGTCTTTCCACAATGTAATGACATGAATAAATAATGAAGATGGATGTGACACAGTTAATGAAAATGTATTATGTGAAGATTAAAAAGGCATATGCTAGTATAATTTTGTTTCCAATTTAATTTCTCTTCCGTTATGTAAAATTACACAAAAATTTCTACACAAAAATGGTGGAACTTTTAAACACACAATATTTACGAATAAAAGTCATGCATTAAGTCAAATTATGCACATGATTTACAGAAGGCATCTTCAATTGAAATACGTTTTTATTATGGCAAATTTAGTTACAGATCCTGTTATATGTGACAGGAAATAACAATGGTATGGGGTTATGATAAAAGTAAAGGTAAAGTGCACCCTTGTACAGGCACTGAAGCTCTGTACAGGCCATACGGCCCATAGGAGGAGTAGAGGTATAGCTCTACTGTACAGGCCATACGGCCCACAGGGGGAGTAGAGGTATAGCTCTACTGTACAGGCCATACGGCCCACAGGGGGAGTAGAGGTATAGCTCTACTTTTTCTTGACCACAGCACTAGAAGGGGGTGAGGGGTTAGCGTCATGCCCCGGCCGCTCTTTACCCCCGGGAAAGACCCGGTACCCATTGTACAGTAGGCTGGGTGGGCCCCAGGGCCAATCTGGACAGGTGTGGAAAATCTCGCCCCCGTCGGGATTCGATCCCCGGACCGCCCAGCTTGTAGCCAGTCGCTATACCGACTACACTACCCGGCCCATGGGGTCATGATAGATGACAGTATATTCTTTAAAATGAACACGCATATTCACTGGCTGTGAACGCATATCTATACACTTTGTGTCACTGTTACAGAGGTATTACAGTTCAGATCACCCAAGTGTAGTGAGCCAACAGCAAGGGATATTTATTTTGTTCAGTTCTTCATAGGGAATATTGTGACTGAAGTGTGGAGAAAACACATAATCATAGAGTCAAGCAGAAGCAAGTACAGTAAAGGATATTTAACCACTTGAATTATGGTTTATATTGGCCTGGATTGTGCTGTATCCCCTCTGACTGTCCTGTGGTTCTGATTCCCATCCTTCTTCCCAACCTGCAACTATATTCAAGCCTTGTCCTCATCCTAATTGCTTTAGTGTTACTTCAATCTAATCTCTCAACCCTGACTATGGAGGAAGCATGTTCCTTCAAAATGTCGATATCTACCTACAAGCCTACATGGTGTCACAATCCAGAAGACTACAATCAAAACCATCCCCACCAAGAAAACTTTAAAACTGACATACAAAATAGTGACTCATGTGGAAACAGGATAAAAGACCTCCCACTAGTGCTGTTATACTGAAACACTATTCATGGCACGAACATATGCCTATCACAACTTCATCTCTGCATGTTTGGAAGTTATATGCTATGTATAAGATTCAGATAATTAGAAAGTAGAGTCATTCAATCTCGCATGTGCTTCTGTAGTGCACCATCAATTAAAATCATGGCCATTATTTAAGTCACACATCTCACACATACATTTTTATTATATCCAGTGGTCAAGAAATATCCTGAGTCTGTCTGTATCAGGCTTAGCAGTAACCAGTGAAGACTAGTTATCACTGAAATATTTACCTTCCAAGTGTACAAACAAAGGCAATTTACTAGCTGGAAATACATAAACAATTCTATACTGACCACAGCAATAGCATATCTACTGGTATCCTTATTGTCACATAAAAATCCATGAAGCTACAGTCAAAACACTATACAAATTGTACTGATGCATTATACCCATTGCCTTAAATTTATAAGCATAAACATGTCCATGTACCTTGCTTGTCTTCTGCTCCGAACACAGTGGATATGTCTTTAGTAATTAAAATACTGACTTACGATAATAGCTGGAGGGTATACATTACCAGAATGCAATGAAACTCTTACTTCTGAACATATGAAACCTGAAGATATGCTACCTCACAATAACTGCAACATGTCTGTTTTAATAAGATGGAATATAGATCACCTGTCAATCCCTGCACATACACACACAAAAAATTACATCAGTTTAAGTAAAAAAGGTATTCAGCTTTATTCACTTCTTCTTCCTTCTTCAGAATTCAAATACCACTATGCATAATCAAGGTAATATATCTGAGGTCTCCCAGTCCTGTCTCTCAAACTACACCATGACCATTGCATTTAGCTGTAACACTTTAGTTATCTTGAGAGAGTTTCATTTCAGATGCACGATAAATGATATTACTGACGTTATTCCAAACAATGCCAAAAATAACAAAAAAATTTTATAAATTAGGCACTTGCCACATTACATTCTACCCATTTTTTTTTTCTGAGACTAAAGACGATACCTGAGCCTTTGCTCGTACATTGGTACAGATATCTTGATTGATCCCAAATGTGGGTGCCACCAGATCACACTGGCTAACCATGGAGGCAGCACAGGGCTGATGTTATAAGCCAGTTGTTTCACAGCTGAGTAAAATAGCCATCCTCAGATGGTAAATTTATTTCCTTCTACAGCTGCTACATATGAAATATGCAGTTGTATGTTTCACATAATGGCACAGCCATGCTGCAGTGGAGTTTAGAATCCCTTAATTATACCATATGCTTCTAAAGAGGCCAACAGCAAGTACACCAACCACAGAACCACAAGCACCAAGGACGTAAGATACTTGAAAGGTTTTGGACCTCCAAGTTCACCACCAATCGGTTTTGACCTTCTTAACAGCAATATAAGGATGGCAGCAACGGCTTCTGAGCAGAAAATTGTGACAGAGAATGCCAGGCTGAAAAGAAAAATCAGCATCCTCTAGAGTCCCACAATACATGACACAGATTTAAACACAGTTGGACAGTCAGATATAACATATATGTTTAAATACCTATTCAAAGTATTTGCTTTATTTACAAAATAAATAAAAATATATAACATGCAAACTACTTATGCTTGTATGTACCATCACATTTGCATGAACACACATATACAAAGTGAGCAGTGAGTGAAGAAAACAATTTTTAGTGGCAAAAATCTCTGGATTTTAATTCTTGTTACACTTTAAAGCACACTGAATTATGTAATACCTGCATAGCCAATTTACAAGTAAAACTTAATTGTCAGGCACTTCGTAGGAAAATTAATTCACATACAGAATGAAATAACTCTTCATTTCTCTAATTATTAGTAGTTACAGCACTGTCTAATCAAGTTTTACAAATGTTGAAAAACTTTTAGTTTTTAACCACAGTGAATTTATATTAATGAGTTCTGCAATTTATTTGGGTGGAGGGTGGTGGGAGTGTTATGTAACTTCATCATCATCACAATCATTTTCATAATATTCAAATACAAGCTGTCAAGGAGTTGGGATATTTGTTGCCCCTTTCTGCCCAATTGTCTAACAGGTATTCTGTTCATTATTATTTATCTGAGTAGACTCTCTGTACTCTGTCAATGTTGTGAATTACTGGCTTCAGTGGGACAAATTCTGGTTGAAGCTGTATTGATACTTAGTTCATCTAAAATGCCCTGGTTCCTTGCACTTCTTTATGTGTACATTTATGCAGTTTTTCTTGTGCAAATCATTTTAGCAGCTGTGACTGTAAATTAATTTTTGTATTCCAGCATCACAGTTTCACTCCCACAAACAAGAAACCGGAATGACAAACTGTTAAGGGGCTATATCTGTTTATTTCATGCCCTGTACAGATTATATGTATTATTTATTATGTCTATGCTCTCAAAGTTTTCGTTTGTGCACACACACATTCTGTTATTCATAAAGAAGGACATACTCCATGTATGTGTAAATCAAAGTACTCAAATTGTATAAAATTCATGAAGAAAATCTTGTTTAATTTTAATAAATATTTCATCTTCTCCAACATTTCTCTTTAATGATCATTTAGTTGATGCAGAACTTTTGATACAGTCACTACTTGAGATGTATGTTACTGTTAAAGCACAAAAAATATTAATTTATAGAATACCTACATAGTCCACATCTGAACTGGACATTTTGTTTGAAGCACATAACAGAAGAACATTACAGACTTTACCAAGTAAACAACAGGCTACCTAATCAAGAGTACATAAACTAATAAGTTAATAGTGGTTGATTTTCTTCTCATTATGTGCAAAAAAGAAAAAAAATTCTATGGGTGTACAGAATTCTGTGAAATAAGGGAATTATGCACTATAGTACATGTACACACACGTGTACACACACACACACACACACACATCTTGTACGAACCTGAAGGTAGGGATAGCAATGGAAGGTATTATTTTGACAGCACTAATTTGTATAAAAATGTGCCATAAAAGAGTTTAGTTATATAAGGTTTAAAACAAGCTGGATATTAATTACAACTACTGCCCATGACTGAGGGTTTTTAATTTTATAGTGCCCTTCAAGGCTGACACTGAAGGGTTATGAAAACATGGAAGGTACATTGTCTACATCCAATAAGCCAATGGACTCAAAAGTTTTGGATGCAACCTCCCATAATCCGTAACAGTGCAGCAAATTTACTTGCAAATTTTTAATGTGTCGATATTTGTGTTCAACAATGTAAAGACTGTAATGCAGAGAAATACAGTTTTACCTCTTATTTTTTATGGACATGAAACGTGGTCATTCCTACTGAGGAAAGCACGCAAATTAAGGGTGTCTAGAACATGGTGCTGAAGGTAGGAAGTGACAAAAATTTGAATTAACTGCACATTGAAAAGTCATCGTCTCCTGTAAAGGCTAGTTGTTGATTTTAAGGGAAAAACTCAAATTTACATAAAGAATAGGATGAATGTTGATTGAATTCGTCTGGCTGAGGATAGGAACCAGTGACAAGATTTTGCTAATACCATGACAAACCATCAAAGTCCATAAAATCCCAGGGAAATTTCTGGATACCTGGGCAACTGTTGGATTCTCTAGAAGGACTTTGCTCCATAAGTTAGTTCTAAGACATACTCACTTGCCAGGTTCAACATTAAATTTTCTGCCTTTAATAGCATGATATATGGCAGCAAGGGACCAGGCAACACCAATACCCAGGAAAACGTTGACTGCATTACTTCCGGTTACGTTACCAACTGAGGCATCTGCATACTTGTCCTGGATTGCTGCCACCTTGCTGGCAAATGTGTCTGTGAATAAAGGCAAACATTTGTAACCACATTAGGCAAATATAACCAGTAATCCATTTGTAGTAGTTTGAATCCTCTAGTACTGTTGGCTACCTCTTCTAAAATTCACCAGTGTGAAGACATATCTATTGAACATAACTGTGACAAGAAGCAAATCTGTGAGGGCCTACTATAACAGTTAATTTGGTCATAATGTAGACATAATTCAAGCAAATGTAAAGTTATCCCTGTGCTTAAGTACATATTCTATAATGAAAAGAGATGGGGGAGTTTGGACATAATTCCATGTATTCATGCTTCATGACCTGACCACTTACTTGGAAGTAAGTGTGTTGATGAAGTGGTTTGAATATTAGTAAATAAACAATACTTTAGATATAATTTAAAGGTTTTAAACTAATAAAGTGTATTAATTTAAAATAAGGAGTGGCATATAGATGGATCTGGTTGGGAAACCTAAGGGAAAGAGATCAATGGGAACACTTAAGTGTAGATGAAAGGATAATATTAAACTTGGTATTCAAGAAATGGGATGAGGTGGGTGAACTTGATTTATCTGACTCAGGATAGAGAAAATTGGTGGGCTCTTGCAAACAAGGTAGTGAACTTTAACATACCATAAAATGCCTGGAAATGCCTGGCTAGCTGAGAAACTACAGGCTTCTAGAGAAAGATTCTGCTCCATGGAGTAAGTTATAATCTAACAAGACAGGCAACATATGCAGACATGGAGGGGCATTCATGCTACCATTGTTGCCGTGGAAAGGCAATAAATATTACATATTCTGAGTATGTGTCTTTAGCCTTACTTAACCAGCATGCAAAGTGCAAGCTTCGTGTTATAATGTCAATGGCACGATTTTCAGAGAAAAAAAAGTTATTGATCATTCAATGCATGTTTTGATTGTCTCTACATCTTTTTGAGTCATTTCTTATTCTAAGAAGAATCCAGTGAGATATAATCATAAATGTGAACAGGTCTTTACATTGCATTACATTTCATTACATTATATGTGTCTCATATACATTTTAAAGATCCAAGCTCTGTCCAATGATGGTTGAATATAGAACATGTAACTATATATATCGTAAGATGTTGCGCACAACATTGTCTCAATAACAATTAATATAATACAAAACAGCAACATGTAAATTATCCGTTATTCTTGTCAAATTTTAATGAACTTGAATTTTCTTGACAGATTTTGAAAAACATTTATCAAATTTCATGAAAATTCATCCCAGCTGAGTAGCTGCATGCAGATGCATAGACAAACAGACAGACTTGATGAAGCTAACTGTCACTTTTTGCAATTTTGCAAATGCACCCAAGAATGGTTTCAAATATTAATGATATAATGTTAATATCATCATATATTGAAAATACAAAAAATGCTTGTTTATCTGTACACATACAACATTAATATTTCTTATACAACCATCCTGACCATTATTTCTACAACAGTCATGGGTGAGTTCGGGAAATTTGTTTTTGGAGCACTGGTCAAACAATACTGATTCAGTGTACACTAAGTTAAGGCAAAGATTTGCCTGTCCACATCATGAAGGCATATAGAAGGAACAGAGGCATAGTTCCACTCATTCTTAGCCTGGGCACTAGATGGAGGCGAGTGGTTAGCTTCATGCCCTGGCCACTTTACCTCCTACTGAGATATACACTAGACATAATGTAATACCCAAACAAACACAAGATTTCCAATTTTGGGCTTTGCGAGATACCTTCATATTAGTTCATAAGAAATACATAATACTAACAAATGTTAGAAAAGAGGGAATGATACCGTGTAGCAGATATTGCCTTAGTCTCCACTATTAGAGTTGGATAGACTGAAATAAAGTGTGTACCAAATAAAGAAATTTGTTACAAACCTTCAATTCATTAACAGAAACTAAAATCAAATACTTTGGATGCCCAATGGTAATTTGTTCAGAGAGTAGCCAACAGTGATGTGTAAATGAACTGTCACACAATAGCAGCTGCAACCACCACAATGTCTCTTTTTTATGTCAATCAACAAGTTTGGGTTTTGCACTTAAAAGATTCTTTGATATAATACATAAATGAATGAATTTCAGGAACATTAAGTAAACAATAATTAATAATAATATAGAACAATCTTAAGGCAACAGCAACTATTTTACTCCAATTGGACACTTTGGTGTTGTTTAGATCTTAAATGTATTCCCACAAAGACGTATGCAATATTATGCAATTACTCTGTTATTCTTATAGCAATAGTAAGGGTCAATGGAAAATATTTCTTTATTTAATTAATTTAGGATTTAGGTTTGAGATCCTCTTAAAATATTTCACAGTAATTTCTGTTTATTATTTTCACACATGTTTGCATCTGACATATATAAACACTAAACACAAATAAAGCAAAGAAAAAAAAACAGGGTACACTAAGATGACAATCACTTATAAAAAATTTTGAAACAATTATCTCCTTATGTTTCAGAAACGTGACCATGCAAAAACATACCCGTTTTTATGCAGTTACAAGCCAAGACAAGAAAATGTGGAATTAAGCAAACAGAAAAGCACAGTCACAGCTACCATCAGACCCAACAGGTACACCACAATCTGAAGCTAAAACCACAATAAACACTACATTCAACAGCAGTAATGATTACTCTGAAACACACAAAACAATTCACATAATTCATTAAAGCAAAAAATGAACAGCAAACATGCTATGCCACACTAACAGAACACACTAAAGAACAAAAAGGATGAAATATTACACAATTGTAGATGTGATACAAAATGTTTAAAAATAAAACAAATTACTTTATTGTTTTGTATGTGGGGAAAGGATTTTATAAACAGTTTTTGTATGAGCTTTTACTGTCCATCTCAGAATGAATTTCTGCATAAAAAGAAATTCTTACTTATTCAATACAGTACTCTTAACATGATACATAACACTTTGGTCTTTTGAAACTATTCCACAGCATGTTTCTTTCATATCTGCTTACATTTCTTAAGCATTTTACTGCTCCTCACCAACACCCCACTCCCCCACCCCCAAAAAAAATTAAGCCCATACTTATACCACTCAATGCCAAGCTGTCAATTAGCTTTCCTCAAACACATCACATTATAGTGAACCATGAGCACTCTTGTCTGCCATTCAACATAAGAAATTGCACATGGTTTCTAGAGGTGAGAGGGTCAAATGGGATAATGCGATGAACATTGAATATAAATAATATCACACTGAGTTTGTAAAGATTGATAGCAAACAACTGGAAGTTGTTTCACAACAAATAGATGCATGAAGGTTCATATAGTCACATAATTATAACAGTGTTGGGTACTGCTGGCAAAGTGAGTGACATCTGAATTCACAAGAAAAAAATTTCGTCTGTCATTTAAAAAAAAAAACATTATTTTTGACCTTGGTTATTCAAAGAAAGTATCTGTGACACACAACTGCAAAAGATTTGGAACACCATATCTTAAAATGAAAGTGTGAATTACAGGATGAAAAAACTAAATAGTTTCCATTATGTACAGAGATCTAAAAGATCTTTTTGGAATAAGATAACAACAATTAGATCACTGTTATGATTTCTAACAAAAATGGTATTCAATAAAATTAAATGATGTGAGACTCGATGCTTTCTTGGTGATTCAAATAAAAGCATTTTTATGGTATTTTTCTCTCAGGTTTCCAACTTCCAGGGTGATAATGCATCCACATTCAGGATCAATCTTCTATAAACTTCTCCACTACTATGTGATTTTTTAAAAAAAAAAGGGGGGGGGGGTCCGAAAATTAATGACTGGCCAAAAATATTGATTTATCAATATAACCTTACTAGTATTTATATAAAGATGGGACAGGAAGTTTTGCAACTTTATGCCCTCTATTTTTATCTCTTCAGGGGTAAAATTCCATTTAAGTAACAATTTAACAGATCAGTGAACTTTTGTTTTATACCTGTAGCAAAACCATACTAATATTTTATGTCTATAAGGTGATGGAAATCGTGCAAAATTTGATGTAAAGAGTATAGAGATAAAGAAACAACATGTAATTTAATAAATCTGCTGTACATTTTGGAATTCAAGCATGCGTACCTTGAAGATCTTTCATGATGATTTTTATGGCAACTGAACTGCTAATAGACTATTGATTGCCTGTTCCTTATTCTGAAAAACGTGTATGCATTACTACTGAAATCTGTAGCACAGTGAAAGTGTAAAATATTAATAGAAGATCTGTGTTACACAGTATGACAATACATGGGCATGACATCCTGATCCTTGTTAGTAGGCATTAGTATTGCTTTTTAAACACATGATGATCGTGAGAAAACTGGTTCTGTATACCTGGGAGACTGGTACCCATTGCCACTAAACCAAATGCTGTGACAGAATCCTTCAAGTTGACACTGCAGCCAAAGTGGGAGGCTACATCACCAATTAGGGCCGTCAGGAATCCTATCCATAAAATGGATGTGCAAAAACACACGTACCCCTGAGCGACATCTACTCATGAATCACCATTACCGAGAAAAAGAAGAATTTGTTATTTGTATTGTGTCTTAAAGACACAAACCTATCAAAATGGAGCCAATTTCGTGCATGAAAATGAATATCTTACCTTTCTGAAATCTGTACAGGACTTAAAAAACAAGACAAATGCAGAGCAGTATATAAAATAAATTATCAAGTAAGATGTTGAAACAACACTTCCAATATTAAAGCATATTTGATGATAAGAGAAGAGAAGAGAAGTCTTTTGATGGCTGCAAGCATAAAAATCAAAGCATACAACTCTTGACATTATGACAGTCAACAAGGCAGTACTGGTTACTTCTATGTAAGATTCTTCCATGGTGTTTGAAATATTTGGCTGTTACTTCAAGTGGAATACTTAATGTATTTTCAGAACAGGTAGAGTGAGAATCTGATATCACTGAAGTTACAGGTGGTAGCTGATGGGGCGTTACCCATTTTTTAGTGTTCAAATTGTTGTAGATGTGCAGGAACAAGAAAAGGCAAAAGAATACATTGTGTTTCATATATTTTTTACTCGTCTTGACTGCAAGAAATCTACATTTCGTGAATGGTAGAGCTATGCAGAATAATCACATAACAATACAACTGGAGACCCACAGAGACAACAGATTTGATTTGCAGCAACCTCCAATTATTCAACATACATTTATGAAAATTATAAAAAGTTGAAAAAGTTTGCTCCAGATGGAATGTTAATACAATTACACAACATGCGCCATAAGCTGAGCTGATGTGTGAATAAGAACCATTGATGACAGATTGCTTCAGCAAGGTTTTGTGAGTGAACAACACGTTAATACACGCACTGTCGGTAATTTAACACATAAAGATAAAATAACACACCAAAATTATTTTTTACTTAAAAATGGTTCGATGGTTCTGGTGTGTTATTATCAGCTAAAGCATATGTACTATGATTTGCAGGTTGAGTGGAACGATAATAAATCTCATATTCAGATGACCAGTTGTCATGATATTAATACAGTATTATGTCCCTTTTTTGGGGCCAACAAGAATGAAAAATGTGCATTTGAAAGTATGAAGTTGAAGATGAACATATATACAACTTCATATTGGGGATGCATAAATGATCAATTAAGTCTTTTATGTGAATGTGTGCCCTACTTCATAGGGATCAAGCACATTGCACTGCCTGTGTCCCTTGTAGTTCCCGGTGGTGAATCCTGATCCAGAGGTCTACACTAAGAGAAGGGTCATCCCTTCTGCTAGACCTGACCTCCAGATCACGTACACCACTAGTACTTTCACTTCTGGCTGTAGAAAACACAAGCACAAAATAAATAACATCACTTATTTAATAGAGGACATGTAAATGTTGGTAAGTGCTTGAAGATTCACTAACTGAATTGTTGCCAATGATAGAAATTAGCAGCAGATACATGAAAAGAAGAGTGCTGTATTATACATTCTAGGAAAGCTATGCCTCTCATTAGAAGTTTTTAACTTATGTTAAAACATTGATATTTTTAAACAAACTTCTAGTACTGGCACAAGAACAGTGATAGGTAATTCCATTTTATGCTTAATTCCACAATTCTTCAAAAAGTGTTGTGGAACATTTATACACCAATGGAGGTGCCATCTGTATTAATTTATTATTTAAGGAACTTAAATGAAAATTATTAACATTTCATGCTAAATACATGCAGGTTTTTCACAGAGGAAAACAAATACACCATCCGTCCTAATTAATTCTTAGCTACACAAGTCACAAGAACAAATGAAAGAACAAGTGGTAATAATATCAACCAAGCACTACTCCTGACTAATGATGACACATATGAACCATTTCAGCTAAATACTTCATCTTGAATCATGTGTACACAGTATACGTCTTATTCTTTATAAATAGCTCTTCTTTCCAAATCACTGCATTCTACTTATTTTGGAATCAGAACTGTGGATGCATTATTTTACCATTCAAAGGTATATGTCTAGCCATTTGTAACTCTGGTGTTGCATCAGCTTCACTAATATTAAAGATAAAATTCAGGTGTTTATTATCTAAATGTCTATGCTACATATTTTGAAAACTTAGCAGACAGCAATGGTGCAAGGGTTGCTTAATGACCAAACTTCTAATTTAATCTAGTTAATAACTGATCTGGTATGTTCAGTAATTTGGCATATTTTCTGACACAATATTTATTGCATTCAAATGAGTACCAGATGCTACAAATGGTATTCAAAACTTGTGTTGTCACTTCTCAGCCACATCAAAATACTTCTGCTTATTAAAATATTCAGATAAATATTAAACGTGGCCTACAGTCTGTAAGAATATTGTATTTTTGGCACCGCACTTCTATTATTAAAATTTTATGTCCATGAATGTATTTTTACACAGTGACTATGTCAAGATCTTTTATGAACACAATATTCAAGTTTTTCTTATGGGAGAATTATGGTACTATAGTGATATATATATATATATATATATATATATATATGTACACATAAAAATGATGGTACTGATTAATGATTCAGATGAACTATACAACTGTCCTGGCTCATTCGTAGTGGAATATCATTACACTGAATTTTACATTACCCTTTTCCAACACATAACATATTTACATATTTCTCCACGCACTAATCCTTTATCTGTCACAGCCTTCACCATGGCAATACAGGCCTCTACATCAGTCTCTGAATTTCAGAGAATGATTTTCCAAATGGATACCACAAGCTATTTTTTGTCAGACATTCTGAAGAACTAAAAATCTGTACATTTCGAGTAAACTTGTAAAATTTATACAACAGTTCTTAAAATTGAAGAATATTTGTATGCAAATATAAAAATCTTAACAAAAGACCTACCCAGCATACCCAGCATCTCTGGTAGGTGGAATTACTTTGACTCTGCACCAATATTTATCTTTTAATGACAAATGTAACAAATATTAATTCTTGGTTTCTGGTTAATAAAATTCTTCAGACATGAAAAAATGTCAATTTCATGTGCAATGTGGACAAATCATCTTCATGTTTAGTACATTTATCTTCCTATTTGAGTGGAATTAAATTGGAGTTATTATTGTCTCTAATAATCTGGCTCTTAGAGTACAAACATAATTATACATCTTAGTAATTGACCAACTCAATGCACAAATTCTTTTTTTATAATAAGTTTATTATATTCCTCTACATATTTCGAGCACTATGTGCTCATCATCAGGAGGTCAAAATTGTATTATACAGCATCTGGTATCGTCACACTCAGTAGGTGGCCGTCCGCTGCACCAGACAGCCACCTGCTTAGTGTGATGACACCAGGTGCTGTATAATACAATTTTGGCCTCCTGATGATGAGCACATAGTGCTCGAAACATGTAGAGGAATATAATAAACTTATTATAAAACAAGATTTTGTGCATTAAGTTGGTCAGTTACTAAGATTATACTGAGATGCATGGTCAGAAAAACATCAAAATAATTATACATGTCTTTCCTGACATACATAAGATCCTAACTAAAAAATTTTCGAAGTTACCCTGGAAATTGTTGACAGAATTATAAAAGCAGACATGTAACTTAAGAGGACTGTGAAGAAAAGCATGTAAATAGAGAAATAATGTATATACAGTGATCCAAATGGAAAACCGATCTCAATTACTCATTGCACTTCTAACAAGCATCTGAAGAGCTTACTGCAGTGAACCTTGGAAGTTGCTGGAGGCCGTAGTTGCCTTACCTGGTACACTTGTACCTAGGGCAACAAAGGCCACAGCGGTGACTGCGTCCTTGAGGCCCACTGTACAACCAAAGTGAGATGCCACATCACCAATGATGGCCGTGAGACAACCGATTCCACATATTGAGATAACGAAACATAAATAACCGTCAAACAGATCTGGGAAAAGATGAGAGAAACATGAAGAAAACCTGAGCAAAGCTTAGAGACACAGTAAGGGATTAAAGTTATGGTACAGTCCATAACAGAGTGTGAGACTTTCCACATGCTGTGTAAATATTGGTGTATAAGGAAATGTAAGTAGAAGCAACAAACACAGAATAAGTAATTGGAATGTGCTGATTTCATATCAGTGTTGTGCAGGCCTCCCTTCACTAGCTTTAAAAAATGGTGACACCAAATTATGAGAGAAGTGAAATAATTAATTCATTTGTGATATGGACGATTTTACTGACACAAAGTGACAGGAAACACAGACACTGCAATTTGTATTTCTGGAAGAGTTCTTTAATACAGATTCAACACACGTGTCTTAGAAGTTAACACCAGTATTAGATACAGATTATGTACCATTTCTGATCTTCATGCTTTCCGAAATAAATAGATGTGTAAAATTATTAACAATCACAGTAAAATATTGGGGTGTGTTTTAGTACCATTCACTCCAACAAAGCAACTAACAGAATCTCCAACTGGATTAATCAGATGTAAGACTAGAATAAAAAGTACATTTTAAAATTCAGTACTCACTCATGTTCTGGAATACCACAAAATACAAATTATTCATTTTTACAACAAAAATTTCTTCCAGAAACACCCTGTTTTGTTATTAAAATGGAGAAGTAAATGCGGTACTGTATGCGTTTATGTGTAAATGACACACGAAGAAAATGGGGTCAGCATAAAATTCCATGTAATTAGAACATTTGGCAACTGTCTAAAAGTTACTTTGTACATGACAATATACTGGAGTCTGTGAAACGATACCTTTTTTGATGAATAGCCATAAGTATCAGATAAAATGTGTAAACACTGCTTCATTAATTGCATCCAGTCTCAGCATAACACAATAATGGACTATAACAAAAAGGATACATAGGCTTCTAAGACGACCACGCACCTTTCAGCATGAAAGAAGGCAGCGCAAATTTTCTTCTCCTATAACTCTGAAAATTATTTGTCATATATTCCACTTGCGGAGGATCTGCAAGTGTTACAATTTCAAATATTTTACCGCATAAAGTTCATTCTCTTGACACCAACTAAATTTGTGAGTTATCAAGCAGGTTGGTAATATCACAATCAATTTACTGACAAATCATTGTGGCTCACCGATACATTTATGGAGACATTGCAAACAAATGTCAACTACATAAGTATGTTTGCACATTCCTACAATAAAGGGCCATGAACGGGGGATAAAATTGCGAATTATGCAGCGTACCGGTACTGCTGCAGGCAGAGAAGATATTTCGGGATTCAGATTTTGGCTTTGCCACTGGACAAGTGATAGGCTACCGATTGGAAAGGCCTATCTTAAAGCCAAGTGCGAACAGTGAAATAACACATGATTTTTACAGTTCTGTACACAACACTTCTTCGCCTACCCTTGTGGTTAGTTTGCCGCAAATCACTGCCAAGGCATTATATGACATTGAGTATTTGGTGAACTGTGATCGCATGTAACACACATCGAAGTCCAAGTTCCTGCTCCTTCACTACAGAAAAAGAATAAGCTAGAAACCCGTTAACAATTAATTGGGGAGACGATAAAATTTACAAAAGGGCACACTATGGCAGTAATATGGAAGCTAAGAGACTCTAAAAAGCCACCATCTTTCCCTTGTGTACTCACATAAAAACCAAATACCGAAAAAGGAAAAACTAGTCACATACAGAAAATTGCTGGCATATGAAACCATCTTAGACGAGCGGGGCTTTAGAACTGTTCTGTCTTCTGTCCAACTCTTATGTCCCGGAATTTCATTATACTAACTGAATGGCTGAAAAGAGAAGGTAAAAACATACAGCAATGGTGATAACATGGCACAAGAAACATCAAGACATTGAAGATGCGAGAAAGTAAAGAGAGCACATGTTCTAGCGGTCCTGATCGTGCTGGCATCCATTCACTGAAGGTATCCATCGTGCAGGTATTCCTTGCCTAAACAGCTAATAAAGACAAACGTAACTGAATAATATAATGAGACGTCTGAAATACTAAACAGGAGTAAAGCCACCACCATTACACAGTCATACCAAACACATCCTCTTATTTTAAGACTTATTTCATTCATTGCATTCCTGGAGAGCTGAATATGGTTTCTATGAATGTATTGGGGTTCCAAGTTTTCAACATATGTGCTTGGACATAATTCTGATTACTTCAACATCAGCTTCATGAATCCAGCACAAAGTTTTAAATCTATACTAAATGATTTTATACAAGCGTTTTTCAAGTGAACAAGTGTTACTAACTGCGTTGGTATCGCCTAAATCATTTTTAGACATGTGGGTACAACAGAAGTGTAAAGTTGCCAGCCGTGTGGTAGACGTCCCGCTGCTTAATGATTAGTGCATGCTGGTGAGTGCGAGATTGCCTGCTAATGAACTAAAGAACAAGTTTATGTAAAGAGTTTCTACGTCTGAACACCACACCATGACAGATTATAGAGGCAAAGAGATACAGTGCCATGCATTCTAGACCAGCACTAGATGAAGAAAAGCGGTCAGCCTCACGTTCCTGCCGTTTTGTTTACTGAGTGTGCCTTAAGGTCGTTATGAACGTATGACAGAAGAGAGAAATCCCTGTTCCTTTCGAGATACAAATTCTGGTCGCCCAGCCGATGGTTTATTACGCCATTCCATCTTTGAATACTGTTTACTGTCACCAGCACCAATTTATTTACAGATAGAAACAATATTCTACTGTGTTGCAAGGATGGTACAAAGTTCAAGCACGTGACAACAAGGAAACAGTGACGTATTATGAGCAAAATAGCTGTGAAAGAAAGGTCAAGCTGGTCTCAGGCGCTACCTGGCACACTGGTACCCAGCGCGACAAAAATGATGGCTGTTACTGCATCCTTGACACCAGCCGAACACCCGAAGTGTGAAGCAACATCTCCGATGATTGCTGTCATCGCACCCATCACAATGATGCACACAAAGAAAGCTGCATGGCCCTTGCCAAGAACTGTACATAACCGATAAATAAAAACAGAGTTATTTATCATAATTAAATCAGTATAATAAGAATGTTACATGGAATGCTGAAAACCACATTCATTACATCCACTTTATACTCGTAGCTGCAAGGGAAATAACAAAAGGGATTAAGCGATTTCATATTATCTACAGTTTCGATACTAATATAGTCTCAATACACTCAACAGACCAATCAGTATTTACTGCGTTGCTCTATGGGGTCTTTGCATGAAATAAAACCATAAATGGGATGTCGTGTTTATCAAACTAAACTATGTCCACCTAAGTGGATTTTGGTAAGATATGGTACTCGCTGATTAAATAAAAGATTATGGGCGAATTTAATTACGATTCATATCGACTACATATAACTCGTACTCTGTAATCAACTCAAAAGAAAACTTCTTAATTTTTCCCAAAACACATACTCGTACAGTACATAATTGGTGCATGTTATAAATAACATAATACAACATCACTCACACCTTCTTTCCATGTGGAGAATGTTTAACGAAGTAGGCAAATCACATAAAGATCTACAACTTATTTATAGACATTCAGAACGTAAACAATATCTAACGAATACAAAGAATGCCGTCTTGGAGCACATGTAGCGTGGTATCTGTAACGTTGCCATCAGCTTTGTAACGATGGATTTGCAGCTGCAGCGACAGACCTTAATATGGAATTAATGCAATTATTCAACATTAAAAAGAAAGCCTTTGGGAAATGTGCATCAATCCTATCTCTTTGCTTTTGTGTTATAAGCTTGATGAGAGTCCAGTAATCTTAAAGAAAGGCTATGATATCCTTGGACAAGGCTTTACTAAACTTACGAGTAAACACGGAGGACACGTAAAACCATTCCTGAAATACAAATTAGAAAAATAGAATTATTAGAATTCAAGAATTCTGGGATGTTACACCACGTAAATTGGTTAATGGTTAGAAATCGACACAGATAGCATCACAAAAGACTTGGATCAGAAGCATGACCGCTGTGAAAACCTTAAGTTTCACAATATGCTTATTTTGTTTCATAACATGATGACAGTGACAGTTTATAAGGCAGTACATTTTTGTTAAACGAACCAGCTGAAGCACGATACGACCATTACTACAGTTCAAACCTCATTAGCTAAACTAGAAACCTGAAAAATGTGTTTGACTTAACACTGTGAAATATGCTAGAAACCAATTTCGGTTTGTGTTATTATTAACCGCTCGTGATATTACATCACAGTTCTGAGAAAGAATCTGCAGACTGTGGAAATTATGAAGTACGACAGAGTAGGCGACACGCAGAAAAGCCATGGTGCACTAAGCATTAATATTTCAGTGCGGTGATGCTATCTGTGGCATATGGTTTCTCACCTGCCGTGCCATTATAGCAGTCCCACTGTCAGTCGTAACATGGCCTGTGACTTAATTACAACTTAACTTATGCCTGAAATTGTTTCTTTAATTTAGGCTACTGTTAAATTAACATGGTTATGCAGTCTTAATACACACAGTTCAGTAGCAACATATAATAATAATAATAAGTAACCAACAAACACAACAACAAAACAACAACAAAGATTTGCTATTACTCACATGAGACACATCATATGTGTTGCTGAAGCAGGTTGCCCGAACACGAATAAAGCCAAGAAATGTGCCTGGATAAATCTACATATAAACTAATATTAAAACAACAGAATGTTACAATGTGTTGTCAAATAAACGTGAAAGTTTTATGTTTTCAGACTTCCCCCTCTCCTCAGCAGGTCAGACAAAACTTGGGAGAAATTGAAAATCAATTACTACGTGCAAAGACATACAATAGATACTTAAGATTATATTGGACACACTCCAAGTAGATAATATTACATAGTAAATAAATAATATACATAAGCCAATTATTAACATTTTGGTTAATATTATAAAATTAATTTAGTTGAATGTATATACTGTATGCCTTATCCAGAGTTCAGAACAGACTACACCGCCTTTACGTCAGAAGTGTTGAAGAGTACAACAGGATAACTCAGGCTTGTTAAGGACACTGGAGAACACAAATTTACCTCAGAAACACGCAAACAGGACTATAATCTTATCGTCAAATTGAGATGGCACATACCCCGGTACGTGTAGTCTTTAGTGCTGGACAGAAAAACGCTTGCATTCACTAAGTTTATACGGTAGATGATATGGTAAACAAATTATATATGGGCATTGAGCACTGGTGGAATAATACTGACACAAGAAAACTGAAGTTTTCGAGAAAATCCTGTGCCAATTCGAAGAAACGGAAATACATAACCTAACTGTAAGATTAATAGAACAGACAGAAGAGCCTCCATGCAAACAGAGATCTATGTCCGATATCCCTTCACGATATCACTTGTAATGCAACATTTATTTTCCTCGGAATTGTCTGTAGTTACATTCGTCATGCTGCTTTGCTAAGTACTTGGCCTCTCGAAAGATTTATAAAACCAACATTAGCCATTCTCTAACAACAACGCCTCCTTATCTGAATCATATCACAGGTACTATAACAGTATTTACAGAACCCGCTGTAGGAATCTTTTGGAAAAGTGCGACGTGGTTGCGTTGAGCCAACATACCAGCGAATAGAAATAAAAAATAAATTATTATTATTTCTGTTGTAGATATTATTATGATAGCAGGACTGAGGTATTTCAGTCCAACAGAATAAAATCTTAATTTTATTATGTACCAATTCATGTAACAAATGTAATTACACTACCACAGAACGAACTGCATGTACAGTACAACACAGCAAAATGTGAGATACCGAAAACAAGGAACATGACTTCGGACACATCGTGCCATTATGGGATAGGGCCCGCAAAGGGTATGGACCTTTCTAAAGCTATATACATCATAGTGGATGGTGTAAAGGATAAACGAAATGCAAGAAATTGGTACCTTGAGAAAATAGATTAAAAGTTATAAACTGTGAAGACAAGTAGATATTAAACAGAGTATGATAATGTATAGAGCGACAAGAGTAAACACTTGTAAATTCTGCAAGTTAAAACACTCTTACAGGGTGGCATCCCGTTGTGATGCCTGCATAAACACATTAACAAACAAATGGTCTATTTGTTTAGGAACTTTGGGTTTTAATTTAGTTGGGTATATACAAACAGTATAACAGCATAAACACCTCAGACAAGAAAATCGATGCACTCCACCAACTCAGATGTTGCACAACATGAACATCTAGTGCCAGTGTTTAATAAAGTATTGTAAATACGTAAGAAACCAAATCAGGGCTCACCTTAATATTCCGAAAAAATGGTGGCAGACAAAACACACTTTTTTTTTTAAATGACAGTATGTAGCTTGGGTGAGGGAGATGAATGACGACAGAATTTGGACAGAGAAATCATTTGGAAAACATCCAAACAACAAGTATGGTATGGAAGTAGAGAAGCTAACATTAAGATGAAATTTAGTAAACTAGATTGTGAGGGTGGGAGGTCCACAGAACTGGCTCATAATTGTGTAAAGTGGTGGGTCTGGTATGTTTTCGGGTGTTACTACCAAAGATGATAGGATGTGAACATAATTTTGCAGAAATTCTACATCCATATCAACAAACACTGAATAATTGGCGAGTCTATTTAATAATTGGTACAAAAGGTGGATTTCATTAAATGATAGTGACTTTTTTTGTGTGTTCCATATCAGTCCATTAAAGAATGTTTTATAATTATAAGATAAACCAACAAATGCACATTTATAAATATGTTCAGTCACATATTGTTATCATTCACCAACATGTTTCGACCACTGCTGTGACCATCATCAGGATGTTGTATAACAAGAACACAATAAATATAAAATAATTGCACAAAAATGTGTGATAAAACCATTTGGTGTTACGATATGTTTCATATTCCATGCATGAACTGGATACATAAAATGTAATGAAAGGCTCTTTTGTTTTATGGATGTAATTTTATTGTATAGTGACCACTATACAATAATCTCACATCCATAATGTCAAGTTCATTTGTTGGTCTTTTAATAATTTTGTGCCTTTGGTGTCACATTAGATTTTCTATAGAGCTCATTATGGTCATAAAATAAATTGTATTATAATTATTATCGTTTTAACGACATTATAATTTTATATTTTATTGCCATGAGGAGCGCTTTTCTCATACATTTTTGTACAATTACTTTACATTGATTCTATTCATGTTCTAAGACACACTGAAGATGGTTACACAAGTGACCGAAACATGTTGGTGATGATGATAATAATAATAATAATAGGTGACACCAGTAATAATAGGGGCGACTGGAACTATTTCAAAGTCATTCAGAAAATACGTGAGCAACATACCAGGAAAACATGAAGTCAAGGAACTCCAGAAAACAGCCATATTGGGCACTGCACACACACGTCGGAAAGTACTAATGTAAAAGTACAATAGATTCAACACTGAAACTAACGATATAAGCACCATGAATAGTAACAACAGAATAGTTGCAACACTGTATTCCCTAGGGACATAGTTGGTCTCAGGAATATAAGTATAAATACCCTGCATAAAGGAGATGATGATGATGATGATGATGATGATGATAATAATAATAATAATAATATGTAATTGAACATATTTATAAATGTGTATTTCTTGATAGTGACTATATCGCATGGGATCGAAAATAGGGCATTGTAATTTCATATATATGACGTACATCATGATAGATTATACAGAAGTCAGTAAAGTCAGCAGCTATGGACTGGACTCCATACAACAAAGGACGGACACTTGCGTGACGTCCCTTTTTTTCTGCGTACTGAATGCAGTCTGTATTCAGGCATCGAGTTGTGCGCATGAGCAGCAGACAACCTCTGCTCAGTGTGCCCAGTGCCTCGTACTGCCGTCTTGTGTTTGTTTACTTGACAGTGTAAAACTGTGGATTATTGGTGTGGATAAGAGAAGTTTGACAGAATAACTACTGTTTTCTGCTTATTAAAAAAAAGTACTAAAATTTCAGCGGATGACATTCATGAATGTATTCACGATCACTTGAACTTAGGCGAAAATGAGGAGAACACAAGACATGTTAAAGGCACTAAACGCCAGGTCTTTTTTAAATTTTATGACGAACAAAGAGTCATGGATCTAGTCAAAAGAAACAACGGACAATTCGCTAGCGAACACATAACTGGAGAGATTGCAAGTTTCAAAATATGCCCAACAGTACTTGGGTTGGATAGGATACGACTGCAAATTTACACCCTGAAACTTCCAAGAAAACTATTACAAATTCCCTAAGAAAGTTGGAGTCATTCATGAGGTTTGTGAATAAATGTGTTCCAGATGTGACGTTACAAAAGAGCTATGACAAACGCGTGGTGTAAATGGATATGATGCGTCATGTCCCTTCTCCAGTGCTCATGGCGGGACATAGTGCACTTATCGCTATCGAAGGACAGCCCGTTACAAGTTACATATGCAACGCACTGGGCTATTTATCGCAAACTTGCCCTCGGAGAACACGAAAATCCACGCCACGTATTTCGAACTCCAAACTTACGTGGGCACAGTTGACTGATATGGGTGAAGAGGGGCGCCAGGAGAGGTGCAAGAACACGTAAACCTGGGAACTCAAGGAGATACAGGCTTCGTTTCGGAGACCGAGGTAAACTACTCCGATAAAGAAACACCACAACAGACATCGACACAACCCGCAACCACAACGGCCACATAACCATAATGGACGCAACAAATAATAAAGACCACGGCCCAAATGGACAGATGAAACACAGGAAATGCCTAAGTACAAACCACGAAACGACACACTGAAAAACAAGGAAAGGCCATCCTCCCGGGAAGCGTCTTCTGGCGCAGAGGTGGTTAATGTATTCCCAAAACTAATCACAGGCGCGGATGAAACAAATATACATGACGACAAACACCTAGTGGTACGTCTAGAAGTCAGAAGAGAGAAAGACAAAACATAAAAAAAGGAGACGCCTTCTCACTGGATGTTTTAGCACTTCGCAAAATCAACTATTCAAGAGCGATGCACATTTTAAAAAACCAGAGGACGGAGGTGCAAGCGCTGTGGCGCCGTAGCGGAAGTAGGAGTGAGATTCGGATACCTTCTGGTCTGTCTTTTCAAAAGGACATACATCACTAAATGGACCAGATACACAAGATGTTAATGACACCTATTCTGATGGGGAAAAAACTCATGCTTAAAAAGGTCATCGTCTTTCAAAATATAGCAAACTTCTCTTCTTGCAAGAAGTTATCCTTGACGACTGTCATGATATCCCTGGATACAAGGTATACAAAAACGTAGGCAAAAAGGGACGCGGTCCGGCCATCCTAACCAGACGTATTACGACACTCACCAAAAGAAAAATATTACAGATGGAAGGAGGAAACGCGGCCCCGTATCAACAAACACTGTGGTAAATATCTCTGCCCCTTCCGGATCATCAAATGGTATGGAAAGATGGAACTTTTCCAACATTGAACTCGTGTACTTTCTAAGGCATTTACCTCACAACTACATATTCGGAGAGGAATTTAATTGCGTCCTGTCACCGCTGAACTGCACAGGTGGGTTTCGCCCATGTAAAACTTTACAGGCTTTCGTTAAGAACCCACATTTTATTGATTTTTGGGCAAATACATTTAATCGTGACATTTTCAAGAATTATAGACCAATAGTGCGTCTCGGATTGGTCGGCTGTGCTTTCTGCACATCTTATTCCAGAACAAAATGGGCACTGAAATACCGGTCACTGTCTTTACTGATCACCTTGCTGTCGCTCTGCTGATTACAATGAATATACCAATTCTACATCTGGGCAGGAATTAATGAAAATTAAACACCGGATAACTGTGTGATGGGACATAATACAAAGACTCAAGTAGGAATGGTTGACATGGAAGGCCACACAAGGCCTACGTAAAGATATCGACATCTGGTTGGATATCTATGTTAAGCGACGTACGAGGTCTTTCTTTTCGTCAGAAGGGAACGTAGAAGTCATGATGTCCAGCTGCAGAAATATTTCTATTTTTATGTATTTATGATATGCTCCTGGACCATACTGACAATTACCTTACAGCAGTGAAACTCGAATTCTTTCAAGCTAAAACAGAAGCAGAGAGTCTACGACCTTACATCACTTACAGACTGTACTTCGTAGCGATTTTTGCTCGCAGGAAGAATATCGACACACTTTCCGATTGGTGAAAGGAAAATACCGGCGACAAAGCGAACCATCACGAACATATTACTAAGGACGGCACCACTACAACGACAAAATATGAAATTACAAACCTTTTAGAGGTATACTATAAGAGCGCTGGATACAATAACGGTGGATATCCTTCGTATAAACAGTGTTATTACAGTGACTGTCCATAAAATCCCAAATATTAAAAATGACAGCCTGCAGAAACCTAACATGACACAGGAAATTTGGAATGCAGTGCAGCAAGAAGCACGCCTCACATCATCCAGAGTGGACAGCATAAGCCATGAAGTTTACGTGACACTGTGGGAGACAATCAAGAACGATCTAACGAACTTGTAAAATATGATGTGCCAGCCACGCCAAATTACTCCCCCCCCCCCCACAAAATTTTGGAAAAATCGTTTGCATACCTAAAACACCTCCCACCACGGACAGAGCGGAATATCGAGGGATTATTTTACTCAAAGCTGAATACACGATTTTTGCACAAATTATCGCAAAGCGAACAGTCCGACCTTAAAGGAACTACTGCCCTCAGGGTACCGCAGTTGTGCAGAAGGTCGCACAATTATGTACGCAGCTGCAGCCACGAGAGAACCGGTCATGGGCAACTGTCAAAAATTGCAATATGTCTCCTATCCTTTAATTTTAAGTGTGCTTTCGACAGGGTCTCCCATAAACACCGACACTACACACTGGAACAGCATGGCTTCAACGATAAACTTGTTGTCCTCCTTGGGCACCTTACATAACAGCTTATTTACGATATCAGATTAATGGCAATCTCCGCGCTGTATTTCCCATAAAATCTCGGTTAGGCATTAATGCTCGCTCATGCTGGTCTACATATTGTTCATAAATCCCCTGGTCATCATGCTTGACAACGAATTGCCTGGCCTCACACTGGGGTCTGCCCTTCAAAAAGTATGTGTTGAAGCATATGCTTACGACGTTACAATCATTCTCACCGATACGACGGATAACCCCAAAGTCACTAACATCATAGGACGTAAAAAAGAGAATCAAGTGCAATACTAAACGGGGCAAATCTAAAGTGGTGCTGTTAGCTACATGGACACCGCAGCTAATAATATTAACATTCCCCACATGCAAGAAGCGCCGGTCCCAGTGGCCGTGCGGTTTAAGGCGTAGGTGTTGAGCCGCTCGCCTGCTGAGATTGTGGGTTCGAATCCCATCGGGGGCATGGACGCCTGTCTGTTGTGAATATTGTGTGTTGTCAGGCAGAGGTCTCTGCGAAGAGCTAATCACTCGTCCAAAAGAGTCATACCGACTGTGGTGCGTCGTTGTGTGTGATCTAGAAACCTCGTGAAAGAGGAGGCCCTGGACCACTGGGGGCTGTTGCGCCAAAAACAAACAAATAAAACATGCATGAAGCAAAAATTCTCGGCGTCAGGTACACACCCACTCTATCCTATACGTCACATAACACACGGTCCATCGTCACTAACACTATCTAACGAATGGCGCACGATACGTTCATCCTCCGAAGGATGAAATTTGTTCACATTTTCCTGCTCTCAAAACTGCGGTATTTTACACAAATTCTCCTATATAATTCGCGTTCAAACGGCAGATAAATACCACCATACCATGGTCTGCCTAAAGAGGGGACATATACCCTGTGCCAATACCCACGTTTTATTTAACAAAAGCAGCAAGTGGAACGGACCTAACGGATATCAAATTTAAATGCCAGGCCGTATTCCTCATCAGGTGGTAGCACCAACAGGAGAACACAGGCACCCTGACCCGGAGTGGCTCAACACCTGGCAACAGTATATTACCTTTGACAACCCGCCGAATATGAGGATTGTAAACAGGACCATTCAATACTTAATGCACATATTTTCAAGAATAGAGGTATTTGCCGCAAATTATCAGACAGGAAAAGAGCAACGTTATAAAAATAAAATTCTATTCCCACACGCGGGCGCTGAGGCAGGCAACAATGCTGACCCCTCACATCAGAATCCAGAGAATCATCTTACAACCGTCAGCTTGACAGTGTGCGCAAATATATACAATGCATCAATATCCGGTAAAATTAAGTCACCCCGCTATAAAGTTGTGCAAGACATAATACCTAGCAAATGCCGCCTACGTACAATTCATTTGCAGCCTACCGACGTATGTCAAAAGTGTCACCATATTGACCCAGTAATGCATCGTCTGACTATACGTGAAGTGGTTGGAGTCATATGGAGATGGACGTGCTCAAAAGTGCAACTCGTCACCCCCATTAATTCACGCTTCTCCATGGGTGATTGGTACGACCCAAAGGCCAAACAAATTGCGGTGGTTTGGATCCTCGCTCACATAATTTATTGCATAATGCTGAACCACTCGTGTCTGTCAGCAACAGACCACATTAATTTTATATGGAGGGCATGACGGAAATTCTACTAGTGGGCAAAAAGTTCAAAAACAAACGAAAACTACTTACAGGTCTTTTAAACTGCCAGTTTTTTAAACTTTGTTTCTATTAAGTTTTTCATTAAGTCCACTGTCTTTACACAACATAAACTGTTGGCTAATGCTTAGTTAAACAAGCTACATGTTTCGGCCTTACTTGGCCATCATCAGGCTTACAGGAGATTAGTATCAATTAAGGTACAAATGTTCGCTGTTTTATGTAAAAATGTTTTATGTGATTTTCACTTAATCCAAATAACTAATTTTAAGTAGATGCATAGACAATGTAAAACAATGGGATCCCATAGATACAGTGAACATTTGTACCTTAATTGATACTAATCTCCCGTAAGCCTGATGATGGCCAAGTAAGGCCGAAACATGTAGCTTGTTTAACTAAACATTAGCCAATAATATATGTTGTGTAAAGACGGTGGACTTAATGAAAAACTTGGTGTATATATAGACAACGAGATGGAAACGATTCAATTTAGATTTACTTCTATTGCTTATTTAGCAATATTTTCTGTTTACTCTGATATGTCTGTAAGTTATATAATTTCCTTCGTTCCTTCTTTAGTGCAATTAATATCTTCTTCCGTTCTTAAGTATCTGATTAAATGTGAAACGTAACTTTAATTATGTCCTGGTGATTATATTCAATTGGGTTGATAAACGTGATGTTTAATTGTGACCTAAGAAACAAGAATAGAATACTTCAGCATTACAAAGACGCACTATGGGCTTGTGATGTGGTTGTATGTTAAACACAAGTACGACTTCTGCGGGAAAGTATGGATTTTTTAATATCGCAGAAGCAAGATATTTTTGTCCTTTTTCAAACGTCAGACAGGCTTTGGACGCCATCCAGATTCCTATTTAGTGGGCACCGGGCTTCTTTTCCTGGGGACAAAACGACCGGTGGGTTAAGTGGGTTAGACTTCTGATAGAGGCACAGATTTATCCCTTCGCCCTCGAGGCCAGATCTGCTTTCTATCCAGTGGACAAGGTTGAATCTCTCACTTTAGAAGAATCAGTAGAAGCGAATATCTCACGGCTTTAGGAGGGTTGACCGCCTGTAGGCTTACTATAAACATGAACGTTAGGCAGGGAAATTTTTATATATGTTAGTTGAAGAATAAAATACCAACTTGATGTCAC